>ERZ761602.1063-NODE-1063-length-52861-cov-54.777980_pt1 | contig 52861 bp, 43 predicted proteins | sample MGYA00512165_ERZ761602 | MGnify/ENA primary metagenome ERZ761602 (study PRJEB28899, sample SAMN02445085) | bioreactor sludge metagenome | biome: EBPR sludge; isolation source: Thorneside wastewater treatment plant | place: Australia: Brisbane, Thorneside...
AAAAAATACTCTTTTTTACTTTATTTATGAAAAATATTTGCAAGTTGGGTTAAAATAGGCTTTCAGACACTTGCCTGTAAATGAGGATTCACAATGAACCAGTTCGTCAGGCGTACCTTCAAACAATATTTCACCTCCATACCTGCCTCCTTCAGGTCCCATGTCTATCACCCAATCGGCATGGCTGATGATATCCAGGTTGTGTTCGATGATCACGACTGTATTGTTGTGATCGACCAAGGATCTTACGATCCTGTAAAAATTGTCTATATCTGACAAGTGCAATCCGGTGGTCGGCTCGTCCATGATATAAATATTGCTTTCCTTGTGCAATTCTGCAGCAATTTTGAGCCTTTGCGCTTCACCTCCTGACAATGAGCTAAGCGATTGTCCAAGCTTGAGATATCCCAAACCAACTTCCTTCAGCGACAATAACAGTTTTTTTATTTTATTCGACTCAAAAAAATGAAGCGATTCCTCTGCCGTCATGTTAAGTACATCTGCTATGTTCCGGCCATTCATTTTTAATTCGAGGACTTCCTCATGATACCTTTTACCGTCACATCCATCACAGATGGTCTTGACAGCATCCAGGAAGAACATCTCAAATGAAAGCGAACCCTGCCCGTTACATTTTGGACAGGCACCTTTTGAATTAAAGCTGAATAAAGAAGCATCCGCTCCTGTTTGAGCTGCAAATTCCTTTCTTATTAAATCAAAAGCTCCGATGAAAGTAGCAGGATTAGCCCTGGATGATTTTCCTATGGGTTGCTGGTCTATCACAATTGCCTCAGGATGTTGTTTCGCAAAGCACCCATGGATCAAACTGCTTTTGCCGCTACCCGCAACACCGGTCACACAGGTCAAAACACCCTTAGGCAAACTTACTTCTATGTTTTTGAGATTGTTGATCCCTGCGCCTTGGATCTTGTAAAATCCATCAGGTTTTTTACGTTGCGACATAGGTCTTTTTGGGGCAAATAAAAACTTACTGGTTAAACTTTCTGAATGTATGAAATCTGCACCGGGTCCATTGTAGATCACCTGGCCACCGGCATAACCTGCTTTGGGCCCCAGATCAACGATCCAATCGGCTGCACTGATGATATCAGGATCATGTTCCACAACAAAAACACTATTACCTCTTGCTTTTAGTCTGTTCAGCAGACCGAGTAATTTTTCCGTATCCCGAGGGTGTAACCCGATCGAAGGCTCATCCAAAACATACAACAGATCCACCAGATTGCAATCCAGCTGTCTGGCCATTTTCACACGTTGTGATTCACCACCTGAAAGCGAGGAAACTGGCCTTTCCAATGATAAATATCCTGCACCGATTTCTATCAATTGTTCCAATAGGAAATTGACTTTACGTATGATAGGTCTTGAAATGTCATTATCGAGTTGACTGAGCAAATGATGTACGGACGTGAGTTCCATCCTGCAGAGTTCGCCTAAGGAGGTATTCATGATTTTGGGTTCTTCGGCACGTTTGTTGAGCCGGGTCCCGTTGCAACTTTCACATATTTTGTATAAAAAGAATTTTGAATAGGCATTTTTGGATTCTCCCGGGTTTTCGTCCTCTGCTTTGTTTTGAACCGAGTTTTCGAGTTTTCTCACGATGCCTTCGAAATTGCGGTTGTAAGCCAGTTTCTCTTTTGCATCTTTGATCGCAAATGGTTCAGAAAACAAAAGTTTTTGCATTTCTTCAGCAGTGAAATCTTGCAGCTTTTTATCGGGTTCAAAAATCCCGGATTGGATCAGTTCTTTCCACATCAGATTGCCAACGGCATAAAAAGGATGTGTGATCGCACCTTCTCTCAACGATTTTGATTTGTCTAAAAACATATCCAGATCTATTCTGATCTGCTTGCCTAATCCTTTACAATCCGCGCACATACCTTCAGGATGATTGAAAGAGAAGTAAAAAGAAGGCCCTATGAAGGGTTTGGCCAGTCTGGAATAAAGCAGTCTGAGATAGGTATTGAGTTCAGTTGCTGTACCTACGGTACTCCTTAGATTGGTGCCCATCCTTTTTTGGTCAATCACGATGGCGGTCGACAAATGCAGAATGTCATCCACCTCAGGCCTGGATAGTTTGGGCATCCTGGTTCTGGCGAAAGTCGAAAAAGTCTCGATCAGTTGTCGTTGGGCTTCGGTATATATCGTATCAAAAAGCAGGGACGATTTCCCTGAACCGCTAACACCTGTGAAAACGACAAACCGGTGTTTCGGAATCTCAATGTTGATGTTTTTAAGGTTGTTGGTGTGTGCATTCTTTACGATGATCAAGTCTTTTTCCATAACATTTGTCCTGTTTTATAATCAAAAGCCGGCTAACAAAGCAGGTATTTCGCTTTCGCGAAAATACAGCCAAAGATAGGACATTTAAGGTAAAATAACTTGTCTGCGAATATGCTGATTTTTCGGAAAAACTGGAAATTTTAAATAATGGTTCAGCTTGATAGTCTTTTAGTTTTTTAGTCTGCAAATCTGAAGGCTTATGATGTAAGCCGGACGTCAGAACTACTGTTTTTATGGCAATTTTATTGTCTTTACCAGATGTGGTCCCTCAAATCGTAAAGTTTAAAAGACTAAACAACTAACCATGAAAATATCCAAAGTTTTATCGGTATTAGATCAACTAAGATCTTTCAGATTTTGCAGTCTGATCCAAACGCATAATTTTTCATTTTTTTCCAAATAGCTTTTCCATTGCTTCACTGCGGTAACCAAAAATTTCATTCAGCTTTTTACGGATGATCAACCAATTCGCTATTCTTCCCAAAACACCCAAAGGTGGCGCATAGGATACAATATCCTTCATTAAAACACCATCATCCTTTTTTTCAATGAAATGCTGATGATGCCAGAATGCATACGGACCGATCCTTTGTTCATCGATGAAAAAATGCTTATCCACTACCTGCGTAATCTCTGTGACCCATTGGACCGGAATGCCTGCCAGCGGTTTGACCCGGTAACTGATGATCAGCCCGGGATAGATTTTGTCGGGCAAACCATCTGTGGTGATGTCAAAACCCATGTTTTCTGGAGTGATTTTTTGAAGGTTTTCCGGAGAAGAAATGAAATCCCAGACAGTTTCCAGATCGGCTGGAATGAACTGCTCGCTTTTGAATTGATAAAATGCCATCTGTAAAGATTAAAATGAAACCAAAAATTGTAGCCGGGGAAATTCCTGAGTCAAAGATAAATGAAGATTTTGGGCAACGGAAGAACTTGAGTGGCTCATGATGCCATACATAATCCCATCGAATATCAACAGAAATCCACCCTGAAGTAAAAGCGAATTTCCATAACCTTTGAGCATATCTGTTCTGGCTGGGAATTTGGGTGATACATAACGCAATGTTAAGCCAGTTCCGATATAGTCGATGTCAGCAAAGGCATTGATAAGTAATATTCGTTCAGTTTGATGGTGCTTTGCCAGAACTTCAGCATAAGGCACTCCGGCGCAATCTGTTGTGTAATTGTTATACAATGCGTACCCTGCTATGGCAAGATTGATTGTATTCCAGAAAAGATTCATTTGATGAAAGTACTTTTGTGACCCGGAATATCGGGACCAGCCGTATGCACCAGTGGCAATATTTCCTGCTGCCCAAGTACCCAGAACAATCATCCCTTTTTGGGTGATCCGCTTACTTTCAAGGCAAAAACTTTCTGCTTCAACCTGCCCCTGCAATAACAGAGGCCAAAAAAGTAGCATTATCGCGACAAAAGTGCTTTTTAAACTATAATTGTAATGTGTATCTGTTCCAAACATAATTCTGGTCTTTTAATAAAAAAGGTTGAATGAATAAATCCTGGATTCAGTGCCTGTAAAAAACCAATATTTTAAGCTTCATTTAAAAGAAAAAGTCAAAAACAATCAGGATGCATTTTTTGGTGTTTTCCTGCAAAGTCTGATTACATTGAAAAGACAACCGGAAACCAAAATTGTTCAGCATCAGATACAATCGCAGGTATATTTAAACTGTCCGTATGATCATTTTCCTTATTTTTGCAAAAACATAAAACAAGTTAATTCATCTGTAACTTGAGTCCTTATTAACAGTTTTAATTTGATCCTAAAAATTGAATGATAACAATACTGATTGCACCGGATAAATTTAAAAGTACACTGAGTGCAAATGAATTTTGCAAGGCGGTTGAAAAGGGTCTCAGTCATCTGGCTACCGGGTTCAGCATCATATCCCTGCCACTTTCAGATGGTGGAGAAGGTTTTTTGGAAGTGATGGCTAAAACAGGTAATTATATATTGATGAATGCGCAGGTGAAAGATCCATTGGGCAGACAGATCAGAACGGAATATTTGAGCAGCCATGACGGTAAGCGAGCTGTGATTGAAACGGCAAGAGTGATTGGACTCCAATTGTTTTCGAAACAAGAGTACAATTGCTTGATAATGAATACATATGGTTTAGGCCAATTGATTTATCAAATATATAAACAAGGTGCTGAGGAAATAGATATTGGAATCGGAGGCACGGCTACAACTGATGCCGGAGCAGGAATGGCCTATGCTTTGGGTTTCAAATTCCTCGACAAAAACAATCGGGTCATTTTACCTTCAGGTATCAATCTTCGTCAGGTGCGTCGGATCATTCCTCCTGTAAAAGCCGAAAAAATGCTTTTAAAAATCAAAGGGTTGTGCGATGTGAGCAATCCGATGTATGGAGAAAACGGTGCGGCCCTCGTTTTTGCGCGTCAAAAAGGCGCTGATGATGAAGGTGTCAGGATACTGGATGAAGGATTGCAAAACATGGCATTTTTGATGGTGAAGGAGTTGGGAATTGATGTGAAGAATGTGCCGGGAAGCGGAGCCGGTGGTGCGTTGGGTGCAGGAATCCTTGCTTTTTTAGGCGGAAGTCTTCACTCTGGTGCAACATACATAATGGAGGAATCAGGTTTTAATAAGTACATTCAGGATGCTGATCTGGTGATTACCGGTGAAGGTCAGCTGGATGAACAAAGCAGAAACGGAAAATTGTGCGTAGCTGTTTGTCTGAAAAGCAGGGAATTCGGCAAAAGGGTAATCGCCATCGTTGGGAGTAACCGCTGGGCGGGAACGGATTGTTTTGAATTGATCTACAGTCTTGAGGAAGCAGCAGGCAATGATCACGATCCTTATAAAGATGCGGCTTTATTGGTCGAAAAAATCGCGACTAAGATGCTTGGAAATGGAATCTCTAAATAAAATTTATACATAGCAAATATACAAATCAGACCATGGAAGCAATAAAAGTAGTCAACCCATATACAAGAGAAACCATTGAATCCATTCAACTTTCAGATGCTGAACATGTTGATGCAATGCTTGCCACTGCGTCTGAAATTTTCCTTGACAGGAGAAAATGGATACCTAAAAATGACCGAATAGCCATACTTAAAAGACTCAAGACACTGATGCAGGACCATTATGACGAATTGGTCAGTCTGGCTGTAAATGAAGGAGGCAAGCCGTATACGGATACAAGAATCGAAATGGACCGGGCGATTTCAGGTGTTCAACTGGCTGCAGAGTTTTTGGGGCAAAAAAGCGGTAACATGATCCCTATGGGACGGAATGCAGGCTCTGCCAACCGATTGGCATATACCATCGATGAACCGATAGGTGTGGTTGTTTCCATTTCAGCCTTCAATCATCCGATCAATCTGACCATCCATCAGACAGTTACGGCCATTGCTGCAGGTTGCCCGGTGATCTTCAAACCAGCATTGAAAACGCCTTTGACAGGAAGGAAGTTGACCGAGCTGATACATCAGGCTGGATTGCCAAAAGAATGGTGTCAATATCTTGTGTGTTCAAATGACCTAACAGAAAAACTGGCAACGGATTCAAGGGTTGCATATGTATCTTTTATTGGTTCTTATAAGGTCGGATGGAAAATCAGGGCGAATCTTGCTCCCGGAACAGCCATCGGGCTGGAGCATGGAGGCGTTGCGCCTGTGCTGATCACGAGGAATGCTGACATGTCAAAATGTATTCAGCCTTTGATCAAAGGCGCGTTTTATCATGCAGGTCAGGTTTGTGTTTCTGTTCAAAGAATATTTTTGCCTGAATTAATGGCAGATTCATTCATCCAGGCTTTTTTGGAAGGTGTCAGTTCCTTAAAAACAGGTAACCCTGCTGATCCTGCCACAGATGTAGGACCTCTGATTTTGCAGGAAGAAGTTGAACGGGTTGGTTTTTGGATCGGGGATGCTGTCCGGAAAGGAGGTAAAATCCTGGCCGGAGGTAAAGCAATATCAAATGTTTGTTTCGAGCCATCAGTAATATTGAACCCATCATTTGACGCATTGGTATCAAAAGAAGAAGTTTTTGGCCCTGTCGTTTGTTTATATACCTATTCCGATGTTGAAGATGCTTTAAATCATATAAATGAACTTCCTTTTTCATTTCAGGCTTCCGTTTTTACGGAAGATCTGGATGAAGCCATGGATTTCAGTAACCGCATCAAGGCCAATACTTTATTGATCAATGATCATCCGGCTTTCAGAGTGGATTGGATGCCGTTTGGAGGATCGGAATTGTCCGGTATTGGCCTCGGAGGTATAGAATTTTCGATCCGGGAAATGACGAAGGAAAAGCTGGTTATTTTGAAAAGTTCAAAAATTCCTGCTTAGGCGCTCAGCAGCCAAAACTAACCAACATATCGTTCGTTTCAGATGTTGGTTAATCGTAGTCATTCATTTGGTTAGATATCAGGTCTGATTGCCTTTTAGTCTCTTGGGACTGAGAGAAAACATTGAACAAAAGATTCCTGATTTGTGCTGGAATCAACGCTTTTAACCCCTGGTATAAATGATTAGCTGATAGACTTAAGACTAAAAGACTTTTGAGCTAAACAATTGCGGTTAACTTTAAATACTGTTCTGACTTCGAACAAAGCGGCTTCTTTTTGCTTAACTTCAAAAAACAGAGTGTCTTAAAAAATTGAATTCGTGAATTTTTTAGCAGAACTTTAAAGAATTTTGATATTAGAAATAAAGCCACACAAAATATTATTTACCCCGTACGATGTAAATCCAACGGGGTCGAACCCCGTAGCAAAGCGGTTCAGGGTTTTTGGATCAATTTCCTCTTTGGTTCTGGCTCGTCCAGCTTAGGTTTTTATAATAATCTTATGATCATTTTAAATAAAAGTCAGGCTTCGAATCGTTTTTCCGGTTAAATAATTTTTATGTTTTGAATTATCTTTTCACCGATCTTGGCATTCGAATAAATTTTTTAAGATATTTAAGGAATGAAAATTTGCTTTTTAGAAATTTATTATTTTTTTACAGTTTTATAACCAGCAGATATTTAATGTTTTATTATCTTTGTTGTAATATTTTGGAACCAGAAATCAAAAAAGTTAAAAAAAAGTTAAAAAAAAGTTATCAAAATGTTTTGTAGATGATAAAAAATATGAAACTTTGCATCAAGTTTGGAAAAACTGAGTGATCAGGGTTTCCCGGAAAAGAAAAAAAATTGTTTAATAATCAAAAAATGGTAATCATGTTGAAAAATGTAAAATTCTTGAAAGGTTTGACTTTTGTTATGGCAATCGCTTTATTTGCTGCTGTATCTTTGGTAAGTTGCAAAGAAAAAGCTGCTGATGCTGAAGAAGAAACAATCGAAGCTGTAGAAGAAGTAGAAGAAGCTGTTGAAGAAACTGTTGACACTGCTGCTGCTGCTGTTGAAGAAACTACTGAAGAAGCTGTAGAAGCTGTAAAATAATTACGGTCTGCACAAGTAGATTAAAAGAAATAAGCCGGAGGATTTATCCTTCGGCTTTTCTTTTTACACAAAACGGGACCTGATCACTCTTGCTGTAAATTATATTTCAATCTGAACGAAATGCTTCTGGGAGCTTCCAGTAAAGCTGGCCTCAAAGCATATTCAGCATTGAATAAATTATCCATCCTGACTGATATGATATATGTTTTTCGGATGCTCATCCCAATGGAAGCATACCATATTTGTGAGCCACCCGGGTGGTCTGCCCTGAATGCCTTTACACCTGGGATAAGTTCGTCAAAAACCTTATCGATCGCTTCCATAAAACTGAGGTAATTGGTGCCCAAACCAAGTTGAACTCCTTTCCAACCCAGGCTGAGATCGAACTTAAAACTGTGTTTATTGCGATATTTCAGAATATTTTCTTCCGTTGAGGAATAAAATGCAATTGAATCATTGAATTCCTGATACTGCGGATTGATATAAACATATCCTCCCGTCATGCCGGTTTCAATCTGACCAAGCTGTCCGGATATTCCTCCGGATAGTTCCAGACCCTGGATCCTTGTGTCTCCAATGTTTTGAGCAGCAAATGCCGGAGGAAAGGAGTTACGAATGATATTAAACTCGATCATATCATAATACCTGGATTCGAAAACGGAAAAATCTGCAAATCCCAATAATCCTCCGGCTTTAAATCCCTGTCTGACTCCGGCTTCTGCTGTCCACCCATGCTCCGATTTCAGTGCCGGATTTTGAACGATCCTCAGGAAGCCTGCAGAAGTGCTGATGTATTTTTCGGCGATGGATGGGGATCTGTATCCTTGTCCCCACGAAGCCCTGAGATGCGTATATGGAAATAATTTATAATTAAGCCCAGCTCTGAAAACCGGTCTGCTCTCATAACGTTCATCTGTGATCACCTGGCCATTGATGGTGTCCGGCACCATCAATTTATTAAATTCCCATCTTGCTCCTCCGTTAACCGTAAGTCTGTGCCAGAAAAGTTTTTCAAACTGGGCATAAATCCCGTGATTCAAACTGGCAAAAGTGGTATCACTGTACAATTCAGCATTCACCCGGGCATAATTGTTAACGATGCCTGCGGTTAGCACTGCATCCGATTTTTCCCATTTTTTTTGCAACTGATATTCTGCCATATATAGCGCTGATTGGTTGGACTGATTGTTGACAGCCATATTATTCACACTGTAAAGTCTGGATAATATCCTGTGGGACCAATTGTGTTTACCATGAAGATGAAAATATGGATCAATGGTGAATCTGCGCTTGGTATTTGCAGAATAATTGAAAGCATCTGCTAAATATGCGCCTGATTGTTCATTTTTCCAATAAAAAAATGATCTGCTGTCACCAAAATTGAAATTGCCCGAAACACCAAAGTTCATATTTTGTCCGGGTGTATAGTTGATTTTCAAATAGCTTCGGCCAAATTTGCTGTAACTTTCTTTGTAAAATGATTTTTCATCCGAATAAAAAACAGAACCAACTACATCCAGCTTGCCAAATTTACGGGCATAGGCGGCACTCATGTGCCAGGTGTACGGTGAGAGTTGCCACCATTTTTTAAGTGTGTCCTTTGGACTCATATAAGTTGTCACCTGAGTTTCCACATTGAGAAATGGCTGTTTTTTAGCGTATTTGGTCAGGATATTAACAACTCCATTCATAGCAGCACTGCCGTAAAGCGCAGAACCGGCACCTTTTAGTACTTCAACCTGCCCGATCATTTCAATCGGGATATCATTCCAGTTGGGATAGGCCGCATCCACCTGGAGTGCAGGAATATTGTCGATCAAAAGCAAAACCCTGGAACCGGCCCCATATGAATAACCTGATCCACCTCTGATACTTACCTGACCATCAGTAAGACTGACTCCGGGTATTTTATCCAAAACATCACTAAAGCTGTTGCTTTGTATTCGCTCAATCAATCCGGGCTTGATGATTTCCATAGAAACCGTTACATCTTCAATATTTCTTTTGTACTTGCCCGAAGTAATGGTCACTGTACTAAGCTTTTCACTAACTGTTTTCAATTGTATGACTCCCAATTGAATAAATGAAAGATTTGATTCGATTTTGACATTGGTAGTTTCATAACCGACATAACTTACCCTGATTTCTTCCAAACCGGCATCAGCTTCAAAACTAAAATAACCATCTTTCAGACTCTGTGTATAACGGGTTCCATATTGAATGGTAGCAAATTCCAAAGGACCATCCGTCGCCGAACCGATGATCTGTCCTTCCACCTTTATGGTCTGGCCAATCAGTTCATGCGTGAAGAAAAATCCGGTCAGCATGAAAAATAATAAGAAACAGCGCTTTTGCATAATTTATTTTGCTTGATAAAGAAGTCGTAAATATAAATGTATTATTATCGTATAAAAATAGGAATTCTGTCTATTATGTCTTTATTTAGTATCAAAATTAATGAGCTTATGTATAGAAAAATACTTTTACTTGGGATTTTATTTCAATTTGCCGGATTTATGATTTTGTACGGACAGGATATTTGCGTTCCTTCCGAGACTTATGCAGATTCATCAGCAGGTGTATATCCGTTGCCTTTTCACGAAGTGTTGTTCCCTGATGGTGGTATTCATGATACAGTTTGTATTGGAAGTCCGTTTGAGTATACCTTTACGGCTGTTTTGGAAGATTCTATCGCATGGATGGGCTTCAGTTTTAAGCTCAATTCTCTGGAAATTTTGCCGAATGGTGTATTGAATCTGCCTGAAGGTTTGCAATATGGATGTAATCCGCCAAATTGTGTTTTTCAGGCAAATACAATGGGTTGTCTGAAGATTTACGGAACAACTACTGAAGCTAATGATCCTGGGTTATTTGATTTGCAACTAAGGACCAAAATCGTGGTAGCCAATGGGTTGATCAGCGTGATTGATACATTGCCTGAATTGTTGGTTCCGGGTTCACACTATTATTTACCGGTAGAAGCTGCATCAAGTAGTCATTGCCAGACTTCCAGCCTGTATGGTTACCAGCAGAATGAATTTCTGGAAATAAAATATCAGCCTTTACTTGAAAGGTTAACTGTCATCGCAGGAGACCCACAGATCCCATGGCTCGAAACAGAAATAATCGATATGACTGGAAAAGTGTTGCTGAAGCAACGTATTCAGTATCCGGTTCAGAGTATGAATACTATGGATGTTTCAGGCCTGAGCCAGGGTTTGTATTTCTGCAGAACCCGGACGATATTTGGTTATTCAGGGCTTAAGTTTGTTGTAAGTAAGTGATTTTTGTGTACATTTGCCTTGCAAATTGTGTTGGGAGCATTGCATTTGTTTTCATTTTCAGACAGGAAGTTTGTGAACAGGCCATCCAAAATTTGGTTGTGCCGGGTTTGTGATCTGTAACCAGCCAATTGTGCAGCAGGGTATTATGAAAGATTTTGCAGATTTAATAGCAAGGGTTTTTATTGCCGGTCTTTTTTTCTTTGAAGCCGTTGACAGCGTATTTTATTTTGAACAGACCAAACTGACCATGACCTCATATGGGATTACATGGCAACAAAACTTTTTGCTGGGATCATTTATTTTTCTCATATTTCTGGGAGCTACCATGGTGCTGATCGGTTATCATTCCAGGATTGGTTCAATTTTACTTCTGATTTATTATATTCCGTTTACATTTATCGTGTTTTCGTTCTGGAATAGTCCAAAAGAGCTGTATTGGGTGACATTACTCAATTTTATGAGGAACATAAGTATCTGCGGAGGCTTGCTTTTGCTTACCTTACATACGCCAGGAAAGTACAGCGTCCGCAGACTCATCTATGTAATGCGGCTTCCTGATTGATCCTGCACTCATTTTCATCCAAATTCAATCCTGGTGATCAAAACAGACTTTACACAATCATTTGACTGGATGCTCTTCGATCTTGACAATACGTTGCTGGATTTTGATGCATCCTCAAAAATTGCTTTTCATAAAAGTTTTCAGATTTCCGGGGTAAAAACTGATGAGGAGGATTATGATAATTATATGAAAATCAATAAAATAGCATGGCAAGCTTTTACCGAGAATAAAATGGATCACGAAGAGATCAAGTCATTCAGGTTTGGTAGGTTATTTGAGAAAATGAAAATCAACCATCTGGATGCGCTTGAATTCAATGCATTATATTTCGAACAACTGGTAGTCAACCCTGTTTTTATTAAAGATGCAGAAAATATTATCCAATCCCTGAACGGTAAAGTCAGATTGGGTATTATTTCAAATGGTATGAAGGAAGTTCAGCGTCCAAGACTGGAATTCAGCAGACTTTTAAGTTGTTTTGATAAGGTTTTTATATCAGGTGAACTCGGATTTGCAAAGCCACAGGAGCAGTTTTTTGCATATGTACACAACTCCATCGGTCTGCAAACCCCGAAAGACCGAATATTGGTCATCGGAGACCATCTCGAAATTGATGTCAAAGGTGCGAATGACTATGGTTTCTGTTCAGCCTGGTTCAATCCGGATGGTTTAGAGAAAATGAATGGTATTATACCTCATTTTGAGATAAAGAATCTGAATGAAATTGTACATTTGCTTCACATTTAATGAATAAGCAAAAATTTTTTGCAATTGAAGACAATTGAGTGGGAATACCAGAAAATGATCGAACTGAAAGATGCAAATATATTTCAGGGAGAAAATGAGATTTTGAACGGGGTGAACATGGAAGTTCGCACTGGTGAGTTTTGCTATATTTTTGGTAAATCGGGTAGTGGCAAATCCAGTTTGCTCAAAACCTTGTATGGCGATTTGCCCTTGAAACAAGGATCTGGAACCGTATCAAATTTTGACCTCAAAGGATTGGATTATACAAATAAGTACCTGTTTCGAAGAACCTTGGGTGTGGTTTTCCAGGATTACTTTTTATTTGAATCCTGGGATGTTTTTCATAATCTCGATTATATCCTTCGCGCATTGGGTTGGCCAGATAAAACAGTAAGAGAACAGCGGATCAAGGAGGCATTACTTGAGGTTGGCCTGCTGAAGAAAATCTGGCAAAAAGTGTATACCTTGTCCGGGGGCGAGCAGCAATTGCTGACCATTGCCCGGGCGATCATCAATAATCCTCTGGTGTTGATCGCTGATGAACCCACCAACAGCCTTGATCATGAGACAGCAGATGATTTCATGCAATTGATCAGAAAAATCAATCAAAAATACCATACTGCTGTGGTTTTTGCGACTCATGACCAGCGCGTTATACAGCGTTTTCCGGCTCGTGCCTACAGATGCGAAGGAGGAAAACTGATCGAAGTTGATTGATACATCAAACTGACTTTTACAAAGGTACAGGTACTGCAATCTGTATTCCCAAATACTGTATCAAGCCTTCAGGGATAGGATCCCGGAGATTATTGAACACATAGCAATGAAACCAATCTTCAGGTTTACCATATTTTTGATGACTGCTCCAGATATGTTCAATATACCATTCAGGTGTTTGTCCCCATCTTGAATCTGATCTCTTACGTTCAAGAAAAGTCGGGTAATCCGTTTGGAGATATATTTTCCGGTCATAATGGGCAGTTATTTGTTCATCATAAAAGGCAAACAAACCTTCTATAATAATAACATCCACATAAGGTTTAATGGAGAAAAAATCATGACGAAGGCGGGTAAAATCTATCGATCCCGGATGCTCCCAATCCAATAATCCATGGATCAGCGGAGCTTGGTAACCGGCCATAACGTAGTCATCCTGATTCAAAATGACTGCATTTTTACCTACATAAAATGTAACTAGTTGCCTGGCTAATGTGGTTTTGCCTGATCTGCTCACACCTCCGATTCCGATGATCAATGCTTATTTTTGTTTAGTTTAAAATAAGAGACAAATCTACAATGGAAAATGTTCGCTTTGGATTTTTAGAATGGATTTTTGTGTGATTCTTTTAACGTCTGAAATGTTTCTTCGTTAGGATAAAGGATATTTCTGCCTCCAGATTTTGTGCAGTTTGCTGGTTTGTAAGCAAAAATAAATAAAAGTAAATATAATTTTAACAGTGAAAGCCATTACCTTTGTATGTGGTGCATGTAATGATTGACAAAAAAAACCGCATCATCTTTAGGTTGGAATTGGCTGATGTCTGATTTTTCTATTTTTACTGAATAAAAAAATACAGGTAACATAAATAAATAGTCAGTGATTTAATTCAGTTTTTATCAACTACATCCTGTACATGAGGACATTTTATTTGGATACATATCAAAGTAAGGTAATAGAAGCCTTCCAAAGGATGGACCCGATCGTAGTAATCGGTCAGAAAATGTCCGGCAGGTCATTTCTGTTATCGGAAATTGGGCGCAGACAGGTTTTGGACAATAAACATGTGTTGATGGTAGTCAGCGATGTACAAAATGCCCTCATTGTGCAGAAAAAACTGACGAGATTTTTACCCAGTGAACAAGCATTGGTTTTAGATCCCGTGGAATTGCTTCCCGGACAGTTACATAAATTCCTGACAAGAATTAAATCACTGGATGTTGCTTTTGACAAAAACGATTATCTTCAAAAAAGCATACATAAGTCCCATTTGATCAATTCCATGAAGCGATATTATAATGGTTTAAATATGCCATTGCTTTTGGATAAGGTATGGCATGAATGGATCGTCCTGAATGCATTCGACAGACATTCTGTAGAAACACTCCATTTTAACCCGCTGTTCAAAGTCAGCGAAATGAGCTTTAACCAGGAAGAATTTGACAGGTTGCTCGGGTTGGTTATCAAAGCCAGACAATTTTACGAACAATCTGAAGCATTTGTCGACGTTTTTTTTGCAGAAACCATTTTTGAACATGAGACTGGAATGCAGGCTTGGACAGAGATCATGGAATGGGTCCTTGAAATGCGCAAATCCTGCGTCAATAAACTCATATCAGTTGGCCTGCTGATCAACGAAAAGATCAGTACCCGCATACAATATTCTTTGACCCATTTTAGTCATGCCAGTGGTCTTCTGGATCATTTTAAGTTGCAGGTGAAGCTGTATTCGGATGACAAATCCGGTCAGAACCCAAAAATGCCCGAAAAAGGCCTTTTCCAGAAAAAACAGCCACTGAGCCCTGATGAATTCACTGAATTGCCTCAAATACTGATCAATGAATATGACAAGCTGTTAAGCATTTTTCAATCCATCCCGGGATTTGGATTATTTGCAGCCGGTAAAGATCTGCAACTCGGGTCCAATATGGAATTGGAGCTGTTGGATCAAAAAATTTCAGTTTTTTCTGCGTTTTTGGATGTGTTTCCGGTTTATATCAGGGAAACGGTCAGGAAAGAAACCGGAAAACTCAATTTGCAGGCAACTGATGATCCTGCTTTAGTGAAAATGAACGAAGAGCTCGAAACGTTTTATGTCAGAATTCAGGAAAAAAAGATACTGAAAAAAAGCATTGAACCTGCTGCTTTTAACCTGGATAAACATCTTTTCCAACTCAATGCTATGCTCAAACAATTGAATGAGATAACTGAGAAACGAGATCAGTTCATTAAATGCTTTTCATTTAATAAATTTTACTTTTCACTTACTGTGGCTGATCGACTGATTATCCAAAATATACTGGATCTGGCACCTAAGGACTGGATTTTGTTTTTTAAAAACTGGTTTATCCAGAATGCAATTGAACAAAACGGGTATTTTTTCTATAAAGTAGCTGATAAAGAATTAAAGGAATTTGCCGAGCTTGATCTGACGCTCAACCAACTTTCTCAACTCAGTCAGATCAAATCCTCGGAACCTGAAATTCATAGAAGTCTCGAAAATATTGAAAGCAGACATAAGAAACTATACCAACAGATATTCAACAAGCATCAGCTGTCCAATGAGGACTGGACAGAATTGATGCAACATCATTCGAAGCTCATCCGGTTGTTATTTCCAGTTTGGATTGTACCTGTTGAGGCACTTCAAAAGTTGAAAGGGAATATTGCGGATGGATTTGATAGTGTGCTGGTCGATCTCGCTGATGCCGGATATGAGACTTCCTGGTCAGAAATGCTTGATTTAGCGAAAATGAATGCAAAAAAGATTTTTGTAGCAGACCAAAGTGATGCTTATTTGACCAAACTAGCTGGCTTAAGCCGGTCGGAAGTTCCTGTGTTCGAATTGAAGGGTTATCATCAGCAGGGACTGATGCAGTTGGCAGATATGAACCATACGGAACGATTGTATGGTGCCAGGAATCTGGCACATCTGATCATGGATGTAGCGCCTGATATTGAGATCTTTAAGTTGGGAAATCAAACTTTGTATTCCTGTTTATCTGCTCCGCTCAACCAATTGTTGCTTGCCATGCTCGACCAAAAGGGAATCAAAAAGATGCGGGTTTTGGAGACACCGTTCAATCTGTTGCTTGAAAATATTTTGGAGATCAATACTAAACAATGGTTGTTGACTCAGGATGGTTTGCTTGATTCCGCTGATGTTGACAGAATTCCATGGCAGATCTATGTCATGGAGCAGGCAGAAAAAGCAGGTATCAGGCATGTCAATTTGGATACACTGGATTTAAGGGAAGCTCCGGTGAAGGTTTTCAGGGATTTTATTGAAACCAGTTTTTTGGTTAATGGATGAAAATCAGCCTGAAAGTCAAAAAGAATTAAATAACATGAAGATACTTTTGGATCTGTCGTTTGAACCATGGGTTAAACTACTAAAAACCAGACAACATGTAGGGAAAATGGAAGTTTATGACCCGGTCAGGCGAAAATACATTCATCTGAATCAGGAAGAGCTTGTCAGGCAGGCCATCATCAGATTTATGATGGATGTAAAAGGGATACCGAGAACCAGAATGGCCGTGGAAAAGCAATTTTTGGTGAACGGGCTTAAAAAGAGATTTGACCTGCTGATTTTTGATCATAATGCGATGCCTTTTATGATCGTTGAAGTAAAGGCTTTTTCTGTTAAATTGGCACAAATCACCATGGACCAGGCTGGTTGGTATAATTTCGAACTCAGGGCTCCCTATTTACTGATTTCAAATGGCGTGCAATCCTTTGTTTATGAGATTGATTTTCCAAACAATACAGCAAAAATGCTGAATGAATTACCTTTATAGTTGAGTCGGGAGTTTTTTTATCCTGTTTTTGTAAAGTCTGAAAAAATAAAATGCTGTAAATCCCAGATAGAATATAACACTGGGAAAGGGAACGCCGCTGTTTTGTACAAAACTGAATATCAATCCAATCAATCCAATTGCAAAAAGCAATAAACTCAGAAAAAAATATGGGTTATTCCTTTCCCAAAAAATTACCAGGGCGCTGCTGACCAGTCCCAGGAAACCAAGATTGAAAAATGGAATATATTCAGTTAAATAAAATATAATTATTCCGAACAATCCGGCTGCCAGCGAAATAGCGACCAATGTACCTGTTCGTTTGAGTGCCGCCGTCGTTGTAGTTTTTTTTGCAGCAACGGCAACCAGGCTGTCAAGGATCCAGTCAACGGTAAATACAAGGAAAGACAGCACAATCAAAGGCACGATCAAAAACATGATCTTTGAGGGTTCAATGACCGCTGCCATCATCCTGTAAAACCCGTATAAGCCCACCAGGATCACCCATTTGATGTATTCATTCAGGTTTTTATCCACAAGATCCCTGAAACGAAATAAAAAATTAAAATTCATATGTCAAATGCATTTTTTCAGAAAAAATCATCCTTTTCTTTCACAACCGGCATGTGAATCAATAGATGTCACAAATCTAATCAGTCAATCGGAGATCCAGTATAAAATGCTTCACAAATTGGCAGAATCTATGTTAAATCAGAGTGAAGTAAAAATTAAAATTCAGAATATTATTTAGTATTAATACAAATTTGAGAAATACGTAAAATAAATGATTAAAAAATTTTATTATTCCGAATATTATTCTAATTTTATCATCTCATTTCAGATGAGCATTTATAGTGAAAAATTAAAATTTATTAATCTTTAAAGTCTTAAGGTATGTCAACGTTGTTAAATACGGATGTATTGAATGTTCAGGATTTCATGAACAATGTAAAGCAAAGAAATCCCGGTCAGCCTGAATTTCATCAGGCAGTTCATGAGGTAGTTGAGGAAGTGATTCCTTACATTAAAGACAATCCCCAGTATCAGGGATATGGATTGTTGGAAAGACTGGTAGAGCCTGACAGGGTTTTTATGTTCAAAGTGTCCTGGGTGAATGATCTGGGTAAAGTTCAGGTCAATAAAGGTTACAGAATTCAGTTCAATAATGCCATCGGCCCATACAAAGGCGGATTGCGTTTCCACCCGACTGTTAATCTCAGTATTTTAAAGTTCCTCGGTTTCGAACAGATTTTGAAAAACAGCCTTACAACCCTTCCTATGGGTGGTGGGAAAGGAGGTTCAGATTTTGATCCAAAAGGCAAATCTGAGAATGAAGTGATGAGATTCTGCCAGGCTTTCATGCAGGAATTATATAAATTCATTGGTCCGGAAACAGATGTACCTGCTGGTGACATCGGTGTAGGCGGTAGAGAAATTGGTTATATGTATGGTATGTACAAAAAGCTGACCGATACACACGTTGGCGTACTCACCGGAAAAGGACTTGAGTTCGGCGGTTCACTCAACAGACCTGAAGCAACTGGTTATGGTGTCGTTTATTTTGCCAAAGAGATGCTCGCTACAAAAGGTGAATCATTTGAAGGTAAATCAGTGGCTATTTCAGGTTTCGGTAATGTGGCCTGGGGCGCTGCCAAAAAGGTAAACGATCTTGGAGGAAAGGTTGTGACCATTTCCGGCCCCGATGGATATATTTATGATCCAACAGGTATATCCGGAGAGAAAATAGAATATATGCTGGAGCTCAGATTTTCCAACAATGACATCGTTGCTCCTTATGCTGAAAGATATCCTGAAGCAACTTTCTTTGCAGGTAAAAAACCCTGGGAAGCTAAAGTGGATATCGCGCTGCCTTGTGCTACCCAAAACGAACTCCAAAAAGCAGATGCAGAATCATTGGTGAAAAATGGTTGCATTTGCGTATCTGAGGGCGCCAACATGCCATGCACTCCGGAAGCAGTTGCCGTTTTCCAACACGCAAAATTGTTGTATTCTCCGGGAAAAGCATCCAACGCAGGTGGTGTAGCAACTTCAGGATTGGAAATGTCACAAAACAGTCTCAGATTTTCCTGGTCAGCAGAGGAAGTGGACGAAAAACTGCACAGAATTATGGTGGACATTCACGAAAATTGTATGGTTCACGGTAATAAAGGTGATTACACAGACTATGTAAAAGGCGCCAATATCGCGGGCTTCGTTAAAGTTGCCAATGCAATGATCCAACAAGGTGTTTATTGATAGACGATAGATATGGTTTATTATATCAAAGGGATTGTCCATCGGCAATCCCTTTTTGTTTATTTTGTTACAAATACTTTCATGTTATTTAGTTGGTTAGCTTATTGGTCAGTTGGCCTGTAAGTCTCCTGGAATTGCGCGGGTACATTGAGGAACAGGCAGCTGATTTGTGCTGGTAACAATGGTTTTAACCTCTGGCACAGATCATTAACCAATTGGTTATGACTAAAAGATCATTTAGCTAACCAATTACTTCTATTTTAATATATTACATATTTTTGTACCTAAATAATTACAAAAAGATTATCTCTTTTTTCAGATTTTAATGATTTTCTTCACATATTTACCGGAATCTGTCTCTATTTTTATAAAATATATACCTGGTTTTACAGCTGACATATTAATTTCATTTCCCTTTGAACTGAATTTTAAAATTCCTTTGAGATCATATACCTCAAATGATTTTACACCATCTCCTAAAATTACAGCCTGTAAGCTTACCGGATTTGGATAAACTAAAATGATAGGTTCGGTAGTCTCTTCCTTTGTCTCTGTCGTTATCGGCGTCCAGACGATACTTATATTTGAAAAACTCGGGACATTAACAGGTGTTATTGTTTGAGGGTTTGGTCCTTTGGTAAAACTGAAAACAGCTGAATTGCCGGTTCCATTCCGATCAGTTAGTTCCATTTTTACTTTATATTCACCATCAGCTACCAGGGTCTGGTTAAAGTTTTTCCCATTCCAGGAGCAGACTTGTTCGCTGTGGGAATTCCTCGTGGCCCCGGTGACAGCATCAACCCGATTGTAAGGAGAACCTGCAGCCGTAGTGGATGCTTTCCATGCTGTCAGATGTTTTTTTCTATCTTCAGCATACGCCAAAAGTGTTTTTACAAAATTTCCTGAAGGATCCTCTATCCAGACAGCAACTATGTTTTTTGGTTTGTATGGACCTCCTGCTTCACTTGTAGTGGTGCTTACGCTCAATGTTCCGGTGGTTTGACCATAGGAAACATTCAGGCATAAAATCAAAAAAGTTGTTATGGAAAGAAGTGTTCTGTTTTGAAATTTATTTTCCGCGAAAGGAAGCATTTTCATCTAATTATTATATTGAATAAATATATTTTCATAATTCTTTACAAATTTAACCCTTTACCTGAAAATTGTATAAATGGTTTCGTTTTAAAAAAGATTTTCTATTTAAAGGCGGTTTTTTAAAAAGACTAATATAAAAGCAAATAGTCGGATAGATTTTCAATATATCTTTAATAAATCCAATGGATTCGTGTTGTTTAAACTCAGAGAAATTAAATGCACTTTGATCAATTTTTTTTTGAAAACATATAATAATTCAGTCTGCTCCAAAAAGTAGGAATGCTCAGATTTTCCATAAAAAGGGAACTTATAATTTGTTGGTTATCAATCGTTTCCCTTTAAGGGCAGTGAAAAAACGATTGAAAACCAACGAATTGAACTTTTCGGAGCAGACTCATAATTGACTAATTGAATACTAAGACCCATTTATGTGATCCATTTTTCTTTCAATTATTAAGCGCATGAATTTCGGGTATTTTTTCAAATGTGTTACGATTCGAGAGGTTAATGATAAAAAAAAGGGTTGCCTTCCGACAACCCTTTTTTTGTTTTCTGAATTTTAGTTCAGGATCAAATGCTCAGTCATCATGAATTGAGGTTTGCCGTAATTTTCGGGTTGTGATATCATTCTGGAATAAGGAGACAATTTATCCAAAATTGTTTTACCTATGACACGTTCTTTGATTTTCGTTTCAAGATCGATGTTTTTAATGATCTCATCCAGCATAGTCGTTTTATATTTCGGATAATTATCTGTTTTATAATCCTTTATACCGGCTTTTTTAGCAGCAAGCTTGATGGCTGTATCCAATTCTCCCAATTCATCCACCAAACCTATCTCTTTGGCTTTGCGACCTGTCCATATTCTTCCCTGAGCTACCGCATGAACTTTTTCTTTACTCATATTCCTGCCTTCAGCCACTCTTGTAAGGAAGATATCATAAAAATTATCAATATATGCCTGCAATTTCTTATGTTCACCATCGCTGTAGTTGAAGAATGGATTGAATGCATTGGCATACTGGTGTGTTTTAACAGAATCCCAATGGATTTTCAACTTTTCTTCACTCATTTTTGAAAGATCAGGGATCATGGCAAAAACTCCGATGGATCCGGTCAATGTGTTGGGTGAAGCAACAATCGCGTCTGCATTACAAGCGATGTAATATCCTCCGGATGCAGCATAGTCACTCATGGATACGACTACCGGAATACTGTCTGCTTTGAGCAATTCGATCTCCCTCCAGATCTCATCGCTGGCAAAACCGCTACCTCCCGGAGAATTGATCCTGAGAACTACAGCTTTAACATCTTTTTTCCTGCGGATATCTGATAATGTCTCAACAAATTTCTGAGATGTGATCACTCCTTTTTCTTCACCCATCTCAAGAATTTGACCTTCAGCATAAACCACAGCTATTTTGTTTTTACTACCTGATTGTGGTTTCGCTTTAGAGGCAAGCAAATAATCTTTGACTTCGACAAAAGGTATTTTCTTTTTCTGGTCTAATGACAATTTGGTTTTCAGAATTTTATCCAGCTGATCCTGATACAATAATTCATCGATCAATCCTTTTTCAACTGTTTTTGCAGCATTCATGCCGCTAAAATCAGCCACAAACTGATCCACTGATTCCACAGAAACCTGCCTGCTTTTGGCAATGTCCATAAGGAAATTATCATAAACTTCTGTAATATATTCCCGCATTTGGGTTCTGTTCTGATCACTCATTTCCTTTCTTCTGAATGGTTCAGTGGCACTTTTAAACTGGCCGGCGTAATAAATATTCCATCCGATCCCCAATTCATCCATCAACTCTTTAAAATACGGTTGAGCAATGCCCATTCCCTTCATATCCAACATTCCATTAGGATTCAGAAAAACTGAATCCGCAGTAGAAGCAATATAATAGCCCATTTGAGTGTAATTGGAACCATAGGCATAGACGAATTTACCTGATTTTTTGAAATCTTCTATGGCATCACGAATCAAGGCTGCTTTTGCAAGACCAACATTCGGGTATGAACTTTCGAGTAAAATACCGGAAATCTTGCTGTCTGATTTAGCACGTTCAAGAATGTCCAGAATTTCGTACAGACTCATTTGAACAGGTTCACCGAACAATGCTTCAACAGGAGGAACAGCAGATTCTTTTTCTATGATCTCGGTATTCAGGTTGAGCCGAAGCACAGAATCGCTTTTGATCGTTGGCTTGGCTGAAGTACTCAAACCAATGAGTAAAAAGATCAGAAAAATACCTGTAAAAAAGAGTAATACGCCCAGACAGGAGGACAATATGTTTTTAAAAAAGCTTCTCATCTGAAATGTTTTTTTGTTATAAATAATATTCAAAAATAGGCTGACAGGCTTATTTGGTAAAATATATTCGATGAATCTGATTATTAAATCGATTTATAAGGCGGCTTAAGGCAAAGTTTTTCAAAAATGCTCCAGATTACTATTCCGGCACTGACGCTTACATTCAGAGAGTGTTTGGTTCCATATTGAGGTATCTCTATACAATGATCGAGCATCTCCATCACTTCATCACTCAAACCTTCTACTTCATTTCCGAAAATCAATGCAATACCCGAACCCGGATCCGGTTTAAATTCCTGAAGTAAGGTACTTTGGTCTGCCTGCTCAACACCAACTATCTGATAACCTTTAGCTTTTAAGTCGTGCACAGCCTCGGTAACTGAAGAGAAATACGTCCATTTGACCGATTGATCTGCTCCGATAGCTGTTTTGTGGATCTCTTTATGTGGCGGTGTGGCTGAAATTCCGGTGATATATATCGATGAGATCAAAAAGGCATCTGCTGTCCGGAAAAAAGAACCGACATTCATGCCAGATCGGATGTTATCCAGAACCAGAACAATGTCCAATTTTTGAGTATCCTGATATGTTGTCAGATCAGGCCTGTCCAGTTCATCGAGTTTCAATTTACGCATTTCTTAATTTCCGGATGTTGCATAATTTCTTGCAGCCTGAATAAATGCGACAAATAAAGGATGGGGTTTTTCGACCCTGCTTTTGTATTCAGGGTGAAATTGGACGCCCACAAAAAAAGGATGCTTATTCAATTCGACGATTTCAACGAGTTTCGTTTTGGGATTAGTGCCGACGGGGATCAATCCCTTTTCATGAAACTCTTCTTTATATCTATTGTTGAATTCAAAGCGATGCCTGTGTCGCTCAGATATTTGTAAAGAATTATAGGCTTTTGCAGATATGGAATTCTCTTCGAGTTGACAGTCATAAGCACCCAACCTCATGGTTCCGCCCAGATTAGTGATACTCAATTGTTCTTCCATCATACTGATGACAGGATGTGTGGTCTTTGAATCAAATTCGGTTGAATTGGCATCCTCAATTTTGAGGACATTTCGGGCAAATTCAATAACGGCCAGTTGCATGCCCAGACAAATCCCGAAGAAAGGAATATTATGCTCACGGGCAAACTGTATCGAATCTATTTTTCCCTGAATACCTCTTTCTCCAAAGCCAGGAGCTACCAGAATACCATGTAAGTCCTTTAAAATACTTTTTGCTGTTTTTTTGTCTGAGATGTCTTTGGCATGAATGGGAACAACATCCACCTTACAATCATTCGCAACTCCGGCATGTACGATGGATTCCAATATGGATTTATACGAATCCATTAATTCGATATATTTGCCAACCAGTCCAATTTTAATGTAATATTGAGGATTTTTAAGCCTGGTGATGAACGCCTCCCAATTCTTCAGATCCAGGGAACTTTTTGGTTTCAGCTCCAGTTTTTCCAAAACGATCTGATCAAGTTTTTCATTGAGCAGAAGTAAAGGCACTTCATAGATGGTATTGGCAGTGATAGATTCTATTACATCCTGTTTTCTGACATTGCAAAACAACGCCAGTTTTTTTCTGATATCATCCGTGATACTAAATTCTGTCCTGCAAGCCAGGATGTCAGGTTGGATGCCTGATTGTAATAATTCCTTTACAGAATGCTGAGTCGGTTTTGTTTTGATCTCTTCTGAGGTAGATAAATAGGGTAGTAGTGTCAGATGGATGGTGACCAGGTCTTCTTTTCTCGTTTCCTGCTTCAGTTGCCTCAAAGCTTCCAGATAAGGCAAAGACTCAATGTCACCTACCGTACCTCCCAGTTCTGTGATGATGATGTCATATTTATTATCCATTTCAAGCAAGCGGAATCTCCTTTTTATCTCGTCTGTGATGTGCGGAATGATCTGAACGGTTTTTCCCAGATAATCCCCTCTGCGTTCTCTGGAAATGACACGCTGATATATCCTTCCAGTCGTCACATTATTTGCCTGGGAAGTTGATACATTGAGGAATCGCTCGTAATGTCCGAGGTCCAGATCTGTTTCAGCACCGTCATCCGTGACATAGCACTCCCCATGCTCATAAGGATTGAGTGTTCCGGGATCAACGTTGATGTATGGATCAAATTTTTGGATGGTGACTGAAAAACCATGAGCCTGTAGTATTTTTCCCAGTGAGGCTGCCAGAATTCCCTTGCCTAAAGAGGATGTAACACCTCCCGTAACAAATATATGTTTGGTCATATTGTTGATTTTATTACGGAATGCAAAGGTAAATAAAAAATGCTTGTACAATAAGGTTTGTAATGTAAATATCTGATTTCTTAATATATCGATCAGTTCCACAGAATCAAAATCTGGAAATTTAAAATTTGATAATTGAGCGTGTTCCGAAAATTCTTTGTCCACTGAATCATTCTGAAGGGAGACTTTTAATTTGCTGGTTTTTCAATCGTTTCTCATTAGACTTGTGCTGATCGATGACGTCAATAGGATGGGGCAAAAACGATTGATAATCAATAAATCGGACTTTTCGGAGTAGCCTCAGAATTTGTGGATCAGAAACTGAGTTTCTGTGGATTATTCAGTTATTATAAGGCTGATCGGATAGTATGATCAAACGGATCTGTTTTTCTCGGAAAGAAATGGTAAGTGGATGAATAGTGAAAAAAATCTGGTCGGATCCAAGAAGCCCGGCAACATTCACTTTAATACCTGTTAAAATAAATTAAAAACTTAGAGTCTACTCCGAAAAGTCTTTGCTCCCTAAATCCCCACTGACGTTTTCAGTCAGTACATGCACTGACGTTTTCAGTCAGTACATGCCTAAAAGGGGGCTTATAATTTGTTGATATTCAATCGTTTACCTTTAGCTGCTGGGCCAAAATTCGATTGAAAATCAACAAATCGGACTTTTCGGAGTAGACTCAACTTATAACACTAATTAATAAATATGAATAATTCTAATAATCCATATTTGTCTATGAATCAGAGCCAAATTGTCCTTTTCAGGGCAGGCTTAATCAAAAGATATCATAATGCGATCAATTTGAACAACGAAAGAATCAGGCAGCCAGGTGGTTTTATTTCAATTTTTGCTGCATCTGAAAGTTGGATTCGATCATATAGATACGTTTAGTGAAATTGATCGCGCTGCGCATTTGGGCGATGATACCGAAAAACAGCATGCTGTTGCGGTTGCCAACTTCTTTTTCCTTGATCCGTTTGATTTGATTTTTCCTAAGTTCCGTAAAAAATTCGATGGTCTTGAGATGCTTTTTCTCAAAATCTTCCCGAATTCCTTTTTCCATCAGGTATGTGCAATCATTGAGTAAGTCGATCACTTTTTCAGCGGCTATATCCAATTCTTTGGATTGATCATTCAATAAAGGCTTGTGATTGTTGTCGACATGATGGAATGTATCCCAGGAAATATGTTTCAGCGTTTGGATCAGTTCTCTGATATAATAAAGATTTATGGTATAGTAATTACCCAATTCAGAATCGCTGTCCTGAATCCTGGTGATGACTTTATAAATCTGATTTTGCTTGTTTTCAAAATTTTCAAATAATTTGGTATATTTTTTATAGTTTTTGCTGAGTATGTCAAGGTCTTCTTTGTCAAGTCCTTTGATAGCGTCTGACAGTATTTCTTTATAGTTCTGGCTGAACTTTGAGAAATTTTTTAAATTTCTTTTTTTAACACCCTGAATATCCAGGATTTTAACAGTTTCGTCCTCTTCATCTTCCAAAAGCAGCTTTTGAGCCTCGTTTTTTTTCTTGTGAAATGAATGGGTACGGAACAAAATATATCCTACAATAATTAACATTCCGCCAACTGCATAAAAAGTGCCAAAAGAAAAGGCTAAAGCCAATAGGAAAGCGCCGGAAAAGGCAAAAAACCCTGTCAGGAACCATCCGCCAATAACTGAGAAAACACCTGTAATTCTGTAAACGGCAGTTTCCCTGCCCCACGCACCATCTGCCAGTGATGCACCCATTGCAACCATGAAAGTGACATAAGTAGTGGATAAAGGAAGTACCAAAGTAGTTCCAATAGAAATAATGGTACTTGCCACTGATAGGATAACAGCTGCTCTGACCAGGTCAAAAGCCGGTGCATTTTTGCCAAGTGCAATTTGCTTATTCTGGAATTCCTGGCGGTCAAACCTTTTATTTATTGCTGTTCTTAAAGTTTGAGGTATATATTTTTTTAAATACTTTCCAGCCCGGGTAAATCCCCTGACCACTTTTCTGGACAATGTGGAAGAGCCAAATTTTTCGTATCCTTCTTCCTGGCGACCTAAACTAACCTCAGTCTCAGTCACTGTCCGGGCTTTTTTATTGACATATAGCGTAATCGCCATGATGATGCCCGATAGGAGTAAAAAATACGTCGGAGTACTGACATTATCTGCCAAACCACCCATCAGAAATGATCCGGCTTCCTGGGTACTTGCAGTCCACATTTTGTAGGATTCCCATCCAGCCATTGGCACACCGATAAAATTGACGAGGTCATTTCCTGCAAATGCCATTGCAAGAGAAAATGTCCCGAAAAGCACTACAATTTTAAATATATCGAATTTGGTAAACCAAATGAGTAATTGGAAAATTATTGCCCAACCAATAAATGAAAACAGCAGGATAAGATGGGCTTTGTTTTCGATCGTATTGACCATTTCCGGAGTCAGGAAGGAAGCGCCTTTCGCACCCTTCACCATCATGAAATACGTAATACCTACAATTGCCAGGCTGCCCCATACAGCTCCAAAGTATTTTACTGTTTTCTGGTAGTTAAACGTAAAAATTAATCGACTCAGGTATTGAAAAAGGACACCAAAGGTGAAAGCAATACCCACACTAAGAAGTATACTGAAAACTATTGTGATCGTTTTTTCTGAGTTAATATACTGATACATTGACATTGCATCTTCCTGGGTCAGGATTTTGACCAGAACAATACCTACAGCAGCCCCCATCAATTCAAAAACTAGCGAAACTGTAGTGGAAGTTGGCATGCCGAATGTGTTGAACATGTCCAGAAGAATGACATCAGTGATCATCACAGCCAGAAAGAGAAACATGATTTCCGAAAAATAAAAATATTGGGGATGGAAAATTCCTGAACGGGCAACTTCCATCATGCCGGATGAAAATGTTGACCCGATAATGATACCCAGAGCTGCAACAAACATGATCACTTTAAAACTGAATGCCTTTGAACCTACTGCTGAATTGATAAAATTGACTGCGTCATTGCTTACACCGACAATCAAATCAGAAATTGCCATAATGGCAAGTACGATTACAAGTATCAAAAAAATTGTACTCATTTTATTTTATTTGTTTGGAAACCTGAAATTCTTTGAAAAAAAAACCCTACAAATTATCCCTACAAAGATAAATATCTAATATGAAATTATCATGACAATGGCTAAGAACCAGCATTAAATTAACATTAAATTCATATATTTAATTGTGTAATTTGATTGGCTTTTTGGCATTCAATATTGTCAATTTCCACAATTTATACATTAACTTACATAAAAATCCCATCCTGGATCATAGACAATAAAACAGCCTCAAAGATTCTCCGGGATAAAAAAAGGAGTGACAAAATTATCACTCCTTTTATGTTATACTGATCAGATTGTCAATCAGATGATTCTTCCTTTAACAGGCACCTATTCAGGATTTCCTGCGATCATCATGGTGGCCCCTGTTGTCTCTGCCACGATTTGGACGGTAGTCTTTCCGACCTTGATTCGCGCCTTCCTGATTGCTCCTTCTATCCGCATGATCCGAACTTCCTTCTCTTTCATGTCTTGGTCTGGATTCATCTTCGTCCTTGATAAAATCAGGCTTTGGCATCAAAGCTTTTCTGGATAATTTCAGCTTTCCTGTTTTTTCATCAACTCCGATGAGTTTGACTTTGAATTTATCTCCTTCAGATATGACTTCCTCAACGTTTGCAATCCTGGAATGTGATAATTCAGAGACGTGAACCAGACCACTTTGTTTTTTCAGGAATCCAACAAAAACGCCATATGGCATCACAGATTGAACCACGGCATCATAGACATCACCAATCTGTGGAACATGGGTCATTCCTCTGATAATGTCTGCTGCCATGTCTATGGACTCTTTGTTGGAACTGCTGATCTGAACCATTCCTTTATCACCTATCTCTTCAATAGTAATCACCGTACCCGTCTGTGCCTGAATCTCCTGTATCACTTTGCCTCCGGGTCCGATCACCTCACCGATCTGTTCTTTCTTGATTTCAATGGTCATCAGCCTCGGAGCATGTGGTTTCAGATCGTCATTTGGCTGAGCAATGGTTTTATTCATTTCACCCAATATATGCAATCGGCCGGCTTTAGCCTGTTCCAATGCTTGTCCCAGCAATTCAAAAGAAAGCCCGTCGATTTTGATGTCCATCTGACAGGCAACTATGCCGTTTGCTGTTCCTGTAACTTTAAAGTCCATATCTCCCAATGCATCTTCATCACCAAGTATATCGGATAAAATGGCATTTTTTCCATCTTCTGATATCATGCCCATGGCTATGCCGCTGACAGCAGATGTTATTGGCACACCACCATCCATCATGGCAAGTGCTCCGGCACAAACTGTGGCCATAGAAGATGAACCATTCGATTCCAAAATGTCAGAAACAATTCTTAGCGTATATGGAAAATCATCGGGGATCACTTTTTTCAAAGACCTTCCAGCCAGATTTCCATGGCCAACTTCACGTCTTCCCGGACCTCTGTTTGGTTTTACTTCCCCAACGGACAAGGCAGGAAAGTTATAATGTAACATGAATTTTTCAAAATAGGAATCCAGTGCGGTGTCAACCATCATTTTGTCCAGTTTTGTACCTAATGTGATGGTTGCAAGGGCCTGGGTTTCACCCCTGGTAAAAATTGCTGAACCATGTGTGGAAGGCAGATAGCCGATCTCCGACCAGATGGGCCTGATTTGGTCTGTTGCTCTGCCGTCCAGTCTCTGACCTTTATCCAAAACCATCATCCGGATGATGTGTTTTTTAAGTTTGTCAAAGTACTTATCAATCAATGGATTGCTTTCTTCATACCATTCTTCCCCTTTTTCTTCCAAAAGCTTTTCATGAAGACTGGTGTTCAGTGCTGAAAGTTTATCTTTACGTTCATGTTTGCCAAGCGCCCCATGTGCAATTTCGCTGATGATCGCTGAACAGAAATTTTCTACATATTCTTTCAATTGGGTATCTTCAATCTCTGGTTCAATAGTTCTTTTAACCAAAGCTTTTTCACCAACAAGTCTTGCCAGTTCCAATTGGGCATCACATTGTAATTTGATCGCTTCATGACCGACCTTAATGGCTTCGATCAATTCACTTTCTTCGCATTCGTTGGCTTCACCTTCTACCATCATCAGGTTATCCCTGGTGGCTGCAACGATGATGTCCAGGGTAGCTGATGTAAGAAGGCTTCTGTTTGGGTTAACTACATATTCGCCATTTATTTTAGCGACGCGAACTTCAGAAATCGGGCCATCCCATGGAATGTCGGATACAGACAATGCAGTTGATGCTGCCAGGCCAACCAGTGTATCTGGCATGGTTTCCTTATCAGCTGACAGTAAATAGATCAAGACCTGGGTTTCATTCATGTAGTGATCCGGGAATAAAGGTCTGATCGCGCGGTCTACCAATCTGGAAATGAGTACTTCATAGTCAGACAACTTGGTTTCTCTTCTGAAAAAATTCCCGGGTATTCTGCCCGCAGCTGCAAATTTTTCCTGATAATCTACGGACAATGGAAAGAATTCCTGTCCTTCTTTTGCTTCGTGATTCGATACTACTGTTGCCAGAATGATCGTATCTCCTTGTTTTACGACGGCTGAACCATGCGCCTGCATAGCCAGTTTTCCTGTTTCCAGGATAATTTCTCTACCATCGGGCAATTGAAAAGTGGTAGAGATTGGAATTTGTTTTCCCATGAAAATATCTGTTTATTATTTTGAAAATGTTCCGCCCCTTGCGGAAGGTGAGATTAATTGAAGCAGTCTGTCTGCTATATTCCTGAAAGCAAAATGGAGTGCTTTGTCAAACACCCCATTTTGATTATTTTCTGATTCCTAATTCTTTGATCAATTCCCTGTATTTGACAATGTCTTTTCGTTGCAAATAAGCAAGATATTTTCTTCTTCGACCAACTTTTGTCAAAAGCGCTTTTCTTCCCGCCTGATCTTTTTTGTTGGCAGTCAAATGTACTGTGAGGTTTTTTACCTCCATGGTAAGCAGGGCTATCTGTGCCTCAATGGAACCGCTGTTCTGTTCTGAACCGCCAAATTCCTTAAATAAGGACTTTTTTACTTCTGTTGTTATTTTTACACTCATTTTTTTTAATTTACCAAAATCAATTACGAAAATTTTCTTTAGCGGCGCAAAGGTATATATTTATAGTAATTAAAAAAATTTTAATCATCTAATCCTCCAGTATTTGTATCATTTTCACTCATTTTGGCCTTTTCCCACAAAAAATTCATTTCATCCACTGTCATTTCGGTGACCAATTTTGCAGAATTGTTTTCAATATTTTCAAAACGCTTTTTAAATTTCCGGTTTGTTTTTTCCAAAGCGGTCTCTGGATCCACTCCAAGGAACCGTGCATAATTGACCAGGGTAAATAAAATATCTCCGAATTCTGATTCGACCTCAGCCTGATTGTTTTCGCGGCTCAATGCTTCGTCCAGTTCACGTATTTCTTCGTTGAGCTTGGTTCGGACTCCCTCTTTATCCTTCCAGTCGAATCCGACCTGAGATGTCTTATCCTGCATCCGATACGCCTTGATCAGAGCAGGAAGGCTGTTGGGTACTCCTCCAAGGACAGATTTTTTTCCTTCATTCATTTTGATCTGTTCCCAGTTTTTCTTTACGTCTTCCTCATTATCCACTTGTACATCCCCGTAAATATGTGGATGCCTCCTGATCAGTTTCTCATTCAGGGTTTGGATGACATCTCCAATGTGGAAAAGGCTCTGCTCTTCAGCTATTCTCGCATAAAATACGATATGTAAAAGCAAATCGCCCAATTCTTCCCGGATTGCCTTCATGTCTTCCGTAATAATGGCATCTGAAAGCTCATAGGCTTCTTCAAGGGTCAGGTTTCTAAGACTATGGATCGTCTGTTTTTTATCCCAGGGACACTGAAACCTCAAATCTTCCATGATTTTGAGCAGTTCAATAAAAGCATTGGCTTTGTTTTGCATGGTAATATTATTATTAAGGTATATTTGTCGCCAAATTGACGCGCTACAAAAAAGTTTGTGCCGCAAATGGTGGTTCCGGAATTGAGTCTATTGAACCTTTATGTATTCTTTGTTTTCTGACATCAGACTGATATATCTGAAAACAATCTAAAAGTCAGCGAAAGTAGATATTCTTATGAATATTTTCAGATTTATGGTGTCGGTTTTTTCTGAAATCAGCCATTACCTGAATGTCTGCATTGTCCGGCAAAATCTGAAAATGATTGGAAATCCTCTGAATCGGTTTGCGTGTACTATGGTACTTTGTCATTTTCAGCGATTTTGATGAGTTTAATGATATATTGATTACATATATTATGGTTGGTATTGATCCATTCGGTGAAATGTTTGAATTTTAACCTTTTTTCCCGTTTGATGTAAGGATTCATGCACCTTTTTTCTGGTAACTTCAAATAATCAAGTGATGTTGAATCAAGCAGCATATCATTGATCAAACTTTATTCTGGTACAAACTGAACAAATGATTTAATCCGCGTTTCAGTCATTAAAGATATAAAGGTTGAGTCTGCTCCGAAAAGTCCGGTTTGTTGATTTTCAATCGTTTTTTGCCCCGACCTATGATGTCAAAGATCAGCACAAAACTAAATGGAAACAATTGAAAATCAACAAATTAAAAGTCCCCTTTTAGGCATGTACTGACTGAAAACGTCAGTGGGGATTTAGGGGGCAAAGACTTTTCGGAGTGGACTCAAGGTTTTTTTGGCTGAAGAATTATTGTAGACTAAGATACTCAAGTTGAAGATCGGAATATGGAATGCCATTGGGAAACGGAACTGAGTCATTAAGAATCAATTTCCTCTTTGATTCTTGCTTGTCAGGCTCTGGTTTATGAAGTTTGAAGCGGGAAAATGGAACACTATGGCTTTTAGAATGTTATGTATTTATTAGAATATGAAATCTGCATAATTAATACGGATCCAGCAAAGGCATGCCCTTTTTTAACTTTTTGGGTAATTTATCAATGTGACCGCTTTGTCCGCTTGAAGGTTGATAAGACCCGGGGGAAAAACGCTTTTGAATTTTCTAATTTCAACGCATACAAACTGATTTTTACACATTTTACAATAAAAGAAAAAGTAAAAATATGAAAGAGTTTCTTTATTTGCTGTCTATTGTGTTTGGCATCGTGTTGATCTCCATTCTGATCATCAACATGAAATATTATTTCAAAGGCCAGGTGATGAAAAAAACCTGTTCTTCACAGGCAGGTGAAACCTGTTCATGTGAAAAGGATGGCCTTCCAAAAAAGTCATGTGAAAATAAATAACTGTATTAATGCGAATCAAGGGTTAAAGTTAATTCTGCAGATAAACAGGATTTTCTCACTTTTTTGCCTCGATCCTAAAGGATGAAAGCGAGAAAATCCTTTATCTTCCTTTAGGATTGAGGCCAAATAAAGGATTTTCGGAGCTTTTTTTCAACCCTTAATTCGCATTATTAATCCAATCTATAAAATCTGAAGACTTTTGAACTTCAGGAAATTTGTGTAATGCACTGTCAATTTGTCATTATTTAGGCTATAGAGCTGATTTTTTTGAATTGAACTGACATTTTTTTGCCATTGAAGGCTGCAAAAATGTGTTTCTTCGGGTGTTTTTGAATTGGTATGCAAATTGATATGGCTGCATAAAAAGGTATATGGAATTTATTGCGGTGAATAATTTACGTGAGCTTAAAAATCTGGCTGGTAAAGAGGATGTTGTTTTTGCCATGCTGTATAAAAATAATTCCGATGCCAGTACATGTACGCGTAAAGCTTTGGAGGATGCTTTTACAGACGGAAGCCAAAAAGTATGCCTGGCTGAGATAGATGTGGAAAAAACCAGGGATATACATGGAGCGTTTGGGATAGAATCTGTACCAGCGGTGATTTTTTTCAGGAATGGAGATTTTGTAAATGTAGTAAGGGGCTGTATGAATCAGCATTATTATAAAGCATTGATTGAAGAATCTATGGCTGGTCAAAAATCCCGGGATAAAAATCAGCCCAAAATTCCTCAGGTAACAGTTTACTCAACGCCAAGTTGTACATGGTGTACCAGATTGAAGGATCATCTCAACCGGAATAATATCCGTTACAGGGAAATCAATGTGGCAGCCGATCCTGCTCAGGCTGAGGAAATGAAACGTAGAAGTGGTCAGTTGGGAGTTCCTCAGACTGACATTGACGGACAAATGATCGTCGGTTTTGATCAGGCTCGTATAGATAAATTATTAGGAATTGTGGCTATTAATTAAATTAAATAAATGAATTTTAATATGAAAGAATTACAACCTTTGCACGAGTATGTTTTGCTGGAACTGGTAGAAATGGAAGCAAAAACTTCAGGAGGCATCATCATTCCCGATACAGCTAAGGAAAAACCTCAGTATGGGAAAGTGGTCGCCCTAGGAAATATTGAAAAACCTTCAGTTGCCATTGGAGATTTTGTTTATTTCAAGAAATATTCCGGTTCTGAAGTTGAAAATGGCGGCAAAAGCTTGCTTTTCGTTCCCTATGCTGACTTACTGGCAAAAATAGTAGAAACAGATAAAATCTGATCATTCAGGTAATGATCAGTGGTCATGCAGTTTATGGCAGTTAAGACCATTGGCGTTCATGGAAAACTTTGAATAGAAACCAACCTTTTGTAAGGCTGGTTTCTTTTTTATTCTCCGGATTGCCTACCATTTTCTAAACATTGAAATGCAATGTTTTTTTGATTTAAATGAAAACTTTTTTTCTTCCGAAGTTTGATCACAGGCGTTTTAACAGAATTCATAATTCAGTACTTTTCAGGAAAAATTGCATAATCCAAAAAACGTTTTTAAGAGCTTGCAAATGAAAATTGATCTTTGGTGGATAGGCAAAACCAAACCTGCTTACCTGGAAGAAGGAATTCAGGATTATGCTGGCAGGATAAAGCATTACATCAATTTTTCATGCCTCACCATACCTGATATTAAAAATCAGGCCAGCATGAATCCTGGAATTCTTAAAAAAAAGGAAGCTGAATGGGTCATCAACCGGTTACAGCCGGATGATTTCCTTATTTTACTCGATGAAAATGGCAAAACCTTTGACTCTGTCAGTTTTGCTGGATTTGTTGAAGAATTGATGGTGCGTTCAGTTAAACAGGTGGTTTTTCTGATCGGAGGAGCTTATGGCTTTGACGAATCGTTATACACCAGGGCAAATGAAAAAATCTCACTGTCCAGAATGACATTTTCTCATCAGATGGTCAGACTTTTCTTTACAGAGCAGTTGTATAGAGCCTTTACCATCATACATCATGAAAAGTATCACAATCTATGATCACAACCATTATTTTCGCCGTTGTCTTCATCACTTCCATTGCAGCATTTAGCAAAGATGACTTGTTCAGCAAAATGTTGTTCTCCCCTTATCTGACCATCCGCAAAAAACAATGGTATCGTTTACTTTCTGCAGGATTTGTACATGGAAGTTGGGTGCATCTCCTGATCAATCTTTTTGTATTCTGGCAGTTTGGGACCTACCTGGAAAGCTATTTTGGAGCTGTTTATGGTTTTTGGGGTTCCAAATTATTTATGGCCGGGTTGTTTTTTGGAGGAATTGTTTTTGCCAATTGCCCTTCACTTTACATTCATGCAAAAGATTATAACTATCAGAGTATAGGTGCATCAGGCGGAGTTTCTGCTGTACTTTTCGCATACATTCTGATCAATCCATGGGATAAATTGCTGCTTTATTTTGTGATTCCTTTGTATAGTGTAATAGCGGGTGTACTTTTTCTGATTTATTCATACTGGGCCAGCAAAAACAGGAATGATCATATCGATCACCTGGCTCATTTTTCTGGTTCTGTTTTTGGAGTTGTTTATACAATGATCGCATACCCGGGTGTTTTACCGGGTTTTCTCGATAAATTTTTGCATGAGATGCCTTTTTGAAGATGGAAAATGCGGCTTTTTACCCGTAGTAAATTTACATCTCAGTTGAAATCGCATATAATAATGGTGTGGTTAATGGGCAAAAAGGCAAAATGGGCGATATCATTTGAGGATCTCAGTATCCAAATCTGAGGTTTATCTCAATAAAGTGATATCTCCTGCCAGTTTATGAATTTCACCATCCATATCTTCAATTTCCAGATAATATATGAATACTCCCGGATTGAGCGCTTTACCCTTGAAGTAACCATCCCAACCGATATGATCTCCTGAATTGCGGTTGAAAATCAGGTTGTTCCCTTCAAAAATATGTTCTCCCCAACGATCATATACAGAAAATCTGATGACTCTCAAATCTCTGTAAGAATTAGTTTTTACCATGAAAAAATCGTTCATTCCGTCATTGTCGTATGGAGAAAATACATTAGGAACAAAAAAGCTGAAGTCGCTTTTGACAATGATCTGTATGCAGGTATCTATATCGCATTGACCATCATAATAAACTGTGATACATAAATGATGATCTTCCAGTGGTTCGTATACAACTTCTGTGCAGGTGCCTGAACATAAAACCGAATCAAATTCTGGTATGAACCATACTACACTGTCAAATACCAGGTCATCCAGTTTCAACAGGTATTCATAATTTTGTCCACGCTGGATCACTGTTGTGCCATTGATACTTATTTCAGGTTTTTCCGGTTTTGATATCATGGCTGTTGTCTCGAATTCGCAACCATTGACATCTTTTACCTGAATCTCATAACTGCCTTCATTTAAATTGGTTATAATAAAATCATTGCTGATGGCATTGTTTACAGTAAGTTGATAAGGTGGTTCTCCGCTCTGTGGAGTCAGGTGTATTTCACCATCAATATTATAATAGCATGAAATATCAAGCGCATCCACTTGTGCTACAACGGATGGAAATATCTCCAGGAATTCCATCGCGCTGTATGGACAATTGTCTACGATGTATGTCAATGTCAGCGGATATATTCCGGGTAACAATCCCTGAGCGCTGATCCTCCCATCAGGTGTGATGATGGCACCACTCCAGGTAAAAGTTCCGCCCGAACTGCCACTTGCCTGGCCGGATAAAAGCAGTTCCGTAGTGAATTTATCCAGGCAAACATTATTTTCAAAAGGATTGATGGAAACTGTGATGTTGTCAGCACATGGATTTGTGCTACAGACAAACTGTGTTGACACCGAAGGACAAAGACACCCGGATAAAGCACGGATTTCTATGTTGTAAGATGTTCCGATATCCAACCCGGTGAAAGAATATGAAGTTTCAGTAGTTTGGGTGACCAGGATTCCGTTATTGAAAATCTCATAAGCAGCGGCACAATCCACAGCATCCCATTGTACATCAAAAGCCTGATTCGAAACGGGTACGCACGAAGGGTCAGGTGGAGTTAGTTCTTTTTCAACATGGATCGCAAAAAGATTACTATGAACAGTGCATTGATCAAAATCAACACGCAACCTGATTTGATAATCACCGGGCTGATTCCACCGAAGAGCGTATCTTCCCGGAGAAACCAATTGCTGGTGGTCAACATTCAGGAAAGTATAATTTGCCAGTGTATTCAATTCATCCACTTCGACAAAAACAGTTTCTGTAATGCAAATGCTATCTTGTTCTATGGTAAAGGCACTGTTGATCAACTCATTGACCAATACTGGTTGAAGATCAAACTGGCATGCATATCCATCCCTCCATACAGATACCGAAGCGCCGTATTCACCTTTCTCCATAACCTGCAATTGCATCATATTTGGTTCCGAATGTGGGATAAGCGTCAGATCTTTATACCATTCAACCGTTAAGCTGTCATAATTTGCAGGTATAACAGATCCTGTACTTATTTCAATACCAAAAATGCCGTTACCCAGGCAATTGTATGCACTCATGGTTCCGGCATAACCAAATCTGGTCAGGGTAAAATTCAAAATGCTGTCGCATCCGTTACTTCCTGAATTCTCCAGCAAATATTGTTTTTCAAAATAATTTACAGTGATGGTGTCATTCTGGAAGAAAACCGTGTCCATACCGCAAACTATGGAATCAAGCGATCCAATATTCACAGGTTTGGAAACAACCTGCACTAGCTGGTTTTGGGTGCATCCGGTAATCGTATCTACAATGGTAAATTGATGCAATCCTGCCTGTGTGATCACATCTCCTTTCCAACCTGTCGGAATTACACCGGCTGTCAAATCTGGTCGGCAATATTCAAATGTACCCAGGTGATTATCCGGTACTGTCAAAACATCTACATAAAAGCAGGCTGGATTAGAATTGTCACAATCCGTCAAAGCAGTGACACAAAATCTGTGAATTGAATCTTCAATGAAAGTAAAATCCAGCGTGTCTTGTCCAATAAGGATGATTGACTCAATTCCCTCATGATCAACTATGGACCATTTAAAATTTTGTGCATTTAGTACTCCGTGAACCTGATTTGTAAAAAAACCATTTTGACATACTTCAATCGTATCACCCGGTAACCAGCTTTCTCCCCAGGAATTGCTGAAACCCGATGGTTCATCAACAACAAATGGCGCCGAGGCAGATGGTATACCGCTAATAACATCAATGTTGAATGTCATTCCTGAAGCTTCTTCACCATCGATAAGCAAAATATATGTGTGACCTGCCTCCAATCCGGTAAGTAATATATTATCGATGCCCAATTGGGCAATACCCTCACATTCAAGGAAAACCGGATTATCTAAATCACATTCTTCAAAAATAGCCCATTGGTAACCGATGCCCGGACTTGCAGCTCCTGCTGTAAAACTTAAAGGAAGTATACGTAAACTTACATTTGAAGAACCGGCAATGAAACCAAAATAATAAGGATTGGTGATGTTTCCCTGATTTGATTTCGGGCATATCTGTCCGAAATTTACCAATGGAACTGTTTGATTTGGTGGCAAAACCCAGGTCGTGGACTCAAGGCTCTGGTAGTTGCAAAAGACATCGGCTAAATTGCAGTCACTGTTGGGCAACTGACTGAAAAGCTGCAAACTCAGGACTAAAGATATAATAGATAAAAAGTATCTTAACACAAAAAAACTATTTTCAATTTGACTTAACGAGCGAAAGAATAAGAGCCATTTATTTAATCATTTTTTGGCTTTTTTATTGTGGTGAAGCTGAAAAATATGCTTCCTTCTTAAAACCCCGCAAAAATAATAATATTGCTGATTATATGACAATTTTTCTTAATTCTTTACCAAATAACAGTAATATCTCCCGTAAAATGAGTGAGTTTGTTGCTTGCACTTTTCATGATAATGTGATAAGTGTAGACACCTTGTGTTACACGTGAACCATTAAAACTGCCATCCCATGCTGTTGCATAATCGTTCAACAACAGATTTTCACTGTAAAATACACGGTTGCCCCATCTGTCAAAAACTTCCATCAGTGCCACATTGCCGATATCAGGTTTGCCCTGGACAAAAAACCGGTCATTGATTTGATCGCCATTCGGAGAAAAAATATTTGGAATATAAATATCGGGTTTTTCTTTTACCAAAACTGTAATGCTACTCTCCGCATCACAACCCTGGGTGTCTTTCACATAGAGGGAAAATGTCGTTGTTTCCAGAGGCGCAACCAACTGTTCGAATACGCCGCTTACAAAGATAAAATCTATAGGGAGCCATTGGATCACGTCTATTTCGTTTGAAGCTGAGATTCCGGCGGTAAGCCTTACTTGTTCTCCAGGGTAAATATTGTTTTTATCTGCATATAATTGAAGCTGAATATCAGATCCATGTTGCATCACTATAGTAGTGTCATAGGTACATCCGTAAGCATCCTTGACCCTGATCGTATATGTTCCTGCTGCTAAATGATCGAAATAATTGATCGGTGAAAAATAATTATTTCCAATCGCATACCTTACCGGAGGTTGTCCTCCAAAAACATCAGTAATCACGAGGCTTCCATTGGTTTGCCCGAAGCACGAAGGACTGAATAGCTGGACCGAAATGCTGTCCAAATCCGATTCCATTTCCTGAACCAGAACTGAGTCAACATTCATGCAATGATTTTTCAGATTGACCAGGGTAAGCACATACCATCCTGGTCCAAGAATTTTTGGGAACTGACTGAAATGACCATTTAATATCACACCATCATTTGTTTGCCAGAAATAACTGATATGCGATCCGGATTCACTGCCTGAAGCGTTCAGTATGGAGGTGTTTTTTTCACATGTCAGGAAATCATCGTATAAAATACTGATTTCCGGAGGAATTGTATCAGTCAGTACCTTCAAAATTGTATCTTTGATGCAGCCGTTTTCACCTGTTACACTTAGCTGATACAAGCCCTCAAGGTTTAATTCAGGGGCAAAATCCTGGGAATAAAAACCATCAGGTCCAGTCCACTCAACTGTAGAAATATCCGAATGAGAAATAAAAACAGGTTTAATGATTTTATTCCTGCAATTGATGTTTTCGTGAAAGACCTCAAATTCAGGATAAACCGGCTCTGAACTCACCTGAACGCTATCCATTAATGAACAGCCATTCATTGGATTCACCACTGTTATATAATAGGTTCCAGGGAGGTCAACAAGGGCTGTATCACCATGATGTATAAAATTTCCCGGGCCCTGCCAGAAATGATCTGCTTGTTCCGGGCTACTGTTGACAAAAATTTCTATTGGTTTGCCTGAGCATGGGAGGTTGAAATCCTGTGTAACCATTGTGGGTTGGGTAAAATCAGCTTTAAGTAAAATACTGTCTTGATGTACACAACCATTGTTTAGGTCAGTTATCTGGCAAAAATACCATCCTGGATCGGATGCCAATGGAAAATGGCTGAAATCATAAAAATCATCAGGTCCCGTCCAATACAGCGAATACAGATCTGCATTGGTTAAATGCTCAAGCATGACCACAGTGTCCCGACAAGTGACAGTGGGCGCATTTAGCGATAAATATGGTCTTAATTTATTGATAGGAATACTAAAATGCTCTTCATTAAAACAGCCTGAGGGTGTATAGATCTTAACTATGTAAAAACCAGGTTGATCAACAAAAATAGTACTTTGATCAGATTTAAAATTCAAAGGACCTGACCATTGAATTTCTGATAAAGTCTGATTCGAATGAACGGATAGGAATACACCGTTATTATAACAATTGATCGTGTCTATGGGTGATAAAATCAATTGAGGCAGCAGGGTGTCTATTACGACAAATGCAGTATCAGAAGTAGTACAACCGTTTGAACCTTCTATTGTCAATATATACATGCCGGCTTCGGTTACTATATTGGAGAGTGTGGTAGAATAAAAACCGCCGGGGCCCTGCCAAAACTGATTTTCGATTTCTCCTGTTGCAATTGCATGAATATTAAGTGGTCTGACCGGCTCATTACAGAAAATGGAATCTCCAAAAACCTGGACCTGGGGGAATTCCATGTCAGAAGTCAGCTCTACAGAATCCTGAAAAATACAATCATTTGTTCCCGTTGCATGAAAAATATAAATGCCGGGTTCTGAAACCATGACCGGATTGGATTCAGAATAAAATCCATCGGGTCCTGTCCAAAATGCACCCGGTTGAATAATGGAAATGATATCAGCCTCTATTCGGGCCATATGATTCAGGCAATTAATTTCTCCTTGAACAGAAAGGCTGATCAAAGGTTTTGTTCTGTCTTCAAAGATATCCACCCGGATCGTGTCCACACAACCACTTTCAGTCCCGGCAACCAACTGATAAAATCCACCTTCGTGAACAAAGGGATTTATTTCATAAGAAAAAAACTGACCGTCCTTTAACCATTCGTGATGGTCTGCGATTAAAAAAGGAATACCCAGACGAATGCTGTCTTCGGAACAGTCGAGAAATATCACCAGGTCTTCAAAATGGTAATCCAAGTTTTCAATTACTTCAATTGAATCGGTATGGAAACAACCATTGGATCCCTGGACTTCTAAAAAATACCATCCAGGATTTCCAACTTCAAATGTTGGTTCCTGTGAAATTTTTCCATCACCTGACCATTCAAAATATTGATATTGATCAGGGTCATCAAAACTTAGTGATACATTGGTAATAAAACAGTTCAGAGAATCCGGAGGATTAAAAATAATGGTGGGAGTCAGGGTGTCCAGCACTCCCGTGATGATCCTTTCAGCTTTGCAATTTGAACTTTGGTCTCTGATGCTCATAAGGAATGTGTCAGATGCAGTATAAGTTACTAATGGTCCGGAACTGACCGAGCTGGTTTGTAGGTTGGTCCAGGTAACAACAAAAGCGCCCGTAAAATCCACGAAAATAGATCCTGGATTATGGTCACACGTCAGGGTATCAATTTGGATGGTAAACTCAGTAAGTTCATCGGATTCAGTAATGAGAATTTCTTCGTGAGAAATACAACCATTTGTACCCCAAATAATTACTTCATATACACCCGGCAGATTGGTTTGTGGTTGCGGCACATTACTCGAGAATCCTGAAGGACCGCTCCAATGGATAGAATCGAAAGGTTCTAAAAGAACGATCGGCATGTTGATCAGTGGATAAATACAACTGAGCGGGAAGCTGTCAGGCAAAATGAAATTTGGCTCTTCAAGATCTGAAGTCACCACGATACTGGTATCCCAGGAACACCCGTACGTATTCCAGACTCTTAAATAATGTTCGCCAGGCTGATCTGTGATCAATTCATCTCCATAGTACAGGTCGCTGTTGGGATATTCCCATTCGAGGATCAGGGGGCCTGTTTCATAAATGGCTGAAATTGTGACTTCAGGGTGGTAACAATTGATTTCATCAAAAACGATGTCGTCAAGTTCTGGGGATGGTAATACGATGACGTGAAGACAGGTATCTGAAATGTCTGCGCAATATTGGGGTGCAGGGAACGAAAAAAGACTTAAGTAGTCCGAAGTGAGGTTTGAAAAATGTATGGAATCAAGCAATAAAGAATCATTTTGATGATACCTGATCGCACAAATATTGAATGTATCTGCTTCATAAAACCGTAAATCAAGCAGGGTATCAACACCAATCAAAGTATCTTTTTTGGAAACGACGAAGATAAGGTCGTAATCATCAGAACCTGTTGTTCCGGTAAGCAGACTTTCGAGCTGATTGAAATAAAGTTGGGGTGACCTTCTGCAGTATGTCAATGTATCTGATGGGAAGTCTCCGGCATCCACTTCACAAAGGTTACAATCAATCGAGCCGGCATCACAGAAAAAGAGTTGCACCGAATGGATCATACCATCGTCAAAATCAAGGTGGTCTTCAATGATCAATGTCCAGGTTCCATTCACCGAACCGGTATTAAAATCTTCCAGACAACCATCATAAGGGTAATATACACCTGAATAATTTCCCAGAATAGCCCAGGGTGCTGAATTTGACCAAGTATCCGGAAATCCATTATCCGGAGCGGCAAGATTGCCGCATGAAGTAAAAGTTATATCCCAATCTGCAAAACTGGTATTGTTTGAATTCGTGTAAGGTCCTGCCAAAGTCACTTCCTGACCTGCAGGTGACACGAGCCGCATGGTGAGATCGCCGATTTGATTATGACCGAAATGAAGTCGGATTGCGCTCAGACATTGTGCTTCACTACTCAGATCTTCCGGAAAAACTCCTTCAACAATGATTTGTACCATGGTAACCTGACTGTCCTGTATGGCTATAGAACTGACCAGAGGGTCGCAGATTTGAGACTTTGTGACAGTATTGCCGGCTAAAAGCAGCAAAAGAATAATATATTTTATTGTGAATCTCAAAACGCTTAATTGTTTTGGCATTTACGCCATATCAATGCAAAGTTAATGCTTTTGAACGGAAAAAACAGAGCTCTTAAAAAGTAACCCAAAAGTTATATTATACATGCATTCAATAAACAGATACGCTGTTATATTAAAACGTTGCCATCCAAACTATGTTTTTAATGAATTGATTTTCTCTGATAACAATTTTCCAGGGTTCATTTTATTTAAGAGACAATTCATGCTTTACCCGGAAATGATCAATAACAAAGACAAATTATAATTTTATTGGCGGTGTCATTGATTGTAAATTTATTTTTTGTTCACTGACAATAAGAAATTTTAATACATAAAGTCGTCTATACGACAAAACCAGTCAATTATTCCACATTCTTTTTGTCAGTTCTTGTTTATAATTAGATTGTATCTAAATTAGCGGCCGAAAGACGAACGAGGATACTTACTTAATATATATGATGCATAGATTATCAACAAGTTATAATGTGGTTGTAGCCTTCCTAATGGCTTTTATCATGATCATGCCACAGGCAAAAGCTGAAGAAGCGTTAGGTGTTTTTGAAAAACTTGATAAGTTCATTTCAAAAGATTTTTACTTTACCAACGAAAAAGGTGAGCATGTCAATTTGCGCCAGGAAATAGACAAGCCGACGGTAATCGCATTGGTTTATTATGAATGTCCGGGAATTTGTACTCCTTTATTGAATGGGGTAGCAGAAGTGATGAACAGGTCAGATATGGAACTTGGAACTGACTATCAGGTTTTTATCATCAGTTTTAGTCACAAGGAAACGCCTCAGCTCGCTGCTAAGAAAAAGAAAAACTATGTGGAACTAGTCGGAAAGGGAGACACTGAAAATGGTTTTCATTTTTTTACAGGTGACAGTCTGACCATCGCAGGGTTTTTGGATAATGTAGGTTATAAAGTTAAGTTCGACGGAGAAGAATACATTCATCCTGCCACACTGATCGTATCTACGCCACACGGTAAAATTGCCAGGTATCTGCATGGTACATACTTCTTACCTTTTAACCTCAAAATGGCTGTGATCGAAGCCAGCCAGGAAAAATCCGGTCCAACGATCAATAAACTGATGAAGTTTTGTTTCAGCTACGATCCGGAGGGACAAACTTATGTGATGAATATTACCAGAATTACCGGTTTCATAATACTGACCATTGCACTCAGCATACTCGCTTACCTTATTGCAACAAACAAACGAAGAAAAACTATAATTATTGGCAACTGATATGACAACAGCAACTCATACGAATTTTTTTCAGGCCAAAAAAGGCTTGTTTTCCTGGATATTCAGCATCGATCATAAGCGGATCGGGCTGCTTTATCTGTATTCAATTATTACATTCTTTCTTGTAGGGGTGACATTGGGCGTGCTGATGCGGCTTGAACTGCTCAATCCTGGAAGGGATATCATGGACCCTCAAACCTATAATCAGGTTTTTACATTGCATGGAGTCGTGATGATATTTCTTTTTATCATTCCAAGTATACCGGCAGTTTTTGGAAATTTTTTCCTGCCGATCATGATCGGTACGGACGATGTTTCATTTCCCCGGCTTAACCTGCTATCCTGGTGGTTGTATATCATTGGCGCAGTGTTGGCGCTTGGATCACTATTGCTTGGATGGGCGCCGGCAGACACAGGATGGACTTTTTATGTGCCTTATAGTGTCAATACCAATACCAATGTTAGTATGACAGTTCTGGCTGCATTCATACTTGGTTTTTCATCCATTTTAACAGGACTCAATTTTATTGTGACCATTCACAGGTTGAGGACTCCGGGAATGAGTTTTCTCAAAATGCCATTATTTGTCTGGTCATTGTACGCGACTTCATGGATTCAATTACTGGCGACTCCGGTGATTGGAATTACCCTGATGATGATCGTTGCGGAAAGATTTTTTGGAATCGGTCTTTTTGATCCCGCGATCGGAGGTGATCCCGTATTGTATCAGCATTTATTCTGGATCTATTCGCACCCGGCAGTTTATATCATGGCTTTGCCTGCATTTGGTGTAATTTCCGAATTGTTACCGACATTCAGTCAAAGGACAATTTTTGGATACAAAGCCATCGCATTTTCAAGTCTTGCGATCGCATTTGTCGGTTATCTTGTTTGGGGACATCACATGTTCACTTCAGGAATGAGTGAAGCAGGAAGAATATTTTTCAGTATCATGACCTTTCTCGTGGCAATTCCTACTGCGATCAAGGTTTTCAACTGGGTTGCTACACTTTACAAAGGTTCGATCAACATTCAGCCACCCTTGTTATATGCCATGGCGTTTATTTTCCTTTTTTCTTTTGGAGGATTGAGCGGATTGGTTTTAGGAGCGTTGGCTACTGATATATATATGCATGATACCTATTTTGTTGTTGGGCATTTTCATTATGTGATGTTCGGAGGAACGGGCTTTGCATTCTTCGGCGCTTTGCATTACTGGGTACCAAAAATTTGGGGCAGAATGTATAATATCCGTATTGCCAATATTGCATTTTCGATTTTCTTCATTGGATTTAATATGTTGTATTTTCCTATGATCGTTTTAGGTGTGATGGGCATGCCGAGAAGATATCACGATTATTTGCCTGAGTTTCATATACCCAATATGATCAGTACCATTGGCTCATGGGTATTGGTCACAGGCTTGTTGTTGATGATAGGTAACCTGGTCATGGGTATACGCAAAGGAAAACCTGTCGGGAGAAATCCGTGGAACAGTGTTTCTCTCGAATGGCAGACGCTTTCTCCGCCTCCGGTTTCGAATTTTGACAAAATGCCGGAAATACCAAAAGGAGGACCATACGATTACAGTAACCATTAATCTTTAAATTATGGAACACGCAACGGGTTTTGTATTGCCAAATTCAGGGCATAACAGGGATGCAGAAGCGTCCAAAATGGGTATGTGGCTATTTTTATTTACTGAATTATTGCTATTCGGCGGATTATTCCTTGTGTATATGGTTTACCGGTTGCTCAATGCAGCTGATTTTCTGAAAGCATCACATGAACTAAACGTGGTCATGGGAACAACCAATACGATCGTTTTGCTGGTCAGCAGTATGACGATAGCCATGTCTATCACTGCCATTCAAAAAGGCAACAAAAAACTTTCCATCATATTGTTGATCAGCACCATTGCTTTATCCATGGTTTTTATGGTCATCAAATACTTTGAATGGTCTGCCAAAATCCATCATGGATTATTTCCTGGCCTGGAGGCTTACAACGCACTGACTCCTGGAGAAAGCCTTTATTTCTTTTTGTATTTTTTCATGACCGGATTGCATGCTTTGCATGTTATCATAGGTGCTATTTTTATCGGTGTTGTCATTTACCGGACACAAAAAAACAGGATCACGGCAGAGAACTTTTCCCTGACTGAAAATGCAGGCCTTTACTGGCATCTCGTCGACCTGATCTGGATATTCCTTTTTCCACTGTTATACCTTATCCATTAAAATATTTATAATATGGTTAACGATCATAAACGAACTGAGGGACATTCCCTTCATATTTCGAGCTATAAAGATCATTTGATCACATTGGCAGTTCTCATTTTTTTAACTGTTTTGACAGTGGCCGTTTCCGTTTATGGTGGAGGCCTGGGTGCTGTATCTGTGGTTCTGGCGTTGACAATTGCCAGTATTAAGGCTCTCATTGTAGCTGCATATTTCATGCACCTCAAATTCGATCATAAAATGTACCGGTATATGGTCATGATCGTGATGTTCATGTTTGTCGTATTTATGTTGATATTAAGTCTTGATTATTCAAATCGCTGATTGTTATGATGAATAGAGCTGCTTCAACTTTCGCAGAAGGTGTCGATCTTTCGATGTATATCATTACAGGGATTTCTTTGTTTTTCCTTATAGGGATCACCATAGTGATGATTTATTTTGTGTTCCGTTACAACAAAAAGAAGAATGCAAAAGCTTCCAATATCAGCCACAATAATACACTTGAAATCATTTGGACCGCCGTTCCGACAATATTGGTGTTGGTTATGTTTTATTACGGATGGATGGGCTACAAACCGATGCGCAATACACCAAAACATGCCATGGAAATCAACGTATACGGACAGATGTGGCAGTTCTCTTATGAGTATCCTGGTGGAAAAACCAGCGATACTTTGGTTGTTCCTGTCAATTTGCCTGTGAAATTAAATTTGGCTTCGCGGGATGTTTTGCACAGTTTTTACGTGCCGGCATTCAGGATAAAGGAGGATCTCGTGCCTGGCAAAAACAATTTTGTGTGGTTCGAACCAACCATGGAAGGTGAATTCCAGGTGCTTTGTGCTGAATATTGCGGCTTGTTGCATTCTAAGATGCTTTCAATAGTCAAAGTTGTCAGTGTAGCAGAATATGCGGACTGGGTAGCTAAAAATATTGTCACTGAAGAGCATGCCGGACTTGTCCTGATGAAAAAGCATGCCTGTTTTTCATGCCATACACAAGATGGAAACAGACTTGTAGGGCCTTCATTTAAAGGGGTTTATGGAAGGAAAGAAAGAGTGGTTACCAATGGTCAGGTCAGGGAAGTGGTCATTGATGATGCCTACATAAAGAATTCTATTTACCAACCCAATGCCGATGTCGTAGAGACTTATACCCAGGGCCTGATGATTTCTTATGAAAAGCTCATCACTCCTGAAGAAGTGAATGAGATCATTGACTACATGAAATCAATTAAATAGGTCTGATTAATATGCTTAAAGTCTTACTTGAACTAGCCAAGGTCCGCATCACATTTGCTGTGGCGCTGACGACGATTGCAGGATATCTTCTGGCTAACAAAGCATTTGATACCGGATTGATATTACCTACTTTGGGAATATTTTTGCTCGCATGCGGATCTTCAGCGCTCAATCATTACCAGGATAGCGATAAGGACATGCTGATGGAAAGAACCAGAAAAAGACCCATTCCTTCAGGTAGGATCAGTCATACTTTTACGCTGATCTACGCATTGGTGCTGGTAGTAGCCGGTTCGCTGCTGGTATATGTTGGCTCTGATTTTGTCGGATTACAGTTGGGTTTGCTGGCGTTGATCTGGTACAATGCCATTTATACACCCTTAAAACGGAAAACTGCCTTTGCGGTGATTCCCGGTTCAGTCATTGGCGCCATTCCACCTCTGGTAGGTTGGGTCGCAGGAGGTGGTGACTTGTTGGAACCACGGGCCCTGATCCTTGCGTTTTTCTTTTTTATCTGGCAGGTTCCCCATTTTTGGCTGTTGATGCTCAAGTACGGCAAAGAATATGAAAAAGCAGGTTATCCTTCCATAACTGGCGTTTTTGATTACAGGCAAATTCGTTATATGACCTTTTTATGGACATTTGCCACAGCTGCAACCTCGCTGATGATACCTTTGTTCGGACTGATCCATTCCAATATCATCACCATTTTGCTGATGATCTCGGCTGTCTGGCTGGTCGTAGTTTTTGCAGGAATATTGAGGAAGAAAGAATCTGATTTCAACCCTTTCTTTTATTTTATGCGCATCAATTATTTCGTATTGGCAGTGATCATTTTTTTGTCGGTTGATTCACTCATCAGCGTATAGTGTTCAGGTACAGGGACAGACTTTAGTATTTTTGCCAAATATTATGTGGTTGCAGTTCTGCTGCCCGTTAAGCGAGACACTTTATTACTTCCTCTTTTTTGATAATCCGGTGCTGCTTTATTACTTTTGGGTGATATTGTATGCTGAAAGGAAAAAGAATTATCGCAACGGTTACCAATCCATTGTTCCATGATAAAAGAATGATCAGGATTTGCGGCTCCCTTGCAGATCAGGGAGCATTTGTCAGTTTATGGGGCGTTAAAAAGGCTGGAGTGCCCCAACCGGCGCCGCAAAATTTTACTCAAAAACTGATCTCAGTGCCTTTCACCAAAGGTTTTTTGTTCTATGCCGCCTACAATATCCAACTGTTTTTCAGATTATTGTTGTCCAGATTTGACCTGGCTATTGCAGTAGACCTGGATACTTTGGCTGCTGTTTCCTTTGTATGCAGGTTCAGGCGCAAACCCTGGGTGTATGATGCCCATGAGTATTTTACGGAAGTACCCGAACTGGAAGGTCGCGATTTCGTCAAAAGTATCTGGAAAATGGTTGCCCTGCTGATCGGAAAATTCAACATGACTGTTTCTCAGAGCCTGGCAGAAGTTTTGGAAAAAAAATACCGTCAGAAATTTCACCTGATCAGGAATGTCCCTGAAAAAATGGGAATAGACATGACCGATGAGCATGTTTTACGGCCAGAAGAAGCTGTTACCCTTGTTTATTTCGGATATCTGAATAAGGGCAGGGGTTTGGAATATGCTATTCAGGCGCTCAAGTTGCTTCCGGAGCGTTTCCGATTGTTGCTGATCGGTGGCGGAGACCTGGAAGCCGAACTGAGATCGCTTACCAGAGATACGGGTTTGGAAGAGCGGGTGGAATTTACAGGATGGGTGGAGCCGGATGAAGGACGACGATATCTCAGGCAGGGACATATCGGTCTCAACCTGCTGGATTGTCGTTCGGTGAGTTATTATTATTCACTTGCCAATAAAACTTTTGATTACCTGCAGGCAGGGATTCCTGCGATCCACATGGATTTTCCGGAGTACCGGCTTCTGAGCGATCAATTCAAGTGCTTTATTTTGATCGAAGAACTGGATGCTCAATTGATCGCCCAGGCGCTAATGGATATCGCTGCTCATCCCGAACATTACAGTTTTCTGACTGAGTCATCAAACCAGGCAGCTTCAGCTTTATGCTGGGAAAATGAACTACCTCTTTTGATCAGGTTTTTTGAAAATATATTAACTTAGAATTCATCCAAACTAAAAAGTACCAGCACAGTAAATTGCACATTTACAGGTTTTTGTTTTGAATACTTGATTGGTTTTATTTTAAGAAATATATTCTTAATAATTTTTCAAGCCCAAGAAAATTTTAAGGATAAAATAATTCAAAGAAAAAAACTAAATTTGGTGATTAGTTATAATCTGAATTTTGCACCAAATTTAATTGTTATATCATGAAAAATCTAATGTCAATTTTTATTATTACCTTGATAATTTTTAATTGGCTTTCAGCTCAGACTCTTGTGGCCTATTATCCATTTAACGGCAATGCCAATGATGAAAGCGGGAATAACAATAATCCAATCTATATTGGAACCGGAGTAACGCTTACCACAGATCGTTTTGAAATTCCAAATAAAGCCTATTATTTTGATGGTGTATTTGGTGCGAATGGAAATACATCAGGGTCCTTTATAAGAATTCCAGCTGATAATATGCCTACAACAGATAGAACAATATCATTCTGGTTCAATGCCGATATAGTTAGTAATGGTCCTACACCTTTCAGTTATGGGGGAAATGGATGTAACTCTTCATGTTTTGTAATGATTTTAAACAAATACAATGATGGTAAATATACTGTACAGGGACATTGTTTGGAAAGCACTATAGCCACTTCATATAGTGTTGCCCCTGTAAATATATGGAAACATTGGGCGATGACGATTCAGGGAAATACTCAAAAGCTATATATTGATGGTCAATTACTTGCAACTACCAATAACTATATTGGACCCACCTATGTTTCGGGAAGATCAGCTTTAATAGGGGCATTATTATGTACTGATGGCGTTACAGCTTGTGAAGAAACTGCTATTAAAGTATGGAAAGGAAAAATAGATGATGTACGCATATATAATAGTGCGATGAGTGATATACAAGTAATGCAACTTTATCAAAATGAATCAACTGTGTCAGAAACAGAAGAGGGCAATGTTGGAATAGGCACTTTGACTCCACATACCTCAGCGTCATTGGATGTTACATCTACTCAAAAAGGCTTTTTACCTCCGAGAATGAACACAGCTCAGAGAAATGCCATCAATAATCCAGCTGATGGTTTGATAATATACAATATCACAACTGGGTTGCTTAATTTTTATTCCGGAGACTCCTGGTATGAGGTGGGAGGCATTATAAGTCCATCAGGGATGATAACCAGTCTTGATTGCACAAATGCTATACTGAATGGTAATTTAATGCCGGGAGTTACAGCCACGGATGTAAGTGTTATTGTGCCTTATACAGGAGGAAATGGTCAATATCATATGGGTCAGACGGTCAATTCAACGGGGGTGACCGGATTGACAGCTACCCTGGATCCAAACGTATTCAATAGTGGTAATGGGAATTTAACTTATAATATTAGCGGAACGCCGGACGGCAGTGGAACCGCATCCTTTGCATTAAATATCGGGGGACAATCGTGTAATCTTGATATACCCGTTGGAGTATCAACTTTTACTTGCGGCACCTCAACAGTAACTTTTAATTATAATGGGAGCACCGTGACTTATGGAACAGTTGTAAGTGCCGGCAACAAGTGCTGGCTCGATCGTAATCTGGGTGCTACACAGGTGGCCACCAGTAGCACTGATGCGTCTGCTTACGGAGACTTGTTCCAATGGGGCAGGCTGGATGATGGTCATCAGGTTAGGACTTCACTTTACACAAGTATTCTGAGCAACAGCGATGTGCCTGGCCATAGTATGTTTATTCATTGTCCAAACAGTCCAAGGGACTGGAGGTCTCCACAGAACGCCAATCTGTGGCAGGGAGTTAATGGTATAAATAATCCATGCCCGACTGAATATCGATTACCGACAGATAATGAATGGGAACAAGAACAACAAAGCTGGAGCCCCAACAATTCTGCCGGGGCTTTTGCTTCTCCGCTCAAATTGTCCGTTGGGGGCTATCGCACCAGTTTCAGTCAATCCTTTGACTTTGTGGGTTCAAGTGGCTTATACTGGTCAAGTACCAGAAATGACGTTAATTCATGGGGCATTTGGTTCACCACCAGCAATGTCAACATGAACTTTTACAGCCGTGGGGGAGGGCTTTCTGTTCGTTGTATTAAGGATTGACACTTAATGTTGTTAACAAAGCATTTAACCTGTCCTAGAATTTTGCTAGATCGAAACATCGAATTATTATGGAATTCAAGAAACAAACTTACCGATAGTTAATAAGTTAAAATAAGGTGCTGATAAACAATGTTATCTCTGTTCCCTAAGGTCTAATGATAAATTGTTTAAATCTCTATTAATATTAAAAAGGAAATTCATCAACAACAAAAAACCCCGTAAATTGCACATTTACAGGGGTTTATTTTGTTAAGTGGTACCCGGAGTGGGACTATAACCTATATTTATATAACATTTTGTATTTTAATAAATAAACTAATTAAAACAC
>ERZ761602.1064-NODE-1064-length-52860-cov-11.082625_pt1 | contig 52860 bp, 40 predicted proteins | sample MGYA00512165_ERZ761602 | MGnify/ENA primary metagenome ERZ761602 (study PRJEB28899, sample SAMN02445085) | bioreactor sludge metagenome | biome: EBPR sludge; isolation source: Thorneside wastewater treatment plant | place: Australia: Brisbane, Thorneside...
CTTGCTCTCTGTGGGAGCGGGTTTACCCCGCGAGCCCTTGCTCTCTGTGGGAGCGGGTTTACCCCGCGAGCCCTTGCTCTCTGTGGGAGCGGGTTTACCCCGCGAGCCCTTGGCCCAAGATCGCGGGATAAACCCGCTCCCACAACAGCCTCAAGATCGCGGGATAAACCCGCTCCCACAACAAGCCGGCGCGCCATGAAACTCGACAAACTCATCCGCATGGCCAACGAGATCGCGCGCAACCTGCGCTCGCAGCCGGGCGATGGGGCCATAGCCGCCACCACCGAGCACATCAAGAGCTTCTGGACTCCCGGCATGCGCGCCAGCCTGATCGCGCATGCCGAGAGCGGCGGCGAAGGCCTTGATCCGATTGCCCTTCTGGCGCTGCGCGGGCTCGGGGCGACCTCAGCGGATGTCACTCGGCAATGACCAGCACCACCGAAGGTCCGATCCGGGCTGCATGGTTCTCGAGCGAGTCAGGGCTTGCCGACAGGTCGTCGACGTTGCCCGATTCACGCGCCAGCAGTGCCTGCAGATAACTGACCTTGACCGCATAGTTGACGTTCTGAGGCAGATCGCCGGTCCATTGGTAGACCTGCGCCGCGGACAACTTCGCCGTGACCAAACCGACGACCTCGCCGTTGCGGTTGAGCAGGGGTCCGCCGCTGTTTCCGGATTGCACCGGCACCGAGATCTGGTACAGGCGCGGATCATCCCTCAATCCGGTGGTCGAATTGACGATGCCGGTGGTCAGCTTGGCGTTTTGGCCCATGATCTCGGTATGCGGGTAGCCGAGCGTGAAGACGTCGGCGCCGATTGCCGCTTCGTCGGCGGCTAGTGGCAGGCCCGGCGGCAACTGCCCGCCGACGCGCAGCAGCGCCACATCATTGCCCCGATCGGTCGCACCCACAAAGGCGGTGGTCTCGCGGCCACCCGCAAAGCGCACGCGGATGCGATCCTTGCCTTCGATCACGTGGTAGTTGGTAGCAATCAGCCCGTGCGTGATCCAGCCGGTCCCGGTAAAGGTCGCGGACTTTGACTCATTCTGTGCGGGAATCTCTTTCTCAGCGTCCGCCGCAGCGATCGCCGTGCGTCCGCGCTTGCCGAAGCTGCCGTTGAGACAGGCATTCTCCGCGCGCCCAGAGATCTCCGCGGCATCGTTGCCCACGCCGTCGTACGCCGCTCCCCGACCACTGCGCGCGCCGGCATAAACGAAATTTATCAGCTCGCGAAGCGCGACCTGGTCGACGTCCAGGCCTTCGCGCACCTCCAGCTGACGCACCTCCTCACTGACCGTCGCGATCGGCCGGTTGCTGGAAATGGCCACTCGGTACGCGATGTTGCGGATGGCGGTGCAGTAACGGCGCCGCTGCTCGGTCACTTCGGTCTGCGCCAGCTTCGGTTGTTCGGACTTGACGCCTTCAGGCGGCGGCGTCTGCGTGTATTGCACCTGTCCCTGCGCGTCGGTCCACTTGTAGACCTTCTGCGCGTCAGCGGGCATAGCGATCAGCGTGAACAGCAGGGCGGCGGCTGACAATCTGCTCATGACGACCTCGCGAAGTTGGCGCCGCACTCGATATCGGAAAGCGCGGCTGCGATCGCGCCGTCCCGGAGTATCAACGAACCACGATCTTCACACCATGATGACGCATGGCTGCCTCGCATTCATCCTTCCCGCGTAAGATGGGAAGTGCAGTAGTGCCTCCGCCAACCCATCAGGACGTCACGCGTATGCCCATCGAAATGCGTGACGACGACGAACTGATCGATCCAACCGTCCATTGCGATGACTGCGAGGCGGTGTGCTGTCGCTTGCTGGTGATTGTCGAGGCAGGCGACCGCGTGCCGCGCGGCACCACGACGCCCTACGAGGGCGGGCTGCAGGTCATGCCGCGCAGCGAGGATGGCTGGTGCGCGGCAATTGATCGCCCGAGCATGCGCTGCGGCATCTACGAGCAACGCCCAGAAACTTGCCGCCGTTTCACCATGGGCGGCGGTTATTGCCGTGCGATCCGTGAGGACTACCGCCGCACCGCTGCCAGGCGCATTGCGCACGTGCTGGTCGATTCCGCCTGAGCGGGCAGTTCACGCCAGCAGCGTTCGAACAAGGTTCGAACTCACCAAAGCCCGCGCCGTTGTGGGTCCGGACTTCTTGAACATGGACGACTCCTGGAGCCTGGTTTGGTCTGCTGCGTGCGGGCGCAGCGATGGCCAGCCTGCTACTGGATCTTTACATCGATGGCATTAATGCCTTTTTTGCCCCGCGCTTTGTTAAAGGTCACTCCGTCGCCTTCACGGATGCAGTCGATCAGGCCGGTCGCGTGCACCATGATTACTTCCTTCGTGTCGTTGTCCACGATAAAGCCGAATCCCTTGGTGTAGTTGAAGGACATGACGACACCCGAACCCGGTGCGATGACGTTACCCGCACCCCCTCCCGCGAAGCCGCCTTTCATGGTCGGGATCGCTGGCGCAGCCGCCGTCAGCGCCGCGGTCTTTGGTGTTGCCGGAGCCGAATCGCTGCATCCCGAACTTGCAGCGGCGACAGCGGGGGTCGGCGCAGGCGCCGGAACTGGCGCGGGGGTCGATGCCGGAACAGGGGTGGGCGTCGGCGTCGGCTTGGCGACCACCGGGGGGGCCGCAGGCGCGGGCATTGTTGGGCGTGTCTCGCTCTCCGGATTGGACGTTAGCGGATCCGCAGCGGTGGCTGGCGCGCCGGTTTCGTCAGCCAGGCTTTGATCGTCGATCAGATCGCTCGCCGAGTCCTCGCTGTCGGCCATGTCCAGCAGCGCGTCGACCTCGGATTCGTCGGCATCACTGCCGGATTCGTCGGCCAGATCGCCAACGTCGGAAGACGCGTCTTCCGATTCTTCCTCCTCCGAACCATCGGCCCCATCGCCGGCCCATTCATCAGAACCCTCATCCGATTCGTCAGAGCCCGCGTCGGCGAAGGGCTCGTCGCCGCTGTCTTCAGCGTCGCCCCTCTCGTCCGACGCGTCCGCGTCGTCTGCCGTAGCATCCTCATCGAAACCCTCGTCGGTGGCCGCCTCATCGGTGAATCCGGCCTCGTCTGCCTCGTCGGCTTCGCCGTCGAATTCATCCTGCGCCCAGGCCAGCGGCGCGGCCAGAGTGCTCAGAAAAAGTGCGATCAGCGCGGTCTTCTTCAGCACTAGCGACTCCTGGGTGTGGGGATGAGACCTTGACCTGCGCTTCGATCATGCGCCGGGCGCGGGCGCCGTCAATATGGGTTTCCTGAAGCACCTTGCGGTTCGTTCAGGAAACTTCGCCGGCGAGCGTGTGCATTGGCCGACAAAGCGCCGAGCGCCTCGCGTATCAGTACTCGCCCACTGCCGACCCTTGCCAACGCGAGTGCCAAGCCTGACCATGCGGCGACCAGCCTCATTCTGCGTCCTCCGATTCGCGCTAAGCTCTGGGCTCCAGTCGGCCAGCCAAAGACGAGCCCATGAGCACGATCCGCACGAACGCCGCGTTGTTGCTGGTCCTCGCTTCCGCGCCACTGTTGGCTGCCGAGTCCTCAGCCGATGTCAGCTCCACGGCGTACCTCTGCGATGACGACAGGATCGTCGCCGCGGTGGTCGACAACTCGGATGCCGACGACCCGAAGATCACGGTCAGCGTGGATGGCGATGCCGCCTTGCAGAACCTCGAAATGCGCTATGTGATGTCGGCCAATGGCGAGAAGGCGAGCAACGGCAAGCTGGTGTGGTGGACCAAGGGCGACGAGGGATTTCTGGCCAACGAGGATCCGCCCGCCGGAGACGGTGAGGTGGTGATCGGTGGATGCAAGGAAGTCCCGGCGTCGGATTGAGGGCGCCAGTTCGTAGGATGCGGTTCGTTTTACTCACCACATCCTACCCGCTGTAGGAGCGACGTGTACGTCGCGACCGTCAGCTCCGGCGCGTCACCAGTCGCGACGTGCACGTCGCTCCTACGACAACTGAAGGCTATCGGCGACCCTCAAGGCTGCGTCGGCGCCAGTTCGTAGAATGCGGTTCGTTTTATTCACCGCATCCTGCCCGCTGTAGGAGCGACGTGTACGTCGCGACCGTCAGCTCCGGCGCGTCACCGGTCGCGACGTGAACGTCGCTCCTACGACAACTGAAGGCTATCGGCGACCCTCAAGGCTGCGTCGGCGCCAGTTCGTAGGATGCGGTGAGTGCAACGAACCGCATCGATCGCGGCAATCTTGAAGACGACCGATGCGGTTCGTTTTACTCACTGCATCCTGCCCGCTGCAGGAGCGACGTGTACGTCGCGACCGTCAGCTCCGGCGCGTCACCGGTCGCGACGTGCACGTCGCTCCAGCGACAACTGAAGGCCATCCACGACCCTCAAGGCTGGGTCAGCGCCAGCACCGTCAACCCCGCCTGTGCGAGCTGGGTATTGAGCGCGTCGACGCCGCCGCCGAGGACCTTGTCGGCATCGGCAATCCCGCTGCCCGCACGCGCAAACAATTCGTCCTTCAGCGCCAACTGCGCATCGGTCGGCCGGTTGTCGCCGTAGCTGATCCAGAACAGCAGCGTCGACAGCTTGTTGTTCAGGCGCACCGGAAAGTTTAGTGGGTCCTGCTCGCTGCGCAAACGCGGCTGGTAGAGCGTCTCGGTGGCGGCGGCGCGCTGCTTTTCCAGTGTGTCGACGGCGCTGACCAGGGCTGGCTTGTCCTTGATCCGTGGGGCCAACGCGGTCAGCGCCTTCTCCAGTTCCAGCAGCTTGCCGACGCGCTGGTGCACCGCCGAAAGCTGTGCGCTGACGGCGAGCGCGGCATCGAGTTGCGCACGGTATTGCTCCGCCGTGGTGGTCAGGCGCGGGTCGGCCAGGATCTCGAATTCCTGCGTCAGCGATTCGCCGGCGAAGCTCAGCGTCGCACGATAGCGGCCCGGCACCACGCGCGGGCCGGGCAGTTTCTCGTCACCCCACAGCACCATCCCGTCGAAACCCGTGGCTGCCGGCCAGCGGCCGTCCCATGCAAAGCGATTGAGTCCGGCGGCGCCGGGCAGCAGGCGCAGGTCCTGCTCCTTCAGCGGCTTGGCGTCTTTCAGTTCTTCCGCTGCCGGCTTGCGCGTGTAGCTGATGATGGCCTCGCCGTCGGCGGTCGCGAAGCTCAAGGTCAGCGCATCGGCGGCGGTCGCCGCGCGCGGCAGGCGGAAATACAGCAGGCTGCCCGGCGGCGGATTGGTGCCGGCGGCGCGCGGTTTCTCGTCTCTCGTCGCATTCAGTCGATGGCTGACCCGCGGCGCATACAGCTTCAGCGCGCTGCCATCGTCCTGCGCGATCGGCGACAGATCGTCGAGGATCCAGAATCCGCGCCCCTGGGTGGCGGCGATCAGATCCCCATCGCGCACGGCGAGGTCGGTGATCGGCACCAGCGGCAGATTGAGCTGGAAGGCGCGCCAGCGTTCGCCGTCATTCTCGGACAGATACATCCCGCGCTCGGTGCCGGCATACAGCACGCCGCGGCGCGCGGGGTCGGCGCGCAGCGCGCGGGTGAAGTGCGTCGCATCGATGCCGTCGACGATCGCGCGCCAGGACTGGCCGCCGTCACTGGTGCGATACAGATACGGCCGCCGGTCGCCAAGCTTGTAGCGCGTGCCGACCGCATACAGCCCGGCGGCCTCGAACGGGCTCGCCTCCAGCGCATTCCACTGCAGATCGGTCGGCGCGCCGCGAGGGGTCACGTCGGTCCATTGCCCGCCGCCATCGCGGCTGATGTGGATGCGGCCATCATCGCTGCCGGTCCACAGGATCTGCGCGTCGAGCGCCGACTCGGCCATCGAGAAGATCGTGCCGTAGTACTCGACGCTGGTGTTGTCTTTCGTGATCGGGCCACCGGAGGCCTGCAGCGTTGCCGGATCGGCGCGGGTCAGGTCGGGGCTGATCGGCGTCCAGCTCTGGCCCTCGTTGTCGCTGGCGAACAGGCGGTTGCCGGCGGCGTACAGGCGCTGGCGATCATGGCGCGAAAACAGCAGCGGGAAGTTCCACTGGAAGCGGTACTTCGCATCCTTCGCGGCGTGGCCCATGGTGTCCTCGGGCCACACGTTGACGCCACGCTCGGCGTCGGTGTCGTGATCGAGGCGCGTCAGATAACCCATGTAGGAACCCCCGAAGACGATATCGGGTGAATCCGGCTTGGCCGTTACCCAACCGCTCTCGCCGCCGGCGGTGGCTTCCCACTCGCGGCTGTCGATGGCGCCGCTGCGCAATGATCGCGAGCGGATACGCACGGCGGTGTTGTCTTGCTGGCCGGCGAGCAGGCGATAGGGAAAAGCGTTGTCGGTGGCGACGCGATAGAGCTGCGCGGTCGGCTGGTTGGCCTGCGTCGACCAGGTCGCGCCGCCGTCATTGGAGATGCAGCCGCCGCCGTCGTTGGCGCTGGCAATCCGGTCGGGGTTGGCCGGATCGATCCAGTGGTCGTGGTGATCGACGTGCGGCGTCGCCACCACGGTGAAGCTCTTGCCGCCGTCCTGCGAGCGATGCAGGCGAACGTTCTGGATCCACAGCGTCTCCGGGTCCTTCGGATCCGCCGCCACGCCGGAGAAGTACCAGGCGCGCTGGCGCAGCGCGCGGTCGTCGTTCACCCGCGTCCAGGTCTTGCCGGCATCGCGCGAGCGGAACAGCCCGCCGTCCTCGTGCTCGACCATCGCGTAAAGATTGTCCGGCTGACTGGCGCTGACGGCGATGGTATGGATGCCGGTCGGCTGCTCGGCGGTGGCCTTCGGCAGGCCCTCGTTGCCGCTCAGCGACACCCACGACTCGCCGCCATCGGTGCTCTTCCACAGCCCTGAGCCTTCGCCACCGCTGCTGAAGAAGTTCGGTCCGCGCTGCACACGCCAGGTGGTGGCGTAGACGATGCGCGGATTGCTCGGGTCCATGATCACTTCGTTGGCACCGGCCTGCGGGCCGGCAAACAGCACACGCTTCCAGGTCTTGCCGCCGTCGGTGCTGCGATAGACGCCGCGATCTTCGCTCGGCGCGAACACATCGCCAAGCGCGGCGACCAGCACGATGTCCGGATCGCGCGGATCGACCGCCATGCGCGGAATGGTGCGCGAATCCGGCAGGCCGACATGGGTCCAGCTGCGACCGGCATCGACACTGCGCCAGACGCCGTCGCCCTGGCTGACATTGCCGCGCAGCGTGCCCTCGCCGGTCCCCACGTAGATCACGTTCGGATCGCTGGGCGCGACCACGACGGCGCCGATCGAGCCGCCGAAGAAGCCGTCGGAGATGTTCTGCCAGGTCAAGCCCGCGTCAGCGGTTTTCCAGACCCCACCGCCGGTGGCGCCCATGTAATACAGCGAGGGTTGACCGGGCACGCCGGTGATCGCCACCGCACGGCCGCCGCGATAGGGTCCGACTTCACGCCATAACATGCCGGCGTAGCGATCCGGGTTGGCGCCGGGCTTGGCGGCATCCGCTGCGTGTGCGGCGCCGCAGGTCAGCGACAACAGCAGCACGCCCAACAACGGCGAACGGATCGAGTGCGTCATGCGGGTAGCGTCCTGGCGGCGGGCGCGGTCGAGAATACGGCGAACAGGACCGGCTGGTGCGTGACCCATGTTCGGCGCTTGTAGACTCGGGAGCGGGCGTGGTGCCCGCTCCGACCGCAAACCGAGAGTCCGAGAATGCCTGGCCCGCTGTTGACGCTGCCGATCCACGATGAGTTCGACGCGGCGCGCCGTGCGCGCCATTCGCGGATCGAATGCAGCCTCGATCTGCAGCGCTCGACCAGCACGGTCGAGTTGCGGGCGGAGCATTGGCGCTGGCAGAACGAGGACTTTCCGTACCTCAAGACCTGCAAGGAACGCACGATCTATCACTGGAGCGGGTCGGAGTTCGCGCCGGTCGCGCGCTACAGCGGATCGCTGATCAAGCTGGTGCCGACCGAGTGGGGTCCACCGACCTTCGAGATCGACGGCATCAAGATGCTGCCGACCGCCAAGGTCTCGCCGTATGCGGATGCGCAGCGCAAGGTCGGACTGATCCAGCCGCGCGGCAAACGTATTCTCGATACCTGCGGCGGCCTCGGTTACTTCGCGGCGTGGTGCCTTGCCGGCGACGCGGCGCAAGTGACTTCGTTCGAGAAGAATCCGAGCGTGATCTGGCTGCGCAGTCTGAATCCGTGGTCGCCGGCAACCGGCGATCGCCTGACGCTGACCGAGGGCGATGTTTCGACGCAGGTTCCGACGCTGCCGAGCGCGAGCTTCGACGCCATCCTGCACGATCCGCCGCGCTTCGGCATCGCCGGGGAACTCTATTCGTTGGCCTTTTACGAGCAACTGGCGCGCGTGCTCAAGCCGCGCGGCAAGCTGTTCCACTACACCGGCAGCCCGAACAAACTCACGAGCGGGCGCGACGTGCCCAATGAAGTGGCCAGGCGCCTGCGGCTGGCCGGATTCACCACCGAGTTGATCGGGGATGGCGTGCTGGCGACGCGCCGATAGGCGCTTGCCATGGAGGGCCGCGCGGCCGCTGTCGACGGTCGTGCGACCCTGAAGCCACAGCGGCGCCGCAGGCGCGGCGCCCTCCAAAAGCCGGTACCGGCCGCTATAGTCGCGCGCCATCCCGACGCGCGTTTCGATGTCCGCAGGCGACAACACCATGGTCCTGAATCTCGCCGCCTACCTCTTCGTCGCCATCGAAGATGTCGATGGCCTGGTCGAGCTGCTGCGCGTGCGCCTGAGTGACGCCGGCCTGCGCGGATCGGTGCTGGTGGCGCCGGAAGGCATCAATTTGTTTCTGGCCGGCGACGCCCAGGCGCTGCGCGCTTTTGTCGACGGCTTTTGCGCCGACCCGCGCTTTCGCGACATGACCTTGAAGTGGAGCGAGAGCGCCGCGGTGCCCTTCCGCAAGCTGCTGGTCAAGGGCAAGCGCGAGATCATCAGTTTTCGCAGGGACGGCCTCGACCCGCAAGGCGCGCGCGCGCCGGCGGTGGACCCGACCACGCTGGCGCGCTGGATTCAGCGCGGCGCCGATGATGCCGGTCGCCCGATCGCGTTGGTGGATACGCGCAACCAGCAGGAAGTCGAGTTCGGCAGCTTCGAGAACGCGATCACGCTGCCGATCAACAAGTTCACCGATCTGCCCGAGGCGATGGAGGCGTTTCGCGACGCGCTGCAGGGCAAGACCATCGTCAGCTTCTGCACCGGCGGTATCCGCTGCGAGAAGGCGGCGCTGTGGATGGCGCAATCGGGATTCGAAAACGTGCTGCAACTGGATGGCGGCATCCTCGGTTACTTCGAACAGGTCGGTGGCTACGGCTATCGCGACCGCTGTTTCGTGTTCGACGAACGCGTCGCGCTCGACCCCGCGCTGCGGCCACTGGTCGATGCCGCTGACGCTGGCGAACTCGCATGAGGGCTGTCCGAATCGCCATCGCAGCACTGGCGCTGGTGTCGACGCCCGCACTGGCATCCACCTTCGACAACGAATCCGGACGCTATGTGCTCGATGCACTGCCATCCGCCGATGCCGAAGCCGAGCGCATGGACCGGATGCTGCTCAACGACCAGCAACCGGCGGGGCGGTTTGTGCGCAAGGGCGAAACCGTCAACATCACGGCGAGTGATTTTCCCGAGGATTACTACCTCGCGGCAATGGTCGGCTTCCGCCCGATGTGGGGCTCGCAGGAGGGCCAGCAGGGAGTGGCGCTCGACGTGGGCCAGACGCAGTTCGTCGCCGAGCAGAGCGGGCCGCTGTACTTCGAGTTCACGACCCCGGACGGCGCCGTTGCCAAACCGACCCGGGTGAGGCTGACGGTTGTCGGCGGGCAAGCCCTTCCGCTGTATGTCGATGGCCGCATGGACGCCGACGACTGGCAGGCCGAGCTGGCAGCGCATGCGCGCGCGCCGTTCGTGCAGTTGCTCGGCGACCGGGCGCTGATCACGCTGCCAAGGGCGGTGCATACCCGCAGTCCGGTCGACGATCCGCGCGCAACCTTCGCCGTCATCAACGAGATGCTCGACCTGCAGGACGAACTGGCCGGATTCGATGGCAGCAGTCCACGCGACCGGCGCAGTCCGCTGCGCCAGCACTATCTGGTCGATTTCCGCGTCTCGGCGAAGGACCGCGAGAGCTTCTACATGTACGCCACGGACGGCTTCATCGGCATGCTGGCGGACAACACGGCGGACCTGACCGACCCGGCCGCGCTGCGCGAGCGGTGGGGTATCTGGCATGAAACCGGCCACACGCATCAGCAGAACTCCTGGACCTGGGAGGCGCTCACCGAGGTCAACGTCAACCTGTTCTCGTTGTATGTGCAGGAAGCGTTCGGTGAAGAAAGCACGCTGGCCCGCTCCGAGGACGGCGAGCCCTCGTTCCTGGACAAGGCGCGCGTTTACCTCGAAGGCGATGTTCCCGACTTGCTGAGCGAGGTCGCCGAGGACGACGACGACGGCTTCTTCGTCCGCCTGGTGATGCTCCACCAGCTGAAGGAGGCCTACGGCTGGGAGCTGTTCAAGGACCTGCACAAGCACTTCCGCGCCCATCCGCTGACCGACGACGCCAGCGATCAGGACAAGGCCGATGCCTTCGTGGTTGCCATCTGCGAGCTGACCGGCGTCGATCTGCGCAGCTTCTTCGAGTCCTGGGGTTTGCGTGCCTCGGCGCAAGCCGAGCGCAAGATCGATGCCCGCGGCTATCCGCTGTCCCCGCTGTAGTTTCGCCGGATAACCAGCACGACACTCAACAACAGCACGATCGACACCGCATCGGCCAGCGCCACGCGTTGCAACGCCGCGGGCATTGCGGCCGCCAGCGTCAGCAGCAGGAAGCCGATGTCGCTGACCAGCACGACGGCAATCGCTGCCGCTCGCAGCCCGGGACGACGGATGGCGGCCAGCAGCAGCACCCCGAACAGCGCAAACATCAGCGCGCGATGGCGCAGCAGCACCAGACTGGTGGCATCGATCTCGCCGAGGCCGTAAAGCGCCTGCAGTTGCGCAGCACCGAACAGGCCGGGCAACGGCAGCAAGTGGATCAGCGCGGCCAGCGCCAGCGCGGTGGGCGGCAACCAGCGCGCGTTCATGCCGCCGCCAGCGCCTGGCTCTGGCGCAGACCGAGGTACTGCAACTGGGCGAACGCGGCCACCGCGACTGCCTGCCCCAGGAGGAGCACACTACCCAGGGTGCCCGGGTGGATCCAGTCGGAGCCGGCGAGCAGCACGCTGTCAACGACCCAGACCAGGTTGCCGACGATCACCGCCCACACCAGCCGCGCATCCAGGCGGCCACGTGTGCTGAGCCAGCCGATGGCCACGCCGTAGACCAGCATGAAGGCGCCGGCAGCGAACACCGCAGCGCTGGGTGCGCCCACCCAGGTGCTGACCGGACTGGCACCGATCAAGGTCAGCAGCCCGATCATCGCGCTGGCGACGGCGTCCAGGCGCAAGGCGAATCGCAACATCGGGGATAGCGCGAGGGTAGACATGTCAGCTCTCCGGTTGGGGTGGCGACATCGTCGGCGGTGTTCGATCGCGCTGTCGATTACCTGTCGGGTAATGGGCGGGCTGCGACGCAGCGATTAAGATGCACCGATGCACCACAGCCCTCCACTCGGTCATCTGCTGCGCGACTGGCGCCAGCGCCGCCGCCGCAGTCAGCTCGACCTTGCCGGCGATGCACGAATTTCCGCGCGCCACCTGAGTTTCATCGAGACCGGCCGTTCGCGACCCAGTCGCGGCTTGATCCTGCATCTGTGCGAGTTGCTGGAACTGCCGCTGCGCGAGCGCAACCGGTTGTTGCTGGCAGCCGGCTTCGCACCGCACTTCGCCGAAAGCGCGCTGGAATCGGTACCGCTGCAGCCGGCTCTGGAGGCACTGCGCCGCTTGCTGCAGGCGCACGACCCCAATCCGGCGCTGGTGGTCGATCGCCACTGGAATCTGGTGCTCGCCAACCGCATGGCGCAACGCCTGCTGGCCGGCGTGGCGCCGGAACTGCTGCAGCCGCGCTGCAATGTACTGCGACTCACGCTGCATCCACGCGGATTGGCGCCGTCGATCGTCAACCTCGGCGAGTGGAGGGCGCATCTGCTGGCTCGGCTGCGCCGCCTGGTCGCCATCGGCGGCGATGCGCAACTGGTCGCGCTGCTGCAGGAGCTGAGCGCGTACGCGCCGCTGTCGGGCGAGGACCAGCCGGGCGGCTACGACTCGCCAGCGCCGGATGTGCTCGTGCTGTTTCGCTTGCGCAGCCCGCACGGCGAACTCCGGCTGTTCAGCACCATCACCGTGTTCGGCACACCCACCGACATCACCCTGGCCGAGCTGGCGCTGGAGTCGTTTTATCCGGCGGATGACGAAACCGCGCGGCGCCTGCGCGTGCTGGCGGACGCGGATTGACGCCAAACGCCCGACGCAAGGACCGATGCCGGCGCGACAAGTCGCGCGCACACTGCGAAAATGCCGGACTCCGGATCCTGTGGGTGGGCTGCATGGCGGCATCGTCGTCAGATGCAAGCGTCGACGCTGACATCACCAGCGCGCTCAAGCGCGCCGGCAACGGCGAGCCGGACGCGATCAACGCATTGTTCCCGCTGGTCTACGCCGCGCTGAAGGACATCGCCCATCGACAGTGCCGGCAGCGCAACAGCGACGCGCTGACCACGACGGCGCTGGTGCACGAGACCTATATCGACCTGGTCGGCCGGGCACCGCTGCAATGGGCGGATCGGCGCCACTTCTACGCCTACGCCGGGCGCGCAATGCGCTCGATCCTGGTCGACGACGCGCGCCGTCGGCTGGCGCAAAAGCGCAACGGCGAGCAGGTCGCGGCGGACGCCGACTACGGCGAGCTGCGGGTGGACGGCATCGGCCCCGACCTGTTGGCGCTGGATGCTGCGTTGCAGCGACTGGCGGCACTCGATGGCGATCTCGTGCGCCTGGTCGAACTGCGCTATTTCGCCGGCCTGCCGGTGCCGCAGGTGGCCGAGCTGATGGGCATCGCGCCGCGCAGCGTGGACCGGCTGTGGCAAAAGGCCCGGTTGCTGTTGGCCCAGTTCCTGGAATGAACGCGGAGAGCCTCGCGGCGGAGGTGCTGGAACGGCGCTGGGCGCAGGCATCGCCGTTGCTGGATGCATTGCTCGATCAGCCGGACGCCGAACGCGCCGACTGGCTGGCGGCGCAGCCGCTGGACGCGGAACTCGCCGCATTGATGCGCCAACTGTTGGCGACGTCGTCGACGCCCGGCCCACTCGATGGCCCTGCGCTGCGGCCCGCCGGATTGGCGGACCCGTTCTGGCAGCGCCGGCTCGGTCGCTGGCGCGTGCTGCAGCCGCTGGGCGCGGGCGGCAGTGCCAGCGTGTATCGCGGCGAACGCGCGGACGGCGCCTTCGAGCAGGCCGTTGCCATCAAGATCCTGCGCAGCGGCGTGCTCGATGCCGGCGAACGCGAACGATTCGCGCGCGAGCGGCAGTTGCTGGCGCGCCTGGAACATCCGTCGATCGCGCGCCTGATCGACGGCGGTCTCACCCCCGAGGGCGCGCCGTATCTGGTGCTGGAGCTCATCGACGGTTTGCCGATCGACCGTTGGTGCGACACGCGCCAGTTGAGCGTGCCGGCGCGCTTGCGCCTGTTTCTCGAGGTCTGCGCGGCGGTTCAGTTCGCCCATCGACACCTGGTGATTCATCGCGACCTGAAGCCGTCCAACATTCTGGTCGACCACGATGGACGGGTGAAACTGCTCGATTTCGGCATTGCGCGCATGCAGGACGACGCCGCGGCGCATACCGAGACCGCGGCGCGGCGGATGACGCCGGCCTACGCCGCACCGGAGCAGCTCGAAGGCGGCGTGATGAGCACCGCGGTCGACGTCTATGCGCTGGGTGTGCTGCTGCACGAGCTTTTGGTCGGCGCCCGACCCGTCGGCACGGCGCCGCTGTCGGTTTGCGCGTCGAGCGCGCCGGACAGCGTGCTCCGGGCGCGCGGTCTGGCCTCGCGGAGGACGTTTGCCGCGGCAGTCCGCGGCGACCTGCAGGCGATCGTCGACACCGCGCTGCAGGCACAGCCGGCGCGGCGCTATGCGTCGGTGGCGGCGCTGGCGCTCGACATCGAACGCCATCTGGACGGGAGCGCCGTCAGCGTGCGTGCTGCCGCTCGCGGTTATCGGTTGCGACGCTGGTGGCGAAGGCACGCGCTGGGCAGCGGCCTGCTGATGTTGCTGCTCGCCACGCTGACATCCGCAGCGTGGTACTCGGCACAACAGGCGCGCCGGGCGCAGGCGCAGGCGGATCGGGCGCAAGCGGTTCAGGGCTTTCTGCTGGAGCTCCTGCAAGCGGCGTCCAGCGACGGCCAACGTACCACACCGACCAGCATCGATGAACTGATGCGCATCGGTGCCGAGCGCGCGCGGCATGCCTTCCCCGGCGCGCCCGACACGCGCGCCGCGCTGTTGCGCACGCTCGGCCAGTTGCTGCACGAGCAAGGCCACCTGGAGCAGGCCGAAAGCAGCTTGCGCGCGGCACTTCAGGTTGAGCGCGACGACCTTGGCCACGGTGCCAGCGGCAGCCTGGAGACGCGTCTGGCACTGGCGCTGGTGCGCAGCGTGCGTGAACCGGAGGCCGCGGCGGAGGAACTGCGGCAGTTGCTGGCCGATCCACTTCGCAGCCGGGCGACGCTGGCGCAGCAGGCACAGATGCTCGAAACGCTCGGCTTCATCGATTCGCGCGCCGGTCGGCATGATCCAGCGCTGGCGCAACTGCGCGAGGCGGTCGCCCTGAGCCGCGGTGGAACGCGCCACGGCACCCTGCTGATGCTGCTCGGCGATGCGCTGCAACGCGCTGGCGAGCACGCGCAGGCGATGCACCACTGGCAGTCGGCGCTGGCCGCGGTGGCGCCGGAGTCGGTACTGGCGAGCCGCGTGCTGTGCAGCATCGGCTACGCGCAACTCAACAGCGGCGATCTGGCCGATGCGCGTCTGTCCTTCAACCGCAGCCTGCAACTGCAACAGCGGCTGCTGCCGCAAGCACATCCGTACACCGCGGTCACCCTGGTCGCGCTGGGGTCGCTGGAGCGCGCCAGCCAGAACCACGCTGCGGCGCGCCGGTACTTTGAACGCGCGCTGCCGATGCGCGAGCATCTGTACGGACGCGACAGCGTCGAGGCGGTCGAGCCGCTGGTCGGACTCAGCGATGCGCTGGTGCAACTTGGCGACAATGCGCATGCCGTGACCCTGCTGCACGACGCCCTGTCGCGATTGCACGACATCGCACCGGAACAGCAGTGGGTGCGCGCGTGGGTGCTGTTGCACCTGTCGGCCGGACTGCGCCGCGAAGGCGATGCCAGCGCCGCACTCGAGCGCGCCGTCGAGGCACTCGCGATCAACAAGGCAACCCACGGAGCGCTGCACGCGAAGACGATCGACGCGCATGCGCACGTCGAAGCAGCCCGCCTTGCCCTCGGCGACCGGCACACCGCGCTGGCGCATGTGGACGCGTTGCTGGCCGAACTCGGCGACAGCGCCGCCGCGCGCCCACTGCACGAGTTGCGCCTGCGGATCGTCGGGCCGCATGCCGGACACACCGCAGCACACTGATTCTTCAGGCTTCGTTTCCTGCTCCCTGGCGCACAAGGATGGACCGCAAAGTCAACGAGCTCGAGGCACGAAAAAGCGCAACACCGCAGGCGACCTGCCCGCTTACCCGCGCAGCAGCGCAGCGATGGCTGCTGCATCCTGGCCGCCGCCCTCGACGTGTTTGCCCACCAACTCGCGCGGTCGGAACGAGATCGTCATCACGCCGACCAGATGACCTTGCGCATCGATCAACGGTGCGCCGCTGAAACCGGTCAGGTTCACGTAAGGCTTGAACTCGTAGCGGAACAGGTTGCCGTCCATGCGCTCGACGACGCGGCCGGTGTAGACCTGCTGCGCGCAACGCGGCGCGCTGTAGGGACAGCCGATCAAATGCACAGTCTCGCCCACGGCGATCGGGCGCCTGCGGACCTGCAGCGGTTCCACGCCGTGAAGTTGCGCGGCATCCGCGGGCGTCAGCAGCAGCCAGTCCAGGTCGGGCCGATCCAGGCCCGGCACCGCAATGCGCTGCATCGCGATCGCATCCCTGGGGCGAGTGCGTGGATGCATGCGCCACGATTGCAGGACCTGGTCGAGATCCTGCAGGTAGATCTCCGGTTGCACGCCGCCAGCTTCGCCTATCAAGTGGCGCGCGGTGGCGCCCAGCACGCGGCCATCCTGCGTGCGCAACAGAAATGCGCTGGCGCCCTTCAGCGCGCTGTGGCCACCGCGGAAGCTGGCGTCGTTGGTCAGCACAATCTGCGGCCACTGCGCCGCTGGCTTGCCGATCCACGCCACCGGCGTCAGTTCGGCATCGTTGTCGTCGCGCCCTGCGCGCAATCCCAGGGCCACGCCGAGCGCCACGGCGGCCAGCAGGAAAGCCCTGGAGATCGACCCAAGACCGCGTCGCCACGCCAGAAATGCCAGCGGCAGCATCAACCCGATCAGCAACCCCAGGCGGCTGGCATCGCCACCGGCAGCGGCATGCGCCGCCGCCGGCAGGCAGGCAAGTCCGCCGAGCACGGCGGCAAACAATCGATGGTTCATTGGTGGCAACTCCAGGCGCATGGATGGACAAGCATCCCAAGCGCAATCTGGCGGCAGACCACGCCACTGCGTTGCGCCGCTATAGTCCAGCGCGTTCGCGAGAGTCGCAAAGGACGATGCCAACGCCGCACGACGCACCCGACGCCCGTACCCGGCCGTTCACGCTCGCCGACGACTGGGGGCAGTTGCCGGTCAGCCCGGACGACTGGGTTCCGGGCCAGCGGCTCGGTCCCTATCGGCTGCAACGCCAGCTCGGCAAGGGCGGCATGGGCGTGGTCTGGCTGGCGCAGCAATTGACGCCGCTGCAGCGCGAAGTGGCGATCAAGCTGCTGCCGCGCAGCGCCGACAATGCGCTGAGCGAGATCTACTTCGAGGTCGAGCGGCAGGCGCTGGCGCAACTCTCCCACCGCTCCATCGCGCAGATCTACGATGCCGGACGGCTGCCCGATGGCGCGCTGTTTTTTGCCATGGAATACGTGCCCGGCGAGCCGCTCGACGTGTTCCTGCAGCAACATCCGCTGCCGCTGCCATCGATTGCCCGGCTGATGGCGCAAATCTGCCGCGGCGTCCACCACGCGCACCAGCGCGCGTTGATCCACCGCGATCTGAAGCCGCTCAACATCCTGGTGCAGCTGGTCGATGGCGAACCGCTGCCGAAGATCATCGACTTCGGGCTTGCCATCGGTACCCTGCCCGGATCGCCGTCGCGGCTGGGACTGAGCCGGGTGGTCGGCACGCCCGGCTACATGTCGCCGGAACAACTGACGCCCGGCCCGGAGGGCATCGACGCCCGCAGCGATGTCTACGCGCTCGGCGCGACACTCGGCCGCTGCCTGTGCTGGCGCGCCGGCATCGAGGTGCGCGCCAGCGAGGTCGATGGCCCGGCGTTGCGCCTCGAACTGCAGCAAAGCCTGTCGAACTCCGACACCCAGACTGTCGCGAAGCTGCCTGCGGCCAGGCTGCGCTCGCTGCCGCGCGAGCTGCGCGCCATCGCGATCAAGGCGCTGTCCAGCGATCGCGAGCAGCGCTACGACTCAGCCGCAGCGATGGCCGACGATCTGGTGAACTGGCTGCAGCACCGTCCGGTGCAGGCGCTGCCCTACAGCCGCTGGTATGCAGCGCGCTGCTTCGTCCGGCGCAACCGCCTGGCCACCGCGGCAGCGAGCAGCATCCTGCTGGCCTTGCTGGCCGGCGTGCTGATGGCGCTGCACGGGCTGAACCAGGCACGCGAGGCCCAGACGCTGGCGGAGCAGCGTCGCGACGACGCCGAACGCCTGATCCAGTTCATGCTCGGCGACTTTGCCGACAAGCTGCGCCCGATCAACCGACTCGATCTGCTCGACAGCGTCGGCCAGCAGGCGCTCGACTACCTGACGGCGCAGAGTGGCGCCGACGATGCGCCGAGCGCACTCAGCCGGGCCCGCGCGCTGCGCACGCTGGGCGAAGTGCGCGTCACGCGACAACAATTCGAACAGGCGCGCGAGCCGCTGCAGCGGGCCGCCGCACTGCTGGCGCCGTGGCGCGAAAGCGCCGGCGGCGAGGCCGCCGAAGTGCATTTCGAGGCCGGCACGATCGCCTACTGGCGCGGCGCCATCGCCTATCGCCTGTCGGATCTGGATCAGACCGAGGTGCATTGGCGCGAGTATCTCGAGGCGGCGCAGCGGCTGCAGGCGACCGCCCCGGATGATCCGCGTGCCGACGTCGAGTTGGCTGCGGCATTCAACAACCTCGGCACGCTGGCCGAAGGTCGCGACCAGTTTCCCGTCGCACTCGAACACTTCCAGCGCGCGGCGTCGATTCGGCGCAGCGGTGTACGCGGACCCGGCGATCGCGCGAACCTGGATCTGGCCAATACGCTGTCGTGGGTTTCGCGCGTCCACAACAATCTGGGCCAGCCGGCACGCGCCTGGGAGGCTCTGGAGCAGGCATTGACCCTGGTGGCCGGCGTGCGCCGAGAGGCCGACGACCCACAGTTGCGCCAGCGCGAGACCAACCTGCGCTACCTGCTCGGCATGAACAGCGTCTATCGCGGCGACCGGGCACGCGCGCGGCAGGAATTCGACCTTGCGCTGGCACTGGCGCGCCAGGACGTGTTGAACGATCCCAGCCAGCCGCGTCGGCTGGCAATGTTGGCGCGCATCAGCTTCGAATGGGTGCGCATCCGCGACCCGGCCGAAGCCGGCGGCGTAGCGCTGCTCGCGGAAGTGCGCGATGCACTGGCCCGATTGTCCGCAGACGCCCTCGCCGCTCCGGAACGTCTCGCGCTGGACGCCCGAGCGTGTCTCGCGGAACTGCATCTGGACCCACCGGAGGCGATTTTCGACGACTGTCGACAGCGCGTTTGGCCGGCACTGATGCAGAGCGCCAACGACGATGCCGACAAACTCGAACTGGCTGCCGAACTGGCCGCCGCCATGACGATCAAGCGCCCTGGCAGCGTGAATCCCGCCGACTTGGCCGCCACCGAAGCACGCCTGTTGGATCTGCCGAGTACGATGCGCGCCAGTCTCAGCCATCTGTTGGTCATGCGCACGCTGCGCAGCCAGATGCTTCCGGGCGCGGAAATCGACATCATCACGGCGCAGATCGAGCAACTGCGCGCCACTTTTGCCACCATCCCCACGGAGCCTGAGAGATGACGACCTACGCAGAACTAGCCGCCACTATCACCATCACCGGCAACGCAGCGCCTTACACCGTCGAGGTACCCTCGGTGGTCAACATGCGCAGCAACAGCGGCACCCCGCGACCGGCAATGATCACCTACACGCTGGCGAACGCCTCGGTCAACGCCGGCTTCACCATCGGCGGGGTGGTGATCAAGACGCCGAGTCCAGATATCGGGCTGTACTCGACAAGTCCCACGCAACTGGTTTTCCGCGACGAGGACACCATCGCGGTGGAGACCTACGCGTTCGGCTTCCACTATTACCGCGGAGGCAACAGCTACTATTTCGACCCGGACATCGATAACGAAGAGCCTGAATGACCGGCTCGCTGCCGAGCAACCTGCGAACAAGTCGCAGAACCTTGATCGATTGACGAGATCAAGGCGTTCGCCCTGAGCATTTATTTGTAGGTCACGTTGCCTGCGCAGCGGGCTACGTGACAATGGACAGCGTCACGTAGCCTGCTGCGCAGGCAACGTGACCTACTTCCGTGTGTTCTTTGCGCGAATAAGCGCACCGACAGGGGCGACCGGGACTCTCATCGAAAATAACGCAAGTATCTGAAAGAGAGCTTTTCCGCAGAGAACGCAAAGGAAAGCAAAGCCAGCAGTACATCAACACCTCGGTTCTTGGCTCTCTTTGCGTCCTTTGCGTCCTTTGCGGACAAAAAAGCAGTCCGCCCCCAGTTTGATTCGCGAACAAGCGCACCTCCAGGTAAGACCAGAACTCTTTCAGAGGTACCCTGACGCCGGGGCGTCCGTTCAGCGGCCCCCGGGAGAAGCCGGCGTCGATTGCAGGCGCAGGAACTCCATCAGCCACTGATTGCCATCGCTCGGCCAGATGTGACCGGCGTTGTAGAGGCCGAACACCAATGGGGCGCCGCCCGGCTGTGGCGCCAGCCATTTGCAGCAGCCGGCGAAATCGACGGCGCGCTGCTCGCTGCGGTTGTGGCGCGACAAGGCTTCGACGGTCTTCGCCCAATCGCCCTGGTAGCGCGGATCCTCGCGCCGACCGAACAAGTACATGAACGGTTTCGGCGGCGCGTCGCTGGCGTACTCGGGTTGCAGCGCGCCGATCGCGACGAAGGCCGAGAAATCGTTGTTGCGCACCTTGTTCAACAGGAACACGAAGTGACCGCCGTTGGAAAAGCCGGCCGCAAAAGTGCGTTCCGGCGCGATAGGGTAGCGCTCGCGCAGTTCCGCGAGCAGGCGATCGGTGAGCTTCAGGTCACGGTCGTCGTAAGTCCCGGCCTTGTATTGCCAGCCACGCATCGGCGGCGTGGTGTCGATGGTCTCGCCGCGCGGATAGGCGACGATCGCGTCGGGCCAGTCCTTGTGCAGTTTCACCGCGTTGGCGAAGGCCACGCTGTCGTCGCCACGGCCGTGATAGACGATCACCAACGGCGTGTCCGGCGCCACCGCCTGGTCGGGCGCATACACCAGCACCTTGCGCTGCAAACCGTCGATGTCCAGCTCCAGCGTGAAACGCGCGGCATGGCAAACCGGCGCGACCAGCGTCAGAAGCAACAGCCAGGACTGCAATCTGGGCATTGGCGAGATCCGAAATTTGAACCCGCTGTGCAAGCGGGATTTGCCTGCGATCCTTTCAGCGATCGGGAAAGAGTTCGCGGGTAGAGACCGCCCCGCGGCGCCTTGTTTCGACCATACGCAGTTCTGAGGGACTCGGCTTTGGTGGGTCCAGACTTGTCTGGACGCTCTTGATCCTTGGTGCGAGAAGCGTCCAGACAAGTCTGGACCCACCAGAAGCTCGCTCGCAGCCTGCTTTTGCCTTGATCCTTCAGTGCCGGGTGCGGTCCTCGGATACGCTATCGCAGGCCGAATGAAGGGTCCATCATTCTCCGGGCAGCACGCTCGGAATATCGATGTCGAAGTGTACGCCGGCGCCGGGACGGGTTTCGCAACTGATGCGCCCTGCCAGCGCCTGGGTGACCAGGTTGTAGACAATGTGCATGCCAAGTCCGGTGCCGCCCTGGTCACGCCGGGTGGTGTAGAAGGGCTCGAACATGTGGCTCGCGACCTGCTTGTCCATGCCGACGCCATCGTCCTCGTAGCGGATGTGCAGGCGTCCGCCGGCGACCGCCACGCTGATCGAAATGGTACCGACCGCGCCTTCGGGGAACGCGTGGGCGAGCGAGTTCATCACCAGGTTGACGATCACCTGGTAGAGCGCATCCGGACGGCTGGTGAGCAAGGTGTCGGGCGCACAATCGAGCAGCACCCGATGGCCACCCGTGCGCAACAGCGGTTGCAGCGACAGCAGCGTGCCGTCGAGGTAATCGCGCACCGCCACGGTCCGGATCTGACTGGTCGACTGATCGACCGCCACCTGCTTGAAGGTCCTTACCAGATTCGCTGCACGATGCAGGTTGACCTCGGCCATCGCTGCCGCGGCTTCCACCGAAGCCAGCAACTGCTCGGCATCCCCGGCTGCCGTCGGCGCCAGCGTTTCGCGCAGATCGGCAAGTTGTCCGCGCAGGAACGAGATCGCGGTGACCCCGATGCCCAGCGGGGTGTTCACTTCATGCGCCACGCCCGCCACCAGGCGCCCGAGCGAGGCCATCTTCTCGGTTTCGATCAGTTCCACCTGGGTCCGGTGCAACTCGGCGACGCGTGCCTCGAGCTCGCGGTTGGCGAGCTTCAACGAATCCTGGGCGCGGCGCCGCTGCAGCGCGGTCGCGATGTGGTAGGCGACGAACGTCAGCAATTCCTGGTCGCGCGGCGAATACACCACCTGTTCCGAATAACTCTGCACGACGATCGCGCCGACGGCGGTTTCCTGTTGCAGCAACGGCACACCGAGCCAGCACACGCAGCGCGATCCCACGGTCTGCATTTCGCCGGCGGCCACCAGTTCGTCGATCTGCGCACGCGAAGCCAGCAGCGGCTTGCCGCGGCGCAGCACGTACTCGGTGAGCCCGCGGCGCAGCTCGCGCTTCTGGAACAGGCTGCCGGGATCGTGCTCGTCGACGGCGTAGGGGAACTCGAGCGCCGCGCCGTCGTCCACCAGCAGCACGATGTAGAAGTTCTGCGCGTAGAGCAGCTCGCCGATGACGGCATGCACCGCGGCGAGGAATTCCTGCAAGCTGCTCGCCGTGCTGGTGAGTTCGGCGATGCGAAACAATGCCGCCTGCAACCGCTCGCTGGCCTGGCGTTCATGCACTTCGACCAGCAGCTCGCGATTGGTGTCGGCAAAACGCCGATTGGCGGCGGCAAGTTCCTGCGTACGCAGCGCCACCTGGTCTTCGAGTTGTTCCTGCGCGCGCCGCCGCAGCAGGGCGGTCAGGATGTGCTGCGCGACATAGGCCAGCAGCGTGCGATCGGATTCCGTGTAGCGGCGCGCACGATCGTAACTCTGCACCACGATCGCACCATGCACCTTGCCGTCCGACATCATCGGCACGCCGAGCCAGTCCTCGCTGTGCGGACCACGACCGACGTCGCTGTCGAAGGCGAGCTTGCGCAACAGCTCACTGGAGGGTCCTACCAGCGCCTCGCCACGACGGATCACCGCAAGCGTCAGACTGTTGCCGAGTTGCTCCTCGGGAATCTCGACCTCCGGATCAGGCCAGGCGTAGTCCTTGGTATCGGCGAAGTAGATGAAACGCAAGGTCCGCCGCGTACCGTCGAACAGCGCGATGTAGAAGTTCTCGGCATACATCAGGGCACCAACGATCTGGTGCACCGCGCGCAGCATGTCGGCGCGATCGAGTTCGCTGCTGGCGACGTCCGAGATCGCATAAAGCGAGGTCTGCAGCAGCGCGCTGCGCTCGCGTTGACGCACGGCGCGCTGCAGCCGGCGCACTTCCAGCAACTGGCCAATGCGCCGCGCAAACAACGGAAGGGCGGCTTGCACTTCGGCGAGCGCGTGCGCGTCTGCAACGATCGACGCATGGATCTGCAGCACGGCGCTGCCCGCTTTGCCCAGCGGCAGTGGCCAGGAGCAGACCTCAGGCGCTGCGGCGCTGCGGCGCAAAGCGCCAGCCAGCAGCGTCTGCTGCGCACTTGCGGCATCCGCCCAGGCACGCGCGCTGGCGGGTACACAGTGCAGCTCGCGCGGCGCCCGGACACTGCGGCGCAGCGACCAGAACAGCGCCACACGTGCATCAGGCAAGGTGGCGCGGGCAAAGCCTGCCGCAGCGGCCACCACCGCGGTCAACGAGCGCGCCCGCAACAGGGCGCCAGCGAACGTCTCTTCCGGCACGCCGTCGCCGGACGATTCAGACGCCGCCCTCAACGCCATCGTCAGGTCCTTGGCTGCTCGCTCGGTCGCGATGATCCGCGCATCCTGCCCATGCGTCCATGGCCGGGACACCACAGCGTCCGGTCAAGTCTGGACCCACAAGTGCACCTCACCGCAGCGCGAGGCTCGGGGCAATTGACAGGAAAGTGCCACGCTGAGGGTGTTACCCGAAAGCGCCAGCCCGGGGGCCTGCGGCGAGTGCCGGGGAGCGCGACGGCGATTCACTCGAAGCCATTCACGCCGATGGCTTGTCCCGTCGCATCGCTGGCGGCGCCATCCAGGCCCATGGACTCTCCCTGCGCCACCATGCCGGTCTCGCCTGCGCCGCGCACGCCGGTGGCGTTGGCGGCTCCGCTGGTGTGGCCATCGACTCCCGTGGTGCTTCCCTCACCGTAGGTCAGCCCGCTCGCCGCGGTTGCGACGCCGCGCACGCCGATGCCGGCGGTCGAGTTGGCGCTTCCCCAGACGCCCGTCGTCGATCCACTCCCCGCTGTTGCCAGACCGTGCACCCCGCGCCCGCTGCTGCTGTCGGTCCGACCCTGCACGCCCCACGAGTCGCCGCCGGTGGAGGTGGCATGCCCTAACACACCGCGCGCTCCCGAGCTCGAGCTGTTGGTGACGCCGACCACACCGTTGGTCTCGCCGCTGGCCGACTGCGCGATCGCAAACAGGCCGGTCGATCCGGCGCCGCCGTTGGACTGCGATATCGCGAGGCCCTGCAACGCCGTCGATCCGGAGAAACTGCCGCCGTAGTGGCTGTGATCGGAGCGCGCCACGCTGGATGCCGCCCCGCCTGCACTGCACGGCGCTCAGCATCTGGGCGAAATCATTCTTGTTCGTTATTGCGAATGCCTCGCATTCGTGCCAACATTCGCGGAAATTTGACGCCCCGCTGCGGGACCATGACACATAGCGGATGGCTCCCTCGGCGGCGCCCCGAAGACCCTTTCTGCCTGACCCTCAAAGCCACCAAGACATGAACCCGACCCAGCGTCCCCTCGTCCTCGCCATCGCAGCACTGCTCGCACTCGCCCCACTGGCGACCGCCGCACAGACCGCAGAGAAATCGAAGATGCGCACCCTGCCACGCATCGATGTGGTGGCCGATCGCGACGACGGCACCCAGCGCATCCCCGGTGCCGTGACCATCGTCGACCGCGAAGTGCTCGACCAGTTGCAGCCGTTGTCATCCGAGGCGGCGTTGCGCGGCGTGGCCGGCATCTCGATCAAGCCCGAGGAAGAAACCGCGATAGTCGCCAACATCGGCGTCCGCGGCTTGAGTGCGGCCGACTACAAGTCGCTGATCCTCGAGGACGGTGTGCCGGTGGCGCCGGGCCTGTTCGTCGGCAACGGCCGCTACTACAACCCGCGTATCCAGCGCATGGACAGCATCGAGGTCCTCAAGGGCGCCGCCGCCTTGCGCTACGGCCCGAGCACCATCGGTGGCGTCATCAACTACCGCTCGCGCGACCCCGAACCGGGCGCAATCCTGTCTGCTCGTCTCGGCTCCCACAACTACCGTGAGGCGACACTCGAGGCCGGGCTCGTGTCCGATGATGGCGAGGCCAGCGGCGGCATTTTCCTGACTTCGGCGCGCAGCGACGGTTTTCAGGACAAGGGTTTCGACATGCAGGACCTGATGATCAAGGGCGGCGCGCGCCTGTCCGACACGCAGCGGGCCAGCGTGAAGTTTCTCCACCACCAGAACGACGCCAACATTTCCTATCGTGGTGTCTTCCTCGACGCCTTTCGCGCAGACGTCAACGACAACCCGGCGCCGGACGACTATTTCCTCACGGAGCGCACGTCCTTCGACCTCAACCACGAGTGGGAGATCAGCGGGGACGCCAAGCTGAACACGCTGCTCTACTGGAGCGACATGTACCGCGACTACTGGCGTTACGGCACGGTCAGCGGTGCGCCCACGCGCCAGCAGAACGGCGTGACGGTTTGGAACTATGGCAACTCGCTGAATGGCAACAACCGCGCCTTCGATCGCGTTGGCATCGACAGCCGGCTCATGCTGGACCACGAGGCCTTCGGGGCGCGCAACGAGGCCGAGTTCGGCCTGCGTTTCATGCGCGAGGAGATGGAAGACCAGACCATCGGAGCCACCCGGGCGACCCCGCGCACCGGCACCCTCAACCAGGATCGCGTCGATACCGCGCGCAGCCTCGCCCTGTTCGCGCAGAACCGCTTCGTTTCCGGCGAGGCGCTGGCGATCACCCCGGGGGTTCGCGTCGAGCACTACGAGCAGGAGCGCCTCGACCGTCGCCGCAGCGCCGCTGCCGGCAACCGCGCCAGCTCCAGCAACACCGAAGTGCTGCCCGGCATCGGCTTCACCTACGAGGCTTCGCCCCACGCGCAGTGGTTCGGTGGCGTCTACCGGGCTTTCGCGCCCGCCCTCAACGGTGACTCGCTGAGCGGCTTGCAGGACCAGGAACTCGAGGCCGAGCGCTCGACCAACATCGAGATCGGCGTGCGCGGCGGCGACCAGTCGCTACGCTTTGAGGTGACCGCCTTCCGCATGGACTTCTCCAACCAGATCATCCCGGCCAACAGCAACAGCGACTTCCAGGTCACCAACGGCGGCGAGACCCTGCACCAGGGCATCGAGATGGCGGTCGGCTACTCCTTCGGCAACGGCTTCAGCATCGATGCCAACACTACCTGGGTGCCCGATGCGCGTTTCGTCGGCGATCGCCTGAGTGCCACCGGCGCGGTAACGACGCCGGACGGCAACCGGGTGCCCTACACGCCGGAGTGGCTGGCCAACCTGACCTTCAGCTACACGCGCGGCGCGCTGCAGACCGCGCTGATCGTGCACCACACCGGCGATCAGTACACCGACACCGCGAACACCGTGGCGATCCGCGAGAACACCAGCGGCTTCTTCACCGGCCAGGTCGATGCCTACACGCTGGTCGACCTGACTGCGTCCTACGAGTTCACGCCGGCCTTCCGCATCTACGGCGGCGTCAAGAACCTTGCGGATCGCGACTACGTCGCCAGCTTGCGCCAGGGCATCTATGTGGGTCCCGAGCGCAGTGTGGACTTCGGCGCGCAGTATCGCTTCTGAGGCTGGCGGGGTCGCGCCGGACCTCCGGCCGAGCGCGTGACACCGGAGGCACTGACCTCGGCCTGTACCTGGCGCGACTGGTGGCCGAGGCTCACGGTGGCACGCTGGCGGTCGATCCGCACTGGCAGCGCGGCGCGAGGCTGGTCATTACGCTGCCGCTGCCCACGCAGCGCGAGACGCAGTGGTAGTCGCCGGGGGAACCGGGCGGGCTAAGGCCCTACATTCGACTCGAGGCCGGGACTCGAGGCCGGGGACAGCCACCTTCCCCGTCGGCAAGCAGGACAATGAACATCGCAAGTCGATGGTGGTTCGGCACATGTCAGTTGATCCGCGGCGCCGATTCCACCCTGCCCGACTCCGCCCGCAGCGCTACCAGCGGATCGAGCCGCAGCGCGCGGCGTAAAGGCAGGACGGCGGCGAGCAGGGCGACGCTGGTGACCAGCAGGGCGGTGTAGAGCAGCAGCAGTGGGTCGCCGCCGCGGGTGGCGGGGAGCGGGGCGGCCAGCATCCACGACCAGGGCAAGGCGAGCAGCAGGCCCAGACTCAGACCGATGCCGACCTGCAGTGCGATGCGCCGGCCGACCATGCCTGCAATGCGGCTGTGACTGGCGCCGATGGCGCGGCGGATGCCGATTTCGCGGCGGCGCTGGGCGACGGTGAAGGCGAGCACACCGTACAGCCCGCTGGCGGCGAGGATCAGGGCGAGCAGCCCGACGGCAGTGAAGACCTGGGTGAGGATCGCGAGACCGAGGCGGCCCATGCGCAGAGCCTGTGCCTGGGTGCGGACCCAGTAGACCGCGGTGTCTGGCTGTTCGGCGCGCACAGCTTCGGCCAGCAGCGGTGCCAGCGAGTGGGCATCGCCGCGGGTCTGCATGGCCAGTGTGATGAAGTTGGTCGGGTGCTGGCGCAGCGGGACGAGGTAGCCCGGGTTGGCGTGGTTTTCGACGCGGGCCAGATGCAAGGCGCCGACCACGCCGACGACGGTGAGCACCTCGACGCGCTCGCGCTGGGGATTCACCCGCAGCCGCTGGCCGAGCGGGTCGCGGCCTGGCCAAAGTCGCTGCGCCAGCACTTGGTCGATCACCGCCACGGCCTCACTGTCGGCTTGGTCGCGCCCGTCGAAGAAGCGCCCAGCGATCAGCGGGATGTCCCAGGTGGCGAGGAAGTGGTCGTCGACGCGGGCGTGTTCGGCCTCCGGGTAGCCGTCCACGGGCATGCCCTCGCCCTCGGCCGTGACCGTTTCGTTGCCGCCGCCGGCGAAGCCTGGCAGGGCGGTGGCGGCGCTGGCGTCGATCACGCGCGCATCGGCGCGCAGCCGCGCGACCACGCGCTCGAAGAAGGCGACCTGCTCGGCGGGTGTAGTGAAGTGCTCGGGGAAGGCGCCGACGCGACCGGTCAGCACGGACTCGGGGTCGACGCGGCTGCCGACTTCCATCTGCATCATCCCGTCGAGGCCGCGGAGGAATACGCCCGCACCCACCAGCAGCACCACGGTCAGGGTGATCTCAATCACCACCAGGGCGCGCACCAGTCGGGCAAAACCGCTGCCGGAGCCGCGTTCGCCATCACGCAGCACCGCCTGGGTATCCGTGCGCGAGGCCTGCAGTGCCGGCCATAGACCGGCGAGCAGCGTGGTCAGCAGCGCAGCGACGGCGCCATATACGACCAGCCAGGGATCCAGTCCCATTGAGATCCAGTAGGGCGGGTACTCTTCGTTGGCAATGAACACACCCATCATCCAGTCACCGCCGACGACGGCCAGGGCTAGTCCGAACCCGCTGGCGAGCGCCGAGAGGATCAGGCTTTCGAACAGCAGCTCGCGCAGCAGGCTGGCGCGGCGGGCGCCGAGCGCGGCGCGCAGGGCCAGTTCGCGGTGACGGCTCAGGCCCTGGACCAGTTGCAGGTTGGCGATGTTGATGCAAGCCAACGCCAGCACCAACAGACCGGCGCCGAACATCAACCACAGCAAGTTGCGGGTGGCCTCGCTGACGAAGCGGAAGGCCAGCGGCGCAGTCCGCAGTTCGCGCTGATCGCGCGCGCCGCGCAGCTCGGCGCCCAGCCGTGCCGCGAGCGCATCGAGCTCGGCGCGAAACTGATCGATGCCAACGCCAGTGGCCAGTCTGGCTACCACTTCGACCGACCAATCATCGTCGACTGTCATCCGCCGCGGTAACCAGACATCGCCGAACACCGGGAAATGGAAGCCCTCGGGCATGACACCGATCAGCGTGGCGGGCTTGCCGTTGAGCTGGATGCTGCGACCGAGCACGCCTGGGTCCGCCGCAAAGTCGTTGTGCCAGACGCGATGACTGAGCAGCGCGACGGTCGGCGCGCCGGGCCGGTCGTCCTCGGCGCCAAAGGCTCGCCCCAGCACGGGCTGCACACCGAGTAAATCGAACATGGCGCGATCAAAGGCCACGCCGTCATAGCGCTTGGGTATGGCGCCACCACCCGGCGCCAGATTGGCGGTCAGGCTGGAGTAGGCGCCCATGCCGTCGATGCCGCGTAACTCCTTGCGCAGACGCAAGAAATCTTCACTATCCAGATCGCCCAGCCAGTTGCTGCTGGCGCGCGCGTGACCCAGCGTCACCAGGCGCTCGGCGTGCGGAAAGGGTAGCGGCTTCAGCACCATGCTGTTGACGGCATCCAGTGTGAACAGCATCGCGCCGAGGCCCAGGCTCAACACCAATAGCGACAAGGCGGTGTAGGCCGGGCGCTGTCGCAGCCGGCGCAGCGCATTGCGGACTTCGAGGTGGATCATCCGATCTCTCCGGCGTGGGGCGTTGGGGCGGGGCGAGCTGCCGACAGCGCAAACAGGTGCAGAAAGGCTATCCTGCAAGCCTCGTGCCACGCGCAATGGCAACGATGGACGCGGTCCGAGTGGGCCAGCTGCTCGGATCCGGACAGTACCGTGTTCGATTTCGCGGGCTGACCGCACCGAGACCAGTGGAGCCGGGGACAGCCACTTTACCGGCTGGTTAGTGCGCGTGACCCGTTTCGATGCGCGGCGGCGCCGCCGACGCGCCAACGGCGGCGGGTTACCTGTACGACTGGACCCTGCGTTATCGGCCCTGAGTGTGTTGGCGCAAGGATCGCGTTGCCGGCGAGCTCAAGGCGGCGCGCCTGATTGGCGTCAACTGCCGACGCGGCGAGCGCGGGTTATCCTGCCGCCGATCTCGCCCTGCGGACGCCGCGCATGCGCCTGCGCTACAACCTCTGCGAGGAAAGGACATCCACAGATCGGAATTTTCCTACAAGACTTCGAGCACTTTTCCGACTGGCCACGACCGGCTGAGCGGCGGATGCTGCATCCCATGGCCTACGCCCGCCCGATCCAGGCTTGTTGCGGTTCCTCCGACACGCTCTACTGCCTGTCGCGCTGCGTTCATCGCGCATTTCTGTGCCGTAATCATCGGCTCGCTGCGCACTCGTTCAGACTGCGAAACGTCGTTGATGCATATATCCGATTCAGTATACTGCTCTAATGAAGCCGATCTGCTTCCTCGGCGACTCGCTTGAGTGCCTGCGTGAGTTCCCGGAGGAAGCACGTCAGGATGCTGGCTACCAGCTCGATATCGTGCAGCGGGGCGGTCAGCCTGACGACTTCAAACCCATGCGCTCGGTCGGCAAGGGTGTTGAGGAGATCAGAGTCTGGGATGACACGGGCACTTGGCGCGTCATCTACACGGCGCGCTTGGCTGATGCGGTGTATGTGCTGCACGCCTTCCAGAAGAAGACGCAGTCCACGTCCAGGCGCGACATCGACATCGCCAGGGAACGCTACTCCCAACTGATGAGAGACTGAACATGAGCGAACTCGAGTTGCATGCAAGCGTTTGGGATGCGATTTCCGACACTCCGGAGCAATCCGCAAACTTGCGCATGCGTGCGGAGCTGATGCAGCAGATCGCCGCAATCGTGAAGGCGGGCGCCTGGACGCAAACGGAGGCTGCCGCTCGCTGCGGTGTGACCCAGCCGCGCATAAACGACCTGCTGCGCGGTCGGATCTCACGCTTCTCGCTCGATGCACTGGTCAACATCGCGACAGCCATCGGTCGGCGCGTGCACATCGAGTTGGAGGCGGCCTGAATCCGTGTAAGGCGGGCTCCCGGGCAGGGTGGATCCCGCCCGCGCTGGGCCGTGCGCAATCCGCCTTCACGCGCTAAGGATTCACCGCGCCCATGTGCTGCGCCGGATAGCGGGTGCCTTGCACCGGGATGCTGTCCAGGATTTGGCGCAGTCGTACCAGTCGCCCATGAACCGCTCCAGGTCTACCTCCGATACCGTAGCCAGCTGGGGGCCGCGCGCGGCGCAGCCCACCAGCGTTGCCAGCAGCAGCGCTGCAACCAGACCCAACCGGCTCATGTCCGCACCAGTTCGTAGCGCAGCTGGCGACCCTTCTCAAGAGTGGAGGTCAGCGCCAGCCACTCACCTTCCGGCGAGTACCAAAGATCAAGGTTCAGTCCTTCAGCCTCCAGGCTGTAGCGATCCGCAGCGACCTGCTGGCCGGAAATCTCGATGGATTCGCGACCCACCAGATCGACGTCCACCCGCTGGTAGGTGCCGGTCTGGGAATTCAGCAGCCGTGTGTCGCGCAGCGCCGCCAGGTCCCAGTAGGCAAAGGTTCGGACGCAGTTCGAGCCCAGCGAATCGCTGTTGCGGGTGGCCGCCAGGTCGAACCCGCCGGCGTCGCGCTGCCCGACCACCTTCAGCCTGGCGCCGTTGTAGTTGGTGCGGGCATCGATCCGCTCCAGGCAGCCATTGCGCCAGGTTTCCACGTTCTCGTGCTGGTACTGGTACGCAAAAGGTGCCGGTGGACATTCGCCTGTCCGGTCCCGAGCTGGACTGGGCCTCTCATCCGGAATTTCCCCTGCTGTCTCAGCTCGAGTTCGGGTCCGGCGAAGCGCTGGGCGCAGACGTTCAGACCTGGCTGCGGGGCCTGACCGACGTGACCTTCGCAACGCTGGAAGGCCGCGGCTATCTGCGCATGGACAACGGTCCCTACGCGATTGTGGTGGCGACCCCTGCGCTGAGCCAGCCCATTGACGACCGCCAGCTCACGCCCATCATCATTGCCATTGGTCTGACCCTGGTGCTGCTGGCCTACCTTTCGGTGCGGTGGCTGTTCAAGCCGCTGGACGCCATTAGGCAGGGCGCGGCGCAGATGGGCAGCGGGCAGCGGGCAGCGGGCAGCGGGCAGCTGCAGCATCGCATTACGGAGATCCGGCGGGATGAGCTGGGTGATCTGGCCAGCGAAATCAACGCCATGGCGGACCAGGTGGAGCGCATGCTGAACGCCAAGCGCCAGCTGCTGCTGGGCATCAGCCACGAGCTGCGAACCCCGCTGTCGCGCATGAAGCTGGCCCTGGAGCTGGCCGAACCCGGCGACCTGACCAGCGGGATGAAACAGGACGCGCTGGAGATGGAGACCATCATCGACGCCCTGCTGGAAGCCGAACGGCTGAACGACCGGCACCGCGCCCTGGCCCGCTCCGAGGTGACCATCAGCGAGCTGATCGAGACCATGCTGACGGATTACTTTTCCCGGGACCGCGAGCACATTTCGGTGCAGATCGGGCGCGATGCCACCCTGCAGGCCGACCGCGTACGGCTGACGCTGCTGCTGAAAAACCTGGTTGCCAACGCGCTGCGCTACGGCAACCGGGCGCTGGGACCGGTTGAAATACAGGTTTCCGCGGAAACAGACCGCCTGAAGATCGCGGTACAGGATCACGGTCCGGGGCTGGACGCGCATCAGGCTCAGTCGCTCGGAGAGCCCTTTTTCCGGAGTGACGCATCCCGGGCTCGCGACACCGGGGGCACTGGCCTGGGCCTGTACCTGGCGCAACTGGTGGCCGAGGCTCACGGCGGCTCGCTGGCGGTCGATACGCACTGGCAACATGGCGCGCGGCTGGTCATTACGCTGCCGCTGCGCGCATAGCGCGAGGCGCGGCGGCAGGCGCGGGCTGGAACAGCGATCGCCGACCGGCGACGTGCGCACCGCCAGGCGCGCGCGGCCCTCGGCGGGGCTTGCTCCTTCACCGCATCAGACCAGCAGCAGCCGAGGACATCTTCCCCGACATCGGCGCCCGCATCCAACGCGCTTGCCCGCGATCAGCGCGCAAGCGTCGCCTGCTCGAAGCCGTCGGCATGCACGTGGTCGCAGCGCTGGTCCGCCTGGGCCGCGACCACCAGGTCGGTTCCGTTCGACAGTTCGACAGTGAACACCAGTTGCGACTGGTCGTCGAAAACGGCCACCCCGCCATCGTCCAGGCTCGCCCGCTCGGCGGTGTTGCCGTCGTCGAGAAAGTGAACCGCGGACACGCTGTGCGGAGCGAATCCGAATGCCGCCGCCGACTGCCCCTCGCGCACGATCAGTTCGCCGTTGCCGAGGGCGTCGTACACCCAGATGCCGGCATCGTTCGCGCTGGTGATGCCGCTGCCGGGCTCGAGCAGGCCAAGGAAAGCCACCTGGCCGCAGGCGTTGACCAACGCCTGCGTGCGGAACTGGTCGAACATGCCGGCCACGTTCGGCGCGACATTGGGGGCGACGTCGCCCTCGCGCACCAGAATGGAGAGCGCCTGGGTGTCGGTTTCGAGCACGATCGCATCCTGCGTGAAAGCCTGCAGTTCGGCCTTGAAAGCGATTGCGTGCCCGGCCATCGCCGGGTAATGCAATTGACTGAAGCTGCCGCCGCCGGGCGCCGGTCCGAAACGCCGGGCAAGCACGCGAAAGCCGATCGCCTGGCTGACGTAGAGTCCGTTGTTGTCGAGGAAAGCCACCCGTCCGTGGCGATCGATGCTCGGCGCCTGCAGGCCGCTCAAGGTGCCTCCGCCAGGTACTGCGTCACCCTCCTTGGCCAGCAGTTGCGGCGGCGCGCCGGACGCACTCCGGTAGATGGCCTTGGTGGTGCCCAGGCCAACGGTGTCGCGCACGTCGGCGATGAAGGCGATGACGCCTCCCGAGACCGGCGCAAAATTGTTGCCGCTGTCGGAAAAGCGGTGCAGCACGTGGTTGACGCCGAAGCCCGGCGCGGCGTCGCCGGCGCGCGCGCGCAGGAACAGGCTGCCGACGCCGCCGTACCAGATGCCTTCGCAGTTGTACCCCGCTGCCGCAGGGTTGCACTGGGTGTTGCCGCCGTCCAAGGTGGCGAGCAGCGAGACCTTGCCTTGCGACAGGCGCAAGCTGTTGCCGAAGGCGCCATTGAAGGTCACGCCGGCCCCGCCGCCCGGCGCCGGGGTGACCGTCGACTGCGCAAGCACCAGATGCCCCGCGGGAGCGCCCAGCAGAGCGAAACTGCGATTGCTGGTGGTGATGCCGGGACCGCTGACGGTGGCCTGGTAGAGCAGGCCGCCGTAGCGGCCAGCCGCCGGGTGCAGAAAAGTGACGCTCAGGGCCGGATTCCAGGGAGCGGGCGATCCCACCCGCACCAGTTCGACCTGCTCGGTGTAGAGCGCCCAGACGCTGCCGGTGCGCATGTAGTGCACGGCGCCGCCCTCCGCCAGTCGCGGATCGCGCAGCACGTCGCTGCCCTGCGCTGCGACCACGCGGAAACTCGCTCCCTGCGCCGGGAGCAGGGTCATCGCGCACAGGAAAAACGCGGCCAGGCTCGCCCCAACCCGCAAGCGAGAGAAAGCCACCGCTGTCCCCGCAGACGGGAACGGCGCTGTCGGTCGAGAACCCACGCCTGGTCCAGTCATGGTTGCCACCTCCGCGACAAGGATGATAGGCCCGACCGTCCGGACTGGCACGGCGCCTGCGCGCAGACCGAAAAGGAGCCGGCCCTTGATCCAGATCAAGTCGCTTCCGGTTTTTCCCGGCTGGAGCTTGCGCCCGCTCACGGTGCGCGCGGGCTGGCGTTAGCCTGCAGCGGCGACATGCGGTGCGCGGGATGGCGGGCTGCGATCTTGCGACGCATGCCGCATGGGTTCCGATTCGGACAGCAAGCAAAGGAGATCCGGACATGAAGCCTCACGCAAATTCATGGTTGCGCCTGTTTCTCGCGGCCGGCCTGTGCGCCGCCGGCGCGGTCGGCGCCAGCGACGTCCGCGTGGTTTCCGACAGCGAGCGCGTGGACATCAGCGGACAGCGCGTCGACGTGCAGGATGCCGACGACCACGTCGTGGTCGATGGCGACTGGCGCAAGCGCGACCAGGTGCAGGTCGGCAGCGACGGCGGCGACGTGCTGGTCGATCTCGGCGCGGTGGTCGCCGACGACCGCATCCAGGTGGATCTCGCCGGCGACATCCTGTTCGCTTACGACAGCGCCACGCTGGCCCCGGCAGCCGCGCAGCGGCTGGCGCAGGTGGCGCAACTGATCCGCGCGCGTTCGGTCGGCCAGGTGCACGTGATCGGTCACACCGATGCCCACGGCGCCGACAGCTACAACCAGCGGCTGTCGCTCGAGCGCGCCGAGTCGGTGATCGGCCACCTGGTGCGGGCCGAGGGCATCCCGCGTTCGCTGCTGATCGGCGCCGGCGCCGGCGCGCGCCATCCGGTCGCGCCGAACACCCTGCCCAGCGGCGGCGACAACCCGGAAGGCCGCGCGCGCAACCGGCGCGTCGAGATGCAGATCGCCACCCGCGAGGGCGTTGCGCTGGGCCCCGGCCGCAGCATCGTGGTGGCCGGCGAGCGCGTGACCACGCCCGAGGCCAGCGTCGACCCCCGCGGCGTCACCACCGATGAGGTGCGCGTCGACATCGCCGATGGCCGCGTCGACGTGCGCGAACTTGCCGGCGACGATGCCACCGTCACCAGCATCGTCGGTGCCGCCCTGGGCCAGACGACCGTGACCACCGGATCCGCCGCCAGCGCTGTCGGCGCGGCCTGCGCGCGGATGTGCGCCGCCACCGCCGGACGCCACGAGGTAGCCACCGTCGGCTGCATCGAGGCCACGCTGGAGGAGTTCGAATACGACTTCGACGCCGACGCCTGCGACGAACTCGAAGACGCGATGGTGCTGGGTCGCGGCAACGAGGGCGGGCACCTGTGCTACACCTGCCAGCGCGCCGAGGGCTTCGGCGAGCGCGAGTGCGCGGCTGTCGAGAAGCAGTGCTTCCGAGCACGCTGAGCAGCGGACGCTGGCGCCGCGCGGGTCGCGCGCGGCGCTGGCCGATCGCGCGCTGGCGCGTGCTGGCGCTGGTCGGCGTGCACCTGTTGATCGCCGCGCATCTGCTGCATTACGCGTTCGCGGGCGAGACGGTCGGTCGGGTGGTGCTGGCCGACGCGCGCGAGACGGTCGAGCGCGGCATCGTCAATCCGGCCTTCGTGCTGTTCGCGCTCGCGCTGCTGGCGACCGCGCTGTTCGGGCGCTTCTTCTGCGGCTGGGCCTACCACATGGGTGCGCTGCAGGACGCCAGCGCCTGGTTGCTGCGGCGCGTCGGCATCCGCCCGCGCCCGTTCCGCTCGCGCCTGCTCGGCTACGCGCCGCTGCTGCTGGCGCTGTACCTGTTCGTCTGGCCGAGCGTGCTGCGCGAGTTCGTGCACCCGCTGCTGGCCAGCGCCTGGCCCGCCGCCGCCGCCGGGCTGCAGCCGATTGCCCCTTTCCCCGGCTGGTCAGCGGCGTGGACCAGCCGCGATCTGTGGGCCGGGCTGCCCGGGCCGTGGGTGGCGGTGCCGTTCCTGCTGGTGTGCGGCGGCGCCACCGTGTACTTCCTCGGCGCGCGCGGCCTGTGCCGCTACGCCTGTCCGTACGGCGGCCTGCTGCGGCCGGCCGCGCGGATCGCGCCGCTGCGGGTGGTCGTCGACCCCGATCTGTGCGACGGCTGCGCGCGCTGCACCGCGGCCTGCAGCATCGGCGTGCGCGTGCACGAGCAGACCCGCGACTACGGCAGCGTGGTCGATCCGGACTGCATGCGCACGCTGGACTGCATCGAGGCGTGCCCGACGCAGGCGCTGCGCCTGCGCCCGCAGGCACCGGTGCGCGTCGCGGTAGCACCCGCCAGCGGCGTCGGCTGGCGTGGCGAGCTCGGCCTGGCGGCGGTGGCGCTGGTGGGTACGCTGGCCTTGCGCGGCTTGTACGACCGCATCCCGCTGTTGCTGGCCGCCGCGCTCGGCGTGCTGCTGGCCTTCCTGGTGGCGCGTGGCATGGAACTACGCCGGCCGCGCGCGGTGACCCTGGCACCCTTCCTGCTGCGCGACGCCGGCGGCCTGCGCCGCGCCGGGCGCATCTACCTCGCGCTGCTCGGCGCGCTGCTGCTGCTGGTAGCGCAGTCGGCGCTGGTCCAGGGCGCCCTGTGGCGCGCGCGCGGCCTGGATGCGGCGGTGCATGCCGGGTGGGAACAGGTCGCGGCCGGCGCCGTCGATCCCGCGCAACAGGCGCTGGCCCGCAGCGCGCTCAGCTGGTATCGCGTCGCCTCGCCGCCGGCGGCCGGCGGACTGGCGCTGGCGACCACGCCGGAAGTGCCGTTGCGGCGCGCCTGGCTGCACCTGGTTGTGGGCGAAGCGGCGATCGCCGAACGCACCTTGCGCGAGCACCTCGCGGCCGCGCCGGACGACGCGCCGGCGCGCGCGGCGCTGGCGGAACTGCTGATGCGCCAGGGGCGCGCGGCCTCGCCCTGACATTTCATGAGGTCGCGAGGAAATGCCCCGGTTTTGTCGTTGTGACGCGAGAATCCGCCGGTCAGTCGGTTGACGGAATGTCCGGGCCGGGGCGCGCGCGGTGCTGGCGGCGGCGACCGGTTGAGCGGCACTCAGGGCGTTTCGAAGCCGTCGCCGAACAGCTCCGCGGGCGCCAGCGTCTCCAGCGTCAGCGTCGCCGGCGAGCCCGGTTCCTGGATGCGCAGCTCGGCACTGGCCGCGACCGGGGCGGCGGCGGCGACCAGCGACAGCCGCAGCAAGCTGCCCCAGGTCAGCGAAGCTGCGGGCTCGGTGGCTGCCCAGCCATAGCGATCGCCGTTGCGCTCGCTGGCCCACGGGGTCAGCAGCCCGGCGCCGTCCGACCACTCGCTGGACTCGATCGCCAATCCGGCCGGGATCTCGAGCAGGATGCGGTCGAAACCGTGGTTGTGCAGCACCCGCAGGTTGGGTTCGCTGCCCTGCGTCTGTGCGCGCGCGAAGTCCAGGTTCATCAGCGCATAGTCGTAGCGCCAACGGCCATCGCCGAGCGGCGTGGCGCGCACCGCGAGGCGTACGCGACCCTCGGCGGTGACCAGCTCGCGGTCCAGCACCTGCGTGCCGGCCGGCGCCTGCGCGACCCAGGTCGACAGCAGCGGCCCCGGCTGCTGGGTGCCGCTGGCGAGCGCCAAGTTGCTCCAGCTCCCGCCCGACCATGCCGTCTGACCGCGGCCGTGGCGGAAGTTGTTGTTCTTGAAAGCATCGTCGCGCACCACGTACCAGGCCTCCAGCCAGTACTCCGCGCCCGGATTCAGCGCCGGCGCCAGGTCCGACTCGCGCACCAGCATCCGGTGCGCCGGCGGACCCATCGCCGGATCCACCGTCTGCCCGTCGCAGTCCGGGTCCCAGACCGAACCGCAGCGGCCCCAGACCGCATCCTTGGGCACGATCTCCGAGCGCGGTCCCAGGCGGCGCGACTCGTTGTTGTTGCCGGCGCTGTAGGTGTCGGTGCAGCCTTGCTGGGTGCTCGCATTCGGCGCCGCCCACAGGATATTGCCGCCGCTGCAGCCGCAGGTGCCATTGGTGCTGTACCAGGCGTGCTTGACCCCGGAACGGCCGATCTGATCGAGCCGTCCGTCGCCATCAATGCGGTACAGGTTCCACACCAGCAGCGGGTGCTGGCGATTGGCGTACGGCGGCATCGGTGCGCTGTTGCCGCCGCCGAGCCAGTCCCACCAGGGCACATCGGCACTGCCGACGTTCTGCAGCGTGGCATTCGGCGCGAAATACACCCGCGCGCTGCTCGAACTGCCGGTGCAACTGCCGCTGCAACCCCACATCGTCGCCGAGCTGCCGAGGCTGGTCATCGCCACGTCGGTGACGGCGCCCATCGCGCCATTCCACACCGGCGTGGTGCACGCCAGCGGCGCCAGGCTGGAGGCCGCACGCGGCGCCTGCACCGGCGGCCCCGACACGCTCCAGGCGGCAGCGATCAGGGGCAGGCTCCAGTACAGCACGACCGTGCGCGGCAACATCGGCGGGACCTCGTTGCGGGGGTGGAGCGCGACGCTCGGAGTAGCAAGGCCCTGCTGTCCTTGATCTCGATCAAGCGAAGCGCAGTCGGGTTGTGCAAGGTGCGACTGCTCTCCATGAACCCATATCGCAAGTCATTGATTCCGGGTAATCGTCCGGACTAGGTCCGGACCCACCAAAGCCCGCCTTTCGTGGGTTTGGACCTTGTCCAAACGCTCGGGCTTCTCGTTCATGGCCCGTGGGCACTTCCGGTACGGAAGAGAGAACTCGCAAGGAACCACGCCACCCGCTCAATCGCAGCCGTCCTCGCCGCGGTAGCACCAGCCGCTGTCCAGGTTGTAGATGGTCTTCATCATGCTCTCGTGGCTCATGCGCGAGATCTGGCTGGCGAGCGCGACTTCCTCGTTGCATGCGGCCTGCGCGGCGGCGAGGTCGGCGGCGGTACGCGCAGCGCGCAGGCGCTGCTGGCAGCGGTCGCTGACGGCGTCGCTGAGGCTGCGCGCCGCTGGCTGCGCGGCGCTGCCGCCGAAGTGCTGGCCGGCGACGCAACGGCCGTAGTCCTCGGCCTGCGCGCACGTGCCGACGTGCGCCACCGGGGCGGTGTCGCGGCGCAACTCGTCCAGCGCGGTCGGCGGCAGATCGCCGTAGACCACCAGCGGAAACAGCGGGCCGCCGAGTTCCACGAAGCGCTGGTCGAGCGCCGAGAACAGCAGGTGAACCACCGCGCCGCTGCGCGAATCGGCGTTGGTGTAGCTGACCAGGTAGCCGCTGCGGCCACGCTTGTCCAGCCGGTGCAGGCGATACAGCGCGCCCTGCCGGGTGCGCGATTCAATGAGTTGCGCACGGATCTGGTTGGCCTCGAGATCCAGGCCGGCGAGGATCGTGTCGGCCACCTGGCCGACCTCGATGCGCTGCCCGGGCTGGCCTTGCACCGCGAACAGCGCCGCCACCGCCGACTCCGGATCGCGCGGGTTCTCGGTCAGCACCAGGCTGTAGTCGTCCTGCGTGCGCTGCCAGCCGCGCGGCAGGCGCATCTGCGCGCCGGCGACCATCTCGGCGTCCAGCGTCGGCATCGGCGCTGCCGTCAAGGGCAGCGCCGGCGCCAGCCACAGCAGCAGCGTGGCCAGCAGCGAAACAAGGAAAGTGCGGTGCATGGATGTCTCCGGCAGACCTGATTAGCGTCGAATCTCAGCAGCGGTGCGCACCAAACCCCGTTCGCCCTGAGCCTGTCGAAGGGCGAGGCCTGGCGAGAGCGCCCTTCGACAGGCTCAGGGCGAACGGGGCCCGAGTCAACTCACCCCGACTGAGGTGCACGCCAATCGGGCCCGCAGACGGTGTCGCACGGGAAGCGGCCGTCAGTGGATGTGCGCCCGGTGCGGACGGCGCCAGCCGCCGGCCGGCGCCGGCAGCAGCGCCGGCGCGTGCTTTCCGGCGTGCGCGGCCGCGGCACCGGAGAGCACGCCCGGGCTGTCGGCGACCAGGCCGAACGGCTCCAGCACCAGGTCGCTGGCGCCGAGCACGATCGCGCCGGGCAGGGCGAAGCTCGGGTAGATGCCGCAGGATTCCCCGGCGTCGCAGATGTAGCCGTCGTTGTCGAGATCGCTGCCGGCTGCGAGCAGATAGGTGCCCGGCAGGCGGTTGGCGAAGACGAAGGCGTAGTTGCCGGCGGTCTCGGCGTCGGCCTGGTCGATCGGCATGCCGGTGGCGGCGTCGATCAGCAGTGCGTAGATGCGGCCGAGCTTGCCGCCACCGGCCGCGACCTCGCCCACGCGCATGCCGAGCTGCACCCGCGCGCTGCCGCCGCTGACCGAGTTCAGCACGATCTCGGCGCGGTACTGCGCCGGCACCAGTCCGCTGCGATTCACGTTGACGGTCCAGCGGCCGGCGCCACCGCCAGCCGGCGGCACCAGGCTCACCCACGGCTGGTTGGCGCTGGCCTGCACCGCGCCGATCGCCCCCTGCCCGGCATTCACGAGGTCGAACTGCGCCTGATTAGCGGTGCTGCCGAGTTCCAGCGCAGTCGGCTGCGCCACCAGCACGCCCGGCGTGGCCGCGCCACCGGCCAGCCGGCGCGCCTCGGTCACCGCCTTGACCGCGTCGATCAGGCCGTAGCCGAAAAGGTCGTCGCGCACGCTGGCGCCGTTGCCGGCGAGGTCCACGGTCAACGCGCCGGACATCAGCGCCTGGTCGAACTGCTCCGGCGTGAGCCCGGGATGGGCAGCCTTCATCAGTGCGGCGACACCGGCCACATGCGGGGCCGCCATCGAGGTGCCGTTCTTGAACTGATAGTCGGCCTCACGCGGCGCAACGCTGTCGTTGAACGTCGTGCTCAACACGCCATCGGCGTAGCCGTCCGCATTGCGGTCCACGGAGACATCGCCGCCCGGCGCGGCGACATCGACATTCGGCCCGAAGCTCGAATACGGCGCGCGCTGGTCGATCACATCGGTTGCGCTGACCGAGACCACCCCGGGGCAGCCGGCCGGCCAGGCAAAGTTCGCGTTGTTGTCGTTGCCGGCGGAGGCGATCGGGATCACGCCGCGTGCGCGGGCGGCCGCGAAGGCGTCGGCGATCGGTCCCGGGCACTCGGATTGGCGGAATCCTAGCGAGAGGTTCACGACTGCCGCTTGAGCCGTCGGCGAGGTGCGCCCCGAGTCGTTCGGCAAGCCGGCCAGGTAGAGCAGCGTCTGCAGCGCATCGTAGGCCGCGATGCCGTCGCTGCCGATGCCGCGGATGGGAACGATCTGCGCGCCGGGCGCTACCCCGGCGAGGCCCACGGCATTGTTGCTCAGGGCGGCGATGGTGCCGGCCACGTGCGTGCCATGGAAGGTGCTGCGATTGCCGGCTTTACGGTCGCCGGGATCGTCGGCGTCCGCGTCGATGCCGTCGCCATCGCGTGCGCCGGTCGGATCGGCGACGAAATCGAAGCCCAGATCGTAGCGCACGCCTGCGCCGAGTTCCGGATGCGGCGCGACCCCCGAATCGATGACCGCCACCCGCACGCCATTCGCGTTCGGCTGCAGATCAAGCGCCTGCGGCAACTGGATCTTCGGATAGTGCCACTGGAAGGGATAGCCGGGATCGTTGGGCGCCGCGTGGGACTCGCCGCGCGCATTCAGGTCCACGCTGCGCACATCGGCGCGCGCGCGCAGCGCCTTGACCACGCGCACGCGCTGGTAGGCGCGCAGCAATTCGGGATCCTGGTACAAACGCAGGCCGGCGTCCCCGGCGGCATCGGCGCCGGACTTCTGCAGCGCCTCGGGGCCGAGCGCGTAGAGCACCGGCCGGCCGATCGCACCGGCCAGCCACTTGAGACCGAGCAGGCTGCCACGCGACTTGGCGCTGCCGCGGTCGGCGGCTTCCTTGCCGACGCCCGGATCGCGCCAGACCACCACCAGCTCGTCGCCGACGACCTTGTCGAAGCTCGACAAGGCGCCCGGCACGGCCGCCTGCGCGGTGCCGCCGGAATCCACCGTGAGCACGTAGTTGCCGCTTCCGGCGAAGGCGCGCACCACGACGTAGTAATCGCCGCTGGCGGCCACCACGATCTGCTCCAGCGGGCCGGTGCCCTCGCTGGCGGCGAGCGGATTGGCGGTGTTGCCCACCGCGTACAGGTAGAGATCGAAGTCGCGCGCACTGGAGTGCTCGGCGATCGCCAGTTTGACCGCCTGGCCGGCGCCGATGGTTACGCGGTAGACATCGAAGGGATCGGCGGCGCTGGCGAAGCGGTCGCCGGTCTGGCCGGTCGGCGCCTGGGTCGCGTAGCCCGGCACCACCGCCGGATTGGCCAGTGCTTGCGCCTGGGCGAAGTCGTTGTTCGCTGCCAGCGCGGTGTTCGGGTCGTTGACGTCGCCGTCGACCGCTGCCGCCGCTGCCGCGCTGGCGCTCGCGGCGATCTGCCGCGTGCCGACGGTGAAGGCGCAGGGGTTGCTGCCAGCCAGCGAGGTCAGGCGCTGCACGCTGACGTTGGCGAAGCTACCGAAGGGCGCCACCGCCTCGGCGCGCACCAGCGCGTGCTGGCAGTCGGCGATGGTGATGCGGAAGGCGCCCCAGGGCTCCAGGGTGACCTGCGCCGGATCGTAATCCGGACCGAAGCGCCCGCCGGTGGGACGCAGCGCAGCATCCACCAGGATGCTGCCGTCGACGATCGGCGCCACGCCGCCGAACCACGCCTGTTCGCCGGTGGGCGTGTAACTGAACCAGTACACCAGGCCAAGGTTGGCGCCGAGCACCTCCACCAGCCAGCCCTCGCCATCGCGTGCCGGGTCATACCACGCGCCGGAAATGCCGCCGTGCAGGTACTTGCCCGCTGGCGGCCCGCCGGGACAAGCGATGCCGGCGACGCTGGTCAGCCGCTGCGCATTCAGTTGCTCGGCCGCCCAGCCCTGCGCCGCCGCCGCCGCGTTGGGCAGGTAACTGGCATAACCGACGCCGCAGGATTCGAAGGTGAATACCAGCGATCCCCAGTCCTCGCGCACCACGGCGGCCGGATCGAAAGCGGCGCCGAAACGCCCGCCGCGGGTCTTGGTGAGCGCCGGGAACACGATGCGGTCGCCGTCGACGCTGCCGACCGCGGTGAAGAAAGCCTGGCGTCCGTCGGGCTGGTAGGTGAACCACACCGCCAGCGCCGAACCGCCGCCGATCATCTCCAGGAAGATGCCCTGGTAGTTCTTTTCCGGCTGGTACCAGGTGCCCGACTGCCCTGCGCCGAGCGCGTAGGCCGCGCCGGCCTGGGCCTCGGCGAACTGCAAATCGATGGTCTGCGGACTGGCCGACAGGTTGAGCACCGCCAGCCACCAGCGTCCCGCCGTCAGCGTCGGCGTGCCGCCACGTTGCGCCAGCAGCACCTCATCGCCCGCCGCCGTGGTGGCGCTGAAGGCGGATTCGGCGAGCAGCGCCTGCACGCTGCTGCCGCGGTGCGGCACGCCGCGCTTGAGCATCAGGTCGATGTTGCCGCTGCTGCCGGTCACCGCAAAACGCGCCTGCTGGGTGTTCGAGCGCAGATCCACATAGACGCTCAGATAGGACGAAGCCGGCACCGTCAGGCTGGTCTTCTGGCCGAGCGCGTGCGCCGCGGCCGCCGGACGCGCGAGATCCTGCGCGGCAAGCAGTGCCGGCCACAGCAGGACGAGACCTAGTAGCGAAAGGATCCGTTTCATCGATGGGCTCCCTGGGTTGGCCGGACTGGCACGGACGGTGTTCTATGGGCAGGACGATGCGTGGTTGGATTGCGACAGGCCTTCAGCGCGCCGGCTTGGCCTGATCGTCGCCGACGCCAATGCGCTTGTCGGCGGGCGCGCCGTGCGCTTCCGGGTGCAGGTACTTGCCGCGCTCGGCGCCCGCCTTGTCCAGTTCCACCGGGATTCGGTTGCGCTGCGCCCAGGCGTCCTGGCGGATGCCTGTGACCTGCCAGCTCACCTTGGTGTTCGGTTCGTCGGTGCGGATCGCGAAGCGGTTGCCGGCCACTTCCTCGGCCACCATCGCGCGGGCGAAGCTGCCGATCACGGTGAGCTGGTAGCGGAAATCGCGGTTCAGCGCTTCGAACCATGCAGGCAGATCGACGCGCGCGTAGCCCTTCGCGTCAGTGACCACATTGCCGCTGTAGAGATTGGCCATCTCGTCGGACTCGATCGCGATGTGTTGCAGGTAGCGGTTGGCCGGATCGAGCGGGTGGTCGATGCGGAAAAGCTTGGTGGTCGCGCTCAGGGTGCCGGTGACGTTGACGTTGCCCTCGAAGCGGCCGGCGAGGCCGCCGCTCACCGAGTTGACGCCGCGGATGGCGACCGCATTGACCGAGTTGACCTCGCCGAGCACGGCGGCGGCAGAACTGCCGGCGCTGGCGTTGTCCACCTTCGCATAGACACCGAGACCCGTGTTTCCCGACGTGCGCGCCTCGATCGCCCAGGCACCGACACCGCCGGTAGCCTCGAACACCGAAGTCGTTCCGTTCGGGCTGCCGCCCACCGCACGCAGGGCTGTCGCCAGGCCCGTCGTGCCGAAGTTCTCGGCGACGATGGCGGGACCGGTCCCGGTGGTTTGCGCCCTGACGCCGATCCCGCCGGCATCCGTGCCGCTGGCATGGATCGCTGTCCCGCCGGGAGCGTAGGTCCCCGCGACCAACGCCTTTGGCTGGCCGGTGGTGGCGTTGTGCACGGCTTCGACGGCCACGCCGAGCGGCGAATACACCTCGCCGCGAACGCCGGTGACCAGCCCGGTGTCATGGATCGCTCGTCCCAGCACGCCGATGCCCTGGCTGCCGGTCGCTATGCCCGAAGTGCCCTGGAAGACGCCCTCGCCGGCGACACCCACTCCGCCACCGAATCCGCGGACGCCACTGGCGTTGGAAGTCCCCTGCGCGACTCCCCAAACCCCGGCCGGAGTTCCGCTGGCCGCGGTCGACTCACCCATGACACCCACGCTGGTGCCCGCGACGGGATGGTCCGCACTGAGGCCATGAACGCCGATCACGGCTTCTGCAAACACGCCCTTGCCGCTGTTCGACGCGCTGCTTGCATGCAGTCCCGTGGCAGCGCCTGTGGTCGCGTTCGCGTGGGCGCGCACGCCGAGCGCAGGCCCGGCGCCGTCGACGCCAGCGCCATTCGGAGAGACGGTCCTGCCCCTGACGCCGACGCCAACGCCAGCGGGGGAAATACTGTTGCCTTGGACACCGAAGGCACCCGGGTTCTGACCCAGGCCCACGACGCCGGTACCCGCCTGCACCACGCCGCGCACGCCCACCGCGGTATCCATGCCGTTCATGTTGGCGACTTCGAGGATGTCGCTGGTGCTGTTGCCAATCCACTCCGCACCCACGTGATCGTGGTCGCCGCGCGCCACGTTGTTCGCTGCGCCGCTGCCGGCGAAGTTCGCACTGAACTCGGTCCCGTTGAGCAGCAGTCCCGCCCCGGCGGTATAGCTGCTGCCCCCCGCATCCGCCGCCGGTGCCCAAGCGCTCCCGTTCCATTTGAGCACCTGGCCGCTGGACGGTGCCGTGGCGCTGACGCCGCGGCCCTGCAGCGCGCGGGTGCTGGCGGCGACGGGCGCCGGCAGGATCTCGATGCGCGGGCCCATCGGCGTGCCGTTCACTTCCACCTGCAACCAGCGGTTGGCCTCGGCGAAAGCCACGCCGGCGAAGTTGAGGTCGATGGTGAACACGCCGTCGAGCACCGGATAGCTGTTGGCGGTGATCGTGGCGCCCTGCTGGGTGCCGCCGCTCTGCGCGTCGTAGAGCTTGAAGGCGAGGTTGGCATTGCCGTTGAGCGGGCTGCCGCTCTGTTCCAGGAAGCCCTGGAAGGTGAACGGCTCGGCCTGCGCCGACGCCAGCGGCAGGGCCGCGGCGATTGCCAAGGCGAGGGCGAAGAACTTGCGGTGTAGGGACATGGTCGTGCTCCGCGGGTCGATCAGGCGTTTGCGTAGGGCGGTGTATCGCGCAGCGATTCACCGCCGGGGGCTTGCGGCAAGCACCCGGGGAACGCGCGGGCGCGCGCACCCCGGGCTACGCGACGGTGAGTCACTCGAAGCCATTGGCGAACAGGCTATCGCCACCGCTCTCGGGCGCCCAGAAGCCGGCGCTGAGGCGGTAGCTCCCGCCGCTGACCAGTGCCGCTTCCGGCTGGCCGATGCTGGCGCCAAGGCGGAAGGCACCGCCGACGGCGCTGGTGGTGCCGCCGGCATCGAGGGTCCAGCGGGTCAGGGTGATGGCGCCCTGGGTCGCGTCGGCTGGCGCGGGTTGCGGCGCCGGGGCCTGCGGTCCGGCGGCGCCGGCCAGCAGCGGGGCGCCCAGGCCGAGCGCCAGCGCGAGCAGTCGAGTCGTGCACGGCATGGCTTACTCCTTGGTCTCGGCGATGGCGCCGATGCGCTTGTCGGCCGGCTGGCCGTGGGCCTCGGGGTGCAGGAACTTGCCGCGCTCGTCGCCCGACTTCTCCAGTTCCACCGGGATGCGGTTGCGCTCGGCCCAGGCGTCGTGACGGATACCGGTGACCTGCCAGCTCACTTCCACCTTGGGGCTGCTGGTGCGGATCTCGAAGCGGTTCTGCTCGACTTTTTTCGACACGATGGCCTGGGCGAACTCGCCGATCACGGTGAGCTGGTACCGGAAATCGCGGTTCAGGGTCTCGAACCACTCGGGCAGTTCGATCGTCGCGCGGCCGTTGGCATCGGTGACCACGTTGCCGTTGTAGATGTTCATCATGTCCGGCGATTCGACGAAGCTGTGCAGCAGGTACTTGTTGGCCGGATCCAGCGGATGGTCGATCTTGAAGCTGCCGCCGCCCTTGCTCAGGGTGCCGCTGACACTGACGTTGCCGGTGAAGTCGCCGGCGAGGCCGCCGGCCAGGTTGACGCCCTGCACGGCGCGGGCGCCACTCGCGTTGACCTGGGCGTAGACCGCGGCGCCGGTGGCGCTGGTGTTGGTCAGCCGCGCGTTCAGCGCTCGACCGCTGGGACCGGCGGAAAGCGCGTCGATAGCCCAGGAGGAGCCTGTGCCGTTGGCCTGGAACACCGAAGTCGTGCCGCCACTGGATCCACCGACCGCTTCGAGCGCCGTGGCCAGGCCAGCGGTCCCCGTGTTCTCGGCGCGCAGGCCGACACCGCCGCCCGAGGCGGTGCGCGCCAGCACACCGCGGTTGCCGCCGCTGGTGCCCAGCGCATCGCCGACCAGGGCGGTGCCGGCGGTCGAGTTGGTCTGTGCGTAGGCGCCGTAGGCATTGCCGCTGGCGGCCGAGTTGATCGCGAACACGCCGGCGCCATCGGGGGACCCGGTGGATCCGCGCACGCCGATGGCCTGGCCGGCGGGATCGCTGGCGGCGCCATCCAGGCCCATGGACTCTCCCTGCGCCACCATGCCGGTCTCGCCTTCGCCGCGAACGCCGGTGCCGCCATTGTTGGCCGATCCGAATACGCCGGTTCCGGTGGGCGAAGCCGTGGCACCGGCAACCCCGTATGCATTGCCGGAGGCGGCCTGATTCTCGCCGGCCACGGCGATGCCCAGCGGCGATTGCACCGTCCCGACTACGCCACGGACGTCTGCGGCGGGATGCGCCGCAGTGCCGCGCACGCCGGCGGCGTTGGCGGCTCCGCTGGTGTGGCCATTGACTCCCGTGGTGCCTCCCTCACCGACGACGCCGCGATCGGCGGTGCCGTACACGCCAATGCCGAAGTTCGATGCACTGGTGCCATGGACGCCGTAGGTCAGCCCGCTCGCCGCGGTTGCGGTGCCACGCACGCCGATGCCGGCGGTCGAGTTGGCGCTTCCCCAGACGCCTGCCGTCGATCCACTCCCCGCTGTTGCCAGACCGTGCACGCCGCGCCCGTTGCTGCTGTCGGTCCGGCCCTGCACGCCCCACGAGTCGCCGGTCGTGGAGGTGGCGTGTCCGAACACGCCGCGTGCACCCGAACTCGAGCTGTTGGTGACGCCGACCACACCGTTGGTTTCGCCACTGGCCGACTGAGCGATCGCGAACAGGCCAGTCGATCCCGCGCTGCCGTTGGACTGCGATATCGCCAGTCCCTGCAGCGCTGTCGATCCAGCGAAGCTGCCGCCGTAATGTATGTGGTCGGAGCGCGCCGCGTTGGTTGCCCCTCCGCTGCCGCCGAAGGTCACGCTGAACTCGGTGCCGTTGAGCAGCAGTCCCGCACCGGCGCTGTAGCTGCTGCCGCCCGCATCCGCCGCCGGCGCCCAGGCGCTGCCGTTCCATTTCAGCACCTGGCCGCTCGACGGCGCCATGGCGCTGACGCCGCGACCCTGCAGCGCGCGGGCGCTGGCGGCGACCGGCGCTGGCAGGATCTCGATACGCGGGCCCATCGGCGTGCCGTTCACTTCCACCTGCAACCAGCGGTTGGCATCGGCGAAAGCCACGCCGGCGAAGTTGAGGTCGATGGTGAACACGCCGTCCAGCACCGGATAGCTGTTGGCGCTGATCGTGGCACCCTGCTGGGTGCCGCCGCTCTGCACGTCGTAGAGCTTGAAGGCGAGGTTGGCATTGCCGTTGAGCGGGCTGCCGCTCTGTTCCAGGAAGCCCTGGAAGGTGAACGGCTCGGCCGAAAGCGGGATGCCTGGCGAGACCAGCGCGAGGACCAGCGAGGCGGCGAGAAAATGACGGCGCAGTGACATGAGGGGCTCCGCTCAGATTGGGGGATTCGCGAATCGCTCTGCACGCTGCGTGCCAATGTCGAAAAGCCGCGAAAACAAGCCTCGCGGCGGTTCTGGCGGGCAGCGAGGGGATGCGGGCGGTTCGCCAATGCGCACTCGCCGGCCTGCATGGCGTTCGCCAACGCGAACGTTCAACGCAGCTCTGGCGCGTCCGCCACCAGGAACTCGAGGCACAGCGCGCCGAGGCGGATGTCGAAGTCTCCGCTGAGCGCCACCCGCGTCACCCGGCGGTCGCCCAGCCAGGTGCCGTTGGTGGAATCGAGATCGGTCAGCACCACGCCGCCGCCTTCGATGACTTCCACCTCGGCGTGCAGCCGCGACACGCTGGCATGCGCGAGACGCAGATCGGCCTGTTCCGAGCGGCCCAACCGATGGCGGCCGTTGCCGATCAGCCAGCCACTGCCGTCGCTCAGGCCGAGCGCGCGCACGCGGTAGCCGGACGGCGCGGAACGCGGGAGCGCGCTCATGCCGTGGCCTCCGGCTTCGCCGCGCGCCGCCGTGCGCAGTCAGTGCAGCGCACCGTCGGCCGCCGGCCGCTGCGACGCCAGCAGCGCGCGCAGCTCGCGAAGGTCCGCGCGCAGGGCCCGGTTGTCGGCATCGAGGCGCTCCAGGCGTTCGCCGAGCGCGCGCTTGTCGTCCTCGAGCTTGGCGTTCAGGCCCTGGATCGCCGCCAGCGCCACGCCATCGGCATCCACCGTGGCGATGTGCTGGGCATCGCTGCCGGTGGCGAAGGCGGCGTGGAAGTCCTCGGCCATCGGCCCGATGTGCGCGCCCTCGTCGGAGCCGATGTAGCGCCAGCGACTGATGCCGAGATCCAGCACGCGCTGCAGTACCTGGCCGGGATCGATCGCCTCGACGGCCTCCTTGAAGGCGCGCGAGGAGCCGTTGGTCCAGGTACCGCCGGTGGTCAGATGCGCACCGTTGGCGCCGGTATTGAGGTAGCGGCCGGCCCCCAGCGCAACCCCCAGGCCGAACTGTGGCACATCCGCGCTGATCACCAGGCCGCCGCTGCTGTGCGGTACGAACAAGGTGCTGCGATGGGTGTTGTTGCGGCTGAGCAGGACCAGGTCGGCATCGTCGTCGCCGCCGCTGCGCGTCCCGACGACGAAATCCCAACTGGCTTGCGGCACGACATCGGTGTTGAACACCGCGCCGCCGCCGGCGCGCACGCGGAACTGATTGGGGCCGTTGCTGACGAAATCGGCGTCGCTGCTGTCGGCCCAGACGAAACTGCCCTCGTCGCCGAAGTCGCCGGAGCTGGCCACGCCGTTGCATGCGAAGCCGGGATCGCCGGAGAAGCCGCCGGGGCGCACTTTAGCGCGGCGCCCACCGGCCCACGAATAGTATCCGCCAGCGCAGCTGCGGGTGCCGAAGGCATGCGCGGAATCGCCGCTGGCCACATTCTGGACACCGCCCGGCACCACGGAATCGTAGCCCGACGAAAGGTTGTTCTGGCCGCCGCCGATGGCCGCATTGACGCCCGTCGCGATGTTCTTGAAGCCGCCGGCTACGGTGGTGTTGGATCCGCTGGCGCGGTTCTGTTCGCCGCCGCCGATCGTCGCGTTCTTGTGCTGAGCTTGGTTGCCGATACCGCCGGAGACGGTCGCGCCCACCGCGTCGATCAGTGTGCCACCGAAACTTCCGGCGATATTGCCGGCGCCGCCGCCAACCGTGCCGTAGTGATCGAAAACGCCGTTGTAGCCGGACCACAGGACGGCCGGGTCGGCATTGCCCTGCGGCGTGCCGCCGCCGCCGACGGTCGCGCCACGTACGCCCGCTTCGATCGTGTTCCCGTAGCTGCCGGCGAGGAAATTCAGGGTCAGCGGGTTGCCGTTGAACAACTCGGTGCTCGGTTCCAGCCGCAGGCTGCGCACGTTGCGCGTGCGCAGCACCAGCGGCTGCGCGTCGGTGGTACCCAGGAAATGGGTGGCCGGATCCGTGCCCGAGTCGCCGGTGCTGCTCCAGCAGGCGCCGATCGGGCCGGCGGCGACGGCCTTGGTGCGGCCGGGCACGCTCGCCGGCAACGCGCTGCTGCCGGCGTCGCGCACGGCCAGTTGCAGCCAGGCCGCGTCGGCCTGCAACGTGGGCAGGTTGAACTCCAGGCGGAAGCGGCCCTCGCGTACCGGAACCCGCGCGAACACCACCGGCGCCGCCAGCGGCGCGCCAAGCGTGGCGTCGGCAAAGGGCGTCAGCGAAATCTCGTAGTCGCCCGTGGCAGGCGCTCCGCGGTCGTCCAGGCGACCCTCGTAGACGAAGGATGCCGCGTGGGCGGGGATCGCCGGCGCCAGCGCCAGCGCAAGGGTCAGTGGTTTGATGGCAGTCGCGAAGGACATCGGTGGTCTCCGGCAGGGATCAGGGGTTTTCGAAGCCATTGGCGAACACGCCATCGGCGAGGGGCGTGCAGACGGCCTGGGTCGATTTGAGCGCGAAGCGCGCGTCGGGCGTCGCCAACTGCGGTTGGTAGTGCGCCTGCGCGCTCAGCGCGAATCGGCCATCGTTGCTCGGCGCGACGCTGCGCACCTCGCCCTCGATGCGGAAGCGACCGTCGTCGCTGGCGGGCGCGATGCCGCCGAGCAGCAGCAGACCGAGCAGGGGAAGGGCGTTGGCCATGTGCAATTGCTCCAGTTGACAGGACGGGCCGGCGCGATCCACAGCGGGGCGGCACCGACTTGCCTCAGCAAGATCCCTGCCAACCGCCGCGCGGCCCCGTGTTCCCTGCCGCGGCAGCGTGCGATGGGTCTCCCAAGCCGACACCGCGTTCGCCGCCGCGAACCCTGACGCATCGCGACGGTTCGCCAACGCGCACTCGCCGACGGCGGCAACGCGCTGCCGGCTGCGGTGCAGGGCCAGGGCGATGTGCTGGCCGATCCGCAAAGGCGTTCGCTTTTCCCGCCGCGCTCCGTTGAGTGGGCAAAGCCGGGCCCTCTGCCCCGGCGGGAAGACTCGTCATGCGCTGGATGGTGTACCTCGTGTCGCTGCTGGTGACATCACTTCCCATGCCGCTGGTCGCCGCCAGTTTCTGCGTGTCCAATTCGGCGGAGTTGCAGGCGGCCATCGAGGCTGCCGCGAGCAACGCCGACAGCAGCGACACCATCCGCTTGCGGCCGGGGGTCTACCCGTCGCCGCCGCCCAACGGCTTCCGCGAGACGTTTCCGCATGGCGACAACATTTCCATTTCCGGCGGATGGCTGCCGTTGATCGGTCAGTGCGACCTGCCCGGCTACGACGCGACCGCGAGTGTCATCGATGGCGAAGAGCAACGCGCGGGACTCGTGTTCCATCGCAACGGCGTGGGCAGCGGCGAAACGCATCTGAGCTGGCTGACGATCCGCGGCGGGCGCCAGAACCTGAGTTCGCTGTTCTACGGCAACGGTGGCGGCGTGGCGATCCACGACTCCGGACCGGCGAGCATCCAGCACATGATTTTCGAGAACAACCGCGCCACCGTAAACGGCGGTGCGCTGTACCTCGCCGGTGCGCAGCGCACCGTGCGCAACAACCTGTTCGTCGACAATTGGGCAGCGAACGGCAGTGCCGTGTTCGCGCCGGGAGCAGGTGGCACCGTGCTCTTCAGCAACAACACGCTGACCCGCAATGGATTTGTTTCGCCCTCCGGACTGGTCTTTTTGGTCGATTTCAGCACCAGCCCTGCATCGTTTGCGTGGAACAACATTTTCCACAACAACCCGATCTTTTCCGGGTACTGCGATATCTCGGGAGACCAGCACATGCTCAACAACAACATCATCGAACACCCTTGCGGCAGCTACGCCGCGGGCAGCAGCAACAACGTGAACGTGGATCCGAGGTTCGCCCACCCGCTTAACGACCTGCGTCTGCGCCGAGATTCGCCGGCCATCGATGCAGGCCTCAACAGCGGCGTCAGTGCGCGCGATCTCGACGGCCGTCCGCGCCAGATCGGTCCGGCGGTCGATCGCGGTGCCTACGAGGCGGATTTCCTGTTCGACAACGGATTCGAGTGACGCCGGGATGCGCTGCGGGGCCGGCCTGACGCGAATCAAGGCATATCGGCATCATCGTTCCAG
>ERZ761602.1066-NODE-1066-length-52721-cov-13.025538_pt1 | contig 52721 bp, 44 predicted proteins | sample MGYA00512165_ERZ761602 | MGnify/ENA primary metagenome ERZ761602 (study PRJEB28899, sample SAMN02445085) | bioreactor sludge metagenome | biome: EBPR sludge; isolation source: Thorneside wastewater treatment plant | place: Australia: Brisbane, Thorneside...
TAAGCATAGCACGCCGGATTAGCGAGCCATGCTTAATAAAGGTTGGGTTATAAATGAGTTATAAGCGATTTTAAAAAGACGACAATGGCGAAACAGACAGCAAAGAAAACGACTAAAGCGACCACGAAAAAAAAGGTTGATAAACCGACTGCAAAAAAAGCGGTTAAGAAAACTGCACCTAAGACTGAAAAAGCCAAACCGACAAAAAAGGTTATCAAGAAAGCTCCTGCAAAACCGACCGTTAAGGCTAAAAAAGTAGTAGTTGCCGACACACCGACAGTTATTAAAAAGACTTTTGATAAAATCACTTTAATCTCACATAAATTTACAGAACCTAACGAACACCCGACAAAGCTTAAACCTAACAAATTAAGCGTATCAGAAATCAACGGCATTGGAGGAAACACCTACTTGAAATTTCATTCGGCAGGAATTAAAACAGTCGAAGACTTTGTAAACGCTGGTGTTTCCAAAATTTCACAAGTATTGGGTTGGACAGAAAAAGGTGGTCTACCTTTTTATTTAAGAGGGCTTGCAGTTTACCAGAACAGAGTAATCAAAATAAAAGCTCCGAAAAATATTTCTCAAAGCCCAATTTACTTAGACATCGAAACCGACCTTTCTCAAAGAACAGTTTGGATGATTGGCATTTACATTACTAAGTCTAATGAATTTATACAATTGGTTGCCGACAAACCAAAAGATGAGCCTAAAATAATAAAACAATGCTTGGAAATTTTATCAGACCATCCAAACGAACCTGTTATTTCTTATTCCGGTTCTCGTTTTGACGAAAGAGTTTTAAGAAAAAGATTTGACGAAGAAAATTTGAAACATAACCATTTAATATTTGACGACATATTACTTGACATTAAGGCTTCATTAGCATTTCCAATTAAAGCATATACACTCGGTGACTTAGGTGAATTTTACGGTTATAAATTCAAGCACCCAAATATGGACGGACAACAGGTTGCAATGCTTTATTCTCAATACGCAAATGATTTAAAGAAATTCAGAGGTTATGAAAAACTTTGCGATTATAACGAAGATGACGTTAAATCAATGGCATCAGTTGTTGAACACATTTATTTAAAATAATGGCAAAGAGATTAAGACTTTCAGAACTTGTAAACGAAATTGATGATGCAATTCAAAACAGATTTGCAGGTGAAACTTTTTGGATAACCGCAGAGATTACCGATGTAAAAAAACAAACGGACAAACGTTGGTGCTTTTTAAAATTCATTGAAAAAGAAGGGCATTTAATTACCGCTGAAATTAAAGGCGTTTTCTGGGCAAACACTTTTCACAATGTTGAAAAATTCGAGAAACTATCGGGCCAAACATTTGCCAGCGGACTTGAAATAACTTGCAATGTAAGAGTTCGTTTTCATAAGCGATATGGAATTGACTTAGAAGTTTTAGAAATTGACCATACCTACTCCTTAGGTAAATTAGAACTTGAAAAACAACAAACACTTGACCGACTTGTAAAAGAAAACCCGAAATTAATTCGGCTTGTTGATGGACAATATTTTACAAGTAACAAGTCAATTGAATTGCCGATTGTACTACAAAGAATTGCTTTGGTTACAGCACCAAATTCAGACGGACAAAGAGATTTCAAACAGGAAATAGAGAACAATCAATACGGCTACGCCTTTTCAGTTTCTGAATTTCTAACGCAAATACAAGGCGACAATTCAAGCAAATTAATAATTCAAAAACTAAAACTAATTGAAGCGGAAAAAGAAAATTTTGATGTTGTAGCCATTGTTCGTGGTGGTGGTTCACAAACAGACTTCAAACCATTTGACGATTACGACCTTTCAAAATATGTTGCTTCCTTCCCCTTACCAATTTTAACTGGCATCGGACACGATAGAAACACAAGTATAGTTGACCTTATGGCTCGACAATATAAGACACCAACTAAGGTTGCGACAAATATTGTTGAACACAATTACAACTTTGAAAGTGAAATTATGGATTTTAAAGAACGGTTTTTTGAAACAGCAGAAAGTATGATAGATGAGGCAAAGGATAACTTGCTTCAAATAAAACGAACAGTAAAGGCATATAGTCCAGCAACAATTTTAAATAAGGGTTACGCTATTATCACGAGCAACGACAAAATAATTATTAATCCGAAAGACATAAAACCTAATTCAGAAATACAAACTATTTTGAAAAATGAACTTATTCATAGCACAGTAACAAAAAAATCAAAAAATGAATTTGACATATAACAAAGCATACAGCGACCTTTCAAAACTTGTTGACCAAATCGAAAACGATAAAATTCAACTGGACACACTTGCAGACAAAGTGAAGCAAGCAAAAGAACTTATTGACTTTTGCGAAACCAAATTGCGGACTATTGACAAGGACGTTAAAGCAGTCTTGACAGACAAGAAACCAACGACACGAAAGAAAAACCGCTTATAACAGCCGTTTGCCGCAATGGGGGCTGACGTGTTTAATTCAAGTGCAGTGCTTCTATCAACATTTGTGCTTGGTTGACAGTGAAGTGCTCCGAAATCCCCCACTGCGGCAAGCGGCAAAACGTTATAGGGCATTTTAGGACAACGGCTTCGGCTGACAATAAACAACATAAATGGAGCAACAAGACAAACTAAAAAACGCTATTAGAGGTTTAGCAAAAATTCAACTTCACATTGACAACAGCGGTGGCCCCGAAGAAAACGGAGAACTGTTTGAAGAATATTTTCATATCCGAGCAAAGATTTTGGCAAGTTTCGGTTTACCTGACAGTGACACCTTTGGGAAAATATTATTCGTTAAATCATTGCCAACAGACAAAGAAGTTGATACAATCATCAGCAATCTGAAAAAAGCTGCAACAGAATATTTGCTTTCACCGGCAAAGACTGAAGCCCAAATTTTAGAGGAGGCAATCGAAAATAAATTAGACCCAGAACAAGTATTACCTGAGTTTGGCATAACATCACATTTATACACTCTATTTGTTTACAAAGAAATTTTGCTTGCCAAAAGAGACCACCCGTTAGCCGTTTTAGAGGCTTTGCGTTTAGCAGACGACCCAAAGACATTAAACTTATTGGGTATCGTTGCATTGACAAAGAACTTTGGAGAAGAAGAAAAAAAGATGTTGGAATATTTGAATGCCAAAGGCATTAAATATCTCGACCACTACATTTCTGCTTTTCAACTTGACGGAAAAGACGAAGAAATTGAACAAAGCCAACTTGCAGAATTTTGGCACGACTTAAACGGTGGCTTTGAGTTCAAAACACTTGACGACAAGTTTTCAGCATTGACACATTATTTAATGAATTACTTGTGTTTAGTTGTTGCCGACCAACCATACAGAATAACAGAATTAGAAGTTTATTACCACGACAAAGACAATCACCCCGACCCTTACGTTCATTGTTCATCTGAACAGCTTTTTGCAGGCAATTGGTATTTTAACGGAGCAGGTTTGGACATCACATTTGGCGACTACGAAAAGAAAATTTACGGTGGACTTTTAATTAGAGGAATTATGAAATTTGGAGAAAGTCCACGTTACATAAGCGGCCCATCAAATGTTTTGAAAGAAATTTTCTCAAATATCGGCAACATTGTTACGGGTGAAGGAAGCATTTGTTTGAGGGAGTTAAACAAAGAAATAATTCAAGCAATAGAAACCGAGCCAATTCAAGCGGTTCGTATCGGCTTGACTAAGAAAAAAGAGGACACAGAAAATTATGCCGAGAAAAAATATCGGTATTTAGTTGAACTTAATCTTCAACATAAATTCAAGGATAAAGAGAAGGTTGTTCGACAACTTTTGGCAGACAATAAAATCACAAAAGAACAAGCCAAAGAAATAATGGGCTACAACATAAATCCATAATGATACCTGACAGCCAAACTAACACACTTTACCTTGCTGACTGCTTGCCAACAAAGCATCCAAAATTTTTTTCGGACTTTGAAGCGGTATTAAAAAAGTGTGGAATTGCTTTTCAGCTATTGCCCGACACAAAAGACATTTGGGCTGTTGATTATATGCCTATTCAATTTTCGCTTGACAAGTTTGTTCAGTTTGTTTACAACCCTGACTATTTACAAAGCAAAAAATGGATTAAGACAATTTCGGACGTTGACAGCATCTGCAACTCAATAAAACTAAATCGCATCAAATCAGACATTGTTTTAGATGGTGGTAACGTAACAAAGACGACTGATAAAGTAATAATGTGCGACAAGATTTTTATTGAAAATCCGCATTATTCAAGGCGACAACTTGCAGACAAATTGAGAGAACTTTTTGAAGTTGATAAACTCTATTTTGTGCCCCAACAACCAAAGGACTTTACAGGACACGCTGACGGAATGGTTCGCTTCCTTGACAATAACACGGTAATAATTAACGACCATTCCAAAGAAAAACCAGAATTTCAGAGAGCATTTAAAATTGCCTTAGACAACGCAGGACTTGACTACATTGAAATTCCTTACAACCCATACGGTAACAAGACTTATGGACAAGCAAACGGTGACTACATAAACTTTTTACAAATGCAAAACACCGTAATCATTCCAACTTTTGGTATTAAAGAAGATGAAATTGCGGTTCGACAATTTGAACAACTTTTTAGCGGACAACAAATAGCAACTATTGACAGTAACGAAGTGGCTGACAATGGCGGAATACTTAACTGCATAACTTGGAACATATGGACAACGTGAGAAGAAAAACGCCCTATAACATGCGTTTGGCGCAATGGGGGGTGACGAGCAAAATTGAAAGTTCGTGCTTCTATTTAGCGTAAGTGCATATTGACAGTTCAGTGCTTCTAAGTCCCCCACTGCGCCAAGCGCAAAAACGTTAGCGGTCATTGTAACGGACTATCCAAGTAAGACAGACAGACGACTAAAAAATTGGAATATGAGAAAGGTAATTGCAGCATTTAATATGACACTTGACGGTATTTGCGACCATACAACTGGTATTCCTAGTGAAGATTTACATCAACATTATTCCAACCTATTAAATAATGCAGGACTTATTTTATATGGACGAACGACTTATGAACTTATGCTATTTTGGAAAACGCTTTTGCAAAATCCTTCAGGTAAAAAATCAATGGACGACTTTGCAATATCAATAGACAAAATTCCAAAACTTGTTTTCTCCACAACGCTAAAGGACACAAACTGGGACAGTGCAAAACTTTCAGACAGTCCATTAATCGAAAAAGTTTTGGAACTAAAACAACAATCAGGAAAAGACATTTCAGTGGGAAGTAGAAGTTTGATTATTCAACTCTTAAACAGTAATCTTATTGACGAATTTCAAATATGTGTTCACCCTATCATCGAAGGGAAAGGACTTAGACTATTTGACCAAATCAAGGACAGGATTATGTTAAAGCACATTAAGACAAAAACACTAACATCCGGTTCAACAATATTTTATTATGAGCCGACATGAGAATAAACAACGAACCGCTAATCGAGTAGGTGGTTCCGTCACATGAGCGATGAAGTGCACCTCTCACACCATCAGCCGCAGCTGACGGTTCGCAAATAGTTGGGTAATAAAGTGTAAGTGTCCAGTAAAGACTAAATCAACTTCTGGAAGGGGTGATTACCTGTCAAGAAATACAGTTTGGGAGACAGACGAGTACTATTCCGAATTGAATATGATTTTTGAATCAATGACATACAGAATTAGATGGTACTACTATTGGAAAAAATAAAAACTGGCACATAACAGCACCTACCCAAAAGTGGCAGTTCAATGGTTAAACTCCTCACCTAAGGAATACCTGGTTGATCAGAATGTACAGTCGCTAACTATCTTCCCCTTCGCCAAACTGCATACCGCTAAAGCAAATAACAATCCCAACCGAAAAAATTAAATCGCATGCTAATAACGTATTTGATCGTTCTGATAATTGCAATTGTTTTTAAACTTCTACATTTTCCAGGGGCTGGTTTAATATTTGTTATTTCACCATTATTCCCTTTCCTGGATGTTATCATTCAATCCTTTCGTGATAAAGGTGATCAGGAAACACGACTTTTATCCTCTATCGGGGTATTTCTTATTTCTCTTTTCTTATTGGTAAAATTCTTGTTTTGGCCGTATGCCCTTTTATTTTTTTGTCTTGCTTTTGCCGTTACATCCCTCTTTGTTTTCCGTTTCTTCCGGAAGAAAGCCAATTATAATATCCGATTCTTTATTACTACGCTTCTATTTCTCTTCGCCATTTTTAATTTTTCATTGAAAAGTTCCTCTTTTCGATTAACCTATCTCTTAGAAGATCCCTTTAACCCTGATGATCCCGTCCCCCATTTTTATATCCAATCCTTAGCGTATGAATATTATTTGGAGGGCGATTACAACAAAGCAGAAAAACTGATCGAAAGAAACATCAATCATATTGCCGATTTATTGAAGGAAGAGGATGTTCCTCCCGGCACGCAGGAAATGGATAGTGCAAATCTGGAAATTTCAAAAAATGATTTGGAAGAAATTCAAAACCGTAGTTGGACCAATTCTCTCCAGCTTTATCCGGAGGATCGGTATAGTTATGAAAAATTCAAATAACACACCTTTTATGAAATGGTGAATGCTTAGAGTTGGGAGAAGCGCTATTGTGATTAGTCCCTGATGTGTTAGTGCAATCCGTTTTTCGTAGACATTTCGTAGACAAATGTGTGCGGAGGGATGCGGTGTGGTGTGTTAGGATGCGTATAGGAGAGGTATAGAAAGCAAAAAGCCTCAAATAATTGAATATTTGAGGCTTTTTAGCGGTCCGGTGACAAAATTCATTTTGTAATCCCGACCGTAAGCGTCGGGATCCTGACGCTGCGGTCAGGATGCCAACTACCGTTGGCAACGGGATTATTAATTTTCGTAAAACGAAAAAGTCCCTCGTTTCTGAGAGACTTTTTGCGGTCCGGACGGGACTCGAACCCGCGACCCCAGCAGTGACAGTGCTGTATTCTAACCAACTGAACTACCGAACCTATTATTAAATTCTGAATAATTAAAGATGAGCCTAACCAATCCAGACGAGGCAAAGCCTGTCTGGATCCTGACAAACGCAGGTGCGTGGATCAAGTTTATTATTCAATCAATTTTTTAAAGAACTAATTGGTAGATGTTTCTCAAAACCTGCGTTTAGTCAGGACTGAACTACCGAACCAATGATTTAGGGACGGCAAAAATAAGGGTTTTTGCTCAACCTGCAAGTTTCGGGTGAAAAAAAGTCGGGTTAGAGACAAATAACTGACCATAAACGGCCTGTACGGCCATTATCGCGGCGGTGGGAGAAGAAATCAGCATCGGTGGTGCAACGAGCAAGCGTCTGGATATGAGCTTCAGAAATACCGGATTCCATCAGGTTTTGTCGGATGCATTGTGCCAGGTCCAGGTGCCTGCCGGAAAAACTATGATCCGAAAATCCTGCTTCACGAAACTGATCGATAAGCTCGGGACTGACTTCGTAGGCCATGCGGGAAATTCCCGGTCCGATGGCAACGTGTATATGTTCAGGTTTGCAATTCAATTCCTGCATGCGAAGAATTACTTTTCCTGCCAGTCGGTTGATGGTTCCTTTCCAGCCACAATGCGCCGCAGCAATTACAGAAATCACCGGATCGTGAAACAATACGGGAAAACAATCTGCTCCGCTCACCGCAATAGGAATTCCTTTTTTGTTGGTCACCAACGCATCGCCCTCCTGCTGACCGGATTCTGCATCGCATATGATGGTGCTGTGAATCTGTTTCAGGTAAGCGGCTTTTTCGATATCCCAACCAAGCGCATCAAATGCACGTCGGCGATTTTCCTTTACGTTTTCTTCCTCATCCAGTGAACCGCTAAAATTTAACGCATCGCAAGGCGTAGGAGAAACACCACCGTGACGCAGAAAAAAAGCGTGAGGCACCGCGATTTGACCGGCATTGTACCATTGGATTCCGGAAGGATGCTGAACCAAGTTCATAGTCAAACATTCAAAAAAAATCCGACATAAAAAAACAGATTTGCCTGCAGCATCCCTATTCATTTTCGGAAAACAAGACTACCGAATGGAAAAATCACCAAACCCTCACATCAAACTCAAGGTTTTCCCTTCGGAAGGCGGGTTGTTGTGCTCCTCCGGATAAGGATTGCACTTGTTCTGCAACATACACCTGCAGTTCACCAATCGTGATTTGCTGATCATGGTTGACATCAGCCTTACCGGAAGCAATTCCATTGAGCAGACTGTAGGTAAACAATCCGTTTTTCCATTGCGCACTTTCCATCGCGTATTCCGATCCTCCCGAAGAACTGATCACCAATGCACCCGTTCCTATTCGTAAATCGGTAAATAATTCCGTAGCGAGCTGACTGCTTTGTTTGATTCCGAATCCGCCTTTACTGACAACACCAATGGTTCCTGCATTTCTAAAACTAATATCCGATTGCACTTCGGCGCTTTGTGTTCCTGCTTCATTTTCTTCCTTATCCAACTCTCCGGAATGACAGGTATCCATCAGTAATATTTTGCGGATCGCAGTTAAACCATCCAGTAATTCTTCCAGTTTCTCATAGGGAATTCCATTTTTCGACGGCTGGTTGAAATCGATGGTGTGTGAAGCGAAAAAATAATTCAGGTCCTTATCCAAAACTCCGTGTCCCGCCACAAACACCATCACCACATCATTGCGTTTTGCCCTGGATAAAAACTCAGTCTTTGCTTTTTCCAATGCAAGCAGATCTACTTTTTCATTGACGAGCACAAGCTGATTCACTTTAGAAAATGCCGTGCTTCGTGATGCCAATTCGGAAATATCATTTGCATCTTTAGCAGCATAACGCAGATTGAATTTTTTGTCTTTGTACTCGCTTACACCGATAGAAAGCAAATACAATTCAGGCAATTGCTCCTGACCTGAATGCAGCACAACGGTTTCGCGCATTGATTCTGCTCCCCTGCTATTGATCACGCTTAGCTGCACTTTGTTTCTTCCGGGCATCAGTTCTATTTCCAATTCCGATTCCAGTTTTGCGCCCTCAATTTTTTTTCCTTTCGATCCGTATAGGGGAACATCATTAATGCTAATCGCTAAACGTTCGAGCTGAAACTCCGAATCACTTGCTCGAAATGCAATTTTCGCTTTTCCGGAATTTACTGAATGCTGCACGATCTCAATCTCCGGAATATGAATTTGCACACCCAATTGTTCCTCTTTGAATCCCATTTTGCGCAATCGTTTTTTATAAGCCAACTGATAGCCTTCAATGATTTCAGGAGCTACCCCGCCAATATCTTTGAGAAGGATATCCGGACGATTGTATTTGAGATCAAATTGTTCGAAAGGATAAAAACGCGCCTCTTTCTCTTTTCCCTGATTGATGTGGTAACCAACATATTTCGATCCGCGGCGGGAGGAGGTAAAATAACCTTCCTGATTCCATACGACCCATTCTCCTTCGGTGGAAATGAAAAGGGAGTAAACCGGATAAATAAAATTCCGTGTTGATTCCGATAATTTATTCTCGAGAAACTGACATGAAAAATCGTTTTGATTCAAAACCTGAATCACTTTTCTCCAATCAGCAATGCTTTTACCATCAGCTTCACGCATTACTCCCAATTGCTGAAATACTTTTTTAAAGGTGGGTCCTACTTCAAGCTCATTGGAATATTCCATTGGTGAAAGCGGCAAAGAAGTAGTAGTTGGTTTTCCAACTTCATGCAGTGGCCAGATGCGAATGGTTTGATCAGAAGATGCAGTGATCATGCGTTTACCATCGGCAGAAACCGACAAACTCCACACATCTCCTTCATGTCCGACAAAACGCGAGACTTCATTCCCCGTTAGATCGTAGGCACTCAAAATTCCGTAGGAACCTCCGGAAACGATCCAATTTTCGGGGAGAAATCCGAATACGTTATGCCGAGAACCATTCCAGTATTCACGCACAATGGAATCGACAATTTTACGATCGCGCTGAATCAGTAATTTGGAATTCAACTGCTCCATCTCTACTCCACCCCGTGCGCGTACCAGGGAATACTTTTCCAGTTGTGTAAGCGGTCTGTTCCAACTTGTTTTTGAATCAATTTTTGCGTCTTTTCTTCCCACTAAATCAAATTGCCGGGTATAATGCGAGAGACCAAAATTTTCTGTCCATGTGGTGGTATAAGCAATTTGTTTATCCGCAAGTGCCGCAGCGAAAAAGGACTGCCCTACTCCACGCATTGTTCGCATTACTTTTGCCTTTTCCGATTTCGCTTTGATGGTCCAAACCACAATCTCATTGCTTTCTCCTCCCGAAGTGACCATCGTTTGATCGTTAATGAATCCACCGCATATCACAGAACTGGTATGACCATCATAACTTCCATATTCAACCCAGGCATTGTTTTCGAGTGCAAACACATTGCAATGGTGTTCTTTTCCGGTAGTAGAACATCCTGCAAGAATTTTTTTGGAGTCGGGTGAAAAACGCAGAAAAGATGCGACCACTTCATTGTCGATATCAGCAATGCGTTTCAGTTTTTCATTGTACACCGAAATAAATCGTTCTCCCGAACAGGCGATCCACTTTCCATCGGGAGAAATTACCACATCGCGGATCTGAAATCCTTTGTAAAATGCATCTTTCTTAATGGGTTTACTGTTTTCGGTCGACCACAATACCAGATTGCCCTTATCATCGCCGGTTACAAAATTCGATCCATTCACGAACACATCTTTCACATCCACTTCTTTCGCATAGTTGTATTCGCGCACCAAAGCGCCCGTTGAACAATTCCATTGAACTATTCGTCCGTCGGCATCTACTGCAATTACATTTTTACTGTCGGCAGTAAATGCAAGATCATTGATCACATTGGCATGTCCATGAATTACCTTTTTAATTTTTCCGCTTGCTACATCATAGATTCGAATGTCGCCCAGGTTCTCCGATTCATCGTCTTTGCCGAACCATCCTCCTGCGGCCAACACTAAATTATCCGGCGACAAAGCCAGTGCATAAACCATCCCCTCGTTACCGGGACCAATCTGTCCCAGGTATTCACGTATCGGCATTCCGTTTGCAGCATCCCATGCAATGATGGTTTTATCAAAATCGCCGGTAAAAATGGTCTTACCATCCTTGCTGATACACATCTCCCTTGTCTGAACCTTATGTCCCTGCGGACGAATTACAAGATAGGTTTGCGCATGCAGTTCGCTTAGTGCTCTTGTTTGCGAAACAAGGAGCAGAAATAGCAGGATAAGTGATCGGATCATAGGAAATGAAAGTATGTCAAAATTCCGGAAACTGTCCTCCGTGAAATACCGTATTTTACTGAAAGCCGCTCAGGTAGCGAATGCTCAGAAACCCTTATCTTTACAAAAAAAGAAGTTTATGGCTACAATGAATGACTTTTGTCAAAGCTGCAGCATGCCAATGGCAAAAGATCTTCAGCGCGGAGGAACCAATGCTGATGGCAGTAAAAGCAAGATGTATTGCAGTTATTGTTTTCAGAACGGTAAATTCATCGATAATTTCACTACTGCAAAAGAGATGCAGCAATTTTTGAGAAAAAAATTCAAGGAACAGGGATTTGGTCCCTTGCGTCGTTGGTTTTATACCTCCTATATTCCGCGTTTGGAGCGTTGGAAAAAGAAATAAATCATGTATCCAAAAGGTTACGCCTCCCAATACCGTCAGGAATTCTTTGAATTTCTGAAACTGAAAATGTCACGACGACTTTCTTCGGAGAAGGTGCGTATCAATTGGATGAAATACAAAACCGGTGTTGATGATTTGTATTTCCGTTGCGAGATCGACCGCAGCAGTGCGCGTTTCTGCATCGACATTCAGCACCGCGATCCCGGAGTACGGGAATTAGTTTACAATCAATTTCTGGAAATGAAGACTGTCCTGCACCAGCATGTTGGTGAGATGTATTGGTTGAAAGACCATCACACCGAGGACGGACTGGAAATTTCGCGCATTTACGCAGAGCTTCCTGAAGCCAATTTATTTGAAAAGGAAAGCTGGCCGGAGGCTTTTGAATTCTTCGAAAAAAAGTTGCGCAAAATGGATAAGACCTGGTCGATGGCCAAGTTCACCTTTTTTCAATTGCTCAAATAATCATCATTTTCCGGCTCAATTTCCGGCTCGGGTACATCCTGAACGAGCGAATGAAAACTGCGAAACGTTTCGGGATTCATCAATTCGGGATACACTACGATTCCACCTGCTGCCTTGAGAAAACGATCAACCGATTGGATAAACTCCTTGCGCATGCGTGGATCTTCTGTTTCGAGCATTAATGAAGTGAAACACCAGCCTGCAATATTTTTTATTTCTGCCGAACCATTAAAGCGGCCCTGACGGTATTCGCGCACCAGGCTTTCAATATCCGCATCGGTAAACATAGCAGAACGGGGATAATTACTTTCGCGGAATACATCTATTCTGAATGTTGCCTGCGTGATTCTGTCATCATCCAGCAATTCGATATCCAGGTAATTCCATTTTCCGGGTTGATCGAACTGAACGGAAGCATCGCTGTCTACACTGATCTTGTTTTCATCTTTCCAGAACCCGGGCATAAAAAGCGCAGAAAATTCCTGTTCAGCCGGAAAGGCTGCATCATTTTGTAAAAGGATATATTCAATTCGGATCATACATTTTTGTTTAGCGCATCAGTACCATTTTACCAATGCCTTTTGTAAAATATTCATCGGCACCCGACTCCCGCTTTTCGACATCTTGTCCGCGGTATCGGGTAACAACTCTGTAAAGATAAACTCCATTTGCGAGACGATCACCAAACTGATCGGTACCATCCCAATAAAATTCGGTGATGTTTCTTCCGATACGAATGGGACCTAATTCATCCATGGTGATTTCGCGAACGACCTTTCCGCTGATGGTCATGATCTGAATTTTCATCTGATCGGGCAATTCACTCCCTGTGAGTGTAAACACAAAATGCGTGCGCGTGGTAAAGGGATTGGGATAATTCAATACTTCAGTGATCGTTTGCCGGTTCACCACCTCGAACTGAATGCGGTAATCGTTGCTACCCGAATTGTTGCCGGATTTATCGCTCGACTGGATCAACAAGGTGTATTTTCCATCCAGAAACAATTGTGGCTGGTATTCAATTCTGAATTTTCCTCCCGCACCGGAAGAAGGATACCACAAAAGAACAGGCTGACCATTTTCTCTGAAATAAATTCTGCGCTGATTACCGGTAGGATCGGTGAGATAAACTGCAAAAAACGAAGTATCCGATTCCTGATTCATCACCATCCAGGGATTTTCATCTTTTAGTGAAACAAGAATAAATGGTTTTGCACTCACAATATCTCCGTTGAGAATATGCATTCCATCAAAAGTCACATCCAGAATAGGATTCGTAATATCCCGTTGCACGAAAAAAGGAATCTGCGCAAAATTGTTGACATGCAATTGTTCCAGCTGATCGTAAGTATTGTTCACCGACAACAGAGGAACAGGATTTACTTCCATCCAAATGCTATTCAATCCGGAAAATCCACGGGTATCGATTTGAATGGTATCCAATAAAATCTGTCCCGGCCGCAGGGAATCTTGTCGACCGTAAGTCAAATAATGCCTGATTCTGTTTGCATCTTCGATCCAATAATGCACGAGCAGCGAATCCATTGTTTGGTTGCTGATGTTTTCAATGGCAATGGCAAGCTCAAACGGTTTCCCTTCGGGAATGGTATCTGCACCGGGTGTCAAATAAAATCCTGCCGCACCGTTCACTGCAGCTTCGGGAACAGGAGTGTACACCAACTGCCAGCGCTGCACCTGTGCGGGAGTGAAAAAAGTTGTATCCGTAAACCATCCGCGCAATCGCAGGTAAGGATACACGGATGCATCCACCAGACTTCCTAAGTTGAGAATGGAATCGTAAGGCGTAAATAAAGTATCGAATAAAAGTGTTTCGCTTCCGGACGACGTAATTCCAATAACAGAAATACGTGCAGAATCGCGCGATGGGCTTTCGAGTGATTTGTATTTCCAGTATAATGAACCCCAATTGGAAGATGGTCCTACACGAACGGATGTCATTGCACCGGTAAAATCAAATCCGACAATCGTATCGTTCATGGTAACAAATCCGGGACCTGTTTGTCCCATTACCACTTTGGTAAACGAGGGATCTCCCTTACGCGCAAGCACGATCCATGATTCGTTTGGTCGTCCGGGATAAATACTGTCACCTGCTCCCAATGCACTCATCATCGCATAATGAGCGGGTGTCCACGTACTGTAATCGTTAAAACGCCAGGTGTACAACAACACATAATGTCCGTCGGGAATATGGTTATTCACCATACTGAGCAGAGAATCCATTTCTACGGGATTCGTATTTCTAAAGGAGAAATAAAATTCTACCCGATTTCTGCAGGCACAACCGTCGTTAACATTTCCGTACTGACGATCCTGATTCACCATGATGCAGGTTGGACATGATCCACCCGTTACCGGATCGCAACCGTAAGTTCCCCATGGTTCCATGGTAACAGGATCGATGACGGCAACATGAATTGCGGGATCAACACCACAACCACTGTAATCCTGCTGATTTCCGTCGAGTGTCCAAAGTGTTCCAAAAAATTCAGAAGAATTAGCAGCGAAAGAATAAACATCACAACCAATTCTGCGGAGATTCGGATCCCAGTACCAGGAGCGGCTGGCACGACTGTAATTCATCGTTTGATGATGATTCGCTTCAAACTGATAAAAATGCGCCTGACCCCAACCATTTAATCCGGAGATGTATTGGAAAGAACTTTCATGCCAGGAATAAACGGAACTATCCGGAGTAACACGCCAGAAATAAACAGTACTGTCGGCAAACTCCAATAGCGAAGCAATGCCCGACATGGAATTCAACCAGTTTGTTGCACGCGCAATGATCACACCTCCGGGAGCTGTTACCAGCTGATGCCTTCGTACAGGACTGTTGAACTGATCGGTTGTATCAATTTCGAAACGATAGGTTCGTGTACCAAGCAGTGGATTGTAGGTAGATGCTTTTAAATCCATTACACTATCCGGAACAATTGCATATTCATATGGCCAAACCGGAATGATTCCGTTCGAACTGATGAACAAGGGAACCATCACCTGATTGTTTCCCGTTTCGTCAGCATGTTCCGTTACAAAACTCGGAATATCCACCAGGACTTCGAACTGATTGATGCCAACTGCAATATTATGAAGGACAGGAATTCTGAAAGTAAGCGTGTCTTTAAAGAATGAACCATTCAGCGTTTTGAAATAAATGGAATCGGATCCATTGGGGAAATGCCGTCGCAATTCAACGATTACAGTATCCGTTGTTGCGCGTCCGATGTTGGTCACCACCACATTTACATTGATCGAATCATCGGCGAGGGTTACTGTTGAAGGATTGAAAAAAACATCCTGCTGACGAACCACCAGCTCCGGTGCCTGATGATAATTGATCTTTAAGGCAGGATCGCCATGCAGTGTCATTTGCGTACACACATTTTCCTGTAATAAGTTTGCGCCAACAGTTGAGGGTTGAATCTGACCAATAGTCTGCCGCAGAATGTATCCAACCGATAATCCGTAATCCACATTGGCAACTCTTGTAAAAAAAACGGTTGAGAAGGAATGAAGATTAGGAACGAATCCGAGTTTTGAAGTCGATAGAAAAGCAATGGTTCCCTTTTGGTGTTCAAACACAAATTCTTCGGAAGCACTGATAATACCCGGTTGAAAAATATCGCCTGAATAACATGCGTTACCAATGAGAAATGGATATTTACCGGTATTGTTCCAGTTAGAGGGTTCATCAATGTTCTGATCAAATCCGTTTATGGTGGAGTGACCAAAGAATGTCATGATGGAAACACCGTCCTGAATTTGTTGCATCACTTCAGCGTATTCGATCGGATCGATAGGATCTGAAGATTGTTTCAGAAAGGTCTGAACATTCCCGCCGAATTTCACGCCTTCGAGTAATGCTTCATATACCGAAAGGCAATAGGAAAAATCAGCTTGTTCCGATGTTGTTGTTCCTCCGCCGAAATGCATGATTTGTTTTTGCCATTCTTTATCGGGAATCGTGTACGAAGAAAAAGGTGATTGTGCCGCTTCGTATTGCTGCATTTTACTTAAGTAATTCAGCACCGTTTGCGGATCGGAAGCAGATAGTCGTCCGGTTGGAATTGAAGGAAGAGCGGTGAAGACACCATTCAATCCGGCAGAGATCAGTTGATCGGAAGAAGGATAACCATAAGAAGGAACCAGGTTCTGCTGATACGCCGAAAGTGATTGCCGCGATCCGGGAAATGTTCCATTGGAAGATTCCGTTGCTTCACGAATTCCTTTACCGATCAGAAACAAATGCGAAGGAGCGGTGGACCATTCGTTGGTGATATCTGCCAAAAATCGGCGCACACCTAAAATATGTTTCGGAATACCACAACCGTATTGGTGATACAATTCATCCACGTCCACAACCAGAGTCTGGTAAGAACCACCTGCAGGTGAAGATCGGTAAAGTGCATATTGTTGTGCAGCTCCCATCAGTGAGGAATGCGTAATGATCAAAAACACCGAATCGGGATTCAGTTGCGCATAATCCGTAAAATCGCCTGTTCCGTTCACCGGAAAAATTTGTGCGACGGAAATTGCAGCTGATTCTGCAGAAAACCACAAGCGTTGTTCTGTACCTGAAAAATGATTGGGAACTAAAACGGAGGAAAATGCACCATTCACTTCGGGAGCAATACGTTTTAGTGTATCACCCAACACATACACAAAAGAATTCCCCGTTGGAGGATTCTGAAAATCGATACGGGTATGGTTTTGCGATCCATGATCAGGAACAAAAAATTCAAGCGCTGTTCCTGTATTTAAATCCGGAATACGCGGATACCTGATCGATGAAAATGCGACCTGTTGTATATCCGACGCAACACCGAGATCGTTTACAGTTTGAAATTGAATGCGCGATCCGGCACCGGAAAGCAAAGCATTGGGAAACACACCGTCTGAGCGGATCATCCGATATCCGACATAAGTGGTATCGAGGAACAAGGTATTGGCAGGACCAAATCCGACCCGCATATGGTGATTGGGTTGCAGAGGTGGAAATGTTGTTGCGTTCGAATTGCCGGAAAAAACAAATTTCGCAAATGCATCCGGTGCACCCGCTCCCTGATAAGGAAAGGATGTCGGCAAAAGATCGATCTGAGAACTTCCGGATGAAGCATACAAAAGATCATTGTACCAGCCCTCGCCCGATAAAAAATGACTGGACGATGCGCCAACTATTTGCGGACCCTGATAATACCGCAGCGCCACTTTTTTGTAAACCTCCGACCAGAACCAATCGGATGGTGTAAAAGAAGCATACGCAGCAGAATTCAATTGAGGCATACGTCTGTTCGCCAATGAAGAATTCCAGGTGAGGTAATAACAGATGGTATCGTTGTACAAACTGTAATACGTATCCGGCATTGATGATCGACCTCCTACATAGAGCAGTGAATCGACGGAACCATCATTCTTCTCGGCGTAGAATTCAATAAAATCACCCGGATCAAAACTTCCGTCCGACTCGCCCTCAACAAAAATGAATTGCTCTTTTTCCCTTCCGAAAACCTGAAAATTTCGCGGATCGATCGTACCCAGCGGCAATCCTGCATTCTGAAGTGTGTTGTAGTCGATACGATGAATTCCGCTTTGTGTAACGGGAATAACAAAATACTTACCGGGTCCGCCAAACTGTATCCATTCGTTACCTGCCGACTGACCCAAGACGGACAATCCGCTCCATACCATCAGTAGCAGCAGGAGAATTTTTTTCATGATCCGGCTTTGTGAATATCAAACCGCAATGAAAAAACGTTGGAGTATTGTGCTACAGATTGATCGCCGATATCGGTAAGCGCATAATCGATAGCGAAACGTTTTATCCGAACACCTATACCGATATTGGGCTGAAAAGTGGTTTCATTTCCGCTTTGATCGATTCGCATGCTGCGCTGTACATTCCCCATTCCACCACGGAGAAATACGATGTTTTTGTATCCTGCTTCGAATCCGAAATGCGGATCGATACTGATGAAATTAGATTTGATCAGGGTATTGCGTTTTCCATCGAAACTGCAATCGAAACCAAACTCACCCAGTACAGAAAAATTTTCTTTGATACGGAACATTCGTCCTGCCCCCAATAACAATTTCGGCAATGTAAGCTCAATGGAGTTCGTAGGAATTTCATTACCTGTCTGCAGGAAAGTGGTGATCATTTCATCGCTGAGCGAATAACTCCAGGCGTTGAAGGTGGTGGTAATATCTCTGGCCACTGCACCAAAGCGCCAATCGCCTTTACGGTATTGCGCTGCGACATCTATTCCAAAGCCCCATGATCGTGCAAAATCACCAATGCGGCGGTGAACGATTTTTGCGGTAGCACCCAATTGCAATCCGGGAATGGCGGTTTTGCGTGCGTAGTGAAACATGAAGGCATAATCGGCAGCAGAAAAGGTAGAGATCCGATCGTAATTGATATTCCCCGAAGGATCGATCAGTTCGATGGTATTCGGAATATCATCAATACCAAAACGAACAATGGAAACACCAAACACAGAGGAAGAATCGATGCGTTTAGCCATGCTTCCGTAATCGAACTTGGCAATTCCGGCAAAATATTCGGAGTGCATCAAGCCCACCTGCATATCGCTCTGAATACCGTTCAGTCCTGCAGGATTCCAGTATCCGCTGGTAACATCTTCGGTTGAACCCACCACAGAACCCGACATCCCCAGCGAACGCGCACCCACACCGATCGACAAAAATTCGTTGGAATACTTGGGCGCCTGGGCAAAAAGCGCAGACGAAGAAGAGAGAAGTATGAAAGAGAGAAGTAAGTGTCGCATAGAATACACGCTAAAAATAAACAAAAAAGGAGTTCAGAAGTTCGCATTAAAACTCAAAATCAGAGCTAAAATTGTGTCCTTTTCGCTTTATTTGCATGTGCAACTAAAAAAGCATATCCCTAATCTATTCACCCTAGGCAATATGCTATGCGGGTGCTTGGCTATAATTGCATGTTTCAGTTGGGATTTTCAACTTTCAGCATTACTTATTTTTCTGGGTGCAGTATTCGATTTCTTTGATGGATTTCTGGCCAGGCTGTTAAAAGTTAGCGGAGATCTTGGAAAACAACTTGATTCGCTTGCTGACATGGTAACATTTGGACTCGCTCCCGGAATAATTGTTTTTCAGCTTTTGCGTTTTTCCTTATGGACCAAGGATGTCAACATTGATAGCCTTTATCCAATGGGAGCCTTCATAGCTATGCTAATCCCTTTGTTATCAGGTTACAGACTCGCTAAATTCAACATCGACACACGCCAAAGCGATTCGTTTATTGGACTACCGACCCCAGCCAATGCCTTGTTTTTTTCATCAATAGCCTATTTTCTGGACCTGAAATCTTTAGCCAAAAGCTATGAATTTGCCCTTTTACAATTTCATCAGACACCTTCTTACAAGCTTAATTTCAGTGAAACTACGTTTACATCCTTAGAAATTTTCCTTTTTTCCCCTGGATTTCTCATTTCCTCAACAATCATTTTTTCTTTTCTATTGATTGCTGAATTACCGTTGCTCGCCTTAAAATTCAAACAGTTTGGTTTCAAAGGCAATGAATGGAGGTATTCGCTGTTAGGACTATCTGCTCTGTTGTTAATAATATTTCAAGTCAGTGCAATTCCCATTATTGTAGTTTTGTACATCCTTATTTCCATACTCAACAATACAATCAAAAGTCATGAAATTCAAAGCTGAAATCGACGTAATGCCCCACGATGCTCTTCTCGACCCACAAGGTAAGGCAGTAAGCAACAGCATGAAAAACCTCAACCTTTCGCAGATCAGCAATGTGCGTATTGGTAAACACATGACACTCAACGTTGATGCAAGCAACAAGGAAGAAGCCGGTAAACTGGTGGATGAAGCGTGTAAAAAACTGCTCCATAACCCTATCATGGAAAGCTACCGCTTTACGATCAGCGAGCAATAATCCTTCAATTCTATTTCGGGAGGGAATTCCTTATTTCCCCATTGAACTTTATCCGAAGCTTATTTCGTAAGCTTTGAATTCATCACGCCCGTTTGTCTGCGAATGGATTCCTGATGCACAAGCTCCAGCAACTTCCGCACAAACTCTTCGCTCAGTCCCATCGCCTTACCCTGGAACAAACGTTTCCCGATGATCTCATCCCAACGCTGAACCTGCAGAATGGTAACTTGATTATCGCGCTTGTATTCTCCTATTTTTTCCGCAATCTGCATACGTGCTGCCAGGCGCTGAAGAATATCATCATCCAATTCGTCAATCGCCTTTCGCATCTCTTCCAGTAAATTCAAAAAGACAGGATCGTTTACCGATGCGCTGCGGATATTCAGTTCGGATAATAATCCGAGTAATGCTTCCGGTTTCAATTGTTGCTGTGCATCGCTTAATGCTACAGAGGGATCGATATGTGCTTCAATCATCAATCCTGCCATATCCAGATCGATCGCTTTTTGCGCCACCAATGGCAATAATTCGCGGTTACCTGCAATATGACTCGGATCGCAAATCAGGGTGAGCTCAGGTAAGAGGGTCCGTAACTGAATGGCAATCTCCCACATGGGCGCATTGCGAAAAGGCGATTTCTCGAAGGAAGAAAATCCACGGTGAATGGCACCCAGTTTTTTTATACCAGCACGGTTGACCCGCTCAAGTGCACCGATCCACAATTGCAGATCGGGATTGATCGGGTTTTTCACCAGAACAGGAATATCCACACCCCGTATGGCATCTGCAATTTCCTGAACAGAAAAAGGGTTGACCGTTGTCCGCGCACCAATCCATAACATATCGATTCCTGCCTTCAGTGCGGCTTCGGCATGCGCTGCATTGGCGACTTCAGTTGCCGAGTACATTCCGTATTGCTTCGCTGCATTTTTTAACCAAGGCAAAGCCTGTTCACCTTTACCTTCAAAGGTATCCGGACGCGTACGCGGTTTCCAGATTCCGGCGCGGAGTACTTTTACTTTACCGGATTGCGCAATGGCCTCTGCTGTAGCCCTCACCTGTTCTTCCGATTCTGCACTGCAGGGACCGGAAATAAATAAAGGACGCTCCAGACCGGGCAACCAATCCTGAAGAGGAAGAAGATCTAAGTGGACTTTCATCTGGATTTTTCCTTTCTAATCTGTGCAGCGTGAATCAGCAATTCGCTGAGAACACAAAGGTAAGCAGGAATTGCTCCTTTTCCGCTATTTCGCAGGAACTGAAGTCGGAATTCATTGCTATTCTTTTCACTTTCCATACCCATTCGATTAGTATTTCACTTACAAAAACTTCATTCTCCGCTATAGGATAACGGGCAACATTTCCGATCCGTTTGTGCCTGGTGTTTTCAGGTTTACGGAAATGAAAAAGGTCCCCCAAATTCCGGAGGACCTTCTGTTTGTTCAAACTCTAAACAGAAACAAACCTCCATCCTTAGCGGAAGAAGTAAAAGAACCAATAGGATAACAATGCTGTGGCTGTTTTGATTTTCATTTTTCAAAAATAGAGCGGATCACAAGACCCCTGAACCAACATTCCTTCCATTTGCCCTATTTGATGTGTTTATTTGGCGAACCACAAGGAATTGCAGTCAATAAGCGACACTACATCAAATAGGACAATCGGCTGTTTTATGACAGGATTTAATAAACAATGAATCTATATTTGTGTCATGAATTTCAATGAAATAAAAGAACAAATCGAAGTTTATCAGTCGCAGGGAAAACGTTTGTTTGCCACTTCCTCCTTTCAGACCCATTCCATACCCATGCTTCATTTGCTGAGCAGGATCGATAAAAGCATTCCCGTTCTTTTCATCAATACCGGATTTCATTTCCCGGAGACGATGAGTTTTCGTGATCAGGTGAAGGAACAACTCGGGCTCAACCTCATTGATGTCCGTTCATTGGTATCACGCAATTTGCAACGCGACACCAAGGGCCAATTCTATTTTGCATCTGATCCGGATTACTGTTGTTTTTTAAATAAAACCCAACCCGTAGAACCCTTTTTGGCGGAGTACGATGTATGGATCAACGGCATCCGGGCAGACCAGAATGCCAACCGAAAAAACATGAAAACAGAACAAGCGGCACCTTACGGATCGGTTCGTTTTCATCCCATGCTCGACTGGACCTCTAAAATGATCTACGATTATATCCGTGAATACAAACTACCCAAACATCCCCTCGAAAACCAAGGCTACCTGAGTATTGGATGCGAACCCTGCACCCGCAAAATGGATTTGAGCAATGATCGCAGCGGACGATGGTTTGGATTGAACAAAACCGAATGCGGACTACATACTGATCTCGTTACAAAATAACCACCATGCGAATACTTATTACAGGCGGCGCCGGATATATCGGAACAGAATTAACCTATGAGTTGCTTAAACACAGCGCTCAGATTGAAGAGATCGTTATTTACGATAATCTGAGCAGAGGCAATTACAATTTGTTCATTGGCATGCATAAACTTTCGGGAGGAAAAGTGCGCTTTATTCAGGGTGATCTGCTCGATACCCGTAAGTTGAAAAAAGCATTAAAAGGCATCGATATCGTATATCACCTGGCCGCAAAAGTGACCACCCCATTCGCCGATCAGGATCCGCATCTTTTTGAACAGGTGAACAACTGGGGAACAGCAGAACTGGTGTATGCACTGGAAGATGAACCGGTGAAGAAATTCATTTATGCAAGTTCTGTTTCGGTTTACGGCACATCATCGGAACTGGTGGACATCGATTCGCCGATTAATCCGAATACTTTTTACGGCATCTCCAAAATGCGCGGAGAAGAACATGTGAACCGCCTCTTCCAAAAAATGCCCACCTATTTATTGCGATTGGGAAATGTGTACGGGTATTCCAAAAGCATGCGATTCGATGCGGTGATCAATCGGTTTATGTTCGATGCCAACTTTCAAAAACGCATCACCATCAATGGCAAAGGAGAACAGCACCGTTCCTTCATTCATATCGACAAAACGGCGAACCTCCTTTCCAATATCAGTGTAAAAGACACCCTTAAACCGGGTCGTTATGATTTAGTGGAGGATAATCTGAGCATCAATTATATTGCCGATGCATTGATGGAACTCTTTCCCGGTCTGGAAATGATTTTTGTAAATCAGCACATGACCTTGCGCGATCTCAGAGTAAAACCCAACCCAATTGTAAACGATCAGATCGACATTCCGGTTCGAACACTCAAAGAAGTACTTGGAGCGTTTAAAGAAGCGTTTACATTCTGAGTTTATTGAAAAAGGTATTTCCCCTTTTCATTGACTTTCCATTTTAATGGCTGTTTGTTTTTATCCCACAAATCGTAACCCTCTTTCAGGTTGTTCCAGAAATCGAGCAAGCCTGCATTAAGCGAATACATTTTACGCATCGATTCCATTGCAGTTTCCGTCATTCGTGCAGGAAAAAGATAAACCGGTATTTTTTTCTGTCCGCCCTCAGAGGCCTCCACACAAAGTACATACAACTCCTTGATCAAATCGTCGGTGATAGGAACACAACCCACGGAGACACAATTGCCGTGAATGAAAATATCACCACCGGGCGATTTTTTATCGGACAATAATTTATCGGATGCATTCGGGTAATTGATTCCTAGCGACAAATGAAAATTACTGCTTGGATTAAAGCGGTCGATATGGTAAAACCCTTCCGGAATCTGGTAATCGCCTTGTTTGCGTTTTGGTCCCAACTCACCGGAAAGCGTGCAAAAATCGTAGGTCTTGAAATGCCTGAATGTTCTTTCTCCTTTGGAAGAAAGGTACACTTCCAATTTTTTTTCCGCCTTAAACCCGCACAACAAAACATTAAAGCCCGATGTTTCCATACCCATGGCCTGAATATCTTTTTTCAGGGCATCCCATTTTTCGCTGAACGCTTCCTTTACCCGCGGGTACTGCATTTGTAATTTACGGGTAACGTCCTGCGCATTTGCCATTCCCAAAACTAAAAAGAGAACAGCACTCAGCACAGAATTTAACCTGAACTTTTCTAAAAAACGATGTCTTGCCCTTATGTCTGTCATAGCCACTAATCTACACTGTCCCTTCCCGGTAAATGCAGGAATTGATTATTGTAACGGATCCGTCTATTATTTGTTATCTGCTGCAAACTTTCCATGCTTACCTTTATTCCATTCATCCTGCCGTTCATCCCATCTCATGATCTCAGGTCCGATTTTTGCGTATCTTCAATCTAAAGTGCTCAGGCCATGAAAAGAATTGTGATCACCCTGCTCCTGTTATCTGGAGCCCTAATGCCGGACATCAGTCGTGCCCAGCATAACAACCGTTCAGCTACAACCGACAAATTCAACATGTTAATGAATTACATCTCGCAGATGTATGTTGACAGTGTGAAGGAAGACGAACTAACCGAAGCCGCCATTATCCACATGTTGGAGATGCTTGATCCGCACAGCATTTACATTCCCAAAAAAGAAGTGGAAGAAATGAATGCACCTCTTAAAGGAGGATTCGATGGTATTGGAGTTCGATTTCAGATCATGAAAGATACCGTGATGATCGTAAACACCATTCCCGGCGGTCCCTCCGAAAAACTCGGTATTCGTGCAGGTGATAAGATCATCAAAGTGGAAGGAGAAAACATTGCAGGAGCAGGCATCAAAAATTATCAGGTGCGTGAAAAACTTCTGGGATTAAAAGGCACCAAAGTCCAGGTCGAAATTCAACGCCGCGGTGAGAAAAACCTCATCAAATACACCATTACCCGCGATAAAATTCCGCTTTACAGTGTGGATGCTTCCTATATGGCTACACCCACAACGGGATACATCAAGCTCAATAGTTTTGGCGAAAACACCATGGCAGAATTTACACGCGCATTTGATTCGCTGAAAACCTTAGGCATGCAGAACCTCATTTTCGATTTGCAAGGCAATGGTGGTGGTTACCTGAATACAGCCATTGAGTTATGCGACGAATTTCTGAGTGGAAGTAAACTGATTGTTTATACGGAAGGACGTTCCTTCCCCCGCAAGGATACGTATGCGCGCAAGGTTGGACGCTTTGAAACCGGTAAGCTGATCCTTCTCATTGATGAAAGTTCGGCATCTGCCAGTGAAATTCTTTCCGGTGCGATACAGGATTGGGACCGCGGATTAATTGTCGGCCGCCGTTCATTTGGAAAAGGACTGGTTCAAAAACCCATGAATTTGCCCGATGGTTCGCAGGTTCGCCTAACCACCCAGCGTTATTTCACCCCAACCGGACGCTGCATTCAAAAACCATACGACGATGGATCAGAAGCCTACCGCAAGGAAAAATACCAGCGTTACCTCAGTGGAGAAATGCTGTCGCTTGACAGCATAAAAATCCCCGACTCTTTGCATTTCGAAACACGCATCAACAAAAGAACCGTATACGGAGCGGGCGGAATCATTCCCGATATATTTGTCCCGCTCGACACCACCCGCAGTTCGGAATACCTGAGCAATCTGTTGCGCAACGGAGTGTTCAATAATTTCTGTCTGGTGTACGTCGATAATAACCGTAAATTATTGAAGAAGAATTACCCGGATTTCCAGAAGTTCAAGAAAGGCTTTGCGGTAGATCAGAAACTGCTCGACGAGTTCACAGCATTTGCAGAAAAAGAAGGTGTAAAATTTGAAGCGACAGGCTTTAGCACATCCCGTGCAGTGATCGAAACAAGGATCAAAGCCGGCATTGCTCAAAACATCTGGGATGCGGGTCAGTTTTACGAACTGGTTAATCCCTTGAATCCTATTTACCTGCGTGCATTGGAAGCCCTGGAAGACGACACCTTCGACAAATTGAAATTAGCCTACAAGCCCTGATCAATTCCCAATTTTCTGCTATTTTTGAAAAAAACAATACCATGAACTCAGAAACAAGAGAGACCGCAAAACTAGGATTACTGGGTGTGATTGCCCTTACGCTTATTGTAAACACCTATGTAGTTGCTACCAAAAAATCAGGTGGTTCGTACGTACCTCAGCCTGCCACCAGCGCAGCAGTAGCTACACCCGCAGGAGGAGTTCCCACTGACAATCCGATGGGAAATCCGAATCCCAACCTGTCTACTACAATAAACCCTGCAGATCCAACCACCTCACCCATTCCTGTTAATCCGAACCAGAAGAACACACGTATTTCATTTGCAACCTATGCACATGATTTCGGAACGGTGAAACAGAACTCAACCAACAAATTCGCATTTAAATTCACCAACACCGGTGACGAACCATTGTTGATTACTTCAGCGGTAGGTTCATGCGGATGTACTGTCCCAAACTACCCGAAAGATCCAATTGCTCCCGGCAAATCAGCTACAATTGATGTAGAATACAAGCCGGGTCTGCAAAAAGATGCGCAGGAGAAAAAAGTTACGGTAACTGCCAACACCGAACCTTCGCAAACCATCCTTACCATTAAGGCAAACGTAATCGAAGAATAATCACATTGAAATAAATCCTCAAGCCCCGGCACTATCACCGGGGCTTTTCCTTTACTATGTTCATTAAACGAATACTTTTTTCACTCCTCGGCATTGAAGGTTATCTGCGATTTGTAAGCAGGATATTTCTATCGCTTTACTTTTCGGGCATACTCCGTGTAAAGGAAAAATTCGGTTTCCATTACTTCTTAAAAAAGTTGATCCGCAAGGGCGATACCGTTATTGATATAGGCGGAAACCTCGGCTATTACACCGTCAGTTTCGCACGCCTCACCGGTAGAGGCGGAAAAGTGTTGAGTGTAGAACCCGTTACGCTTTTCAGAAAAGTACTCGAGAGAAACATCAAAAGATACCGACTGGGAGAAATTGTAACTGTATTACCTTTTGCGTTGGGTAAAGAAAACAATGCACGCATACAAATGGGCGTTCCCTCCGGAAGCAAACATTTTCGTCACGGTCTCACCCGTGTTGTTGAAGGGAATACCGATGCTACCAATGATTTTATTTTTGAAGAGACCATGATGCGTCCGGATTCACTTTTCGGAGATCTCGATCGCATTGATTATATCAAGTGTGATGTGGAAGGCTATGAAATTCATATTCTCCCTGAAATGATTTCGGTGCTGCAAAAACACCAACCGCTTATCCAGATCGAAACAGATGGTGAAAACAGGGAAAAGATCATTGACTTGCTGAACTCCCTTGGCTATACCCCGCATTATGTGCAGAAGGGAAAAATTCACCGCTACACCGGAAATGAATCGTTTCACACCGGAGATCTGTTGTTTATCGGCAGCAAGCATCAGGACAGAACTGCACCATTTCTTTCCAGATAACAATGAAAAAAACGACCGATCTTTCAACCTATTCCAACAGTTGGTACCATCCCGGATCAGCAGTTAAGCGCGTTGTATGGTATGGTGTAAATGCACTATTTTTTCTTAATCCCTTATTTCCATTCAGCGGAGCAAAAGTTTTCTTCCTCAAATTATTCGGAGCAGAAATCGGAACGGGTGTTGTAATTAAACCCGGTGTGAATATCAAATATCCCTGGAAACTGAAAATTGGCGACCATGTCTGGATCGGCGAAAAAGTTTGGATCGACAATCTTGGTCAGGTAAACATTGGCGATCACTGTTGTTTATCGCAAGGTGCATTTTTGCTCTGTGGAAATCACGACTACACAAAAACTGGTTTCGACCTGATCGTAAAAGACATCACACTCGAAAACGGAGTATGGATTGGCGCAAAAGCAATTGTTGCTCCGGGCACTGTTCTGCATTCGCACGCTGTACTTACCGCAGGCTCCATGGCAAGTGGTGAATTGGAAGCCTACTCCATTTACGGAGGGAATCCCGCACAAAAGATCCGTGAACGGACTATCGGATGAAAGTCAGTATAATAACCGTATGCTACAACAGCGCAGCAACCATTGGTGATGCCATTCAATCTGTTGTTTCGCAAAACCATCCGGATATTGAACACATCATTATTGACGGAGGCTCCGGTGATGATACATTAAAAATTATCAATCAGTACAAAAACAACATTGCACATCTGGTTTCTGAGCCCGACAAAGGAATTTACGATGCCATGAACAAAGGCATTGCATTGGCAAGTGGAGAAATTGTAGGCATTCTGAATTCCGACGATCTGTATGCCGATGAAAATGTAGTGCGCGATGTTATCGCATTGTTTCAGAAGGAAAACTGCGAAGGCGTTTATGCCGACCTTGTTTATGTAGATCGCGAAAACACTTCGAAGATCAACCGTTACTGGAAAGCGGGCACGTACAAAAAAGGAGCATTTCGAAAAGGATGGATGCCACCACACCCAACGTTTTTTGTGAAGCGATCGGTGTATGGGCGACTCGGTAATTTTACCACAGCATTAAAGAGCGCTGCAGATTATGAGATCATGTTGCGCTTTATTCATAAACATGAAATTTCACTGGTCTATCTTCCCAGAGTAATTGTAAGGATGCGGGCAGGAGGAAAAAGCAATGTCAGCCTTCGCAACAGAATACGTGCAAACAGAGAGGATAAACAAGCATGGGTCATGAACGGACTTCGTCCCGGATTATTTACGCTTATCCGAAAACCGCTCTCCAAGGTTTTTCAATTCATAAAAAAAGGCCGGTAATTCCGGCCTTTTCCATTTTGTATTTTTTCTGAATCAGAATTTCACACGGGAAATCGTTCTGCGTCCTTTTCTTCCTCCCAACCAGGAATAGTGCTGCGTATAGAACGGATTCTTACCGCGGAACACATAACCATAAGTGAAGGTGGTAAAGAAATAAGTATCGTTGTCATTGGAATCACCACGCTTCTGACCGGGCGCATAATTTGCGATATGCGGACGCTGAGCATCGGTCAATTCATCAGAACGGTTAGCCAATGCAATAGAAGTAGCGTTAGGCAACATGGATGGATCGGCATACACACCGCTAATATCATCGAGGTAATCTGTAAATGTCATTCTCCAACCCATCTCCCAACCAAAGCGGTGGCGACGTTTATAGGTGAAAAAGAATCCAACTCCAATTGGCATGGTAGCGGTTACTCTGCCGTAGTTCACACCCTCAGTAGTAAGCGGACGAAGTTTTACCCATTCACCATTGTGCAGCGCTTTCGGGCCATGCAATACTCCACCAATTCCTGCAAAAACGTAGGATTTAAAATCGACACGGTACCATCCTTTACCTCCAACATCGTTGGTATTGTACATGTACACTTCGGCACGACCGGAAAATTCGAGCAAATCATTGCGGAAACTCAGGTTACGACCAACACGTCCACGGTTATCGGAAAGACTATCGGCTCCCTGAATACGACCATAGATCAAGTCGGCACGTACAGAAAGATAATTGCTCATTTTGTAGCGGGCATATCCACCAACAGCCCAACGGGTCTGGTTCAGTTTCATATCCCAAACAAAGGGACGCTCCGTTTTTTCCTTACCGCCAATCTCACCAAGGTAATTCGACATACCAAGGCCACCACCCACTTCGAACTTGTAAAATGAACTACGCTGAGCTAAACCCGTTTGGGCAACAAGCAACAGCGCGAACATTCCGAAGAGTTTATTGGACATAACTGTTTTCATATTCAAGCTTCAAATATAGAGAATGTTTCGAAAGCAGGCAAGTCGTGTGCCACAGCCAAAAAGCCTTAGTTTTACACCATAAATTCATGCCATGGACAATAACAAGATCTGCTCCCTTTTCAATATCCAATACCCTCTTATTCAGGCCGGAATGATCTGGTGCTCAGGCTGGGAACTCGCTTCTGCGGTGAGTAATGCAGGGGGATTGGGAATCATCGGATCGGGCTCGATGTACCCCGAAGTGTTAAAAGAACATGTTAAAAAATGCAAGGCAGCCACCAACAAACCTTTCGCGGTGAACCTGCCCATGCTCTACCCCGATATCGACAAACACATTCAAACCATCATTGAAGAAAATGTCCCCATCGTTTTTACCTCTGCAGGGAATCCCAAGACCTATACCAAAATGCTAAAGGATCATGGCAAAGTGGTAGTGCATGTGGTGAGCAGTTCAAAATTCGCCCAAAAAGCCCAGGAAGCCGGTGTTGATGCAGTGGTAGCAGAAGGATTTGAAGCCGGTGGTCACAATGGAAGAGAGGAGACCACCACTCTTTGTTTGATACCCCTGGTAAGAAATGCAGTGAGTATTCCGGTAATTGCCGCAGGAGGAATTGCGAACGGACGACAAATGCTTGCTGCAATGATCATGGGAGCAGATGCCGTTCAGGTGGGAAGCCGATTTGTTGCATCAGAAGAATCATCGGCGCATGCCAATTTCAAAAAAGCAGTGGTCGATGCAAAAGAAGGAGATACCGTTTTAACCCTTAAAGAAATTACTCCGGTACGCCTGATAAAAAATCATTTTTACCAGAAGGTAGAAGAGGCCTATTCCCGCTGTGCCGAACCGGAAGAATTGAAAGAATTATTGGGAAGAGGAAGAGCAAAAAAAGGAATGTTTGAAGGAGACCTGAATGAAGGGGAACTGGAAATAGGACAAATCGCTGCCATGCTTAACGAAGTAAAACCTGCAGCAACCATTGTTCGTGAGATGATGACAGAATACAACGAAGCATTGCGCGAATGGAAACAACAATCTGAATACAAAATCTGATATGATACAATTTGAACGTTTTACACTTGCAAACGGATTAAGAGTACTGGTGCACCGCGATGAGTCGACACCCATTGTTGCTTTCAATCTACTCTATGATGTTGGTGCCCGCGATGAAGATGAAAAGCGAACCGGATTTGCGCATCTTTTCGAGCACCTGATGTTTGGCGGAAGTGTAAATATTCCGGATTTCGATAAACCCTTGCATGCCGTAGGCGGAACCAGCAATGCGTTTACCAATAACGACATCACCAATTACTATGTGACGCTGCCGGTAGATAATCTTGAAACTGCATTCTGGCTGGATTCCGACCGCATGCTCAGTTTGGCTTTCTCCGAGAAAAGTCTGGAAGTACAGCGCAATGTTGTGATCGAAGAATTTAAACAACGGTACCTCAATCAACCTTACGGCGATGTATGGTTGCTGCTTCGTCCGCTTGCCTATGCAGAACATCCCTACAAATGGGCAACGATCGGAAAAGAGATCAAACACATTGAGGATGCCACCCTACAGGATGTGCGTGATTTTTTCGGGACACACTACATTCCCTCTAACGGAATTCTTTGTGTTGCCGGAAATATAACCACTGAACAAATAAAAACGCTAAGCGAAAAATGGTTCGGACCCATTCCTGCCAAAACACGAAAAGAACGTAAACTTCCCAAAGAACCCACACAAACCGAAGCAAGAAGTTTAACGGTAAAAAGAGATGTCCCCTACCCTGCTTTTTACAGAGCCTGGCATATGGATAAACGCGATTCGGAATCGTTTTACGCCTGTGATCTGATGTCGGATATTCTTTCGCGCGGTAAATCATCGCGACTTTATGACCAGCTGGTGAGAGAGAAAAAACTATTCAGCGAGATCAATGCATTTATAACCGGAGATTTGGATGAAGGTTTATTTGTTGTAAGCGGAAAACTGAATGAAGGTGTAAAAATGGAAGATGCGGAAACCGGTGTTGAACTGGCCCTCGACGAACTGCGCACTACACTCATTCCGGAAAATGAACTGGAAAAAGTGAAGAACAAAGTGGAAACAACAAAAGCATTCAATGATATGAGTGTGCTTGACAAGGCCATGGAGTTGTGTTATTTCGAATTGCTGGGCGATGCAAACCGTGTCAATCACGAAATAGACCGCTACAAAAAAGTGACTGCTGCCGATATCCTCAAGGTGGCGCAATCCATTCTTCGCAAGGAAAACAGTTCAACGCTTTACTATTATCCCAACCACTGATATGCAAATCGACCGCACCATTGCCCCTGAGGCACACGCAATAAAAAACGTACAGCTGATCCGACCGCAAACGCAGGTATTGTCGAACGGAATTCCCTTCTTCGCGCTTCGTGCAGGATCGCAGCAGGTTCTTCGTCTGGAATTCATTTTCGATGCAGGAATCCGCAAACAAAACCGCTCGCTGATCGCATCCATTACCAACGCTATGCTGGTGGAGGGAACACCAACAAAAACGGCACAGCAAATCGCAGAAATGTTCGATTATTACGGCGCATTTATTCAGCCCGAAATCGATAACGATCGCGCAAGTCTTACATTGCATTGCCTCACTTCTTCCTTTGCAAAAGTATTTCCGCTGTTGAAAGAAATTCTGGAAGAAGCCACCTTTCCGGAAAAGGAATTGAAAACCAATCTTGATAAAGGTCGCCAGCAATTTGTGGTGAATCAATCCAAGGTCGATTACCTCGCACGTCAGCGTTTTATGGAAGCAGTTTTCGGCATGGAAAATCCCTACGGAAGACAAACAAGGGAAGCCGATTTTAACACCCTCAGCAGAGCAGCGCTTTTGGATTTTCATGCAGAAAATTATCAGGCATCCGGATTAACTATTATCGCATCCGGTCAGTTTGGCGACGATATTCGCGAGATCATCGACAATAGTATTGGTCAGTGGAGCATCAGCGGATCAGTAGAAAAAAACTGGACTCCCGGAGAATATCCTGCCCCAACAAAATTATTCATCGAAAAACCCGATGCCATCCAAACCGGAATCCGCATCGGAAGAAGAATGGTAAATAAAACACATGCCGATTTTGCAGGATTGCAAGTCCTGAACACTGCACTCGGCGGTTATTTCGGATCACGACTTATGGCGAATATCCGCGAAGACAAAGGATACACGTACGGCATCGGATCGGCGGTTGTTTCGCTGGAGAAAGAAGGTTATTTCTTTATCGCCACCGAAGTTGGTGCGGATGTCGCTAAAGACGCAGTAGCAGAAATTTACAAGGAAATTCAGCTTCTTCGTGAAAAAACGATTCCCGTCGAAGAGCTGCAAATGGTTAAAAACTACATGCTGGGTTCCTTCCTTCGCAACAGTGATGGTCCCTTTGCCATGGCCGACCGTTTCAAGGCCCTGCATTTTTACGGTTTGGACTACTCCCACTACGATCGATTTTTAAACACGGTAAATACAATTACAGCTCAGGAAATCAAAGACTTAGCGATAAAGTATTTGAATCCCGGCGACATGACTGAAATTCTGGCCGGAAAATCATGATTTTTATACGCAACTTAGAGGGGATTCCTGCGTCATTTGCATAACAAATCCACTCTGTTTTCCGTTTAAGATCCGGCTTGATTCACAACTTCTCCATAAACATCCGCACCGCACTACGGAAATTGTTTGTCCTTACCGGACTGCTTTTACTCCTTCCTCAATACGGAAATTCCACCCATTTGCTGGGAGGTGATATTACCTGGACATGCGACGGTACAGGGAATTATGTTTTTCAGCTGCGTATTTTCCGCGACTGTTCCGGTCCATCCATCAGCATTGCAGGACAATCGCTGCGGGTGTGGAACCATCCAAGCATTACGCAAATCCCTCTGATCTTTGTTTCGCAAAGCGATAATTCTCCTGTGTGTACACAAGTAGCAGGCGGACCCGTCCAGATCACCTGCGCATCCGGAAATCCGAACGCTGTTGAGGAATACATTTTCAGATCGACACCTGTAAATCTAAATGCAGTTCCACCGGCGCAAGGATTTGCATTTACCTGGGATGCCTTTTCCCGACCGGCTTGTGATAATTTGCAAAACGCATTGATTTACGGATTAACACTGCGATCGTTCATGTACAGCAATGGCGGAGCAAACAGTAATCCCTGTAATGATTCCTCACCGCAATTCACTTCCTCACCGCAATATGCATTTTGTGCAGGAGAAGCAGCCAATTTTGGTCAGAACGCCTACGATCCCGATCTCGACAGTGTCGTTTTCAGTTGGGGAACGCCCATCGATCAGATTGCAGCCGGTACATTCAATCCCCCTGCATTTCCCATAGCTGTTCCCTATTCACCCAATTACAGCATTACCTCTCCACTACCCGGAACTGCACTCAATGCGAGCAATGTTCCCGGACAAATCAATCCCGCAACAGGCGATATTTCATTTACATCCTTTACCACCGGAAAATTCAATATTGTTGTAAAAGCCGATTCGTACCGCAATGGTGTTTTGGTTTCGGAAGTGTACCGCGAATTCCTGATGGTGATTGTGAATTGTGGTCCGAACACCGCTCCCTCGGCAACACCGGTTTTTGGTGGGGGCACAAGCTGGTCGGGAACATTTCTTGCAGGAGATTTGATTCAGTTCAATCTTGTTGCAAGCGATCCGGAATTGTTGCAGGACGGATCTCCGCAATCGGTGATCATGACCGCAACAGGATTGCAGTTCGGAACTAATTTTACAGATCCTGCCAATGGATGTATCAATGCTCCCTGTGCAACATTGAGCAATACATTACCACAAACAGGAGTGCAGGGATTGAGCACCGATTTCAACTGGCAAACCACCTGCGATCATATACCGGCCGGTGCAACGCAATCGCAATACAGTTTTACTTTTTTCCTCAGCGATGATTATTGCAGTGTACCCGGCGCCAATTCATTTACGGCAAATATCACACTGCTTGCACCACCATCCGTTCCCTCACCCGATATCCGTTGTGCCGATGTAGCACCGAATGGCGATGTAACATTAAGCTGGAATCCATCTGCTGATCCGCAATCCATCTTTGACCGTTACGAAATTTACAACAGCGGAACACTCATTGCCACCTTGCCTGCCATTGGAACAAACAGTTTCACGCATGTAGGTGCCGATGCACATTTGGGAATCCGTTCCTATCACATCATCACCTATTCCGATTGCGGAGGAATACGCACAACCTATTCCGACACCATCAGCACAATGTTTTTGCAGGTGAATAATCCCGCCAACGGAACGGCACAACTTGTATGGAATCCCTTGCGCAATCCATCACTACCCAGTGCATCGGCAGTATATGAAATCTATCGCGAATTCCCTCTTGGAACTTGGACACTCATCAATACCGTTCCTGCAACACAGCATTTTTATTCGGATACCATCACCGTTTGCGATGATTCTTTGAACTACCGAATAGAAATTTCTGATGCACTTGGATGTCATTCCACTTCTTCCATCGACGGAAAAACATTTCAGGATCAAATCGCACCCTACATTCCCGTCATTACCAGCGTAACGGTAGACACAACAAGCGGACTGGCCAACATCAATTGGGAAGTCAACGCAGCAGGTGACACCCAGGGATACATCATACTTCAAAATCAGGGAGGAAACTGGATCATCATCGATACCGTTTATGGTGTAAACAATACCACTTACGAATACGCATTATCACTGGCAGGATTAACCAGCGAATCATACGGTATTGCTGCATTCGACAGTTGTTTTTCAGGTAATCCTCCTACTGCCAACACCTCGGCGATGGGAACGTTTCACAGCAGTATTTACCTCACCACTTCGCTCAACATTTGTGCGCAAAGAGTTACGCTCAACTGGAATCCGTATATCAACTGGACCGGCGGTGTTGCGAATTACGAAATTTATGCAAGCGAAAACGGTGGCGCATTTCAGCTCATTGGCAATACCAATGCAACTAATTTTGTGCATCAAAATGTAAACCGACTTTCCACCTTTTGTTATCTGGTTATCGCCTACGAAAACGGAACTACGGAACGATCACTGAGTAACAGAGCCTGCAGGTTCATTGCACAACCATCGCAACCCGCATGGAACTATTTACAAACTGCAACAGTAAGCGGCAACAATGTAGAAGTGCGTTGTTTTACCGATCTCAGCGCAACAGTACTCGGCTATCGCATCGAACGCACAACCGATCTGAGTCTGCCCTTCGATCCTATTGGAACGGCAGTACCAAGCGGAAATCCGGTTTCGTTTTTTGATTATTCAGCAGATGTCGGATCAAGTAGTTATTACTACCGCGCAATCGCCATCGACAGTTGCGGACAGGATGCATTGGTATCGAATAACGGGAAAACGATTTTGCTTACTATCGATGCAAATTCACTTCGCGGAATTGTAACCCTGCAATGGAATGCCTACCAGGGTTGGGATGGATTTGTAACCGAATACAGGATCTACCGAAGCAGTAACGGCGTGTTCGATCCTGCTCCTATTGCAACGGTTTTGCCCGGAATGTTATTCTACGAAGATGATGTTTCAATGTTCCTCGAAAGCGACGGAGAGATTTGCTATTACGTAGAAGCGGTAGAAAGCCTGAACAGTTTTGGCATTGCAGAAACCAGTATTTCAAATCTTGCCTGCGCTGTTATCGAACCCATCGTTTGGGTACCGAATGCATTTATGGTTGGCGGGGTAAATGAGATTTTTATTCCGGTCATCAGTTTTGCCGATTACTCCAATTATCAACTGCGCATTTTCGACCGCTGGGGACAAATCGTGTTTGAAACAAATGACAGAGCACAGGGATGGGATGGAAAAATAAACAATCAATTGGGTCGCGAAGGTGTTTATGTATGGGTATTGGAATTTGCCGATGGCTCCGGACAGCTCTTTGAAAAGAAAGGATTTGTTACTTTGTTGAAAGCACCCAAATGAGAAGCGTTTTTCTACTCCTGATTTTTTCATCCCTCTTTTTTTCTGCCTGCCGGAAAAACAAGGAACTCGTTGTTGAGATCAAAGGACGCATTACAAATTCAGGAGATCAATCTTCTGCAGCAGGTGTTACCGTAAAAGTGAAATTTCAGGAAATCGGTTCGGGAAGTATTTCATCCGCCTTCAAAACAATAGCTACAACTACAACAGATGCTTCAGGTAATTACTCGGTGAGTTTTGAAAAACCTGCAGCTGCAGAATACCGTTTCGAATTAAGTTCGCCAAGACATTTCGCCACTGAGATCAATGAAAGTGCCGATGCGTTCAGCGCAAACGAAAGCAATACCCGTAATTTCGAACTCGATCCGGTATCCTTTTTCTCGGTTCGATTAAAAAATAATTCTCCTGTTGGTGTGCAGGATCAGATCATTTTCCAAAATACCTCCGAGAGCTATTCCTGTTCCATTTGCTGCGGAAATACACCGGTTATCAAACAGGGTATGACTGTAGACACCTCATTCGTCTGCAGAAGAAAAGGCGGACGTTTCATACGTTTTTCCTGGACCGTTACCAAAGGAGGAATGAATCAATTCTATACGGATTCAGTGATCACACCGAATTACGACACTACTTACCGCCTGATCAGTTATTAATCTATGAAAGCATTCTACACCGTATTTCTTCTTGTTTTCATATCATTCTCTTTTAGTGCAAGTGCTCAGGACGAAAAAAAGAAAAAATTCCTGAAAGATCCTGCCGACCAGGCCACGATGGATTCTGCTGAATTTTTTTACCAGGAAAAAAATTACCACATAGCCATTGGAAAATACAAACGCTTATGCGAGAATTTTCCCGATGAAAAAATCCTTCATTTCCGCATTGGAGTTTGCCAGCTCAATATGCAGGAAGCCATGGAGGAAGCGCTTGTCCATTTCGAAAAACTCGATGAAAAAGCATTTGAACGCGAGCAATCGCTTTACTACAGAGCGAGGGCATTGATGCTGAACTACCGTTTTGAAGAAGCCATTCCATTGTTTGAAAAATACAAAGAACAAAAATGGTCGACCTTCGAATTCCGGTTTTTATCGGACATCTACATCACCAATTGCAAAAACGGAATTGAATTATTGAAACAACCGGTCGAAGCAAAAATTGAAAACATTGGCTTACCGGTAAACACCAGCGCATCAGAATATGTTCCGCTGATCAATTCGGAAGGATCTGTTCTTATTTACACCTATCGAGGCCCGCGTTCTACAGGAGGCATTCAACGAAGCACCAACCGTAATTCCGTTGAAGCAGGTTCCTACGATGAAGATATTTTCATTTCCAATTTTGATCCCGCAACAGGCGCATGGTCAGCACCGGAGCCACTCCCCTTCCCTGTAAACACGAAAGCAAATGATGCCAGCGTGTACTTGTCGGATGATGGTCATGAATTGTACATGTTCCGTTCGGTAGATGGCGATGAAGGATCATTGTATGTTTCGCATCTGGAAGGAACAGAATGGTCGAGTCCGGAAAAACTTTACGGCAAGATCAATTCTCCCTGGTGGGAAGGAAGTATTTCCATTTCTGCCGACGGAAGAACAGCCTACTTTTCAAGTGAGCGTCCCGGCGGATTTGGCGGTAAGGATATTTATGTAGCACAGTTGCAGCCCGACGGATCATGGGGAAATATTCGCAATGCAGGACCAAAGATCAACACGCATAAAGACGACGATTCACCATTTATTCATCCCAGCGGTCAGTTCATCACCTTTTCATCGCAAGGACACAATTCGATGGGCGGTTATGATATTTACCGTTGTGATTTAACCAACGACTCCACCTGGTCGGACCCCATCAATATGGGTTTCCCTATAAACACACCCGGCGATGATATCTTTTTTGTAATCACCGGAGATGCGCAGGCAGCCTACTACAGTTCAGGAAAAGCAGGAGGATACGGCAAGCAGGATATCTACAAAATCATTCCGGGGATATTCGGAAAACAGATCCGGATGATTCGCGTGAAAGGTGTTGTAACCGTCGACGACAAACCTGCAGCTTCAGAAATCCGGATCACCTACGAATACACAGGAGTAACACAAGGTATTTATACAGGCAATTCTGCAAGTGGAAAATACCTGATCAATCTTCCATCAGAAAAAGAACTGGTCATCTATTTTAAAGCAGAAGGCTTCGAACCACAATTGCGAAAGATCAACACGAAAGATGTGGATGCATTCCTTGAAACTACCATTGATGTACAGTTTTATACAGACGAATACTTACGAAAACTTAAAAGCAATGGCGACAGTTTAAAAACCATTGCCACAAACGACGGTACGCTTAAAACCAACACAAGCGGAACCGACGATCGCTTTTCGAAATTTGGAACAACGCGTGTAGAAGGACTACGTTTCCATGTTCAAATTGGAGCCTACAACATGCCGCAGAATTTCAACTACAGCACGGTAATGAAACTGGGAAAAGTTGAAAAACAAAAACTGGATGACAACATCACCCGTTTTGTTATTGGAACATTCGATACCTGGGCGGAGGCAAAAGAGTTTTGTCGCTTAGTGATTAAAGCCGGTATAATCGATGCATTTGTTACGGCAGAATACCAGGGCAAACGCTACCATATTCATGAATTGGTGGAAAAAGGGATTTTCCAACCCTGATCAAAATCCGACACAAGGCATCATTCCACCGGAACGCTTCACTTTACCGGAAGTTGTTTTCTTACGCGCCGAAGAATGACGAGAACCGCCGGTTTGACTGTAGTGCGATCCTTTTTTTCGTTTCACTGCAACTGTAGCTCGCGTTTCCGAAGATGAATCATCATTACCTGAGTTATTCAACGAGGAAGGTTTGTCCCAATGCAATTTCGGTAAATCAAATGTTCTGCTCTCGCGGGTGGAAACTGAAATTTCAGCGACTTCTTCGTTTTCCTGTTCCGATGGTTTATTGGTTTGAAAAACATTTACATTCTCTGCATTCACATTATCCAATCCACTATTCATTTCCATCTGCTGCACTTCTATTACCTCCACCTCATTGGTTTTACTTTGTTCTGTATTCACCGCCCAGTCGTTGTTGGCCACGGAAGTATTGGAGGTATTCACCACACTTCTGTTGGTCTGTACGTTTGTCTGCCGCGCTTGTTGTTGTGCCTGCTGTTGCGCTTGCTGCACCTGTTGTGTTGGTCGGACCGGATTGGAGCGGTTGGTGTTGGAGCGATTGGTGTTGGTGGAAGTGTTGGTCTGCGACACATGGAGTGTTGAACGCTGCTGTACCTGTGCTCTTGGTTCTATCGGGTTTGAAAAATTGCTGAATTGAATTGTATTCGACGAATTATTGAACTGAGCAAAAGCCGAGGCATTCAGGAAGAACGAACATGCAAACAAAAAAACAGGGCGCATAGAGGTTATTTTTAGCTCTGTACACCCTGTTTTAAATAAGGTTCAACCCATTATAAAAATAAAAGCCCTGTACTGACAAGGCTTTTAGAATAATCAACGAATAATCAGCTGCTGAACGAAGCGTCCCCCACCGTTTCTTTCAAGTACCACCGAATAAACACCGGCAGGGAATTTTTCAGCATGAATAAAGTAGCGCGATTCACCCATTGGGAATGAACCCGAATAGATTTCTGTGACTTCTTTTCCTAGCATATCGTACATTTTGAGTGATCCCGAAAATGTGAGATTCGTTTGCACAGGAATACAGGTAACCGATGAAGCAGGATTCGGGAAAATATTATCCATTTCCATTGCAATCACTTCATCCACATTGGAAGGCGTGCCCAATACCTGAAAATGGAAATATCCTGCAGGAGCCGGCATAGGACGAACCTGTGTTTTGCCGCTGACAGCTGTTCCTTCTACATAATAATAAACATGCGAACCAACAGCCTGCGCAGGAATATTCGCTACCCAATGACCATTACCAGAATTCGTCATCGCCACAGCTTGGTATCCTGTACCCGGAGTAAGCGACCAATACAAATTAGCAGAAGCAATTCCTGATTTGTGAGTGATGTAGGCATCCACCAGATAAGGGTTCTGATCATCGTAAGTATCAGGCAAATTCTGATGCGAGATCAGCATTGGATCGGCAGCTCCGATAAGGTTGGTGATACAATGAATTACACCACCTGCACTGATCAGATTTGCGCCGGAATTATCAGCATCGATCGTTACGATATTGTATCCGGGCAAGGCTTCTGTTAGAATACGAATCGCAGTTGTATCGTATTGCGTACGGTACACAGGAACGATAGCTGTTTTATTTACGAAGACAAAATTGGGGTAATTGCGATACGCACCATTTCCAAAAGGAGCACCCGGCCAGTTTCCGCTGGTAGAGGGAACCATCGGAACACGAATCACTTTATACGGTGTTCCGAATACGGAATTAAAGTTACTCAGCACATAAAGCAAGTTCGCTTCAATTTGCGGACCATCAGAAATACCTGCAGGAAATTGACCAACAAGAATGGTTTCCTCATTGAGTAATTTCATATGCATATCGATGTGGTGAATATCATCATATGGCAGTGTTTCCATTTTAATGTAGCGCGAAATTCCCATGTAACGTTTCATGATGGTATCTATCTCTGCTTCCGTTTTTGCGCTTACACCGTAAGGATTTCCGGGTTCATTTTCATCGAGAATAAGTTTGGATGCAAATGCAGTTCCGAATCCGTCTACCATCCAGTTTCCTCCGGTATTTACGAGGTCGTTTGGCGATTGGGTGGTGGAATGAATTCCGATTCCCTTAAATGCAGCATATACATTCGGCATTGCATCATCGGCAGGACGCGGACGGTTATAGATCCATTCCAGCAATAAAAGTGAATCCACTTCATTCTTATAAATTGTATGTGCTCCGTAATCGCGGATCCAGATGGAATTGAATGAAGTTTCGATATAACGAATGTTATACAAGGGAACACCGGCATTGGTGAGGTAGGTTTTTACCGCATTGGAATCGCTGCAATGAATAATAACCTGCGCTTCTTCCTGAGCAGCATCTGCAATCTGAGCCAGAATGGCTGGATAGCTTGTCCAGGTTAACACCAGCGATTGTACTTCCTCCCACTGTGCCATTGTGCGCACCGGAAATGATGGAACCGCAGTAACACCGCGCTGGGTTGATCCAAATTGAAAGCTTCCACTCATCATGAGTTGCTCTTCCTCAGGAGTGAGTCCAATGGGAAGATTTCGTTGTGCCTCCAGCGACACATTTAAACATCCGGCCAAAAGTCCGGCAATCATCAGTTTTTTCATAGCATTCAGTAACCCTACAATGTAAAAAGAATCGCTTCAGTGCCCTAACCACAGGATAAATGAAGAATTCTAAAAAAATATTTCATTGAATTTCAACGATTTAAGTATTTTTTCAGTACTATGTATTGCAAAATACTGTTTTATGTACATATCTTTGCAATGTCAAGAAACAACATCACAGGAATTATGGATATAGAAAATGCAAAAGCGCAAATGAAAAAAGGGGTCCTGGAGCTTTGTATACTCTCCATCCTCAACAGACAGGAGTCGTACCCCGGAGATATCATTGAAGAAATGAAGGCATCTAAGATCATATTGGTTGAAGGAACATTGTATCCTTTACTCACCCGATTAAAAAATGCCGGAATCCTCACCTACCGCTGGGAAGAATCGACATCCGGTCCGCCGCGTAAATATTACAAACTCACTCCCGAAGGCGAAGAATTTCTTCAGGAATTACTTGGAGCCTGGCAGGAACTTGTAAGTGCTGTAAAAACTGTAAGTGTAAAAAAATTGAACTGAACCCACCATGAATAAAACTATCACCGCCAACGTTGGAGGATTTGTCTTCAACATCGAAGAACAGGCTTATGAAAGTCTGAGTCGCTACCTCGCCGCTGTTCGTCGCTCTCTGGGAGCTGATGAATGTGTCGACGAAATCATGCAGGATATCGAGCACCGCATTGCTGAATTGTTTCGCGAGTTTCTGCAAAAGGAACACAAAGAAGTTATCGGTCAGCAAAATGTTGCAGAGGTAATCGCCATAATGGGAGAACCCGCTGCATTTGCACAGGAAGAATCGCGTACTGAAAATGAACAGGCATCGACTACCTGGAGCGATGAACAAACCGACAAACAATTTTTCCGCGATTCGGATAATTCCATGATTGGCGGTGTTTGTTCGGGAATCTCTGCTTACTTCGGTTGGGATCCTCTCTTCCTTCGTATACTGTTTGTTATACTGATGATCGGATTCGGATCAGGATTACTGCTCTACGTTATTTTGTGGATCATCATTCCCGAAGCGAAAACCACCAGCGAAAAACTGCGTATGCGCGGAAAGAAAGTGGATGTGGAAACCATTAAACAACGCTTCAACGACTTCAAAAAAGATGTTGAACACCTCAGTACTCCCGAAGGAAAACGCAAAATGAGAAGAGCCTCCTCACGAATGGCAGATGCAATGAGTGAATCGGCGAAAAACTTCTACGATATTTTCGGACGCGCATTAGGCGGTGTGTTGCTGATACTCGGACTCCTCTTTTTGATCTGGCTCATCAAGGCAACGATTTCCAGCAGCTTTATGATCAGCTTATCCGAACAGGGAATTACCGCTGTGAATTTCGAAGAATTCGGTAATGCTTTCTTTGGAACAAGCACCCGCACCAATCTTGTCTATTTTGCAGTAATCGGATTGATACTAATGCCTATTTTGGGATTGCTCTTTGCAGCAGTGCGTTTATTGTTCCGTATTCCATTTAAAACAAAAGCCATCGGTGCGGTTATGGGACTCATCACCTCGGCATGTTTTATAACGCTTACGGTAATCGGAATTCAAACTGGAACCGATTTTGCAAAAGAAAATTCGCAGGTAACTACCACCATTATTCAAACGAATAGCGATACGCTTTACCTCGACAGTTCCTCCGATATTTATTTTTCCGATCATTTCAAGCATCACGACGACACGTTTTTTGAATTGCTGAAATTTGAGGAAAAAGAAATTGTTTACGGATACCCGCTGGTAGACGTTGAACAATCACCCGACTCCAATTTCCGTGTGAACATCAACCGCGAAGCAAGAGGTTCCAATCAGACCGAAGCCATCAGCAGAGCAAAAAACATCGACTACCAATTTGCAGTACAAGATTCATTGGTCACTTTCAACCCCTGGTTCAGTTCTCCGAGGGCCGATCTGATCCGTGGTCAGCAAATAAAGGTCAACATCCAAATTCCCAATGGTAAGACCATCCATCTCAGTCAACGCAGCGACAGGATCATTTACGATATTCAAAACGAAGAAGATTTGTCGGACGAAGACATGGTTGGTTTTTACTGGACCATGAAAGAGAAAAATCTACACCGCAAATAACAAGAGAGGCAGCAGCAAGAGAGAGGCAGCAGCAACAAAAAAAGGGGGATGATGATCATCCCCCTTTTCGGTTTATTAAAAATGGTATCAGCGAATCACCTTCATTGTTTTTACCAGACCGGCAAATTCAATACGCACAAAATAAGTTCCTGCAGTTAGTGAAGCAACATTCAATTGCATCTGTGCAGCACCTGCGTTAAGGGTTTGTGTTAGAGCAGAAAGCACTTCAGCACCCAGCATATTGAAAATTTTGATCACAGGCATACCCGCAACCGGAAGTTCCATACGAATGTTCAGGATATCCTCCATTTTCGTTGGAAACACATTCACAGAAAAAGCAGCATTTTCTTCTTTTACAGAAGTCGCATTGGAGACAATGATCACGCCTTTCATTCCGGATAAGGAATGGTTTGCGCAGGCAAAATAATAGGTTCCTGCAACCGACATGTTAATGCTGCCGCCGCCAAAGGGAACGGTAAATCCTCCGTTAGAGGTAGAACCGTTGGCAAGAAATGTAGCCTGACTCACTTCCACAGCATTGTGCAGGCTGGAAAGAGAAAACAATACATCATCACCAACAATACATTCAACGGTATCCGGAGAATAGGTGAATCCCACTGCAGTTACAGTATGCGTGGTTTGTGCCTGAACAGTTGAAAAAAGTGCCGGAACACCAAGGGAGAATAGAAGTTTTTTCATCAACAATTGGATTTATTTGCTTCAAATATAACAAAATAGACGAAAGTAACAAGCTTGAAATTCTCCTTTTCGGGGGGCTTTTTTCCTTATCTTTATACCCCGAAAACAACAATCTATTCGAGATGCTGAAAGAAAAAGAGAGTGTGAAAAACGAACTGACTTTTGAGCAGTTCCGCGATCAGGTCATTGAAGACTTTAAACTTGCCAACCTTAGCCGCGAAGCTTCTTTGCTGGGAAGAAAGGAAGTCCTTACCGGTAAAGCCAAATTCGGAATATTCGGCGATGGTAAGGAATTAGCGCAGATCGCCCTGGCCAAACAATTTCAAAACGGAGATTTCCGTTCCGGATATTACCGCGACCAAACCTTTATGATGGCCATCGGTGAGCTGAACGTGCAACAGTATTTCGCAGCATTGTACGCCCACACCGATACCGAACACGAACCCGCATCAGGCGGACGGCAAATGGGCGGTCACTACTCTACCCGTTCGCTGAACAATGATGGTACCTGGAAAAACCTGACCGAAAAGAAAAATTCATCGGCAGATATTTCTCCTACTGCAGGACAAATGCCGCGTCTGCTGGGATTGGCACAGGCTTCCAAACTGTTCCGTAACAATGAAAATCTTCATTCGTTCACGCAATTCTCCAATAAAGGAAACGAAATAGCCATCGGAACCATTGGTGATGCATCCACTTCCGAAGGTCTGTTCTGGGAAACCATGAATGCAGCGGGTGTGTTGCAGGTGCCTATGCTGATGAATGTATGGGACGACGGATACGGAATTTCTGTTCCGAAAAAATTCCAGACCACCAAAGAAAGCATCTCCGAAGCACTGAAAGGATTCCAGCGCAACGAGAAACAAAAAGGATATGAAATTTTTAATGTAAAAGGTTGGGATTATGCTGCGCTGTGCGATACCTATGCGCGTGCTGCTGCCATCTGCAGAAAAGAACATATTCCGGTATTGGTTCATGTGGAAGAAGTAACGCAACCACAAGGACACTCAACTTCCGGCTCGCATGAGCGGTACAAGTCGAAAGAAATTCTCGACTGGACCCGCGATTTCGATTGCGTAAAGAAATTCCGTGAATGGATCCTCGAATACAGTCAGCAATCAGGAAAAGTGATTGCCACCGAAGCGGAACTCGACGAAATTCAAAACAATGCAAAAAAGGACGTTCGTGCCGCTCAGAAAAAAGCATGGGAAGAATTTTGTGCACCACTCAAAAATGAATTGAACCAGGTTTTGGCGCTCCTGGATGAACTTGCACAGGAATCCAAACAATCTGCATTCATCCAAAAACAGGCAGAATCATTGCGCACAGCCATCGATCCGATTCGTCGCGATATTCTTACCGCCGCACGTCGTTCGCTTCACTACGCAGCAGGGGAAAACAGCAATGCAGTAACCAAACTATCTGCCTGGATCCGTCAATCCATTTCCGATAATTACGGTCGCTACAGTTCGCACCTCTACAGTGAATCTGCAGAAAGTGCGCTGAAAATAAATGAAGTTGCACCGCGTTATTCTGCCTCTTCCGAACAGGTTGATGCACGTTTGGTATTGCGCGAAAACTTCGATCACATTCTCGGAACCAATCCGCTGGTACTGATCTTCGGAGAAGATTCCGGTAATATTGGTGATGTGAACCAGGGACTCGAAGGAATGCAGGCAAAATATTCTGATCTGCGTGTAACCGACACCGGTATTCGCGAAGCCACGATACTTGGTCAGGGAATTGGATTATCCATGCGCGGATTACGTCCGATCGCAGAAATACAATACCTCGATTATCTCCTCTACGCTTTACAGATCATGAGCGATGATCTGGCCACTGTACAATACCGCACCAAAGGCGGACAAAAGGCACCGGTCATCATTCGCACACGCGGTCATCGTCTGGAAGGTATCTGGCATTCCGGTTCTCCAATGGGAGCCATCATCAATGCCGTACGCGGAGTGTATGTATGCGTACCGCGTAACATGACGCAAGCAGCAGGATTCTACAACACACTGCTGGCATCCGACGATTGCGGATTGATCATTGAACCTCTGAACGGTTACCGCAAAAAAGAAGTGATGCCTGATAACCTCGGAGAATTCCGCACACCATTGGGTATTCCCGAAGTTGTGCAGGAAGGAACTGACCTCACCATCGTATCCTACGGAGCAACCTTTAACCTTTGCGTTGAAGCTGCACAGCAACTCGCAGAAAAAGGAATCAGCGCTGAACTCATTGATGTGCGCACCTTGCTTCCCTTCGACCTGAACCATATCATTGCCGATAGTCTTGCAAAAACCAATCGCTTACTGGTTGTCGACGAAGATGTGCCCGGTGGTGCTTCTGCCTACATACTCGATAAGGTGATGGTTGAGCAAAACGGCTATTTCCATCTCGATTCCGCACCTGTAACACTTGCTGCAAAAGAACATCGTCCTGCCTACGGTTCCGACGGTGATTATTTTTCCAAGCCAAGCGTGGAGGACATTTTCGAAACGGCCTATCACATCATGCATGATGCTGATCCTGCAAGCTTTCCTGCCCTTTACCGCTGATTTTTTCAGCAGGAATTTCAGGCATGAATATTGCAAGAACAACATGATCGCTTAAAAAAATGATAAAACGGATTCTGCTTCTCGCTTTGGTTTTTCAGGTCAGCATCCTGAAAGCCGATCCACCTCCTCCGGTGCAGGTGATCTGCGAACAGGTGATCGCCGGTTTACGTCAGCAATTGGAAAGCACCAATATTGTGCTTACATCCAATGTCGATAAAACCCTCAAGCTGCGCATCAGCAAGAATTACGAGATCTTCGACAGCAAAGGAAAACTGGTGAAAAAAGGAAGCGGAAAAGAAATCGATGTTTCCGATCTCGCATCCGGACGATACACCATCAAGTTCGATAAAGACTCCAACCAGATCGAATACTTCACCAGGAATTAATCCGATCTGCAAAGAATAGAAGAGCGTCAAACGGCGCTCTTTTTTTATTCTCTATATTCGGCTTGTAAATCCTTGTTCATGTTCCGCAAAACCACCGAAAGCGAATCGCATTACCGTGATCTCGAAAAGATGTCGACAGCAGACCTGCTTTCCGGCATCAACAACGAAGACAAAAAAGTTGCGCTGGCCGTTGAAAAAACCATTCCCGGAATTGCAGCGCTGGTGGATGAAATTGTTGCACGTATGCAAAAAGGCGGCCGCTTGTTTTATATGGGTGCGGGAACCAGCGGACGATTGGGCATTGTGGACGCATCTGAATGTCCGCCTACGTTTGGTGTACCGCACGGATGGGTGATCGGACTGATTGCCGGTGGAGATGCCGCCATTCGCAAAGCGGTGGAATTTGCAGAAGACAATACGGAACAAGGTTGGAAGGATTTATTGGAACACGCCATAGGAGAAGAAGATACCGTAATTGGCATTGCTGCATCGGGAACGACGCCTTACGTTATTGGCGCATTGAAAACCTGCAGGGAAAAAGGAATCCTCACCGCATGCATCACCTGCAATCCGGGTAGTCCGGTTACTGAAGTCTGCGATCATCCATTGGTGGCAGAAGTGGGACCCGAATTTGTAACAGGAAGCACCCGAATGAAATCGGGAACAGCGCAGAAGCTGATGCTGAATATGATCTCCACATCAGTGATGATTCGTTTGGGACGCGTAAAAGGAAACCGCATGGTGGATATGCAACTGAGCAATGTAAAACTCATCGACCGCGGCACACGTATGGTGATGGAGGCTTTAAACATTCCGTACGACGAAGCCAAGGCATTGCTGAACCAATATGGCAACGTGCGGAAGGCAATCGAACAAGGCAATAGGTAATCCGAATGAAATTCCGGAGAAAATAGATCAATTGAAAAAGCAATTACTGTTCCTTCACCGCTTTCTACCGTTCCTTCAGTTTCTGTTATGCAACTCCTTTCAACATTCATTGATTTACATTATTTTTTTCTAATTTTAATTCATGCTCTATCGCAATTCTTTCACAAGAAAGTTGATTTCAATTTCACTCATTTTGTGTGTATGCTGGATTGTTTTTGGAGTTCAATACAAATTTCTGGCGGATCAAAAAGCCATTCAAAAAGAAATAAAAAAAAGAATCAAGCAAGGTGTTCCTGAATCCGAATTGTTTGAATTCGATTTAAATAAAATCAGTAAGGATCCGGGTTTTTCTTGGGTAAAATCAAACGAGTTCATTTTGGGTAATGAAATGTTTGACATTGTCCATCGAAAAGGTAACCTGGCTTTTTGTATCAATGACAAACAGGAAGCTCAGTTGTTTCAATATTTAGATGAAATGACCAGAAATGCCTGGAACGCAAAACACGATTTTAAACGATTTGTTTCCATTCAATTTTTTTTTACCGGAAATGAATTTACATCCGATCCCATTTCCGTTATTCGATACTTTAAAATTCCGGAAAAAGACTATGGGCTTCTTCCCGGATTCTGTTTAGAGAAAGAATATCCTCCGCCCTTTTCGGGGACCTGCTGATAATTCTTTGTTGGGCTACAATACTACGCCCATCAATGCTTTATCACACTGAAGGGGATTGTTTCAATTTTGAAAATCAAAATCCTTCAAGGATATACAAACTCAAAATTTATTTCCAAAATTAATGTACATGAAAAAAGTTTTTCTCATAATGGCATTGGTATGGCCTTTTATTAGCCATTCGCAATCCTCTTTTCCATGCGGATCAGACCATATGCGACGTGTCAGAATTGCTCAGGATTCTTCGATTTTAATAAAAGAACATCTACTCGAGCAATTTACGCAACAATTCGTCAACCAAGAATCATCTAACCGAACGAATCAGGTGTACACGATTCCTTTAGTGTTTCATATTCTTCATCAAAAAGGACCGGAAAATATTTCAGATGCTCAAATACATGATGCGGTTGCAATTCTAAATCGTGATTTCCGCAAATTGAATGCAGACACGTCGCAGATTGTAGCAGGATTTGACACACTGGCTGAAGATGCAAAAATCGAATTCCGGCTTGCCACAATTGATCCACTAGGAAATTGTACAAACGGAATCGACCGAATCTATTCTCCGGAAACGTATGTCGGAGACGATGGATCAAAACTCAATCAGTGGCCCCGCAATAAATACCTTAACATTTGGGTGGTTTCTCAAATGGAAAATGGGGTTGCCGGTTATGCCTATTATCCTTCAGCTGTAGATGCCGGATTAATGGCGATGGTGGATGGCGTAATCATTTTGCACAATTATATTGGCTCAATTGGAACAAGTAATCCTTATCGTTCACGTGCACTTACACATGAAGTCGGCCATTGGATGAACTTACAGCATCCCTGGGGAAATAATAACGATCCAGGCGTAGCCTGTGGCGACGATCAAGTTAATGATACACCGATAACAAAAGGTTGGACGACCTGCAACCTGGGTGGAAATGTTTGCAATCCTGGAATCGTAGAAAACGTTCAGAACTATATGGACTACTCCTATTGCTCGCTAATGTTTACAAAAGGTCAGGTTCTCCGAATGCAAGCAGCACTTGAGTCCACCGAGGCTGGAAGAAATAATTTATGGTCTGCCCAAAATCTTCTGGCAACTGGAGTTGATCCCTCAACATTTCAGGTTTGTGCACCAAAGGCTGATTTTTATCCGGACCGGCAAATTGTTTGTCTTGGTGATGCGGTACAGTTCATCGACAATTCCACTCGCGCTGAAGCGACAACATGGATGTGGAATTTTCAGGATGGTAATCCTGCCACTTCGAATTTGCAGTCTCCCCTGGTAAATTTTACTTCACCAGGCTGGAAGCAGGTTTCACTCAACGTATCTAATAGCGAAGGGAATGATACCAAGACGATAAACAGATCCGTATATATATCTGCGGGGATTCCAGATTATTCTATGCCCTATTGGGAAAGTTTCGAATGGTATTTACCCTTCAACGAAAAATGGATTGTAAATAATCTAGGCGAAAACTCAAATGCGTTCTCCTTGTATCAAGGTGTTGGATATACGGGGAATTATTGTATCAAGCTAGGTTACCAAAATCCTCTTCCTATTCCGTTTTTTGACGGAGATAAAGACATCGATGAATTAATTACCCCCTCATTTAACTTAAGCGGATCTTTAGGAACAAATTTTAACTTTAGGTATTCTTACGCAACAAATGCCTTACAACTATCAAACATTACCGAAAAACTTCAGGTCTATTCATCAGTCGATTGCGGTAATACATGGTTCCTAAGAAAAACAATAACAGGTACTGATCTCGCATCAGGTTTTGGTAGCAGTGGTGCCAGCTTTATGCCAACATCACCTTCTCAATGGGGATATGATGAAATCTATATCTCAGGATCCCTGGCGCAGCCTGATGTTCGGTTTAAATTTGTATTTATCAGTTCTCCCTATTCTAACAATTTGTATTTAGACGATATTAATATCGGCACCAGTACGGAAGTTCCCGAGTTTAGGCTGAACGATATTGATGTGTTTCCCAACCCAGTTAATGATTTCCTCACCATTAAGTTCAATAAAATTCTCCCAAAAGACTTATTGATTGAACTCTTTGATATTACCGGAAAGAAACTGGAAAGAATTACATTCATATCTGAATCAGATATATTCTCCCTGGATTTTAGTCAGTATCCGTCAGGCTTGTATCTAGTTCGTCTTTCTTTCGGTGAGCAAAGCAGATGTATTCAGATCATCAAATAATTCAAAAATTGTTAATGCACAGAAAAGCCTCTTTGGGAAACCAAAGGGGCTTTTTTTTGAGCAGAAACTTTCAAAAACAAAACAGATTCATATTCAATTGCATTATGTATTATATTTATCCAGAAAAAACTGACTATTTCAATAGTATGAAATCTGTTATAGAAAAAGCCTGGGAGAACAGGGAACTGCTCAAAGAAAAAGAAACACAAGACACCATTCGTGCGGTGATCGAAGAGATCGACAAGGGACGTCTGCGCGTTGCAGAACCTTCCGGTAACGAATGGGTGGTGAACGAGTGGGTGAAGAAAGCCGTAGTGATGTATTTTCCCATTCAGCAAATGGAAGTGATTGAAGTGGGTCCATTCGAGTTCCACGATAAAATGAAACTGAAAACCGGTTACAAGGAACTTGGCGTACGTGTTGTTCCGCATGCTGTTGCGCGTTATGGTGCATTCGTTGCTCCGGGAGTAATCATGATGCCATCATACGTAAACATCGGTGCCTATGTAGATAGCGGAACCATGGTGGATACCTGGGCTACGGTGGGTAGTTGTGCGCAGATCGGAAAAGATGTACACCTCTCGGGCGGTGTTGGTATTGGCGGTGTACTCGAACCCTTGCAGGCTGCTCCAGTGATTGTGGAGGACGGTTGCTTTGTCGGATCGCGTTGCATTGTGGTAGAAGGTGTGCGTGTAAAAAAACAAGCCGTATTGGGTGCAAATGTAGTGCTGACCAAATCCACCAAAATTATTGACGTTACCGGTGCAACACCGATCGAATACAAAGGCGAAGTGCCTGAACGTTCGGTGGTGATTCCGGGTTCCTACACCAAAAAATTCCCCGCCGGCGAATACCAGGTGCCCTGTGCATTGATTATTGGAACGCGCAAGGAAAGCACGGATCTGAAAACTTCGCTCAATGATGCATTGAGGGAGTACAATGTGGCGGTGTGAGGAATGTGGGAATGTGCTAATGTGGGAATCCTTCTTCGCTTAAGCTACGAAGGACAAGTGTGCGAATGTGCTAGTCCTGACGCTCCTTTCAGTCGGTCGGGATGATTCTCCGATCTGTCGAATCATGTGCTAATACGCCTTCGCTGAAGCTATGTCAAACGATTGTGCCCCCCTACACCCCGTATAGTTAATTTCGCTTTTGTATAAATTGGCCCCTTGGCAATTGGAAATTGGTTCATTGGAAATTGGCATCTTTCCTCGTCTCAATTGGTATACAGGATGGATGGAAGTAGGAATGCCCCCCTTCCCCTTCCCC
>ERZ761602.1069-NODE-1069-length-52567-cov-47.324497_pt1 | contig 52567 bp, 51 predicted proteins | sample MGYA00512165_ERZ761602 | MGnify/ENA primary metagenome ERZ761602 (study PRJEB28899, sample SAMN02445085) | bioreactor sludge metagenome | biome: EBPR sludge; isolation source: Thorneside wastewater treatment plant | place: Australia: Brisbane, Thorneside...
GGTCCTAAGGTAGCGAAATTCCTTGTCGGGTAAGTTCCGACCTGCACGAATCGTGCAACGAGTTGATCGCTGTCTCAACCAGGAGCTCAGTGAAGTTGTAGTGCCGGTGAAGATGCCGGCTACCCGCAGAAGGACGGAAAGACCCTATGAACCTTAACTGTAAGCTGTCACTGGTTTTTCGGTTTCGATGCTCAGCGTAAGTGGGAGACTTTGAAGTGGCCCTTCAGGGGGCTGCTGAGTCGTCAATGAGACACCACCCTTTGGATTTGGAAAATCTAACATCCTGCCCTGAATCGGGCGGAAGGACAATGGCAGCCGGTCAGTTTTACTGGGGCGGTATCCTCCCAAAATGTAACGGAGGAGCGCGAAGTTTGGCTCAGCGTGGTTGGCAATCACGTTTCGAGTGCATAGGCATAAGCCAGACTAACTGTGAGACGGACATGTCGAGCAGATACGAAAGTAGGCCTAAGTGATCCGGTAGTTGAATGTGGAATTGCTATCGCTCAACGGATAAAAGGTACTCTAGGGATAACAGGCTGATCGCGCCCAAGAGTTCATATCGACGGCGCGGTTTGGCACCTCGATGTCGGCTCGTCGCATCCTGGGGCTGGAGAAGGTCCCAAGGGTCTGGCTGTTCGCCAGTTAAAGCGGCACGCGAGCTGGGTTCAGAACGTCGCGAGACAGTTCGGTCCTCTATCCTCTGTGGGCGTAGGAGAATTGAGGGGTTCATTTCCTAGTACGAGAGGACCGGAAATGACGCACCTCTGGTGCACCAGTTGTTCTGTCAAGGGCACGGCTGGGTAGCTATGTGCGGACTGGATAAGCGCTGAAAGCATCTAAGCGTCAAGCCATTCCCAAGATGAATTCTCCCTGAAGGATCGTGGAAGACTACCACGTCGATAGGCTGCAGGTACAAGGTCAGTAATGATTTCAGCCGAGCAGTACTAATCATCCGTCTGGCTTGTTCCAGCTTTTCTTCGAAAGTAGTAATCATTTTCTTCTTATACAGTTGTCAGGGATCCGGTATCCGGCGAAGCGCTGGGCATCGTGAAGGCATTCCTGAAGAATTGCCGCCAGAGGTCCGTCCCCTGAACAAAGGGGATGGGGTTCTGGTGGCCATAGCACAGTGGAACCACCCGGCTCCATTCCGAACCCGGAAGTGAAACGCTGTAGCGCCGATGGTAGTGTGGCGATAGGCCATGTGAGAGTAGGTCGCTGCCAGGTTAAAATTAACCGCCCTGTTCGCAGGGCGGTTTTTTTGTGCCCGGGCTCCGGGGTTGCGTCGTCGTATGGCTGGGGCCATTGGTCCCGGTCAGGTGTTGCGTGAAATGATCGATCCCGCGCTCAATGAGCGCGGTTATAGGCGCTGGCACGGTCCCGTCGGGCTTGGGAACTGTAGCCGAGGATTGGCCTCGGTCGGGCGTCGTTTGGACGTTCGATCCCCATCTGCGGAAATTCGCGGGTATTTGCGGCCATCTGCGCCAAAAAAGGAATGGGAGCGCAGATTTCCACGGATGATACGCGGATTGGCGCAGATTTAGGAAGATTCGGAATCTGCAAGCATGGCACCGAGCCGCCGATTGGCTTCCATATCGGGGAATCCCGCCGCGCTTGGGATGGCACGAGGTTTCGGGGGAAGGTGGAAAAATGGATGCTGGTGCCCCTGAGGTGGACGTGGCGCGATCCGGTCGCGTTTTGCGTCCGGCAAACGCTTGACGGATGCGGCATCGATCCGTTTCAATACGGGGATGAACTCTCTTTCCCGACGTTGTTTTTTTGCCGCTGGCGCGATGCTGCCGACCGCCCTTTCCGCCTTTGCCTCGTTCCCCGGATCTGCCTCCGCGGCTTCTTCCGGCCTTAAGGGGCGTTTTTACAAAACCCTCAAGATCGGAATGGTGAAGGACGGGGCGACGTTGGCTGAGAAATTCGTGATCGCCAAGGAGGCGGGTTTCGACGGCATCGAGCTGAACGCCCCGGGCTACGACATCGAGGAGGCGCGGGCGGCGGTCGCGGCGACGGGATTGCCGGTGGACGGCACGGTTTGCGCCAGCCATTGGGAAGTCCGCCACTCCGACCCCGATCCGGGGGCGCGCGCGAAGGCATTGGAGACCTTGCTCGCCGCCCTTGAGGCGACCCACGCGGTCGGGGGGCACACGGTCCTGCTTGTCGTCGGCCATGGCAAGGACGGCAGCCAAGACGAGGTGTGGGAGAGGAGCGTGGCCAACATTTCGCAGGCGATTCCGCTGGCGTCCCGTCTCGGGGTGGGGATCGCGGTGGAGAACGTGTGGAACGAGTTCTGCTACGACCACAAAGGCGGGGCAGACCAGAGCGCCGACAAGCTTGCCGCCTACATCGACGCTTTCGCCTCGCCTTGGGTGGGGATGCAGTTCGACATCGGGAACCACTGGAAGTATGGGAACACCGGTGACTGGATCCGGACGCTGGGGAAACGCATCACGAAGCTCGACGTGAAGGGCTTCTCACGGACGGAGGGCAAGTTCACCCCCATCGACCAAGGCGACATCGACTACGTCGATGTCACAAAGGCCCTGCTGGAGATCGGATTCCACGGCTGGTGCGCTGCTGAGGTGGGGGGTGGCGACCTTGCCCACCTCAAAGGGGTGGCGTCGGCGATGGACCAAGTCTTCGGCTTGGCGGACTGAACCCGGTTGCCCGCCGGGCGGAAGAGGGTCATATCCGCCGGATCTCCGAACTAGCCATCCGGCGGTTGCCGGGTGGGGGGCGTCCCGATGAGCCACTGCGGGGCTACGGAAGGGTAGGCGCGAAGGGCGTTTCCCGAACGGAGACGGCTTGGCAGCTCGCCCCACCTTCGTCGAGTCTGCCGACGACCTTGGTGGGCGGTCCCGGAACGATCAGGGTCCGCTCCGCAATGGTCCAGACCTTTTCGGGAGTTCGTATCAGTCTTCGCCCTTCTTCCCGCCAATACCGAGGACTTTCAGCGCCACGACGGCGATCAAGGCGATGCCGCCGACGATCACGCCGATGAGCCAGAAGGGGAAGCCCCCCTCGTCATCGGCGACAGGGTCGGGGGTCGGACGGCGTTTCGACGCGACGCCGTCCTCGTCCCCATCGTCTCCCTCGTCCGCTTGGGACTTGGCTTTGGGGGTGCTTTTGGTTTTGGGGGCGGACTGACCTTTCTTCGAGGCCGCTTTTTCTTTGGCGTTTTCCTTGCCTTTCTCCGGCGTCTTTTTCGGGGAGGCCAAGGCGGAGAATTCGTCGACCTCGGCGGCGGCGGGCGGCGTGGCGTTTTCCTGCGGGGCGGGTTCCGCGCCGGGTTCGACCGGAGCTTCCCCGGCGGGGGGCGCGGAGCCATCGCCGGCCTCGGATTCGGCCTTCTTCAGGTTGGCGGTCAGGGCCTCGGAAGCCGAGGCGGCTTGTTTCGCCTTCTCCTTCTCTTTCTCCTCCGCGACCTTGGCGTTGATCTTGGCGTTCAGGGCCGCGATGTAGGAGCCGGCACCCTTCGCCCCCTTGCCCGTCGATTTGGATGTGGACTTGGACTTGGATTTGGACTTCGCGTCGCCGCTTTGGACAGCGAGCGCCGTCGCCTCGGCCAACTTGGCTTTCGCCCCGGCGATGTCGTTCGCGGCGATGAGTTTGTCGACTTCGACGAGCTGCTCCGCTTGGACGGCGAGCTTGACGGTGTCGTGTTCGCGGATACGGGCGAGCTCTGTCGCGGCGAGCTTGAGGTAGTCGTCGATGGCCTTCTTGTCCTGCGGATTCAAGCGGGTCCACTTGATGCCCTCCTTCTTGTCGGCGGCGACGCTGTCGGCGTAGGCCTTGTCCTCGCGGGCTCTTGCCGTCTTGAGTTGCTCCTGGACATCCGATGGGGAGGAGGCGAGGGAGCGCTCGTATTCGGCGTTCCTGAACTCGACGTTCGCCGCGAGGGCCTGGACCTGCCGTCCGAGATTGGGCAGGGCCTGTTTGGCGAGCTCCACGGCTTTGGGGAAGGCGGGGGAGCCGAAATAATTTTCCTCGATCACCTCGTATTCCCGCATGGTTCCGATGAGGCTGTTCATGTCGTTGCCTTGCGCGAAGCTCTCCATGCGAACGAGGCGGATGCGGGAGTCGATCAGCTCTTTGTAGGCGATCTTGTCTTGGGGGCTGTACCAGTCGTTTTCGATTTTGACGAAACCGCGCTCCACTTTGTCGAGTTCGTCGGCGAGGATGGTGCGGATCTCCTTGACCTTGTCGGCGTGCTCGCTGCCGGGGAAGTCGCGGAGGAAGGCGTCCGGCCCGGTTTCCAGCAATTTCCGGTAGGCGTCGACGGAGACGAGGGACCCGGTGGGGACGAGGACTTGGACTTTTTTGAAGGCGACGCTGTCGGGCGCCTCCTTGGTGATGCTCTCGATGTCGCCCCGTGCAAGGATCTTGGTCTCCTTGATCGAGGCGGTGACGGGGATCTCGATTTTGACGATGTCGTCGGCTTCGTAGGTGATTCGCCCGGTGAGCACTTGGCCCGATTTCAGCTTGATCTCGTCGGCGGCGAGGGGCGGGAGGACGGAGACCGCGGCAAGGGCGAGGACGGTGGCGAGCGCCAGAGAGGAAAAAGAGGTCGAATTCATGGCTTCGGGAGTTGGGGAGTGTCCCAGCATACAGGAAAGCGGGATCGCAGACAATGTTTTTGGCTCGGAAAAGGGCGTTGGGAACAATTCTTGTCGAGGTCGGGCTGGTTTCGGGTTATCTTCGCGCGACCAAATCCCCGCCGTGGCAACGCTAGCATTGATCAGTCAAAAAGGAGGAGTCGGGAAGACGACGATCGCCGTGAACCTCAGCTACTCGCTGGCCAAGCGAGGCTGGGCGGTGCTGCTCGTGGACGCGGACTCCCAAGGAGGTATCGGCTTCTCCCTGACCGGGAAGTCGAAGGACGCGCCTGGCTACTACGATTTTCTCGCCGGGACGGAGGAGGTCGGGCCTGATCGGCTCGCCGAAACGCTCATCCCGACGCGGCTGCCGGGCCTTTCGCTGCTGACTCGCGGATCGAGGCGTTCGCTCGACCGGATGCTCGCCGGACCGGAGGAGGCGGGCGTCCTCGCCGGGCGGCTCCAGTCGCTCCACGAAGCCTTCCCGGCCCTCGGCCACGACCTCGTCGTCTACGACACGCCGAGCGGTATCCATCCGGTGACGACGGGACTGGCCAAGGCGGTCGATGCGCTGCTCGTCCCGCAGCAGCCCGGGCCGCTCTGCCTCCGGAGCCTGCCCCAAGCCCTGCGTCTGGTCGCGGCGGCCCGCGAGGGGAACGGGGAGGAGGACCGCCCCAGGCTCGCCGGCATCGTCCTGTCGATGGCGGACCCGGAGGATCCGTCGAACTTGGACGATCAGCGCGAGTTCCGCGATTTGCTCCCGCTGGAGATGGTGCTCGACACGGTCGTCCCGGCGCATCGGGATTTCCGCGAAGCCTGCCGTCTTGGCGTGCCGGTGGCGATGCTGCGCGAGCGACCCTCGGCCTGCTCGCTGATCTTCGACCAACTGGCGGCGGAGTTGGAATCCCGCCTTGGCCTCTACGATGACGAACCCCCGCTCAGGAACCGCGAAGACTATGCCCGACTCGTGGATTGATAAAGACGAACTCGAAGAGCTGGTGGGGGCGTTCGCGCCGCGCCAAGGACGTGCGCGGAAAGGCTCCGCGCCCCCCCTTCGACAAGAGCCGCCCTCGGAGACGGGAGTGGAGGAGACCGTGGCTGAGCTCGAGGTAGCGGCTGAACCTGAGACGGTGGTGGAAGAGGTCCTGCCCCCCCTTAATGAGGTCTGCGATCTGCCTGCGGTCGAAATGCCGTCCCAGTCGGAATTCGAGGTGGTCTTCGAACTCGACGATGCCGACGACGACGGAATCGAGGAGCTGTCCGAAGTGTCTGCCTTGCTCGACGAAGCCGCAGACCCCGCTCCCGAGGAGGAGCTGCCCCCGCCCCTCTCCGGAGTCGTCGTGGCCGAAGCGCTTGAAGTCCAGCCGAGAACCGTTCCGTGGTTTCTGGATGGAGGGGAGGAGCCGTCCCCGCTGCGGGATTCCTCCCTTTCGGAACGCGATGCGGTTCGTGCCCTGACCGCCCTCGCCGAGGCCCGGGCCAGGGCCGAGCGGAACCAGCTATTGAGGGCGAGCCGCCCGCCGCAGGACAAGGCGGAGGAGGTCGAGACGAAGGAACCCGAGGAGGCGTCGCCCGCGCCCGATCTGTCCGTGGAGACGCCTGTCGAGGAGGTGGAGACGGAGGAGGAACGTCCGTTGTTCCCTCCCCGCTCGGAGGGGGTGGAGGTCGACAGCGACTTCGCCGCCCTTCATCGGCGGATCGCGTATTTCGGCGAGAGCGCAAGGTTGCGCTTGGCGGCGGCGGGGGTGGCCGTCTGCGACCGCGACGGCCTCTTGCTCTACTCCTCCGAAAGCGGCGAGGACGGGACGCTGGAGACCGCCCTGCTCCTGGAGGTCTCCGGGCGGACCGACCGGCTCCTCGGCTTGGGCGCGGGACGCGCCATGCAGGTGACGCTCGACGGAGGCGTGTGGCGCTGCCTGATCCGGGGGGCGGGCGCGGCGGAGCATCTCTACGCGGGATTCCGTTTGGGGCGTCCACTGGAGCCGAAGGAGATCGACTTCTGGACGGCGGCGCTCGCGGAGGCGATCCACCCGGCTCCGGCGCATCGATAACCCTCCCGCCGCACTTCCCCCCTGTGTACGACGAACTGTCAGTCTCTTTCGAAAATCCGGCGACCGATCCGCTCGGATATAACCACGTCGAGGGGAAGCTCTATTGCGGACGCGACTCGGTCGAACTGCAATACAAGACGAGGGAGCGCGCTTTCCGCAAGAGCGGGGCCGTCGCCGTCGCCTTCGACTACGCCGAAGTGGAGAGGGTCGAATACTTCTCGAAGTGGTTCCGCCCGAAAATCCTCGTCTTCCAGACCCGCAGCCCCGCGAAGCTCGACGGCTTCCCCGGCACCTCGGTCGGGCGCGTCGAGCTGCGGGTGATCCCCGCCTCGCGCCGGGACGCCGCGAAGGTCGCCGACCTGATCCGCTACAAGCAGTCGCTGGCTTTCGTCGCCGAATCCGAATCTCGGCTTGACCGCCTCCGCTCCCAGGAACCATGAAGCCTGAAACGAGCCATGCCGGGAGCTCCCGCAAGACCTTTGCGCTCTGGGCGGTCTATCTCGCAGGGCTCGCCCTCTACGCGTGGCCCTACGGCTATTTCGGTGCGATCCTGATCCTGGAGGCGAACACCGACCGGACCAGCCAGCCGCAAGCGGGGTTCATCGACGCGGCCTACCGCTCCGCCTCGCTCGACCGCGGCGAGGGGAGGCCCTCCATCCTCGGCGACTTCACCCGCGCCTTCCCCCGCTACACTGACGGGGTCGTCGATCCGCTTTTTCCCTGGCTGATGCGGGGCCATGCCGTCGATCCGCCCGACGCCGTCTTCGAGGCGGGGAAATGGCTGAACTTCACTTTGTCGGGCGGCTTGATCGCCATCCTCGCGGTGGTGGCGGCCAGGGCCTTCTCCTTCTCCGGGGCCGCCGCGATCATCCTGATGGGCGGGTTCGGCATCATCTTGGAGCGCTCCGGCCATTTCAGTTCGGACGCGCTCTATTTCCTCCTCGTCGTGCTGACTTGGCTCTGCGCCCTCAGCCTCATCCGGCAGAATCCGCTCTGGCTCTACGGCGTCTTCGGATTTTTCCTGGGCTTGAGCTACCTCGCCAAACCCTTCGTCTGGCCCATCGTGTGGGGCTTCGTGATCGTCTCCGTGCTGCGTTCGCTGCTCGCGGGGGTGCGCCCCCGGCGTGATCGCGAGGAGGCGAGCCTGTGGTCGCCCTCGAACCAGATCGTCGGCTTCGCCATGATGATCGCCGCCTTCCTCCTTGTGACGGGACCGCGCCTCAGCTACGCGGCCTCGACCTTCGGCGATCCCTTCCACAACTATCAAAAATACGCCGCCTGGCTCGACAGCCCGGAGGAGGCCGCCGCCTTCCAGCGGGACCACCCCGGACGGGCCGAACTCTCCGCAATCCCGCCCGGGGGGAGGCCGGGACCGCTCCGCTTCGTCCGGGAGAAGGGCCTCGCCGCCTTTGCGAAGCGGGGCTTCGAAGGCGCCTTCGCCGAGGTGAAGTCAAGCGTGCTCGGGCGGGTCGGGGGCCTCCTCGTCTACGGCTTCGTCGTCTTCCTCGTCGTCGCCGTGATCCACCGCCATGCCGCGAAGCGCCAGGACGAGGAGGTCTGGCGGGTGCGGGGCACGAGCGCCCGCTGGATGCTGCTCTTCCTCGGCAGCGTCGGTGCGATCACGCTTTTCTACGTCGGCATGGGGCACCCCGTGATCCCGCACAACGCGATGACGACCTCGCTTTTCCTCCCCGTGCTGATGACCTTCGTCTGGATCGCGGAGCGGTACCGCCGCCAGCTCCAACGCACCAGCCACGCCACCCTCGTGAACCGGGTCTACGCGGGGCTGATGGCCGGCCCCATCGTCTGGATCACGATCCGCATCCTGCTGTCGGTGAAGACGCCGGTGGCGTGACCACCGCGCTCATCACCCCGCGTCCTGGAGCCGCCGCACCAGCCCCTTGATCTTCCGCGCCGCCCAGACGCGCTGGAAGGAGACCTCCGGCTCGTCGCCCGAGGTGAGGAAATCGACCGTGCCGATCCCGAACATCCCGGCGAGGCCTCGGCAGGTCACGTTGATGGAGCGGATGTCGGCGACGCGGACCTCGCGCGAGCTGCGGGCGAGGAGTCCGGTCACGATCTCGATGCGGCGGGCGCGGATGCGGTAGTCGTGGGTGAAGCGCACGAGGCTGAGCCGCACCAGCCCGGCCGTGGCGAGGCCGAGGCCCGCGAGGGTGAAGGTCGGATCGACGCGGTAGAGCCAGATGCCGCCCGTGACGCCGCCGATGAGCGCGAGGAGGGAGAGCGGATAGGTCAGCACCGAAGGATGGCCGATGTAGAGGAGGCGGTCGCGGTGCGTTTTCGCCGGTGGCGGCTCTGGTGGATCGGTCGGGTCGCTCGGATCAGATGGATCGGTTTGATCTTCTTCATCGTCTTCCTCCTCCCAGTCCAGAAGATCGCGCAGGCGCTCGCATTCGGTCGCGCCTTCGCGCAGGCAGACGTCGTCCTCGGCGAAGTCGCCGCTTTCCAAGCCGTCGAGCAAGTCCTCCACGGTGAACGGCCCCAGCCGCCGCCCTTCCTTGAGGACGTAGACGGCGTCTCCCAGTGGCAGTTCGCCGTCCATCACGGCGCCGCTGCTCCCGGCTCGGGAATTTCGGGAAGGAGGTCGTCGCGGCGCAGCAGGGCGGCGAGGTCGAGGGCGGCGAGGGCGGGGCCTTCGCTGCGCAGGACGATGGCCTCGACCGGGGCGATGCGGTCCATCTCGCCGACGGTGGTGTGGACGAGGCCGCGGATGATGGCCGGGTCGCCCTGCGGCGTCGGGAAAAGGTTCGTGGCGCGGAAGACGAGCCGCCCGGCGTCCCAGTCGAGCTCGAAATTGCCGATGGTCAGGGTCTGGTTCACCCGCATGGCCAGTTCGGCGAGGCGCTCGCGATGCGCCGGGCCGGGGCAGGAGCGCGGCGACTCCGCCACCACCGAGACCACCGGGAGCGCGGGGAAGGACTGCACATGCAGCTCGACGCGGGTGTGGTGCGCCTCGAAGCCGGCGCGGACCACCTCGCGGCCCGAGACTTCGGTGCAGGACCAGCCCGCCTCCGCGAAGACGGAGAGGACGGTGGTGTGGAGGGGGGAAGGGGCGCTCATGCCGATGGCAAGGGAGGCCGGGGCGCGGCGGGCTTCAACTGTTTTTTGCGAGGCGGGGCGCCAATCATCCAAGCCAGGAAGGCCATCAAGGCGAGCGATACGATCCCGCCGACGTGGCTGCCCATCGCGAAGCCGACGGAGTAGAGCAGCGGGTAGAAGAGGAAGGCGATGACCAAGAGCGTTCCGGGGTCTAGGAAACGATAGGGGACGTCGAGATGCCGCATCTTCGAGACGCCGAGATCCAAACCGATCATCGCAAACAAGACGGCGACGAGGATTTCCCCGGCGAAAGAGATGGCTTGACCTGTGAATCCCAGCGACGCGCCGAAGAAGCGGTAGGGCGCGAGGAAAATGAAATACTCGGCGGCGAGCACGGCGATCAACGCAGCCCGCCCGACCACGTTCCCGAAGACCGAGGCCCCGATGACGATGGCGTTCATTGTCGCATTGGCGAGGAACAGCCGCACCGTCTCGATGAGCAAGTCCACCGGCTCGATCCCGCCGAGGAAGTAGCGCAGCAGGGAGTAGGGCAGCATCGAGACCAGCAGCGTCGCGGCGAAGCCCGTCGCGACGAGGATGCGCCCGCCCACGATCTCCTGCAGGCCGAGCCGTGAGGTCACGAGCAGTTCGGCATTCCGTCCCGGACCGAGTTCGCATTGCAGCGAGCGGAACTGGCCGAGGGGGAGGATGAAGACGAAGGCGAGGAAGCTCACCGCCGCCAGCATCCCGCCGGAAAAGGCCGAGACCTTGGCTCCCGAGAGCAGGACCGAGAGGCCCGAGTCGACCAAGGCGGCGAGGAGGGCGCAGACGTGCAGGATCACGAACCCGGCGATGAAGAACGGAGCGCGCAAGGAGCGCCGCAGCTCGCGCACGCAGACCGGGCCGAGCCATTCGGGGAACTCGGCGACGGGCTGGGCCGTGCTGTATGGGCTTTGCCGCATCACATTTTCGGAATTCGGGGCAGTTCTTTCAATCGAACGACCCCCCGTAGCGAAGTTCGTGAGAACTTCGACCCGGACGTAGCTTGAGCTTGGGGGGAGAAATTCTCACGAATTTCTCTACGATGCCAGACACAACCCTGTCGGGTCGCTCATTTGACAGGGTTCAGCACCACCTTCTTCACATCCATCAGGGCCGCGCCCTTCAGCTCCAGCGGCACGATGGCGAGCTTGCTTTCGCCCTTGGTCTTCAACTCGACGGTGCCGAGCTTCACCTCGCGCCAGTTCTGGAACCCGCCCGTGTCCTCGACAGCGAACTCGAAGGTGTGCTCGTTGAGGAGCACGGCGGCGCGGCTGCCGTTGTTCCCGGCCCCGCTGCCGTAGTGGAGGACGACCTCGAACTTCCCGGGGGCGCTCACGTCGAAGACCCATTCGGCCCAGTCCTCCGGGTGCTTCCAGAAACCGAGGCAATCCTTCTCCGGCTTCGGCTCGTAGCGCAGGGCCTCGGCGTAGGTCGTGGCCGACTTCGCGAGCAGTTCGATGGTGCCGTCGATGGATTGGCCATGCGGCTCGGACTCCGGCGCGGGGCGGAAGTGGATGCCCTTCACTTGGAAGGCGGGCACGTTCGACTGGTCTCCGGTGAGGAGGGTCACGGGATATTCGCCCGTCTTGGGGAGGTAGACCGGGCCGAGGACGAGCGGCTCGTTCTCTCCGACGGGATTGGTGCGGGGCGCGTAGCTTTTCAGGACCGCCTCCTCGCCGATCTTGAGCTGCACCCCGAGCTTCGGGCGGACGGAGTCGTAGAGGAGCCCGGCGTGGAAGTTCCCCCAGCGCTCCGCCTTCAGGGTCCAGCTCCAGTTGGCGAAGTGGCTGCCCGGCACGTAGGTCCCGTCCTTCGCGTCGAGGGTGAAGGCCCCTCGGTTGCGGTCGACCTTCCGCGCGAAGTCGGGCGTCTCCTCGGTTTCACGGAGTTCGCCGAAGGGATCGGGCGGCACGTTCGTCGTGCCCGCCTCGGGCGTTTCCTGCGCGAGGAGAGGCGCGAGGGCGAGTGGGAGGAGGGCGAGGCGCAGCGACGTGGCGGGTTTCATGAAGCGGGAGTGTATCGGATTCGCGATTCCGCCGCAAGACCGGAATGCGGGCCGGGAAACTGGCGCTTGAGTCCGGGGGGAAGGGATGCGAATTTCCGGCCTTCCGTCCCCGTAGTTCAACGGATAGAACAAGGGTTTCCTAAACCTTAGATCTGGGTTCGATTCCCGGCGGGGACAGTTTTTCGCTCCTACTCGTCCTCATCCTCCTACTCAAAATCGGCGGAGTAGGAGGATGAGGACGAGTAGGAAGGCTGCGAGCGAGAAGGGAGCGCGGACACTCCTGTCCGCAACTTCTATCACCCGCGTGCTCTCCTCCGAGGCGGATAGGAGTGTCCGCGCTCCTCTATCCCGCTTCGCGGAATTGAATCGGGGCGACTGGATTCGAACCAGCGACCTCCTGGTCCCAAACCAGGCGCACTACCAAGCTGTGCTACGCCCCGTCGCGGCGAGAGTCCGGGGACCGACAATGTCCCGCCTCCGCCCCCGCTTTCAAGCGGCAATTTCCCCGCCACCCGGCCCGCTTTCCGGTTGGTTTTCGCCGCAAAGCGGATAGCTTGTCCGCCCGCAAAACTCCCCAGCCCATGCCGGATTCCCCAGAGCCCCAGCGAAAGACTCTCGAAGAGCGCGCCCAGATGTCCGATCTGGAGCGCCTGCGCCACTCCTGCGCCCACGTCCTCGCCACGGCTATCGCGAAGCTCTGGCCCGATGCTCAGTTCGCGGCGGGGCCTCCGGTGGAGAGCGGTTTCTACTACGACGTCGATCTCGCCCACCGCATCACTCCCGACGACTTCCCCGCGATCGAGGAGGAGATGACGAAGGTGGTGAAGGAGAACCAAGTCTTTGAAAAAGTCGAGGTCTCCCGCGCCGAAGCGCTCGAACTCGCGCAAAAGGGCCGCCTCGCCGCCCTCGCCGAACGCGACACGCCGAGCCGCTTCAAGATCGACCTGCTCCAGGACATCCCCGAGGACGAAGCCATCTCGCTATATAAAAACGGCGACTTCTGGGATCTCTGCGCCGGACCCCACGTCCCGCGCACCGGAAACTGCAAAGCCTTCAAGGTGATGAGCGTGGCCAGCGCCTTCTACAAGGGCGACGCCGCGAATCCCCAGCTCCAGCGCGTCTACGGCACGGCTTTCAAGAACAAGACCGAGCTGGAGGAGCATCTCGTCCGGCTGGAGGAGGCGAAGCAGCGCGACCACCGCAAGATCGGGAAGGAGCTGGACCTCTTCCACATCGACGAGGCGGTGGGGCAGGGGCTGGTCCTCTGGAAGCCGAAGGGCGCGATCCTCCGCCAGGAGCTGCAGAACTTCATCGGCGAGCACCTCGAACGCCAAGGTTACAGCCAAGTCTTCACTCCGCATATCGGCAAGCTCGGACTCTACCGCACCTCGGGGCACTTCCCTTACTACGCGGAGTCGCAATTCCCCCCCGTGGTCGAGCGCGAGAGCCTGAAGGCCCTCGCCGACGAAGGCTGCGGCTGCGGCGAGCTTTCCAACCGCCTCGCCTCGGGCGAGATCGACGGCTTCCTCCTGAAGCCGATGAACTGCCCCCACCACATCAAGATCTTCCAGAGCAACCACCACAGCTACCGCGACCTGCCCGTGCGCCTCGCCGAGTTCGGCACGGTCTACCGCTGGGAGCAGTCCGGCGAACTCGGCGGCATGACCCGTGTGCGCGGCTTCACCCAGGACGACGCCCACCTTTTCTGCACTGAGGACCAGGTGCGCGACGAGATCGTCGGCTGCCTTGAGCTGGTCAAGATCGTCCTCGGCACCCTCGGTATGACCGACTATCGCGTCCGCGTCGGCCTGCGCGACCCCGACTCCAGCAAATACGTCGGCGACCCCGAGAAATGGGACCGTGCCGAGGCCGCCCTGCGCGAGGCCGCCGCGACCCTCGGCTCGCCCTTCACCGAGGAGCCCGGCGAGGCCGCCTTCTACGGGCCGAAGATCGACTTCGTGGTGAAGGACGTAATCGGTCGCGAATGGCAGCTCGGCACGGTGCAGGTGGACTACAACCTGCCCGAGCGGTTTGGCCTCGAATACATCGGTCCGGACAACGCCCCCCACCGTCCCGTGATGATCCACCGCGCGCCCTTCGGCTCGATGGAGCGATTCGTCGGGGTCCTCATCGAGCATTTCGCGGGCAAGTTCCCGACTTGGCTCTCGCCCGAGCAGGCGAGGGTGCTGCCGATCTCCGAAAAATTCCTCGAAACCGCCGACGCCGTCTGCGCAAGCCTCCGCGAGGCCGGAGTGCGGGCCACGGTGGACCGTTCGAACGACAAGGTGGGGGCGAAAATTCGTCTTGCCCAGTTGGAGCGGATTCCGTATATGTTGATCATCGGAGCGAAAGAACAGGAATCGAACCAAGTCTCCCTCCGTCACCGCGACCGCGGCGACGAAGGCTCGCTCGATGTTGGCGAATTCCGCGACCGGGTCGTCGCGGAGATCCGCTCGCGCTCCCTATGACGAGGACCGTCCATCCGCGTCCCGCCGCGTCCGCGCTCCCGCCGGACGCCCGACTTTCCCGCCCCTCGTCCCAACCAGCCGGGGCGGCCCCAACCCACTAACCTGCCGGAGGTACCCTGCCATCGCCAAACAACCCATGAAACGCCGGCCGCGTCCTCCACGGACGCGGATCAACGACAAGATCCGCTGCCCCGAGATCCGGGTGATCTACGGCGAGCACAACGTGGTCCTGCCCACGTGGAAGGCCCTCAACAAGGCGAAGGAGCTGGGCCTCGACCTCGTCGAGATCGCGCCCAACGCGAGGCCCCCCGTCTGCCGCATCGTCGACTACGGCAAGTTCAAGTACGAGCAGTCGAAGCAGAAGAAGTCCGACAAGCCGAAGAAGCGTGAGAAGGAGGTCAAGTTCCGCGTCAACATCGACCCGCACGACTACTCCATCAAGATGATGCACGCCGAGGACTTCCTTGCCCACGGCTTCAAGGTGCGCATCCAGCTCCAGTTCCGCGGTCGCCAGATGGCGCACAAGGAGCTGGGCTTCGCCCTGATGGAGAAGATCAAGGTCGATCTCGCCAGCATGGCCCACGTCGATCTGGAGCCGAAGCTGAACAACCGCAACATCCTCATGATGGTGTCGCCCCTCGCGCCCGAAAAACAGAGGCGGAAGTTCCGCAAAGACGGCACGACCGTCGATCTCGCCGAAGCTGAAGCCGCGATGGAGGCCTACGACGATGACGATGATGACGACGACGACGAGGACTACGACGGCGAAGAGGATGGCGATGACGCCACCGACGAAGTCGAGGACTCGGATGAGGATGAGTCGGAGTGAGTGTCCGGTCCTTGGGTGCCGCTGAGAATTCACCTTGGCATCGCGCCTCAAGGAGGTGTAGTGTCGCAGGCATGAGCGCCATCGAAATTTCGCAACTCTCCCTTCGCGAGAAGTTCCAAATCATGCAGGCGATCTGGGAGGATTTGCGTGGCCACGTTGATCGTTTTGGAGTCCCGCAGTCCCATCGGGATCTGCTGGATGCCCGCCGTCGCAGAGCGGAATCGGGCGAGTCCGAGATTCTGGACTGGGATCAGGTCAAGCACACCATTGGCAAGCGATGATCCGCATCCGCATCTCGGAGGAGGCGTTGGATGATTTGGACGATGGCTATTGGTTCTATGAAATTCAAGAGTCTGGCTTGGGGGACTATTTCGCTTCCACACTCAAGGCGGAAATCGAAGGGCTGAGGATCACGGCGGGAATCCATCGACGGGATTACTTGGACTACCACCGTCTGCTCAGTCGGGTTTTCCCACATGCCGTCTACTACACATTCGAGCAGGACGAGGTGGTGGTATGGGCGGTCGTTGACTGCCGCCGCGACCCGGATTGGATTCGACATCACTTGGACGGTTGAGACCGAAAGGCGCTTGCTTGGATTGACGGATTGCCGGTGAAAATTCCGAGAAAACTCTTCCTCTTCGACATCGACGGCACGCTTCTCGACACGGGCGGAGCGGGTCTCGTCTCGTTGCGCGACGGCTTCCACGCCGCCTTTCCCGAACATCGCGAGCGCCCCTTCCCTCCGCTCGAACTCGGCGGCGCGACCGACGGCGGAGTGGCGATGCATTTGTTCGAGCACTTCGGCCTACCCGACACGACGGAGCATCGCGAGTCCTTCTTCGGCCACTACACCGTGAAGCTTGCCGGACATCTGGCGAGCTTCGCCGAGCAGGGGAGGGGACGGCTCCTGCCCGGCGTCGAGAATCTGCTCGCCACTTTCGAGGAACACGGCCATCACCGTCTCGCCGTCCTCACCGGGAACCTGCGCGAGGGGGCTTCGATCAAGCTGCGCCATTTCCGCATCGACCGACACTTTTCCACCGGGGCCTTCGGTGACGACCACCACGACCGCAACGAACTCGGCCCCATCGCGCGGCGGCGCGCCCGCGAGACCTTCGGCGAGGACTTCGCCCCCGCCGACATCGCGGTGATCGGCGACACCCTCCGCGACATTGCTTGCGCCCGAGCCTTCGGGGCGAAAGCCGTGGTCGTCGCCACCGGAGCCACGAGCCGGGAGCAGCTCGCCGCCGCCGCGCCCGATCTGCTGCTCGATGATTTTTCCGATGCCGCTGCGGTCATGGATGGGATCGAGGCGGTCTTTTCTGATCGGTAGAGGTTTTGTGGAAAAGGCGGGAGCGCCGCAGGAGCATCCTCCATTTTTCCGATTTGCGAAAATTTGCGGGCATTCGCGGCTATTCGCGTCCCAAAACAATGAGGAACGCGAATTTTCGCGAATCGCCACGAATGGGAGAAAGCATCATCCCGATCCACGCTCCAACTCCCTTTTCCCGCCCCAACACGCGATCCGGGCTTGACCTACGCTTGATGGCTCGGTTTCAATGGGGGACCATCCCCGATCTCCCCGCCATGAAGAGACTGCTCGTCCTCTCCCTCCTCCCCGCGTTCCTCCCCGCCGTCGCTCAGGAGGCTACCAAGGCCTACCCCGAGGCCCCCGCCGAAACCGTCCCCGGCGATCTCTTCGTCGTGCCCGAAGGACTCGAGGTCACCCTTTGGGCTTCCTCGCCGCACCTCTACAACCCCACCAACCTCGACATCGACCACGCCGGACGCATCTGGGTGGCCGAGGGGGTCCGCTACCGCAGCCACTACGCCCGCCAGCCCGAGGGCGACCGCATCGTCGTGCTCCAAGACACCGACGGCGACGGGAAATGCGACAGCAGCCACACCTTCGTGCAGGAACCCCTCCTTGTCGCCCCGCTCGGCGTCGCCGTGATCGACAACCAGATCGTCGTTTCCCAGCCGCCCCACCTCCTCGTCTACACCGACGTCGACCGTGACCTGAAATTCGACCCCGCCGTGGACAAGCGCGAGATCCTCCTCACCGGCTTCAACGGGCAGAACCACGACCATTCCCTCCACTCCGTCACCGTCGGGCCGGACGGGAAATGGTATTTCAACTCCGGCAACTGCGGCGGGCGCTTCACCGACAAGTCGGGCAAGACCTTCACCATCTACGGACCCTATCGGCCCGGCCCCATCGGCCCCTTCGAGTTCCCCCACAATGCCGGAGCCCTCGCGGGCACGCCGAGCGACGACGGCCACCTCTACACCGGAGGCTTCACCGTGCGCATGAACCCCGACGGCACCCACGCCGAGATTATCGGTCACAACTACCGCAACGCCTACGAGCAGTCCGTGACCTCCCTCGGCGACGTCTTCCAGAACGACAACGACGACCCGCCCGCCTGCCGCGTCTCCTGGGTGATGGAATACGCGAACTTCGGCTTCGCCTCCAACGACGGCCAGCGCACTTGGCAGGCCGACAAGCGCCCCGGCCAGACCATCGCCACGGCCGAGTGGCGGCAGGACGACCCCGGCATCGCCCCCGCCGGCGACATCTACGGCGGCGGCTCGCCCACGGGCAACGTCTTCTACGAGAACGGCACCCTTGGCGAAAAATGGATCGGCACCTTCCTCGCCTGCGAGGCGGGGAGAAACGTCGTCTTCGGCTACCAGCCGAAGCTGGACGGAGCCGGCTTCAAGCTGGAGCGCACCGACTTCCTGACCAGCAACCCCTCGGGCGAGTTCGCCGGGTCCGACTTCCTCGGCGGTTCGTCCAGCGTGAACAACGAAGTGCGCACCCTCTTCCGCCCCTCCGACATCGCCGTCGGACCCGACGGAGCCCTCTACGTCACCGACTGGTACGACCCCCGCGTCGGCGGCCACCAGGACCTCGACAAGACCTGCTCCGGCGCGGTCTACCGCATCGCGCCGAAGGGATTCAACCCTGTCGTGCCGAAGATCGAACCCTCTACCATCGAGGGCCTGATCGAGGCGCTGAAATCGCCCGCCGTGAACGTCCGCGCCATCGGCTTCCATGGATTGAAAGCCAAAGGCCGCGCCGCCCTCGAACCCGTCGCCGCCCTCCTCGACGACCCGAATCCCTACATCCAGGGCCGCGCCATCCACCTGCTCTACCAGCTCGGCATCAGCGGCCCCCGCGTCGCCGGATACCCCGCCGACCAGCTCACACCCGAGCGCAAGATCGCCGCCTTCCGTGCCATGCGCCGCGCCGGGCTCGACATCTCCGGCAGCGCCGCCGACCTCGCCGGGGATCCCCATCCCGCCGTGCGCCGCGAGGTCGCCCTCGCCATGCGCGATGCTTCCTTCGACCTCGCGAGGGATCTCCTCGTCGCCGTGGCCAAAGGCTACGACGGAAAGGACCGCAGCTACCTCGAGGCCTTCGGCACCGGCGCGACCGGGAAGGAGGCCGAAGTCTACGCCGCCGTGAAAGGCGAAATAGGCAATGACGATCCGCGCCTCTGGAGCGAACCCTTCGCCGACATCGCGTGGAGGCTCCATCCCGTCGCCGCGATCGAGGACTTCCTCACCCGCGTGCGCAGCGAGACCCTTCCCCTGCCGCGCCGTCAGCAGTCCCTCGACGCCCTCGCCTTCATCCGCACGAAAGGCGCCGCCACCGCCATGCTCACCGCCGCCCAGCTCGACACGCCGCTGAAATCGCAAGCCGTCTGGTGGCTCATGAACCGCGTCAACAACGACTGGAAGGACCACGGCCTGATGGAGGAGCTGAAGGCCCGCAGCATCTACGATCCCGAGAAGGTCGTGATCCAGGAGATCATGACCCCCGCCCCCGACGAGGCGCAGCGCGCCGCCCTCACCGTCGAGGCGGTGCTCGCCTTGGAGGGCGACGCCGAGCGCGGCAAGGCCACCGCCGCCCGCTGCATCATGTGCCACGAGATCGGCGGCGTCGGGGTACAGTTCGGCCCGCCCCTCGACGGCTGGGGGAGGACGCAGACCGCCGAAGTCGTCGTCCGCAGCCTCGTCGATCCCAGTGCCGACATCGCCCACGGCTTCGACGGCTCGGTGATTTTGACGAAGGAAGGTAAGACCATCCACGGTCTCGTCATTCAGGAGGGCAACCCCACCATCGTCACGAGCATGGGCGGCGTCACCCAGATGATCCCACGACAGCAGATCGGATCGGCCGAAAAGCTGAACCGTTCCCTCATGCTCAGCGCCGCGCAACTAGGCCTGACCGCGCAGGACGTGGCGGATCTGGTGGCGTTTTTGCGGGCGAATTGAGGGGTGGAGGTTGAATGCGAACCGAGAGTGTGGCAGAGTCCTCCCATGGCAATGCTGGAGTCGCCCGCTCTTCCCGATTTAGTAGGGACCTTTCGGACCTTTGGCGATTTCGGTCCGCTATACGAAATCATCGGCCATGAAGAGGATGGATGGTTGCTGGTGATGGTCGTCGAGACTGGCGAATATTTGACCTATCCACTCGAACAAGCCATCCGCGATCCCGAAGCGAACTGAGTCATGTTCGCGATCGCCTTTGATCTCGTGGTCGCCGATGTGGTGGAGCATCATCCGCGCGGAGTCGCGGCGGCGTATTCCGAAATCGCCTCTGTCTTGGGGCGCTACGGTTTTGAACGGGTCCAAGGGAGAGTCTACGTTTGCGGCCATCCCGACATGGCGAACCTGTTCGCCGCCCTTCTCGCGCTCAAGGCCTTGCCGTGGTTTCCGCTCGTCGTTCGCGACATCCGAGGATTCCGCATCGAGAACTGGAGCGATTTCACGGCCTTGCTGAAGGATGGCACTTCTTGACCGATACGGCGTCCCACCGCTTCCACCTGTCAAAACTCTACGCCCTCGTAAACCTCCGCCAACGGGAACGAGGCCTCGATCTCCGGCAGGGGAACAACGGCGTCCAATCCGCTGTAGTCCTCGCGGGCGAAACCGCCGTCGGGCTGGCGTCGGTGAACCGTGAGGGCGGGTTCGTCCGGTTCCGCGAGAATCAGGACCATCAAGCTTGGGATCGTGAGGTAGGCCTCGCGCTTTTCGGCCAAGTCGATGCGGCGGGTCGATTCGCTGAGCACTTCGACGATGACCACGGGCCGGTCCTGCCATTGGTCTTGGGCGTGGTTCTTATGGCAGACCACCATCGCGTCCGGGTAGTAGAAGCGGGTGTGGTTGAAGAACTGGACGCGGACCTTCGTGTCGCTGTTGAAGGGGCGGCAGGGCTTTCCGCGGAGGGCGGTACCGAAGGCAAGGTAGGAATTGCCAGCAATTTCATTGTGCTGGTTCGAGGCCCCGGCCATCGCGTGGACCTCCCCGCCGAGATATTCGTGTTTCACCTCGGAAACGAGTTCGCCTTCGAGGTAGTCTTCCACGGAAATCGGTGCCGGTTGGCGGAGTGCGGACATCGCAGCCATTCTAGCCTCGAAGGCCCCGGCGGTCAACGGAGCGCCTTGTCCTCCGTTCACCGTTTACAGTCCACGGCCCCTTTGCTACGATGCCTGCCATCGGCATGAAAGCGTCCCCTGCCACCCGCCTCGCCTCCATCGCCGCGCTGCTGCTCTGCGGATGCGGCAAAGAGCCTCCTCCCGGCGGCATGGAGGGGGGTGAAGGCGGGCGAGACGCGCGTCTTCGGGGGGATCGAGATGGTCTGGTGCCCGCCGGGGAGCTTCGCGATGGGGAGTCCGGCGCCGAGGGAGTTCGAGGTGCTGGATTGGACATTCCTGATGGGCGGCGAGGAGTGGCGTCTCGACACTGAAACGAGGCATCGGGTGACCTTGACGCGGGGTTTCTGGCTGGCGAAGACGGAGACGACGCAGATCCAATGGGAGAGCGTGATGGGAGACAATCCGAGCCATTTCAAAGGCCCTGACCTGCCAGTGGAGCAGGTGAGTTGGAACGATATCCAAATCTGGCTGGCGGAGATGAACCGGAAACAGCCCCTGCCCGCAGGCTGGGTATGGGATCTGCCGACCGAGGCGTAGTGGGAGTATGCCTGCCGGGCGTGGACGGGAGGGCCGTATGCCGGAAGCGGACAACTGGATGAGATGGGTTGGCATGAGGGAAACAGCGGAGGGGAAACGAAGGTGGCGGCCAAGAAACGGGCGAACGGCTGGGGGCTTCACGATATGCACGGGAACGTGTGGGAGTGGTGCCGGGACCGATATGAGGAATATCCGGCGGGCGTCGCGACCGATCCCGTCGGCCCTGCTGCGGGTTCGTTTCGCGTGATCCGGGGCGGCGCATGGCTCAACCACGCGCAATTCTGCCGATCCGCCTACCGCCGAGGGGGGTACGCCGGACGACCGGCACGGCAGTTTGGGCTTCCGCGCCGCCATCGTCCCCTCCCCCTGACAAACCATTTGAAAGCCCCGCCTTTTCTGCCATGCTCCCAAGGCCCGTTTTCCAGGAGGGCCGCACCCGCATGGGCAGAGAACGGAACAAGGCGATCCTCGCGCTAGAGGACGGAACGGTCTACCACGGCACCGGATTCGGGGCCGCGACCACGCGCACTGGCGAGGCCTGCTTCAACACCTCGATGACGGGCTACCAGGAGATCCTCACCGATCCCTCCTACCGTGGCCAGTTCGTGACGATGACCTACCCGCTCATCGGGAACTACGGCGTCGGCGAGACCGACGCCGAGAGCGGTGCGGTCCATGTGAGCGGCTTCGTCGTCGAGGAGCTTTGCGACGTGCCGAGCAACTGGCGCAGCGAGCGCTCCCTCCACGACTACCTCCTCGCCGCCGGCGTCCCCGGGATCGAGGGCATCGACACCCGCGCCCTCACGAAGCGGCTCCGCGTCGCCGGGGCGATGCGCGCGACCCTCTGCACCGACGGCAGCCTCGACGCGGACGCCGCCGTGGAGACGGCCCGCCAGTCCGCGCCCATGGAAGGCTCGGATTTCGTGAAGGAGGTCACCACCGACCGACCCTACCGCTGGGACCCCGACGGCGTCCTCAGCCGCGAGTGGACCCTCGTGAACCCCTCCCTCGGCGAAGCCCTCGTCGAGGTGGACGGGCAGATGTACCGGCCCCTGCCCGAGACGAAATACCGCATCGTCGCCTACGATTTCGGGATCAAGCGCAACATCCTCCGCAGCCTGCGGCAGAAGGGCTTCGACGTCGAGGTGGTCGGCTCGCGCACCCCGGCGGCGGAGGTCCTCGCGAAGAACCCCGACGGCGTCTTCCTCTCCAACGGCCCCGGCGACCCCGCCGCCCTCGACTACATCCACGCCGAGATCCGCGAGATCGTGGGGAAAAAGCCCATCTTCGGCATCTGCCTCGGCCACCAGGTCCTCGCCCACGCCTTCGGGGGGAGGACCTTCAAGCTGAAGTTCGGCCATCGCGGCGGCAACCATCCGGTGAAGGACCTCCGCAGCGGCAGGATCGCCATCACCTCGCAGAACCACGGCTTCGCCGCCGACGCGGACTCGCTCCCGGACCATGTTGAGGTCACCCACCTGAACCTGAACGACGGCACCGTCGAGGGGATGCGGCACCGCGACTATCCGGTTTTCTCCGTGCAATACCATCCCGAAGCGGCTCCCGGACCGAACGACGCCTCCTACTTTTTCGAAGAATTCGCCAATCTGATTGATCAATCGCGGTAATCCGTGGTAAAACCGAATCCCTATGGCCACCATCACCATCTACGTCCCGGACCAGGAACCCATCGCCCTCGCTCTCGACGGCTACGAGCAAGTCACCATCGGCCGCGGGCCGGACAACGACCTCGCTTTGAATCACGCCTCCCTCTCCGGCTCCCACGCGGTGATCCACAATGTCGACGGCGTCTTCCAGCTCCAGGATCTCGGCTCGACCAACGGCACCTATGTGAACGGCGAGGCCATCTCCGAGGCCGTCCTCTCGAACGGCGTCCGCGTCCGGTTCGGCGCGGTCGAGGCGGTCTTCGAGGACGAGACCGAGGCCGGGTCTGATTTCGGCACCTCCTCCGGAGGCAGCGGCTATGGCGGCGGCCACATGGCCGAGCTCGCCGAAACCTCGAACCGGCCTGCCGACTTCAAGAACCTCTCCCCCATCGAGAAGGTGGTCAAAAAGAACGTCCTCGGCCAAGTCGCGATGCTCGTCGGGGTTCTCGCGATCCTCGTCGTCGTCGCCCTGGTGGTCCTCTCGGCGATGATGAAGGCGGTCGACTGATCCGAACAACCCTCTTTCCCCTCCGCGCTCCGGCCTTCCGAGCCGGATGTGGCGGCGTTTCCCGAATTCCCCGATTCCCCATGTCCAACACCATCGTGATCGGCGCCCAGTGGGGCGACGAAGGCAAAGGCAAGATCGTCGACCTCCTCACCGAGAAGGCCGATGTCGTCGTGCGGCCCCAAGGCGGCAACAACGCCGGGCACACCGTCATCAGCGACGGAAAGCAATACATCCTCCACCTCATCCCCTCGGGCATCCTCTGGCCGGGCAAGCTCTGCGTCATCGGCAACGGGGTCGTCATGGACCCCTGCGCCCTGCTCAAGGAGATCGACGGGCTTCAGGAGAAGGAAATCGCCGTTTCGCCGGAGAACCTCCGCATCTCCGACCGCGCCCACCTCGTCATGCCCTTCCACCGGGAGATGGACGCGTTCAAAGAGGCGAACCGCGTCGTCAAGATCGGCACGACGAAGCGCGGCATCGGCCCAACCTACGGCGACAAGGTGGACCGCATCGGCTTTCGCCTCCACGAGCTCGTCGGCGATCCGAGCGGCTTCGCGGAGCGCTTCCACACCCGTGTCACCGAGTGCAACCGCCTCTTCGAGACTGTGGACATGCCGCCCCTCGACGCCGAGGCTGCTGCACGCGAGCTTCTCGCCGCGGGCGAGCGCCTCGCCCCCTACTGCGCCGACACGGTGGAAATCCTCCACCGTGCCATGAAGGAGGGCCGCACCCTCCTTTTCGAAGGTGCCCAAGGCACCTACCTCGACATCGACCAAGGCACCTACCCCTACGTGACCTCCTCGAACACGACCTCCGGCGGGGCCTGCACCGGCTCCGGCGTGCCGCCGCAACGGATCGACCGCGTCGTCGGCGTGACCAAGGCCTACACCACCCGCGTCGGCGAGGGGCCTTTCCCCACGCAAAACGACGAGTTGGCCGACCGCTTCCACAAGATGGGCCGCGAATTCGGCGCCACCACCGGGCGCAAGCGCCGTTGCGGCTGGCTCGACCTCGTCCTCGTGCGCTACGCCGCCATGGTCAACGGCTTCGACGAGCTCGCCATCACCATCCTCGATGGCCTCGATGACTGCGACGAGATCCCCGTCTGCACCCATTACGAACTCGACGGGAGGAAGCTCCGCCTCCCCCCCGCCTCGGCGAGGGATTTCGAGCGCGTCGTCCCCGTCTACGAGACGCTCCCCGGCTGGCGCAGCGACATCAGCGGGATCAGCCGCTACGAAGACTTGCCCGCGAATGCCCTCGCCTACCTCGCCTTCATCGAGAAGGAGACCGAGACCCCTGTGACCATGGTCGGGGTGGGGCCTTCGCGCGACCAGACCATCCTCCGCTGAGCGGCCACGCCGCTCTCCCCGCCATGAGCGCGTTCGACCCCGCCAAAAACGTTCCGGGGCACATCGCCATCATCATGGACGGGAACGGGCGCTGGGCCGCCGCCCGCGGACTGCCCCGTCGCGACGGGCACCGTGCCGGGGCCGAGTCGGTCGAGGCCGTCCTGCGCGCCTGCGGCGACCTCGGGGTGGGATACCTCACCCTCTACGCCTTCAGTTCCGAGAACTGGAAGCGGCCCGAGTCCGAGATCGACGCCCTCATGGGCCTGCTCGCCCATTTCCTCAAGGAGAAGACTCCGGTCCTGATGGAGAACAACATCCGGCTCAAAGTGATCGGCCATCTCGATCGGCTGCCTGGGAGGAACCAGCGGCAGTTGGAGAAATCCATCGCCCTTACCGCGAAGAATGACGGGCTCACCCTCGTCGTCGCCCTCAGCTACGGCTCGCGCGAGGAGATCGTGGACGCGGCGAGGGCGCTGATGGAGAAGGCGAAATCGGGCGAGCTGGATCCGGCTGCGCTCGATGTCGAGACCTTCGCGCGGCACCTCCACACCGTCGGCATCCCCGACCCCGACCTCCTCATCCGCACCAGCGGCGAGTGCCGCGTCTCGAACTTCCTCCTCTGGCAGATCAGCTACGCCGAGATCGTCATTACGGACGTGTTTTGGCCGGATTTCCGAAGGCCGCATCTGGAGGAGGCGATCGGGGAGTATCAGCGGCGGCATCGGCGCTTCGGAGGGCTGTGAGGGGCGATTTGTCGTGTGTTTCGAGCGGAACCCGTAGCGAAGTTCGTGAGAACTTCGACGAGCGTCCCTCGAAACGCCGAACGGGGAGAAGCTCTCAGGAGCTTCTCTACAGGTTCCGGTGCCTTTGGATTCCGACCCCCGCCGCCACGAAGACGCGAGAAAAGAGTCTCGCCATCGGCGCGTCGAGCCGCTACAGTGGCGGGCATGACATCCGACACCCCCGCGAACCCCTCCCGCCGCCATTTCCTCCGCGCTGGAACCGCTTTCGGCGCGTCCGCCCTCGTCTCGAACGCCGCCATCGTCCGTGCCGCGACGAACAAGAACAGCAAGCTCCGCATCTTCCAGATCGGCACGGGCAACATCGGCGGGATGCAGCGCAAGGGCCTCGAAGGGCATCCCAAGGTCGAGTTCGCCGGCTTCTGCGACGTGGACGAGACCGCCTTCGGCAAGGTCAAGGACGGATACCCCGGTGCTTGGCATCTCACCGACTACCGCGAGGCCTTCGCCGATCGCGCGGACCAGTTCGACGCCGTCATCGTCGACACCCCCGACTTCCACCATTGCCCTATGATGGTGACCGCGCTGAAGCACGGCAAGCACGTCTACGGGCAGAAGCCGCTCGTCCACCAGCTCGACGAACTGCGCCTCATCCGCGAAGCCCTCGCGGCCCGTCCCGGCCTCTACACCCAAATGGGCAACCAGCGCGCCTGCACCACGGGCCGGATGCAGGCCGTGGAACTGCTCAAGTCGAACCGCTTCGGCCGCCCCGTCGAGGCCCACATTTGGACCGGAGGAATGAGCCGCGGCACCTACTTCGTCGATCCGTGGAGCCCCATCACCCCGGCCACCCCCGTGCCGGGCACCCTGCATTGGGATCTCTGGAACGGCCCGCTCGCCGAGTCCCTGCCCCACAGCGAGGACCTCCATCCGCGCCGCTGGCGCTCGTATTGGGAGACGGGCGGCGGGATGCTCGCCGACTGGGGCTGCCACCTCATCGACCTGCTCTATTTCGCCTACGACCTGCCCGCGCCCGAGACCGTGCAGACCGACACGATGAAGCCCGCCGACGTCTGCCACTCGGGCTACAACCACTCCATCCTCACCTATCCCGGCGGCGGTGACAAATTCGCGAGGGAGAAGTTCGTCATCCACTACACCGACAGCAACATCCGCCCCTCCTTCGCCGCGCTCGGGCTGCCCGTTTCGAAGATCACGGGAAGCTGCACGATGGTGGTCTGCGAGGAAGGGGCCCTCCTTCTCGAACCGGACGGGAAGTTCGAGATCTACCGCAAGGGCAAGCTCGTCGAGAACGAGCCGCTCCCCGAGGTCGAGCCGCGCCAGCACTGGAAGGACTGGGCCGACTGCTGCCTCGGCGAGGAGAAGCCGCTCTGGACCCCCTTCGACATCGGTTCGCGCATCACCGAACCTTGTCTGCTCGCGACCAAAGCGACGCGCTTCCCCGGTGTCGAGTTGCACTGGGACGCGGCGAACTACCGCTTCCACAACCACGACGAGGCGAACCAGACGGTCCTCAAGCGGAGCTACCGCGAGGGTTTCGCGCCGCCGAGCGTGGCGTGATTTCCGCTTCAGCCTCCCCATCCGCATGTCCGACTTCGCCACCATCCTGGGTCGCCTCCACGAGCACAGCGGCGCCCTCCTCGCCGACGCGACCGCGATGCTGCGGCGGCTCGTCGCGGACGCCTGCGGGGCGCTCGCGGCGGCGGAGGGGTCCATCCTCGTCCCCGTCGAGGGGAGGAACGAGCTGCGCTTCTTCGTCTCGATCAATCCCGTGCTGGAGTCTTCGGGACTGTCCATCCCCGTGGACGGGTCGATCAGCGGCTACGTCTTCACGACGCGCCAAGCCATGGCCAAGATCAAGCCCGAGAGCGCCGGGGTCTCGAAGGCGGACGAAGTGGCGCAGTCGAAGACGAGCCATCTCCTCGCCGTGCCCATCGTCGACGACGATCGCGTCTACGGGGTCGCGACCTTCGTGAACCGCACGGAGGAAAAAGGCGACACGCCCTTTTCGATCGAGGAGCTCCGCACCGCGCAGGCCTATGGCGAGATCTACGCGACGGCGATGAAGCTGCACCGCAAGATCGAGTTCTCCACGAGCGTGGCGAGGCTGGAAGTCGCGGAGCACGCCTCGCAGTTCGGCGTCGCCGGCATCCCCGAACCCTCGGAGGAAGTCCTCGCCGCCATGCGCTACCGCCTCCCCGGCCTGCTCGCGGAGAGGGCGGCGGATTTGCCTGAACGCGAGCGGGAATTGCTCTACCGGATCGGGGAGCTGATCGGGGAATACGCCGGAATCGGCGGAGAAACGGTGGCCTATGACCTTTGACGAAGTCCTCGCAACGGGACGCCTCCGGGAATGCTTGGCGACAGGCACCGGGAAGGGCGTCAAAGTCGGCATCCTCGACTCGGGGGTGGCCTCGCACCTGCCCCAGCTCGGGGGACGGGTTCTCTCGAACCACGAAGTCGTCGAGGACCGCCACCAGGGAACCCGCGTCGTCCCCCTCGACCAAGGCGTCGACGTCATCGAGCACGGCACCGCCTGCGCCTACATCATCCATCGGCACGCCCCCGACGCCGAGTTGCACAGCGTCCGCGTCATCGGGCAGTCGCACGGGGCCACCACTGGAAAGCTCCTCGCCGCGCTGGAGTTCGCGGTGGAGCAAGACTGGCAGATCCTCAACCTCAGCCTCGGGACCGAGGCGAGCTACGAGCGCATCGCCCGCCTCGCCGACCGCGCCTACTACCGAGGCCAGATCTGGATCGCGGCGAAGGACAACAAACGGAACAAGGTCGGCTACCCCGCCGGGCTCGCTTCGGTCGTGGGGGTGGACATGGATTTCTTCCAAGACCCCGCCTCCTTCCGCTACCATCTCCAGCGCGAGACCGAGGTTGACGCCTGCGGCGTCTATGTCGAGGCCCCGACCTCCGACGGCGGTTGGCAGCAGTTCACCGGGACCAGCTTCGCCTGTCCGCAGATCACGGGGCTGGCGGCGCGGCTGCGCGAGCATTTCCCGGATTTGACGCCCTTCCAATTCAAGACCGCCCTCGCCGCCTTGCGCGGGAATCTGTAGGCGAGGTCATCGACCTCGCTCGAGTGTCGCGGGGACGTCCGATCCGACCTCAGTGAGGTCGGCTACAGGTGTTTTTCACCCTCCGTCCGCCTCCCGGATCGAAGGCACGAGGCGGGGATCGCGCTCCACGGCATCGAGGAAGGAAGGGTAGCGCGGCACCCAGCCAGTCGCGCGAAGGGCCGCGTTCGAGACGATCTTGTGGGTCCAGCCGCGCTTCCGCTCCGGGTCGGGGGGGGCGAGGGGCGGCAGGGGCAGGCCGAAGCGCGCCGAGAGGGCTTCGTAGCATTCCCGCTGCGTCAGCGGTCGGTCGTCGACGACATTGAAAAGGCCGCCTCGGCGAGTGGCTGGCTCGCATTCCAGCAAATGCCGGATCGCCCCCACGGCGTCGTCGCGGTGGATCTGGTTGAGGAAGCGGCTCGGCTCGACTTCCTCGATCCTCGCGCTGCCGTCGAAGAGCCGGCGCAGATGCACCGACCGCCCCGGACCGTAGATCCCGGCGAGGCGCAGAGCGGTTCCGCCGCTCTCCCGGGCGAGGGACTCCGCCTCAAGCAGGAGACGCCCCGTTTCGCGATCCGGGGAGGTTTCGGAATGTTCACCGACCACCGAACCGTCCGTCTGTCCATAGACGCTCGTGCTGCTCGTGAAGAGGACGGGGACGCCGGGGAAAACCGAGCGCAGATTCCGGATTCCCTCCACGAAAACGGCACGATAGCTTTCGGCCCCGCCCCGGCTCGAACTGGCGCAATGGACGATTACCTCCGGCGCGGCGCGGCGGGCGATCCCGAGCAGCGAATCCCTCTCCGCGACATCGGCGGAGAGCAGGGGATACGCCGCCGGAGAGGACGGCGGGGATGGACCCCGGTGGACCGCCACCACCGACCAGCCGACGCGATGGAGTTCCCCGGCCAGAGACGCCCCGAGGTATCCGTGGCCGACGACAAGGACTCGGAAAGAAGCCATGGGAACGATCCTTCCTCACGAACGCGTCCCCGCCACCGGGTCCGCTGCGGTTGGCGTGGAGACCTCCTCCCTCCGGCGCGCCGGCAGGTCGACGATTTCTTCGGGGGCCTCCATCTCCTCGACCGCGGGCATCCCGGCGACCGGGCCGTCGGGGGACGGGGGGCGGACCGGAATCCCGCCGCCTGTCGGCACCAAGGTCGCGATGAAGAGCAGGTGGACCAAGGTCACCCCGAAAACGATGCAAACGGTCTGGAAGGAAAGTTTCATGGCGGACGGAGGATGCCGGTGGGCGGGGCGGATCAATACCCTCGCAGCGCACCGCCCGCCGACGCCGCCTGACGGGCGATGGGATTCACTTGAAAGGCGTTCGCATCCCCCTCGTCAGCGCGGAGGAGCCGATCCCGGATCGAGTGGTAGCGCTTTGCCTTCTCGTCCGTCTCCCCGGCGGGGGAGGACGGCGGGGCGGTCGGAGCGACGGGTTCCTCCGCCGCGAAGCTGCGTTCGAAAAGCCGCTGGAGGTTGTCGCGGAAACGCTCCAGATCCGCCGTCCGCTTCCGCACTATCTCGCGCAAGGCGTAGCGGATCAGGATCGCGGGTCCCGCGACGAGCAGCGAGATCGCGAGGCAGCCGAGGGCTCCGCCCGCCTTCGGGGCGAGTTCGGTGAAATCCCGCGCCTCGTCGAAGCCTTTCATCAAGGCCCAGACGAATCCGAAAACCCCGAGCAGCAGCGCGGCGGCGGCGATCCCTCGGAGCGCCTCGACCCCCGCCCCGAGCCGCCCCACGGCGTCCCGGAAGCCCGCTTGGAACGCCATGCGGATCGATTCGAGCTGGCGTCCCGACAAGCGGCCCGCCTGCCGGATGCGGTCGCGTGACGCGTCGCGCGGCTCGCGGGAGCCGAGCAGTTGGTAGGCCGTCTCCCGCGCCCCGGCCTGATAGACGAGATGCTTCAGGGAAGCCTCGTCCTCCCGTCCCTCCTCGTAGACCTCCAGAGTCGTCTTCGACTTGCGCAGCCGTTCGGTGAAGGCCAAGTCCGCTCGTCGCGATTGACGGAGCCGCGCCGCCTTCGAAAGGATCGCCACCCAGCCCACGATGGAGAGCATGAAGAGCAGCCACACGATCATTTTGCCGGGGAAGACCGGCTGGTCGAGCGCCGCGCGCAAGCTGGCAAGAAGGGGGATCATGAAGAGATATTTTTAAAAATTCCGCTGAAATCTCTGGGAAATTTCAAAGTTTTATAAAATATCTCAGCTTTATTAATAAAACAAGGCCAAGTTCGGGAAATCGAAGAGGCGGACCTCGTCGAACGCGGTCGGTCGTCCCGCGCCGTCGCTCCGGCGATCGTCAGCCGAGGAGCTGGCCTCGGTCTTCGAGGTTGTTTTCGCGGGACCTTGGCGTAGGCTCCGGGAGGATTTTGTGTATAAAAACGGTGGATAAAACCGCCGGAAATTGAGCATCGAGTCCGCTGAAACCCAAGAGGGCAAGCGCACGCCGGGATGGTGGAATTGGTAGACACGCTTGACTTAGGATCAAGTGCCGCAAGGTGTGCAGGTTCGAGTCCTGTTCCCGGCATCGCGCGACCCGACAGGGTGGATCGGACGACGCAACCCTCTCCGCCCGCTCCCTCCATGGACGACAACCTCGAAGACCTCTACCAGGAGATCATCCTGAGCCACAACAAGCGCCCCCGTAACGAGGGCGCCCTCGACCCGCACAGCCACGAAGCCGAAGGCTACAACCCCCTCTGTGGCGACCGGCTCCGCGTCTACGTGCGCCAAGCCGGGCCGACGGTCGAGGCGGTGCAGTTCACTGGCGAAGGCTGCGCCATCTCCCGCGCCTCGGCCTCGATCATGACCGAGGCGATCAAGGGACTGAGCGGCGCGGCCCTCGACGCGAAGATCGCGGAGGTCGTCGAACTGCTCACGGCCAAGGAGGAGCCGCCCGTCGATCCCTTCGATCTCGGCGAGCTCTCCGCCCTGCTCGGCGTCCGCAAATTCCCCGCCCGCGTCAAGTGCGCCACCCTCGCCTGGCACACCCTCGCCGCCGCGTTGAAGAAAGAGGGCAAGGTCTCGACGGAGTGAGCCAAAGGCGGAAGCCCGTCGGCGTTGGCATATCGCCAGCGAGCAAATTCGATCCCGTTTGTTGCTTGAAAAAGCGAAAAATCTGAGCGAAAAATGAAAAAATGACAAAATTTTGACTATTTAGGCATTTTGAACTGTCTCAACCTGACATGATCTATTCCTTCGGCGGTCGCAATTTCTTTTCGTTCAAGGAGGCCTTCGAGGTCGATTTCCGAGTCAAACCCCAAGCCTCGGAACGCCACATCTTCCAGATGGGAGCCTTGGGGCAGAAATGCAACGCCGTGATGGGCATTTTCGGAGCCAATGCCTCCGGCAAAACCCACCTCCTGCAAGCCTTGGGGTTCCTGCAATGGTTCATTGCGCATTCCGCGCAGACCAAGCCGGATGCCAGGAATTGGGAGAACATCCCGTTTCGCTTCGCGGAGACTCCCGATCCCGTCATCGACCTGTTCGTCGAATTCGAAATGAACGGGCGACACTACCGCTACGACCTCCAGCTCGCGCGAGACCGCATCGCGGCGGAATCGTTGCGAGTGAAGCGGGCCAAATTCGCCCTCGTCTTCGAACGGGAATGGACCGGGAAGGGCTATCGCTTCAAGAGCCAAGATTTCGGTGCTGACGCGCATCGGGTGCCACAACGCCAGAACGCCTCCTTCATTTCCACGGCTCTGCTGCTGGAGAACACCGCCGCGCGTCAGATCGACCAGCTTTTCTCTTCGTGCTACGGCAATCTCTGGGCGCTGGGTCGCAGCGACTGCCACGATCCGCTTACCGAAAACCTCGTCACTACGGCCAAGTTCTTCGCGGAGCACCCGGACCATTTGGACTGGGTGAACCGTCGGCTCGTTGGTTTCGACCTCGGTTTGAGCGGGATCGCGGTGGAAAAAGTTCATTTTCCCACACACGACGGCAAGGAGGAGGAGACCGTGCTGCCGTTCAGCATACACAAGGTCGGGGAGCGGGAATACACGCTCTCCCTGATGGAGGAATCCCGCGGCACCCAAGCCCTCTTCGTCCTCCTGCGCTACATCCTGCCCGTGCTGAAGTCCGGTGGACTGGCTTTCATCGACGAGTTCGAGCAGGGGCTGCACTCCCACATGATTCCGTGTCTGGTGGATCTCTTCTACACCCCCAAGCACAATCCCAGAGGAGCCCAGCTCATTTTCTCCTGCCATTCGGACTACATCATCAACCAGCTTGAGAAATACCAGATCCAACTGGTGGACAAGGACGACGACGGCGTCAGCCGCACTTATCGTCTGGACCAGATCAAGGGCGTCCGCAATGTGGAGAACCACTACGCCAAATACCACGCCGGAGCCTACGGCGGCGTGCCCGAGTTCTGATGCCCGCACCGCACCGTCAGATCCGGACTCGCCGCACCGTCCTCGTCGTGGTGGAAGGAGACACCGAGTTCGCCTTCTGCCGTTATTTGAAGGCGGTGGGTGCCCGCGGGCGGAACATCCAGATCACCATCAGGAACGCCCACGGCGGATCGCCCGACCGGATCGTCGAGTTTGCCCGCCGCCAAATCCGTTGGTCGGCGTTCGACCGGGTCGTCATCGTTTTCGACGACGACAAGGAGTTGAGCACCAAAGGGGAAAAAGCCGTGCGGGGCATCCGTGCCCAAGTCTTCCGCTTCCAGCCTTGCATCGAAGGGTTTTTCCTGCGGCTGATGGGGCGTCCCGTGCCGGACGATTCCTCGGTTTGCAAACGCGATTTCCACCGGCATGGCTTGGACGAATCATCCAAATTGGAGCACGATGCCTACGCTTCGTTGTTTCCCGAGGGACGCTTCGGCTTTTTGCGGGAAGACCCGCAATTCGCAGACTTGTGGGCGGTATTCACCAATACCACCCCGTAGGAAGTGGCGAGGCGGTATTGGAGCCGCAAGCAACGCGAAAGCACTTGTCCGGAAACCGCTTTTCCGGCGCGGAAGCCCGTCGCCGCCGCTTGCCCGCCCCCGTTTCCCCGCTATCTTGCGCGTCCATGCATTCCTTCCACTACCAGAACGGCACGCTCTATTGCGAAGGCGTCGATCTCGAAGCTCTCGCCGACGAGCACGGCACGCCCCTCTACGTCTACAGCGCCGCGACCATCCTCGACCACTACCGCCGCCTCTCCGGGGCCATGTCGGAGCTCGACTGCCTCGTCTGCTACGCGACCAAGGCGAACTCGAACCTCGCCGTGTTGAACCTGCTCGCGAAGGAGGGCGCGGGCTTCGACATCGTCTCGGGCGGCGAGCTCTTCCGCGTCGAGAAGGCGGGGGGCGATCCCGGCAAATGCACCTTTGCTGGCGTCGGAAAGACCCGCGCCGAGATCGAGGCGGGCCTCAAAAAGGGCATCTACTCCTTCAACGCCGAGAGCGAGGCCGAAGTCGCCTTCATCAACGGGGTCGCCGGACAGCTCGGGCTCGTCGCCCCCGTCGCCCTGCGGGTGAATCCCAATGTCGATGCGAAGACGCACAAATACATCTCCACCGGCAAGAGCGAGAACAAGTTCGGCATCGACTTCGCCGTGATCCGCGAGGCCTACGCCCGCGCCGCGACCCTGCCGAACGTGAAGCTGCGCGGTCTGCAAATGCACATCGGCTCGCAGCTCACTTCGGTGAGCCCCTTCGTCGAGGCGGTGGAGAAGGTGCTGCCTCTCGTCGAGGAGTTGAAATCGCTTTACGGCATCGAGTTTTTCAGCATCGGCGGCGGCATCGGCATCGTCTATCAGGACAGCCTTGCCAGCGGCGGGTCGGACTGGTGGATCGACAAGGACGAGAAACCCCTCACCATCGAGGAATACGCGGGCCGTCTCGTGCCCCTGCTCCAGCCGCTCGGGCTGCGCATCGTCCTCGAACCGGGCCGCTTCATGGTCGGCAACGCCGGAGTCCTCCTCACCGAGGTGCTCTACGAGAAGCGCGGCACGGCCAAGACCTTCAAGATCGTCGATGCGGCGATGAACGACCTCATCCGCCCCGCACTCTACGAAGGCCACCACGAGGTCGCCCCGCTCAAGGAGCCCGTCCCCGGCGAGACCGAGGTCGTGGACATCGTCGGCCCCGTCTGCGAGAGCGGCGACTTTTTCGCGCAGAACCGCGAGATCCCGGCGGTGAAGACCGGAGACCGCCTCGCCCTCCTCAGCGCCGGAGCCTACGGCTTCGTCATGGCCTCGAACTACAACTCGCGCCCTCTTCCGGCGGAGATTCTCGTGTCCGGCGACCGGGCGATGGTCGTGCGGAAGCGGCAGACCTTCGAGGATTTGATCGAAGGGGAAGATGTGCCGGAGGATTGAGGGGAAACATAGGGCTCCGAAAGCATTCGCCGATCAAACATTCCATGAAGATCGGCTACATCGCGATGAGCGGCCTCCGGCTGGCGGATGCCGGGCTGCTTGAGCTGGGCCTTTCCTTCCCCGCCGTCTCCCGTCGCGCTCGCGAGATCGAGGCTCTTCCTTCGCTCGGCCTGCTGACTTTGGCCGGGATGTCGCCGCCCCGTTTCGAAGCCGAATACCTCGAAGTGCGGGATATCGCGGAGGTGCCCGACCGTTTCGATGCGGTGGCCCTCTCCACTCTGAGCGCGACCGCGAAGGAAGCCTATGTGATGGCCGCCAGATTCCGGGAGAAGGGGATTCCCGTCATCCTCGGCGGCTTGCACGCCACCCTCGCCCCCGGCGAGGCCGCGAAACATGCCGACGCCCTCGTCATCGGCGAAGGGGAGCCCGTCTGGCCCGAGGTGCTGCGGGATCTGGAGCGCGGCCGCCTGAAGCCGATCTACGACTCCCGCCTCCGGGGCACCTACGATCTGCGCGACTCCCCTATGCCTCGCTTCGAACTGCTCGCGCCCGACCGCTATCCACGCTTCACCGTGCAAACCCAACGAGGCTGCCCCTACGCCTGCGAATTCTGCGCCGCCTCGATGCGGCTCTCGCCGACCTTCCGCGTCAAGCCGGTCGAAAAAGTCGTCGCCGAGCTGCGGCGCATCCAGGAGCTTTTCCGGCGACCCTTCATCGAGTTCGCCGACGACAACACCTTCGCCGACAAGCGCCACGGGCGCGCCCTGATGAAGGCGATGGAACGCGAAGGGCTGCGCTGGTTCACCGAGACGGACGTCTCCGTCGCCGACGATGAGGATCTCCTGCGCCGGATGCGCGACGCCGGATGCCAGCAGGTCCTCATCGGATTCGAAAGCCCCCGCTTCGGACCGCTCGACGGGGTGGAGAGGAACGCGAATTGGAAGGCCCGGCGCACGAGCCGCTATCTGAAAGCGGTGGAGACGATCCAGCGCCACGGCATCGCCGTGAACGGCTGCTTCATCCTCGGCCTCGACGGGGACGGGCCGGACAGCTTCGAGGAGGTCTTCCGTTTCGTCGATGAAAGCGGGCTCCACGATGTGCAGATCACCTATCTCACCCCCTTTCCCGGCACGCCGCTCTGGGCGCGGCTCTCCGAGGAGGGGCGCATCCTCAGCGAGGCGGCGACGGAGCGCTACACGCTTTTCGACATCAACTTCCAGCCTGACCGTATGAGCGTGGCGCAGCTCCGCGACGGGTTCCACGGTTTGGCCCGTCGTCTCTACGCCCCCGAATTCGTCGAGAAACGGACTCGCCATTTCCGCAGCCTTTTGCGAAACTCGATCCGGGAAAGAAAGCTGGCATGACCGAGAGCAATGAGCGAAAGACGATCCGGGCGGTCGATCTGTTTCTCTGCCTGATCGGAAACCGGGGCGCGATCGAGCGCATCGCCGCCGCGCCCGGCATCGTGCTTGCCGCCGCGATGCTCGTCCTCTCCGCCGGGATCGCCCGCAACTACGACCATCTCGACCTGTTGCGGCGGGGGGAATGGTTTGTCGGTCCCTTCGTCGCGTCGTTGGTGACGACTTCCTTCGTCGCTCTTTGGTTGTGGATCGGCCTCCGCCTCGGGAAGGCGGGCCGTGCCGGACCGCAACTGCTCGTGTTCCTGAACCTCGTGTGGCTGACGGCTCCCTGCGCCTGGCTCTACGGCATCCCCGTCGAGCGATACACCGACTTGGTGACCGCGACGAAGTGGAACATCGCCTTTCTCGCCATCGTCTCGCTCTGGCGCGTCGCCTTGATCGTCCGGTCGCTCGTGGTTCTGACCGCCGCCCCGTGGCCCCGCGTCCTCGCCTTGGTCCTCGCGTCCGCCGCCTTGGAGATGGCCGTCGGCTCCTTCTACAAGAGCCTTTCCCTGATCAACATCATGGGCGGGGTCCGTCTTTCCCCGCACGAGGAAATCCTGCAAAGGGCCACCTCCTTCACCGCCACCGCGTCGTTCTGGACCTTCGTCGCCGCCTCGGTCTCCCTCTTCTTCCTTCGCGGGGAGGCCGACCGTTCCCTGAACCGCGTCCCGCGCCTCTCGGCAGGAGCCGCGCCCGCCGTGTTGGCCGCGATCTGCCTGCTCGCGTGGGCCGGAGCAGCAGTGCCCCATCACCGGCAGATCGCGAACCGCGACCGCTTGGAGGCGTTCGTCCGCAAAGGCGATCTGGAAGCCGCGATCCGCTTTGCGATGTCGAAAACGCGGGAGGACTTCCCTCCGATCCACTACCTCCCTCCCGTTCCGGGCGGTTATCTATACGCCCCTCCGTCGAAGCTGCTCGACCTGCTCGAGGCCCTGCCCGCCGACGCGCCCGACTGGCTCCGGGAGGAGTGGACTGGAAATACCATCGAGGCGAGCAAGAGTTTCATCAGGGATACGGAGGGCGGCTATTTCAGGCGGGTCCGGGAACGCCATCCCGACCTTTTCCGAACTTTTGCCGACTATGCTGACGAATTGGAGGGACGGAACGATCTGGACTATCCAGAGCGATCTTGGCTGGAACAGTTCAGGCAAGCGAGCGCGGAAGGAACGGAGGAATGAACGAGGTCAGGTGGTCGCCAACGGATTCCGGACGTGTCGCAGCCACAGAAAGCAGCCGAGGCTCCCGGCGACGCAGATGAGGTAGATCAAGAGCAGCACTTGATCCGCGAGCCGTAGCTCTGGAGGAAGGCTGGCGGCGAACCCGGCCACGACGATGGCCCCCAGCGCCAGCGGGATGAGCCAGCGCGGCATCATTCGCCCCGGCGAACGCAGATGGAGGAAGCCCAGAGCGGCGGCGATCAAGATTCCGGCGACCTGCCCGAAGGCGGGCGGGATTTCGACCCCGTGCCGCCGCGACCACCCGTCGAGCCCGTTGGCGAGGACCGTCGCCGTGGCGAGCCAGACGAGCGCACCGGCGGACACGACCCGTTCGGACGCGGTGACGGAGCGCGGAGGGGCGGAGGCCTCGGGCCGATTGAAGCGATGGAACACGAGGGCGAAAGTCAGGCCCCCGCCCACGCCGATGGACATCTCCCAGAATTTCCACCAATCGAGGTCGGGGCCGACGCCGTAGAAGGTCTGCCAGACCGCTCCGAGGGAAAAGGAGAGGGCGAAGCCCAAGCCCATGATCGATATCACGGCGACCGCGCGGACGTCGCGGCGGAGGGCCTCGAAGGCCAGGAATCCGGCATAGGCCCCGACATGCGGCGCGATGTTCCGGATCGACCCTGCCGCGCGGAGACAGGTCTTGTTGGCGGGATCGGCGTAGAGGCCCTCGTCGTGGAAGGGCAGGAACCAAGAGGGAAAGGCGACGACGATTCCGTAGGCTGCCACCGCACCGACCAGCCCGGCGGCGAGACGCCCCATCCACCCGGCCGCGCCGAGGGGGCGGCGCGGGGCGCACCAAGCCATGAAGACGCCTGTCAGGCCACCCCAGTGCAGGCCGCAGCAGAAGAGCATGGCGTATCCCGTCCAAGGGGCGATCTCGCGGACGCCGTCGGGATAGTCGAGATGGAAGCGTCCTTGGACCCAACTGATATAGACGCCGTAGCCCGTGAGACCGCCGCAGGCGATGCCGAGCAGGATCGCTGCGACGACATGGCCGTGGCCGTAGGGCCGTCGCCGTTCATCGCCGAAGCGCCGCGAGAACCCGAGCCAGAGCATCGCCCAGCCGAGCCCGGCGAGGATGCCGCCCTGCGAGCCGCCGAATCCGTCCGTCCCCCGGATCGTCCAGAAAAAGGCCCCCATCAGGGCGAAGATCGCGGCGGCGGGCCAGAAGGCGGGCTTGCGGCGCGGCGACGGGACGTCAGGAGGGGTGTGAGATGGCAGGTCCGGCATTGCGGGAACCTGCGTGCGCGGAGGCTCCCGGTCAAACCGCCCGGACGCCGGACGCGATTTCGCGGACTTTCCGCTTGAAATGCCCTGCTTTTCTTCCGAACATGCGAATCCGAACGACTCGCTATGAGAAGCGCCGCCTACGTCCTTGCCACTTCCCTCCTCTTCCTTCTCGCGGGAGAGGCCGCCGCCCAGCAGCCCTCGGCCTCCTCCTCGAAGCCGAAGCCGGAGATCCCGCCGCCGTGGAAGTGCCACTATCCGCGCAAGGACCGCAGCTTCTGCAAGGTCTTCCCGAATTTCTCCCTCCGCCACGGCATCTGCAATCCCGACCCCGCGCACCTCGGCCACATCGAATGGTGCCGCGAGGACGTGACCATCACGGAGCGGGACGACTGCGGCAATTTCGAGACCTACGAGGCGGTGACGATCACCTACCGCAAGGTCTATGCGAACGGCGCTTGGGGCGGGAAGTTCAGGAAGACCTATCGCAAGGAGCCTTCGCTGATCACTCCGCCCCTCCTCGCGAAGAGTGTCGCGAAGTGACCGGTCGCGTACGGACCGTCCCGCCATGGAGTTCGACCTCACCGGCGGCGAATATCTGGCTCGCGCCTACAAGCTCCTCGCGGGCCTCGTCACGCCCCGTCCCATCGCTTGGGTCACGACGCAGGACGAGGAGGGACGGGTCAACGCGGCACCTTTCAGCTTCTTCAACCTCCTCGGCACCGACCCGCCCATGCTCGGCTTCGCCCCCGGCGACCGGGAACCCGGCGTGCCCAAGGACACGGCCCGCAATATCCGTCGCACCCGGGAGTTCGTCGTGAACCTCGTCGACGAGTCCTGCGCCGAGGCGATGAACCTGACCTCCTCCGACGTCGGGCCGGAGGTTAGCGAGATCGAGCTGGCCGGGCTCCACACCGTCCCGAGCCGAGCCGTCGCCCCTCCCCGCATCGCCGAGGCCCCCGTGGCCCTCGAATGCACCGAATGGGCCACTCTCGAAATGGGGGGGAACCGCCTCGTCGTCGGCTTGATCCGCCACGTCTTCGTCCGGGAGGGTCTGGTCGATCCCCATACCCTGTTGGTCGATCCCGAGGCTTTCCTCCCCATCGGCCGCATGGAGGTGCCGTCCGGCTACTGCCGCACCCGCGACCGTTTCCAGATGCCGAGACCGAGGTAAAGCCGCCCCGCGGCACTTCCCTCTCGTCGAATCCCCGAATTTCATTTGGCAAAGTGAAATAATTCGCTTCCATTTGTCCATCCCCCCGCGTGGATCGCGGAGGGCTTTGGCCACGCTCCTGCTGAGACCTCCCTTCCATCCCCATCCGCGAACCCCCTTGGCCGACAAACCGACAGACCTGCTCGGGAAGAACTACTTCCAGACCCGGGAGAAGCTCAGCGAAACCATCGAGTCGCTCAACGAACTCGGGCGCGAGAGCGGCATCGACCCGGCCCGGCTCGCCCTGCTGAAAAACCTCCTCGCCAATCTGGAGGACCCCTTCCTCTTCGTCGTCGTCGGCGAGGTCAAGGCAGGCAAGTCCTCGCTCCTCAACGCTCTCTTCGGCGAGGACTTCTGCGCCGCCGACGTGGTCCCCACGACGGAGCGCATCGCCTTCTTCAAATACGGGGCCGAGCCGCACGAGTTCGAGTTCTCCGGAGACATCGTCGAAGTCTTCCGGCCGAACGCCTTCCTCAAGGACTTCAACCTCGTCGACACGCCCGGGACGAACTCGATCGCGGCCGGGCACCAGCAGATCACGGAGCAGTTCCTGCCCATGGCGGACCTCGTCCTCTTTGTCTTCTCCGTGACGAACCCTTGGGGGGCCTCGACTTGGGAGTTCCTCGACCGCATCCATCACCAGTGGAAGAAGAAGATCGTCTTCATCCTCCAGCAATGCGACCTGCGCACCGAGGAGGAGGTCGCCGCCATCCTTGAGCACCTTCAGAAAACCGCGCACCACCGCTTCGGGCAGCATTTCCCCACCTTCGCGGTCTCGGCGAAGAAGGCCTTCCTCGCGAAGACCTCGGGTCTCGACCACGACGACCTCTCCCGCAAAAGCCAGATCGAGGGACTGGAGCGCTACATCGCGGGCACGGTCGAGTCCTCCGAGCCCCGCCTCGTCAAGCTGATCCACGCGTGGCGGGCCTCCTGCTTCGTGCTCGGCGAGATCAAGGAGAAGCTCGGGGCCGCCTCCGAGATCATCCGCGCCGACGACGAACTGCTCAGCGAACTGGAGCCGGCCTGCAAGACCCAGCAGGAGCGCACCCTGAAGAAGTGCGAGCCGCTCTTCGAGGCCTTCGACCAGAGCTTCATGGCCGCGGGCCTCCAGGCCGAGCCTCTCCTCGACTCCGAGTTCCGCGTCATCTCCGCCCTGATGCCGCGCCGCAAGAGCGCCGAGGAGATCGAGGGTCTCATCTTCGCCACGACGATGAAGGCCGTGCGCCGCAGCATCGGGGCCGGGGCCACGGCAGTGAAGGAGGACGTCGCCCACCTCTGGGAGCGCGTCTCCGAGGAGATGCAGGAGCATTTCAACCTCGAACTCAGCGTGGGCGAGGACGGCAGCCCCGACTGGGCCCCGGCCCACCGCCGCATCGAGGAGAAAGTCGAGGAGGCCACCGCCGCCTCCCTGCGCGAGCTGAACTTGCGCGACCAGATCGGCGGGCTCTTCGCGCGGCGTAGCCGTCTCGTCTGGAGCTGCATCTTCACCGCCGTCCTCACCGCCCTCGGCGGGGTCATCCTCACGATGCTGCAGCAATCGCCGTGGAACGCCGCCGCCTTCGGCGTCGCCTCGCTCTTCCTCATTCTCGGGGCCGTCGTGGGGGCGCAGTCGGTGAAACGGGCGCGCGCCTACTACACCTCCATCCTCGACCGCCATCGCGAACTCCTCGCGAAACAGCAGCGCGCCGCCTTCACCGAGGGCACGGCGGCCTTCTACGAGGACTTCATCGCCCTTTTCGAACCGCTCCGGAAGGTCTGCCGCGAGCACCGCGAGCGCTACGAACCGCAGTTGCGGGTCATTCAAGGGACGGAGCGTGCCCTCGCCGAGCTGGAGCGCATCCTCGCCCCGGTGGAGAAAGCCCTCAGTTCCCGGAAGTAGGGGCGAAAACGATGCCGCAGCCCATCGCCTCGGTGCGCGGGTTCGCGACCGGCTTCCCCTCGCGGATCGCGGCGAGGGCGTCGCGCAGGTCGTGGGTCTTCACCTCGCGCTGCCGTTTCGTGGGGCCGAGGTAGAGGTCGTTGATGCGGCCTTGGTAGAGCGCCTTCCCTTCCGGGGAAACGACGACGACCTCGGGGGTGGTCTTCGCGCCGAGCTGCTTCGCGAGTTTCTGCTCCGCGTCGGTGAGCACGGGCGCGGCGATCTCCATCATCGTCGCGTGCTGCTTGCGGTCCGCCTCGGTCACGGTCGTGTCGGAGTGGACGAAGCGGAAGGCGAAGTCGTCGCCGAAGTCCTTCACGATGGCGCTCATCTCCGGGCCGAATTTGTTCGAGGTGGGGCAGTAGGGCGAGATGAAGAAGACCACTGCGGCTTTCTTCCTTCCGGCGTCGAGCGGGGCGACCGGCTTGCCGTCGAGGTCGGGCAGGGAGGCGACGGGTTCGGCGAACGAAATGGTCGCTGACAAGGCGAAGGCGAGGAGGAGAGCGTGTTTCATGCAGACTTGGGTAGCGTCGCTTGCGCCGCTGCGCAAGCGTTGTCCCGTTTCAACCCGATGCTTCGGCAATTTGTCTGGCCTCATCCTCGCGAGGACATGGGCCGCCTCCGCCTGATGTGTGGTTTTAGGGGCGAGAGAGGCGAAGCGTTTTTTTGGAAAAAGTGCGGGGGAGGGTCCGTGAATGTCCCACCCCCGGGGATAAGGTGGGCAAATACGGAGCGATCATGCTTCCCTTGCCGGAGAATTCCGGAGAGGATGGCGCATATCGTACCAATCCACGCCCATCCGATGAAACCTTCCCCCGACACTCCGTTCTACGCGCATACCCATCCCGCCCATCCGGGCGATCAGTCGAAATGGGAACCGCTGTTCACCCGCTTCGGAAACGGGGTAGGGGAGTGCCGGGGAAAGGACTGCGAACTCTGCCGACAGCTCGCGTCGTATCACGGGCACCTCAACAAAGTGGCCTGGTGGGCCGCGAAGTTCGCTTCGGAGATGTTCGCTCCCGGCTCGAAAGAAGCCGAGGCCGCATGGCAATGGGGCTGGCTGGAGGGGCTTTGGCATGATCTGGGAAAGTGCGCTCCCGAATGGCAGGCCTACCTCACCTCCAAGGTCGATATCCATGCCGACGAGGTCGGCGGTGCTCCATTGAAGCGCGAAGACCACTCCAGCGCCGGGGCCATCTTTGCCAACACGCTCCCGCCCTTCGGGCCGCTCCTCAGCTACCTCATCGCCGGACACCACGCGGGGCTGGCCGATGCGGGCTATCTCTTCAACGAGCGCCTGTCCCGCTCCGTCAACCCTTGGCAAGCTCACGCCGAAGCCGCAGGCGTCCCGCTCGATGAACAGCTCCCCATGCCGCCCCTTTCCCGCTGCGACGCGGGCGGCGACGGTCTCGCCTTCCTTGCGCGCTTCCTCTTCTCCTGCCTCGTCGATGCCGACTTCCTCGCCACCGAGTCCTTCATGCAGCCGGAGAAGACCGAGCTCCGCCAACCTTGGCCGGAAGACATTCTGGAGCGAATGCTCGCGGCCTTGGAATCGCACATGGGCGAAACATTCGGTCCTCCCGGAGGCGATCCTGTCAACCAGGCCCGCGAAACCGTCCGCCACGACTGCCTCCGCGCGGCGGAAAGCCCCGGCGGCTTCTTCTCCCTCACCGTCCCCACTGGCGGCGGCAAGACGCTCTCCTCGCTCCTTTTCGCTCTCCGCCACGCCATCAAAAACGGCCAGCGCCGCGTCATCCTCGTCATCCCCTTCACCAGCATCATCAAGCAGAACGCCGACGTCTTCCGCGAAGTCTTCGCCCCGCTCTCCAAGGAACTTGGCCGGGACATCGTGCTTGAGCACCACTCCAAATTCGACCCCGCCAAGGAGACCGAGGCCAACCGCCTCGCCGCCGAAAACTGGGACTCGCCTCTCGTCGTCACCACCAACGTCCAGTTCTTCGAATCCCTCTTCGCCAACCGCACCAGCGCCTGCCGCAAGCTCCACCGCACCGCCCGCAGCGTCCTGATCTTCGACGAAGTCCAGGCCCTGCCCGCGTCGCTGCTCCATCCCATCCTCCGCAGCCTGCGCTGTCTCGTCCACGACCTCCACGCTACCGCCGTCCTCTGCACCGCGACCCAGCCCGCGCTCGACCGACGCGAAGACTTCGCCATCGGCATCCCGCCCGAGGAAATCACCCCCATCATCCAGAACGAACCGGCTCTCTTCCAAGCGCTCGAACGAGTCACCTGCCAAGCTCTCGGTTCGCTCGACGACGACGCTCTCATCGACCACATCATCGGCAACGCCCCCGGCGGCTGCCTCCTCATCCTGAATACCACCAAAGCCGCCCAGACCCTGCACGAAAAGCTCGGCGAAAAGACCAACGCCCTCCACCTCTCCGCCCGCATGTGTCCGGCCCATGTCATCGACGTGCTCGACCAGGCCAAGTCCCTGCGGAAAAGCGGCCGGCCCGTCGTCCTGGTCGCCACCCAGCTCGTCGAGGCCGGCGTGGACATCAGCTTTCCCGTCGTCTACCGCGCCGAATGCGGCCTCGACTCCTTTGCCCAGGCCGCTGGCCGCTGCAACCGCAACGGCGAGCTCCGCGACGAGAACGGGCAACCCGTCAAAGGCCGCGTCTTTTTCTTCCAGCCCGGGGATCATCCGATCCCCAAAGGTCTCGCCGACATCAAAGCCAACGCTGGCATCACCACCGCCCATATCATCACCACCTTCTCCGAAGACCAGCTTCTCACCCCGGAAGCCAACCGCCTCTACTTCGAGCACGCCATTGTCCGCGCCGGGGAAAAATCCGACAATTGGGACAAGTCCCACATCGTCTCCGGCGAAGCCTGTTTCGCCCCGAACTCCCCCGATTTCCGCACCTACCGCTACCAAACTGCCGCCGAGCGCTTCCGCCTCATCGACTCCAACACCCACTCCGTCCTCATTCCCTGGGGCGACAAAGGCAAAGTCCTCTGCGAGGAGATCCGCGACCTCAAGAAGCAGAACCGCGTTCCCAACCGCAGCCACTACCGCCGGGCCCAGCAGTTCACCGTCCAGGTCTACGATGGCGAATGGCAGCACCTCAAGCCTTCGCTCTCCTTCCACTGCGATGAAGCCTTCGCCATCCTCGACCATCCCGAGGACGGCTATCATCCCCACACCGGCCTCAAGCGTCCCGGCGCCGCCAGCGATCCCAACGCCTTCTGTCTGTGAAAAACAGTCCTTCCGATTTTCTGTGCGCCAAGCGACACGACCGGGGGCAGCTCCCCCGGTCGATCCGCCACCTTGGCGTGCTAGCGCATGTTTCAATCCGCGCCGACCAGCCCACGCTCGTTGCGGGGTGGCGACGACAAAAGGCCGATCAATCAAATCTCCGAGATCGGGCAGGCCACTTCGGGACAGTGTTTCAGAATGTCCCTGTCGCGGGTGTGGAGTTTCACGCCGAGCGCCCGTGCGCGGGCCACGTAGGCGGCGTCGTAGAAGGTCAGGTTGCTGGCGTTCGCTTCCGCCAGCACGACCTCGTCCCCACATTCCGCGCAGAACGTCACCATCGACAGGCCCTGTTTCAGCATGGCGAGTCCGTCGTCGGCCCTGATCTTTCCCAAACGCGTGTATGTCCGCAGCACGTTTCCGAATTCGTAGCGGCACAAGGGCAGGGTCGTCCAATTCGGAAACTTTCGCCGCAGACGGATCGAGTGCTCTCTCAATTCCTCCTCTCCAACAAAGAAATCGGCCAGCGCGTTGGCGTCGATCAAGATGGTTCTCTGTTTCATATCCGAATGTTTGCCGAAAAAGTCGAAAGTTCAAAAATTTTTAGCTTGCTATCGCATGAACTAAATATATGCTGCGTGAGCATGAAGGGAACCTTGTCAATCGTCGAAATGACTCAGGCCCGTCCTTCCTTTTTGGCGGAATCGATCTCTTCCGCTGTAAAGAATCCGGTCGCCCGGCTCCTGAGTTCGGTGACTTGGCGGATTTCCCGTTCCACCCGGTTTGCTTGCTCCTCGTCGGTTTCAAACGCCTCGGTCCAGCCCAATTCGGCGATGACCTGCTGGTTCAAGCTCCGTCGGCTCCGACGCGCACGCTCTTTCAGCGCCGTATGGAGGGAATCCGGCAAGTTTCGAATCGTCAGGGTCTTCATTTTTCCATAACCTATCCAAGCGCAGTCAAAACGCAATCATTCTGAAGTCATGTCCTACGGCATCAAACTCCACATCTCGGGCGCTCTTGCCTGCTTCACCCGGCCGGAAATGAAGGTCGAGCGCGTCTCCTACGACGTCATCACCCCCTCGGCTGCGCGGGGCATCCTCGAGGCGATCTACTGGAAGCCCCAGATCCGCTGGGTCGTCGACCGCATCCATGTCCTCGAGCCCATCCGCTTCACCAACATCCGCCGCAACGAAGTCGGCGCGAAGGCTTCCGCGCCGACCGCCGCCGCGATGAAGGGCGAACCCGTGGCGACCGTCGGCATCCTCGTCGAGGACGCCCGTCAGCAGCGCGCTGCCACCCTGCTGCGCGATGTCGCCTACGTCGTCGAGGCGCACTTCGAGATCCTCGAGTTCCGCTTCGAGCGGGGCGGGCCGGAGCTGCCCGCGAAGGACTGCGAGGGCAAGCACCTCGACATGTTCAACCGCCGCGCCCGCAGCGGGCAATGCTTCCACCAGCCCTGCCTCGGCAACCGCGAGTTCCCCGCCCGCTTCCGCCTGCTGGAGGAAGGCGATCCGTTCCCGGAGTGCAGGCTTCCTCCCGAGCAGCTCGACAAGGAACTCGGCTGGATGCTCCACGACATCGCCTATCTCCCCGCCGACAAAAAGGCCAAGGACAGCTTCCTGACCGGCCAAGGCAAGCGCGTCCGCGCCGAACCCCGCTTCTTCAATGCGAAGCTCGAAAATGGAGTCATCCACGTTCCACCCTTCCACACCGCCAACGCCTGAGCCGCCATGATTCTCCAATCGCTCGATCAACTCTACCGGCGCCTTTCCGAGGACCCGGACAACGGCCTGCCTACTCCCGGCTATAGCCTGCAAAACATCAGCTTCTGCATTGTCCTCCGCGAAGATGGTTCTGTCGTCCAGTTCCAAGATGCGCGCAAGTCCGTGACCACTATCGACAAGAAAGGAAAAGAGAAAACGGAACTCGTCTCTATAAATCTGCTTGTTCCGGGACAATCGAAATCATCCGGTCAGGGAATCAATCCCTGCACATTGTGGGATAATTTAACCTACCTGACAGGTTACCCACAACCCGACAAAAACACTGAAAAAGCAAAGAAAAATCGTATTAGAGCACCAAAATGCTTTAATGGGAGCAAAGAGCATCATACTAAATTATTCCATCATCAAAACGTGGATGCCTGCCGGCTCGCAGTCGCCAGATATTTTGCCCGTTACACTCCTGATGAACTATTACCATTCGTTGAATCCCTCCCAGAAGACGCGCGAAAGGGGAATGGCGTTTTCCAACTTACAGGGGAAACTCGCTACGCCCACAAGGGTTATCGATCAATGGAGCAACAAGAGCAAGGCACCTCAAGCGACCGAGAAAATCAATGTTTGGTAACAGGGGAAAGAAAACCGATTGCTCGTCTTCACGAACCCAAAATCAAAACCTTCGATCCAAAGGGCTCCCTGCTAGTCTCATTCAACGAAGCAGCATACGAGTCTTACGGCAAAACAGGGAAGGAAGCGGGGCAAGGCAGGAACTCTCCCGTCTCCGAGGAAGCCGCTTTCGCCTATTGCAACGCCCTCAACTGGCTGCTTGCCCGCAAGGAGCGCCGCTTCCGCATCGGCGATGCCACCACCGTCTTCTGGACCGCTTCGCCTACGCCCGCCGAGACTACGTTGCCTTGGATGATGTCCGGCGTCCCCGAAGCGGAAGACGGCCAAACCAAACAGCGGATACAGGACATCTTGGAAAAGATCGCCCGAGGCACCCTCGGCGGCGACGAGCTCGGCGATCCCAGGACCGACTTCTACATCCTCGGCCTCTCCCCCAACGCCTCCCGCCTCTCCATCCGCTTCTGGCACACCGGAACTCTCGGGGAACTCGTCAAAAATCTTAAACTCCACCTCAATCAGTTCGAACTCGTCCGCCAGTGGGACGAAACCAACTCTCCCAAACCTGAACCCGCTCGCCCGAGTTCTTACCAGCTATTGCTTCAAACCACCCCATTTCGAAATGGCAAATATGATGCAGACCGCATCCCGCCACTTTTGGGTGGCGCCCTCATGCGCAGCATCCTCCTCGGCACCGACTACCCGACGAATCTCGTCACCGCCGTCCACAGCCGGATTCGCGCCGAGCGAGACATCAACTATTTCAAAGCCGCCATCCTCAAAGCATGGCTCATCCGAAACCACCAACAATGGCTCAGCCAACAAAACATCACTATGACAACCGCCCTGGATAAAGACAACCCGAGCGTCGCCTACCAACTTGGCAGACTTTTCGCCGTTTATGAACAAGCTCAAAGAGCCGCGCACGAATACAAGCTGGAACGAACTATTCGTGAAACCATGTTCTCATCGGCTTCTGCGAACCCTCTTTCTGTTTTTGGGCGATTAGACCGACTCAACAAACACCACCTTCAAAAACTCACCACAGGATCAAACCGATTTTTCAGCGAATTGATTGATGAAATTCATCAAAAGATTAAAGCTCCCAATTTTTATCCAGCCTCCCTTGACCTAAAAAACCAAAGCATCTTCTGCATCGGATACTACCATCAACGGCACAATCTCAGCACAAAAAATAAATCCGAAACCCAGCCAACCACCGAAACCGAACCCGCCAACGCCTGATTATTTCCATCAACTCTCAACTATAAACCATCAACCCACATGAACCACCGCTACGACTTCATCTACCTCTTTGACGCACAGGACGCTAACCCCAACGGCGACCCCGACGCTGGCAACCTCCCTCGCGTGGACACTGAATCCGGCCAAGGTCTCATCACCGACGTCTGCCTTAAAAGGAAAGTCAGAGATTACATCGACCTCACAGGAACAGCCAGGATCTACGTCCAATCTCGAGCAGTTCTGAACGCCAGAAACAACGATGCTTGGGAAGCCATTTCCCCTGAAACTCCCCAAAACAAACGGAATGAACGCCCAAAAGATGAGCAAAAGGCAGAAGCGCTCCGCCAGTGGATGTGCAAAAACTACTTCGATGTTCGAACTTTCGGAGCAGTGATGACCAACGAAATCAATTGTGGCCAAGTTCGCGGCCCCATCCAACTTGGCTTCTCCCGGTCGATTGATCCCATTTTTCAAGCTGAGCACACCATCTCTGTATGCGCCGCAAGGAAGGAAGATAAAACCATCGATTCACAAATTGGAATCCAAGGCCGCAAGTTCACCGTCCCCTATGCCCTCTACCAGACCCACGGCTTCGTGAATCCTTTCCTCGCCGCGCAGACCGGCTTCTCCGAGGACGACCTCGAGCTTTTCTTCACCGCGTTGGAGCAGGCCTTCCAGTTCGACCAATCCGCCGCCCGTCCCGCCGGTAGCATGGCGCCTCGCGGACTGCTCGTGTTCAAGCACGACAATCAACTGGGTCATGCCCCCAGCCATACCCTCTTCGATCGTCTGAAGATCGAGTCCTTCGATAAATCCCCCTCCGAGGACGGCAAGCCGCCGCGCCAGTTCGCCGACTATGCCGGACGGATCACCTTCGACGGCCAGCCGCTCGACGACTTCATCAAGTCCGGCGAATCCAAGGATCTCGGCAACGGCATTACCTTGATCCGGCGCATTTGACCTAGGCCATGGCCGACGCCGACTATCCCCATCTTGAAACCGCCCTGCCCGGCTTCGGCCGGGCACGGGCGATGATCAAGGCGTCGGACGACTCCATCTCTCCGCTCGGCTTCGTCGGTACCAAGTTCGACTTCTACCGCTTTGCCAACCGCTTCCGCCTCGTCGTTTGCTTCCAGGGTCTCAGGCTCGATGGCTTCACCGATGAGACCGCCAGCGGCTACGATGCCCTTACTCGGATTTTCTTCGCCTGGTCCGCCTTCGAGCGCTACGCCGAGATGGCGAACGACCGCGCTCCCTACCGTGCGCTCTTTGCCCACCACCCGCGCCGGTACATCTGCGGCCTCGCGGCCCACTGCCGCACTCTCGATCCCCAGCATAAGCTCATCGGCTTCCTCCTCGACCAGTCCATCCTTCCCGCCCACGGGACCTATCTGGCCCGCTACCGAGATGGCCACGACTTCTCCGTCCTCACCCTTGCCGCCAGCATGCGCCACATCTTCGCCCACGGCATCCTCACCGCACATCCGAACGGCCTTCCGGCGGAGAACCTCGCCAACATCTCCCGCAGCCTCGGGAATTTCCTCATCCACTTCGTGCGCACCGACTTCGCCCGCCGTCTGGCCTTGGCAGAAGGTATGTCCCCGTCCTGAGCGTCCTTGGCGGTCGGAAGTCCAGACCTAGATGTTTCTATGTTCCCGGAGGACCAGCTCGTTCCCATCTCCGCCCTGCAGCACTGGCTCTACTGCCCGCGCCAGTGTGCGCTCATCCATCTGGAGCAGGTGTGGGCGGAGAACCGCTACACGGCGGAGGGGCGCGTGCTGCACGAGAAGGCCCACGACGGCCGCGACGAAACGCGAGCCGGAGTGCGGATCGCGCGGGGGCTTTCGGTGCGTTCGCTGGAGCTGGGGCTGACGGGGCAGTGCGATGTGGTCGAGTTCCATCGAGTGCCGAGCGAGGCTGGATGCGAGAGGATCGTGCCCGTCGAATACAAGCGGGGCAAGCCCAAGTCGCACCGGGCCGACGAGGTGCAGCTCTGCGCACAGGCGATGTGTCTGGAGGAGATGCTGGGGCTGCCGGGAGGCAGCGTCGGGGAGGGCTGCCTGTTCTACGGCACGCCGAGGCGACGCACGGGAGTGGTCTTCGACGAAGGGCTGAGGACGCTCACGAAGGAAACGGTTTCCGCTGTGCATGGGATGAGGAGGGGCGGGAATACGCCGACGGCGGAGTATCTGCCGAAGCGCTGCGACGCCTGCTCGCTGGTGGAGCTGTGCCAGCCAAAGGCGCTGCGATTTCGGAAGGGAGCCGCCGCTTGGTTCGAAAGGAATCTGGATCTGCCTTCCGAACGATGAATTTCCGGGGCTGGTTCAGATGGCCTGCGGGCGGTTCGCGGGATTTCCCGGAGGCTCTGGATCGGATGTGCCGGGAGGGAGGGGGATTTCCTGCTCGACATCCACGTGGAAGTTTGCTGTAAGAAACAGTGGCAGGCCCTCCTCCGCGCCGTTCCATCCTCCAATCTCTGTCCAAGTGAAACGCCACCTCAACACACTCTTCGTCACACTCGAAGGCGCATGGCTGCGCAAGGACGGCGCGGCGGTCGAGGTCCGGCACGAGGGAGAGACGAAGCTGCGGGTGCCCCTGCACAATCTCGACGGGATCGCCTGCTTTGGTTGGGATGCCGGTGCCTCCGCCGCGCTCATGGCGGCCTGCGCCGAGGCGGGGGTTACCTTGTCCTTCCATACGCCGCATGGGAAATTCCTAGCCGGAGTGAATGGATTCACGCCGGGCAACATCCTGCTGCGGCGGGAGCAGTATCGCCGCGCGGACCACGAGCCGGCCGCATTGCCCATCGCGGCCAACATGGTCGCGGCAAAGCTGGCGAATACGCGCGCAGTGCTCATGCGGGCGGGACGCGACCACGGGGAGAAGGATGCTGGCAGGGCCTCCGCCCTGCGGCAGGCCTCGGATTTCCTCGCGAGGCGAATGGTGCTGGCGAGACGGTGCGAGTCGCTCGATTCGCTACGGGGCATCGAGGGCGATGCGGCGGCGGTGTATTTCGCCGCGTTCCCGCACCTGATGACGCACGAGGATCCGGAGCTCGTGCTGAAAGGCCGTTCGCGTCGGCCTCCCCTCGATCCGGTGAATGCGCTCCTGTCGTTTCTCTACACCCTTCTGATGCATGACTGCCGTTCCGCATTGGAATCGTGCGGCCTCGACGCGCAGTGCGGCTTTCTCCACCGGGACCGCCCCGGACGGCCCTCCCTGGCGCTGGATCTGATGGAGGAGTTCCGCCCTGTCCTCGCCGACCGGATGGCCCTGACCCTGATGAACCGCCGTCAGATCGGAGGCGGTGACTTCGAGAGGCAGGAGTCGGGCGCCTGCGTCCTGAAGGAGGCCGCGCGCAAGACGGTGCTGACCGCTTGGCAGGAGCGCAAGCAGGAGGAGATCGTCCATCCGTTTCTGGACGAGAGGACAACGGTCGGCCTGCTGCCCCATTTGCAGGCGCGTCTGCTGGCCCGCCATCTGCGCGGCGATCTCGACGCCTACCCTGCCTATCTGATGAAGTGAATGCACGGATTGGAAGACGATGTATATCTTGATCACCTATGATGTGGCGACCTCGGCTGACGGCGGCAAAAGGCGTCTGCGCCAGGTGGCGAAGGTGTGCCTGGACTACGGACAGCGGGTCCAGAACTCCGTCTTCGAGTGCTCGCTGGACCCCGCAAAGTTCGTGGAGCTGAAGCAGCGCATCCTTCGCATCGTCGATCTGGAGGAGGACAGCGTGCGCTTCTACCATCTAGGAAACAATTGGCGGAACAGGATCGACCACTTTGGAAGGAAGGGCGGCTTTGACATCGAGGGGCCGCTGGTGCTTTGATGGAGCTGGCGGCCCGCGAACCCAAAGCGGTGGCGGGCCGCCCAGCAGGTTCGCGGAAGAGCTAACCTGCTTAGTTTCAGTTCTTTGAAAAGAAAAAAGGAAATGGATTCCCGCGACCGTCGGCATCAGCCGACCGGTTCGCGGGAACTGGCTGCTTGAGTTTTCCGAGTCAAGGGATTAGCTTGAGGCGGTCGCTCCTTGCGTAGGAGCGCGGATTGAAAC
>ERZ761602.1072-NODE-1072-length-52466-cov-6.704165_pt1 | contig 52466 bp, 51 predicted proteins | sample MGYA00512165_ERZ761602 | MGnify/ENA primary metagenome ERZ761602 (study PRJEB28899, sample SAMN02445085) | bioreactor sludge metagenome | biome: EBPR sludge; isolation source: Thorneside wastewater treatment plant | place: Australia: Brisbane, Thorneside...
CCCGGAATCAGGGAGGTATCTCCACATACTGATGAAGTTGCAGAGGAGCCCTTCCCGAAGATCCTCCCTGGGCGATGATGGGGCGCCGCATCGATTCAGAAGATCCTCCCCTGATTCGGCGATGATTGTGCGCCGCATCGGGGGAGGTGGCCCGCTCTCGCGGGACGGAGGGGACGGACGGCAAAAGGTTCGCGGGAGCTCACCCCCTCCCCGCGGTGCCACAATCCAGTCATCTGGAGTTGCCCCATGTCACTGAGTACTCTCCTCGCCGAAACCCGTACCTTCCCACCCCGCGCCGACTTTGTCGCCCAAGCCAACGTCAACGATCCGAACGTCTATATCGACGCCCTCCAAAACCCGATCGAGTTTTGGTCCGGATGGGCCCAGAAGCTCGACTGGTTTCGACCCTGGGACGTTGTCCTCGACTGGCAGCTCCCCAACGCCAAATGGTTCGTCGGCGGCCAGATCAACGCCTGTCACAACTGCGTCGACCGGCATGTCGCGAACGGGCTCGGCACCAAGACCGCCTTCATCTGGGAGGGTGAGCCCGGCGACACCCAGACCCTCACCTACGCCGAAGTCCAAACCGAGGTTTCGCGGATCGCGAACGCGCTCAAGGCTCTCGGCATCACCAAGGGCGACCGCGTCTGCCTCTACATGCCGATGACCCCCGAACTCCCGATGACGATGCTCGCCTGCGCACGCATCGGCGCCGCCCACTCCGTCGTTTTCGGCGGCTTCAGCGCCGACTCCCTCCACGAACGCATCAACGACGCCGCGGCCAAAGTCGTCGTGACCGCGGACGGCGGATGGCGACGAGGCGGCATCGTCGCCCTCAAGAAGATCGTCGATCACGCCCTCGAGATGGGTTGCCCGTCGATCGAAAAAGTCCTCGTTCTCGAACGCGCCGGCACCCCCGGTACCGTGACCAACGGGCTGCAGACGCCCGCCTACGATCGCGGCGGCTGGACCGATGGCCGAGATGTCTGGTGGCATGACCTTGTTCCCGCGCAGAGCGCCGAATGCGCCTGCGAGCCGATGGATAGCGAAGACCTCCTCTTCATTCTCTACACGAGCGGCTCGACCGGAAAGCCGAAGGGCATCGTCCATACCACCGGCGGCTATCTCACCGGAACATACGCCACCACCCAATGGGTCTTCGACCTCAAGGACGACGATGTCTTCTGGTGCACGGCCGACTGCGGTTGGGTCACTGGCCACAGCTACGTCGTCTATGGCCCGATGGCGAATGCCGCCACCGTCGTCCTCTACGAGGGCGCACCCGACGCCCCTGAAAAAGACCGCTTCTGGCGAATCATCGAACGCCACCGCGTCACGATCCTCTACACCGCACCGACCGCGATTCGCGCCTTCATGAAGTGGGGCACCGAATTCCCCCAACGCTGCGATCTGACCTCCCTCCGGCTGCTCGGCAGCGTCGGCGAACCGATCAACCCCGAAGCCTGGATGTGGTACCACGAGCATAGCGGCGGCGGTCGCTGCCCGATCGTCGACACCTGGTGGCAGACCGAAACCGGTGCGATCCTGATCACGCCACTTCCGGGCATCACCGCGACCAAGCCGGGCAGCGCCACCCAGCCGTTCCCAGGTATCCGCGCCGCCATCCTCGACGAAGCCGGCGCGGAGATCACCCCGATCCAAGGCGCGCTCGGCTACATCGCCTGCGCCAACGGCGAGGATGCTCCCGCCACGGGACCCGAAGTTGGTGGCTACCTCGCCATCACCACACCGTGGCCGTCGATGATGCGCGGCATCTGGGGTGATCCCCAGCGGTACGTCGACACCTACTGGAAACGATTCCCGGGACGTTACTTCCCCGGCGACGGCTCCAAGGTCGATGCCGATGGCTACTTCTGGCTCCTCGGACGGGTCGACGACATCATGCTCGTCGCCGGCCACAACATCAGCACGATGGAAGTTGAGAGCGCTCTGGTCGACCACCCCGCTGTCGCCGAAGCGGCCGTCATCGGGAAGACGCATGACATCAAGGGTCAAGCCATCAGCGCGTTCGTGATCGTCCGCGCCGGCTATCCCGGCGATGCAAGCCGGCTGGTCGACGAACTGAAGGCGCACGTCGCCGAGAAGATCGGCGCGATCGCCCGGCCCGACGACGTCATCCTCACGGCCGAACTCCCCAAGACGCGAAGCGGCAAGATCATGCGGCGACTCTTGCGGGATGTCGCCGAGGGACGAGCCCTCGGCGACACCACGACCCTCGCCGACCCGGCCGTCGTCAGCGCCCTGCGCGACAAGTACGAATCGAGCGAGAGCTGATCATTCGAGGCCGCCGGCCGCCCCGGCCGGGGCGTCGAGAGAGGTCGACATCCCCGGGGGCGTGTTCGCGCGGGCCTCGAGGCCCGCGCCGGTGTACGCGGGGGCTTCTGCGTGGGCAAGAGGCGTGCGGTGGTGGTGGTGGTAGGCCGCGGCCACGAGCAGGGCGAGCCCGAGCAGTCCGAAGAGCCATGGGGTCTTCTTGTTCATCGGTTCAATCTCCGTCCGTCGAGCAGCGCCACGTCGCGAGCCACTTGACCCGCGCCGGATTCGCATCCGCGACGCACATACACCAGTCGCCGGGGCGAGGATCGCGGTCGGGCAAAATGCGTCGTGCCGGATACCACCGTCCATGGCCGTCGGCGAAGGTGAGATTCGTGCCCCCGCGGTGGCGGGTGCTCACCGTTGCCATCGGCCCGTCGAGCTCCACCGGCTGGCCGCAAGCCCCGACGGAGTGGTTCCACGCCGACGTGAGGTAGCCGCGATAGCCGGCACCGAGATCTCCCGGAGTACCGTCACCGAGGAGAACGGTCCGACTCGGGTGTTCCATGTCGGAGGCAACTGCCCGGAGCGGCCTGCCCCCGTAGATCCAGAGGCCGTAGTTGATGTTCAGCCCGATCGAGAGTCGGCTCCGCGTGCCCCATGTCGTCCCGAACATGCTCCCGGGTGCACTCGGGCACAGATGGACCTCGCGGGACTTCATGTACGGCTGAACCATCCCGACCCAGATCGGTGTCGAATCGCCCTGTCCGATCCAGGTGTCCTGGACGTAGCCCGGGAAGACGCCTTCATACTCGTCCGTGTACATCAGGAGTCCCATCGACAGCTGGCGCTGATACTGGAGGCAGACGCCCTTCTTGGCCGCCTCCCGTCCCTGGGCGAAGGCTGGAAACAGGATCGAGGCGAGGATCGCGAGAATCGCGATCACAACGAGGAGTTCCAACAACGTGAACCCTATGCGATACCTTTTCATCGGTGCTCCCTCCCCGCGCCTCCTGCGCTGGGGAATGGTGTCGGAAGCGCCCCGCCCTCATGGCGGGGTGGGACCGGCATCGTTCTGGTTATGGGAAGGCTTTTCGCAAATCTTTAGGATTTTCTACCAGGACGACCGATCATCCTGGGGAGAAGCGCCGATAGGGCGCGGTCCGTCCTACCAAGTGACTTCATGAAACGACGCACCAAAATCGTCTGCACGATCGGACCCGCCGTCGCCTCGAAAGAACGCCTCCGCGATCTCATCGACGCGGGCATGAACGTCGCCCGGCTCAACTGTAGCCACGGCGACTGGGAGTCCCGAACCCAGTGGGCGACCTGGATCCGCGAACTCAGCCCCAAGATCGCCCCTGTCGCGATCCTCGCCGACCTCCAGGGCCCCAAGTTCCGGATCGGCGAACTCACCAGCGGCCATCTCGACCTCGTCGCCGGGCAGCAAATCCTCGTCGGACAAGAGGCGACGAGCGATCTCCCCGTCCCTTCCGACGAAATCTTCGCCGCCATGCGCACCGGAGACCGCGTGCTCCTCGGCGACGGCAACGTCGAGATCAAGCTCGGCAAACATCAGGGCACCCGGTTCGAGGCCAAAGTCGTCAGCGGAGGCATCGTCAAGAGTCGACAGGGTGTCACCCTCGTCGGAAAGGCCTTCGACACCCCCTGTCTCACTGAAAAGGACCTTCAGGACCTCTACGAAGCCAGCCGCCTCGGGGTCGACTTGATCGCTCTGAGCTACGTCCGTCGCGCCGGGGACATGCGCGAACTGCGTCGCCTCGTCGATAAGTACGATTCCGGCGTCAAGCTCTGCGCGAAGATCGAAACCCGCGAAGCCGTCAAGGAGATCGATGAGATCATCAAGGTCTCCGACCTCATCATGGTCGCGCGCGGCGACATGGGACTCCAGATGGACCTGGAAGACGTCCCGTTCACCCAGAAGCGGATCATCGAACGCTGTGGTCGGGCCGGAAAGCCCGTCATCACCGCAACCCAGATGCTCGAGAGCATGGTCGCCTCACCCCGACCCACCCGCGCCGAAGCCACCGATGTCGCCAACGCCATCCTCGATGGCACCGACGCCGTCATGCTCAGCGGCGAAACCGCATCCGGACAATATCCGATCGAAACCGTCAAGACGATGAGCCGCATCGCGGAAAAGGCCGAGAGCTACCTCAGCCACGAAGACCGGGTCGAACACCTCGCCCTCCAAGCCACCGCGACACTGGAGAGCACCGAGGCCGTCGCCAAGGCCGCCGCGAACCTCGCGACCTCCCTCAAGGCCAAAGCGATCGTCACCACCAGCACCTCCGGCCTCACCCCGCGCATGGTCAGCAAGTTCCGCCCCAAGCCGCCGATCCTCTGCATGACGTGGAACCCCCGGACCTACCGCCAGCTCGCCGTCGTTTGGGGAGTGGAGGCGCTCCTCCTCGACAAAATGGCAACCACGGAAGCCACGATCCAAGCCGCCATCGACGCGTTTCTCGACCACAAACGGATCAAGGTCGACGACCTCGTCGTCGTCACCGCCGGGGTCCCGCCCGGTGTCGCCGGCAACACGAACATGATCCTCGTCGAAACCGTTCGCTAGGCGTCGGCAGGACGCGCGATCGGTTGCCACAAGAGGACCATGCACCCGTAGATCGGGATCAGCCAATAGCCCGAGAAAGGCGGAACATGGATGACCGTCCCCTCGAAGCTCCCCAAAGTGTCGGCGACCAACCGGATCCAGCCCGCCAGCCCCGAGGTCGCAATCAGCACCCCGACGCCGCCCGTGAACCAGACGCCCCCCACCCCCCAGGCCAGCAAAGCGCCTCCGATCAGGAACGGCAGCACCGGCGCGACGAGCAGATTGCCCACGATCGCCATCAGCGAAACCTGGCCGAAGTGGTACGCGAGCAGCGGGGCCGATGCAACAAAAGCAACCAGGCTGCTTGATCCCAAAGCCCTTGCCCCGGCGACCACGGCGCCCCAGGCCGTTTTCGCCACGATCGGACGCCGCTCCCAGAACAGGACCAGCGCCGCCATGATCGTGAACGAGAGGTGAAGTCCAGGATCGACGACCCCTTCCGGAGAAACCAACAGCGTGACGATCGCGGCAAGCGCGAGCGCCGACAGCCCGTCGCCCTCCCGATCGAAACGGTAAGCCGCGAGAAAGACGACCGTCATCAGCAAGGCCCGCATCGCCGGCGGCCGCAATCCCGCCGCCGCGATGTAGACGAGCAGAATCGCCGTCACGAGCACCAACTGGCCCGTCCGGGGGATCGGGAGCCGCGAGAAAAGAAAGAGCAGCATCGCCGCCAGCATCATCACATGGAGCCCCGAAGTCGAGACGATGTGGATGATCCCGGAACGGCGCAACCGTTCGGACATCGCCGGCTCCAACTCCCCATCCTGATTGAAGCAGATCGCATCGATCACGCTCGCCGAGTCTTGGGGAAGGACGCGGGTCACAAACTCGACGAAGCTACGTCGTACCGCCAAACCCCAGCGCCAAGGCACCGCACCGCCGCCGAGCGATCTTGCGCTCGAGGTCCGCAGATCGGCGAACGCGCCCTTCCGACGCCACGTGAGTTCGCTCGCCTCGGAGAGGGGACGCAGCTCACCCCGAACCGCGAGCCGTTCACCGAGGACGGCGGGGCTCGCCTTGGGCAACGACAAGGCCACACGACCGAAGTCGGTACCCGCGAGCACCCGCACGCCGAACGCCGTGTCGCGGGGCATTTCCAGAAGCACGACCTCACCGGCAAACGGCTTCGACTCCACGAGGAGCGACGCCGACACAACCGGGCGACTGAGCAAACCGAGTCCGACACCCGCCACCAGAGTCCATCGTAAGGAGGCGTTCGACAGCGCTCCGGCCGCGATCGGAACCGCCAACAAGTGCCACCACCCGTACCACGTCGCGATTCCTCCGACCAACCCGAATGAGAAGATCAGCAGAGGCCGGCCCTCGATCTCGCGACGCATCTCTCCGACCCAACCTACGCTTCCGCCGGTTCGCTGAGATCCCGCCGAGGAGTCCGCGCCCCCACCCGGAGCTCGAGGAACAGGTCCGGCTCCCCCGCGAGCCGGTTCAAGCGCTCAAGAATCGTGTCCTGCATGAACCGCAACTCCTGAGCCCATGCTGAACCCGTCGCCGCCACCCAGAGCGTGCCTCGCTCGAACCGCTCGGGAGTGGACTTCGCCGCAAGCAATTCGCCTACCACGCCCGGCCATTCCTTGAGCACGATCTGAGCGCGTCCCGCACGGAGCACCTCCTTCTGCTCCACCGCCTGCGCCATCCAGTCGTCGAGCCGCTTCATTCGATCGTCACCGTTCCCGCCAACACCCGCATCACCCGACCGGCCTCCATCGCCCAGCTTCCGACTTGGGCCGCATCGGTACAGGTCAAGAGTACTTGGCTGCAGCCAGTCCGAACGCGCTCCAGGAGATGACTTTGCCGCACCTTATCCAGGTCACTGAACACATCGTCGAGGAGAAGGATCGGCGGCGCCCCCAGAATCCGCTCGGTGCACGCAAGAACCGCCAGTTTCAGAGAGACCACCGCGGTTCGTTGCTGACCCTGGGATCCGAAGTGTCGCGCCTCGCGCCCCTCGATGGTCAGAGCGAGATCGTCCCGGTGTGGACCGATCCCGGTTGTGCCTCGTGCGACTTCCGACCGTCGATGCTCGGCCAACGATTGCGCCAGAGCGTCGGCGGTGTCCCCGGCATCATGAGGATCGTACGTGACCCCCAACCGCTCCCCTTCGGCCAGTTCCGCGTGTGCAGACCGCGCCTCGGGTTCGAAATCTTCGAGGAACGCGCGCCGGAACTGCCGGAGACTCGCCCCGTGATCGGCCAGAAGCGCTTCCCAAGATTCGTAGAGCTCGTCCGGCATCGACCGGTCTTGGCCAAGCTTCAGGAGCGCGTTGCGCTGCTCGAGGGCCCGCTTGTACTGGGTGAGGTGCTCGCGGTAGGCCGGGTAAAGCTGGGCCAAATGGAGATCGAGGAACAGCCGACGCTCGGACGGCTGCCCGGACACGACCGGCAGGTCTGCGGCCGAGAAGGCGACGACCGGTAGACGGCCCATAAGGTCCGAGGCACGTTTCAGCCCGACTCCGTTCAAGGTTGCGCGCTTGCGGGTGCCGGCTTCGAGCTCGATGGCGAGTTCGGTACCGAATTCGGCGAGGGTTCCTTCGGCGCGCGCGCGAACCGTGCCCTCCCGAACCGCCTCCAAGTCGCGGGTGCCACGCAACAGCCGGGAAGTGCCGAGGAGGTAGATCGCCTCGAGCAGGTTCGTCTTGCCCTGACCGTTCGGCCCGATCGCGAGGTTGAGTCCCTCCCGGAGGTCGACGTCCACAGACGCGTAGTTTCGAAAGTCGGTGAGACGGAGCCGGACCAGCGAAAACGGAGCGCGCACCGCTTTCCCCATGGAGCTATCTTCCGAAACCGAGATCATGAAGGATAATCTCTTGTTATTATGGGGCGAGCGTCAGGGTGGAAAACCGAGAGGAAAGGTACAAGCCCCGGGATTCCAACACCGCAAATTCGAACCTGAAACAGGTAGGTTCCGACCCCGGTCCCGATGTGGAAAATCGAGTGGAGAACCGCGCCCGTGTGCAGGTTTGGAACAGGTCGTTCGGGGGACGAAAAGGGCCTTCCAAACCGTCCCCAAGTTTTCCGCGTCGCGTTCACAGCAGACCCTTCTGGCGGCCGAAACGCATGACGACCGCTTCCATCAGATACACGGGATGGACGTTGGCGATCGGCGCGATGCCGTGGCGACGCGCGAAGGGGTCCCAGAATTCGCGCAGAGAACGCGCCTGCGTCTCTGGCCCGAGCTCAGGAAATCGGTCACACAACCGCTTGATCGCGAAGTACTCCTCGATCGTCATTCCCCGAAGCTCCCCGATCGCGTGCTCGAAAGGATGCTGGCCGAATTTGTAAGGCGATGGGTTGAAGCGTGGAATAGAACGGGGCTCATAGACGACGACGGTACCCGCCGCCAGGTCACCCAGCCGCTGACTCCGTTCGCTTGTGAACATGAGAACGAGCCCAACCATATACAAACCAATCACCGGAATCCCGGGCATCGCGTCGACGACTCGGAACAGATTCCGATACAGGGCGGCCGCGAACGTTACCGGAGTACCGTCCAGCATCCTCACCCGAAGACTCATCGCCTTTTTCCCGAGTGACTGGCCATTCCAAAGACCCTCGAACAGGGTCGAGTACAGCAGGCTTCCAAAGACGAACGCAAGTCCGATCAGGAGCTGGCCAAGGCCGCCGTCGACCGAGCCGACCGTGAACCCGATCATCAACGCAACGAGGATCATCAGGAACCACACGATCAGAACGTCCAGGAGGTAGGCAAAGATCCGCGCCCCGGCTCCCGCCAGCCGATACGTCACCACCACCTTCTCGGGCGTCAAGACCGCATAGTCGTGAACCACGGGTAGGATGCTACACCAGGTGATCGTTCCGACGCGACGGTTTTGGGCTCTGCTCGGGCTGGGAGTGCTCATCGCTCTCCTTGGTGCCGTCGTGCCTGGCCTGGAACGGATCCTGATCCCCTACAACGTCCTGCTTTTCGCGATGTTGCTCGCCACCGCCCGTCTCACGCCCAAGCCACAAAGCCTGCACGTGACGCGGTCGATGGACCCCGTACTCTCGGTCCGCGTCCCCAACCGCGTGAACGTGTGCGTCGAGTACGACGGCACCGCCCCGATTCAATGCCGTGTGCGCGACGAACCCCCGCCCGACTTCGATACGACTCGCCAGGAGCTCCGTCTCACCCTCGAACCGGACCGCGCCAAGGAGTTTCATTACCACGTGACGCCCTTCAGGCGGGGCTCGGACTTTTGGCGCGGTACTTATGTTCGGATCCTTGCACCCCTGGGCCTCGCTGAAGTTCAGTATAAGCTTCCTACGGAAAGGCCTGTACGGGTCTATCCGAATGTGCTCGCCCTCCGGGAGTTCGATCTCCTCAAGCAGAAGGGTCGACTCAACCTCATGGGGCTGCGCCGAACCCGGATCAAGGGACTTGGAACGGAGTTCGAATCGCTCCGCGATTACCACGAGGACGATTACCGGAAGATCGACTGGAAATCGACCGCCCGCCGCGGCAAGCTTGTCGTTCGCGAGTTCGAACAGGAACGGAACCAGGCCGTCATCGTCTGTCTCGACATTGGGCGCCACATGCTCTCCGAAGTCGACGGCGTCGCCAAGCTCGATCACGCGCTCGATAGCTGTCTGATGCTCATGCACGCGGCCCAAGTCGCCGGCGATCAGGTCGGGCTCCTGGTCTTCGCCGACAACGTCCGACGGTACATCCCGCCTCGCAAGGGGCGCAATCAGGCCGGGTTCATCCTTGACGCCGTCCATGGGCTCGAAGCCGAAGCGGCCGCCGCCAACTACACCGCCGCCTTCGGCTACTTGGCTTCGCGGTGGAAGCGCCGCTCGCTCATCGTCGTCTTCACCGACGCCGAAGACGACGCCCAGGCCGCGGAGATGGCGGCCGCCCTGACGCCGCTCACGCGGCGGCATCTCCTGATGCTGGTGCGGGTTTCGGATCCGCGCCTCAAGGAACTGGCTGGGGCCGACGTGACGGACGCCACCGATCTGTACAGGAAAGCGGCCGCTCTCTGGTACTCGTCAGACCGGAGGCGCGCCGATGCGCGCTTCCGGATGTCGGGCGTTCAGAACATCGACTCAGAGCCGCAGGACCTTTCGAACGCCCTCGTGTCGGCCTACCTGCGGGTCAAGGAAACCAGCGCTCTGTAACACGCAAAACCCCCGAGCCGAAGCTCGGGGGTGCGGGGTGTCCTGGAAAGCGGAACGGGCGCTTAGCGCTTGACGAACTGGAAGCCGCGTCGGGCCTTCTTGCGACCGTACTTCTTCCGTTCCTTGACGCGTGCGTCCCGGGTCAGGAATCCGTGGGATCGAAGCGGCTTGCGCAGGTTTTCGTCCATCTCGACCAGCGCTCGGGAGATTCCGAGCCGGACGGCGCCCGCCTGGCCAGTGATGCCGCCGCCGCGAGTCGTGGCGCGAATGTCGTAGCGCCCCTCGATCCCGAGCTCGACGAGCGGACTCTTCACGAGGATCTCGAGCACGGGGCGGCCCAGATACTCCGCCATTTCGCGCCCGTTGATGTTGATCTTGCCTTCACCTGGAGTGACCCAGACTCGAGCAATGGCGCACTTGCGCCGGCCGGTTCCATAAGTCGCGTTGTTCGCCATAAACTGTTACTTCTTCCCGATCTCGAGGGGTTCGGGCTTCTGGGCCTCGTGCGGATGCTCGCCGCCCGCATAGACCTTCAGCTTCTTGATGATCTCCTTGCCGAGCTTGGTCTTTGGGACCATGCCCCAGATGACCTTCTCGACGTACTGGGCCGGTTTGTCGGTCAAGTACTTCTCGCGGGAGATGTTGCGAAGCCCACCGGGCCAGCCCGTGTGCCAATGGATCAGCTCGTCGCCCTTACCGCCGGTGAGGACGACTTTATCCGCGTTGATCACGATCACGAAGTCGCCGCAGTCTTGGTTGTAGGTGAAGGTCGGCTTGTGCTTGCCACGCAGGATCTGAGCCACCTGCGCCGCAAGTCGGCCGACCGGCACCCCGGTGCCATCGACGACGTACCACTTTCGTTCAATCGTATCCGGTTTTGCCGTGTACGTTCTGTTCATTCCGCTTTCCTGTTTTTCGAGTGATCTCGAAACCTGTGTTCTCATTCCAAGAGCCGTCTTCCGGAGCAACTCACGCGCAATCGGGCGGCACGTAGGTGGCGTGCAACACCGGATGGCGTCCGTATCGGATCTTCATCAGCGTCAGCCCGCGCGCGGGGAGCACCACGGGCAGAAACACCTCCCGTTCCCGCGCGAGTAGCGCGTCGATGTCGCACGAAGGCCGCTTCCCCTGCCCCACCTCGAGCAACCCGCCCGCAATCCGGCGAATCATCCCGCGAAGGAAGGCGTTGCCCCGAATATCGATCCAGATCTCAGGACCGACTCTTCGCAGATCGATCGCATAAACCTCACGGAACGTGTTCGACTCGGGCGGGACCTCTTCGCTGAAGCTCTTGAAGTCGTGCACGCCGACCAGTTTCGTGGCCGCGGCCCGCATCGCGTCGAAGTCGACCTCCTTCCAGTGGTAGTGGGCGAACCGCAGTCGAAACGGGTCTTGTCGCCCGATGAGAATCCGGTACCGATAGGATCGATCGACCGCGCTGAAGCGACTATGAAAATCCTTGCGCACCGCATCCGATCGCACCACCCGAAGATCCAGGCTCAGGGCGCGATTGAGGCAGTACGCCCAGTGTTCGGGAGGGATGTCCACGGCGGTCGTGAAGTGACAGACTTGGCCCCGAGCATGGGCGCCGCCATCCGTGCGGCTTGCTCCGATGATCTCGCAATCCTCGCCCGAGACCTGGCGAACGGCTCTTTTCAATGTGCATTGGACGGATCGCCGTCCTGCTTGTGCGGCCCAGCCGCAGAAATCGGTGCCGTCGTACGCGACGACGAGACGTATCTTCTTAGTCGACAAGCTCCAGAACCGCGGTCACGGCCGCATCGCCCCGGCGCACGCCGGTCTTCGTCAGCCGGGTGTAGCCGCCGTTGCGGTCGCGGAACCGGGGCGCGACATGGTCGAACAGATGCTTGACCAGGTCCTCGCCGTTGATGAGGCTTCGGTCCTGCAGAATCTGCAGCTTCTCGATGTCGCTCTTGCCGAGAAGTGCCTTCGTCGGCTTCGGGGTGCTCGAGCTGTGTCCGACGAGGATCTTCCGGGTCTGCCGGCGCGCGGCGAGGGAATCTTCCTTGGCGGTCGTGATCAGCTTCTCGACGATCCGCTGCAGCTCCTTGGCGCGGCCGAGGGTCGTTCGCACGTACCCGTGTCGAATGAACTGGCGCGCGAGATTGGTCAGCAGCGCGCGCCGCTGGTCGCTCGGCAGTCCGAGTTTGCGTCGATCGACTTTATGCCTCATGGTTCGTCTTCCTTAGCGTGAAATCCTGGATCAATCGAAATCGTCCTCGTCGTCTTCGAGGTCGATCGGTCGATACCCGCCCTTCGGCGGCTTCATTTCGAGGCCGCGCTCGGCGAGTTTGTCGCGCACTTCGTTCAGCGACTTCTTGCCGAAGCCGCGGATGCTGGTGAGGTCGCTCTCGCTTGCCATCGCCAGCGTTCGGAGGGTGGTGAGCCCCGCCCGGCGCAGACAGTTGAACGTGCGCTGCGAGAAGTCGAGCTCCTCGATCTTGATCTCGGGCACGTTCGCCAACTCGGGCGAAAGCTCTTCCTCGTCGTCGAGCAGCGTATCGAAACCGCCCTGCCCGAGGTCGAAGAACATCCGGAAATACTTGTCGAGAATCTGAGCGGCCTGGGTCACGGCGTCGTTCGGTCGCACTGCGCCGTTGGTCCAGACTTCGAGCACCATGCGCTCATAGTCGGTGCGCATCCCGACGCGGGTCTGCTCGACCGTGTACGAGACCTTCCGCACCGGCGTGTATTGCGAGCCCGTCGCGATAATCCCGATGATGCCCTTGTAGCGGTCCTGCTTCTCGGGCAAAACGTAGCCGCTGCCCCATCCGACGTACAGCTCCATGCTCAGCGCTGACTTCGCGTCGCTGATCTCGCAGATGTAGACCTCGGGGTTGACGACCTCGACATGCTCCGGGCAAATCACATCCGCGCCGGTGACGCGGCCGGGGCCCTTCACATCGATGCGCAGCACGGTCTCCTCAGGCGGGGTGCCCTCATGGTGCATCGCGATCGCGAGGTCCTTGAGGTTGAGCAAGAGCTCGGTCGTGTCTTCCTTGACGCCGGGAATCGGCGCGAACTCGTGGAAGACCTTGTCGATCTTCACGGCCGTCACCGCGGCACCGAAGATCGAGCTGAGCAGCACGCGGCGCAGCGCGTTGCCGATCGTTTGGCCATAGCCGCGCTCCAGCGGTTCGAGGACGAACTTGCCGTAGTCGGTGCCGAGATCGAGAGTTTGAATTTGGGGCATAGTCGGTGGTTGGAGTGGCCGGAAGCACCTGCTTCAGGCCGGAATCCGGTTAGACACGGCGCTTCTTCGGCGGTCGGCACCCGTTGTGCGGGATCGGGGTGACGTCGCGAATCGAGACGACGTCCAGGCCGCTGGCCTGCAGCGAGCGGATCGCGGTCTCACGGCCGCTTCCCGGGCCGCATACGTAGACTTCGATCTTCCGCATGCCGAAATCTTGAGCCTTGCGGGCTGCGTTTTCGGCCGCCAGCTGGGCCGCGAACGGCGTGCCCTTGCGACTGCCCTTGAAGTTGACCGCGCCCGCACTCGACCAACAGAGCACGTTGCCCTGGGGGTCGGTGATCGTCACGATCGTGTTGTTGAACGTCGAGTGGATGTGGGCCATGCCCTGTCCGACTTGACGCTTCTCCTTCTGCTTTCCGCGAACCGTTTGCTTGCGTGCCATGAGTCCTTACTTCCTCGCCTTCTTCTTCCCGGCAACGGTCTTGGCCTTGCCCTTGCGGGTTCGGGCGTTGCTTCGGGTGCGCTGGCCGCGCGTCGGAAGGCCGCGGCGATGTCGCAGGCCGCGGTAGCTGCCGATCTCGATCAGGCGTCGGATATTGGCGTAGACGTCGCGCCGAAGATCACCCTCGACCTGGTAGCCATCGTCGATGATCTCGCGGAGTTTTCCGATCTCAGCTTCGCTGAGCTCCTTGATCTTCTTGCGAGGATCGATCCCCGCTTTGGCGATGATGTCGGCGGCGTTCTTGCGACCGATCCCGTAAAGGAGCGGGATCGCATACAGCACCGCCTTCTCTCGAGGAAGGTCTACACCGGCGATACGAGCCATGAATCTGTTTCTTCTCCTAAAATCAGCCCTGTCGTTGCTTGTGCTTCGGGTTGATGCAGATGACCCTCACCACGCCGGCTCGGCGGATGATCTTGCACTTGTCACAAATCTTCTTGACGCTTGCTCTGACTTTCATCGCTTCTTGCACCTTTCGTCGGCGACGCCCCGTCTCTAGGGGGTGGACCGACGGCACGACACGCCCCGGGGCACGCTAGCGCGCCCGATGCGAAGGGAGATTCTACCAGGAAGTCGGCCGCGCTCGCTACGCCTTGTAGCGGTACACGATCCGGCCCAGTGTCATGTCGTACGGCGACATCTCGATCCGGACCCGGTCCCCGGGGAGGATCCGAATGTAGTTCATCCGCATCTTGCCGCTCACGTGGGCAAGGATTTCGATGTCCCCTTCGTCCAGCTTGACCCGAAACCGCGCATTCGGCAGGTTCTCGAGCACCACGCCCTCGACCTCGATTCCCTCTTCTTTGTTCGTCGCCGTCTTCGGTTTCGGTTTGCCTCGATAATGTCGCGCCATAAAGCTCCTGGTACGGATTTGTCTATGTATTCTAGACGATTCCGCACCCGCGGTTCGATGCCCGGGTAACTTTCGGGCATGGCCGACCTCAACGCGCCGGATCGAATCTTCGTCGGAAAGGGCGAACTCGACACCTACCTCCTCGCCAAGTTCGGGAACCGGCACGGACTCGTCGCGGGGGCGACCGGCACCGGAAAAACCGTGACGCTGCAGGTCCTGGCCGAGGGGTTTTCGGCCCGCGGCGTCCCCGTCTTCCTCGCCGACGTCAAAGGAGACCTCTCCGGCATGTGCCAGCCGGGCGGCGGTAAACCCAAGCTCGAGGAGCGAGCGGCGCAAATCGGGCTCAGCCCCTACCTCTACCACGGCTGCCCGGTCACGTTCTGGGATCTGTTCGGGCGCCAAGGACACCCGGTCCGCACCACCGTCTCCGAGATGGGGCCGCTCCTCCTTGCCCGCCTCCTCGATCTCAACGACGTCCAAGAAGGAGTCCTCAACCTCGCCTTCAAGGTCGCCGACGACAGCGGTCTCCTCCTTCTCGACCTCAAAGACCTCCGCGCCCTTCTCGTCCATGTCGGCGAACGCGCCGATGAGCTCACCCTCGAATACGGCAACGTCAGTGCCACGACGATCGGCGCGATCCAGCGCAGCCTCCTCAGCCTCGAGCAGCAAGGCGCCGAGGCCTTCTTCGGCGAGCCCGCTCTCGACCTCGTCGACTTCATGCGCGTGGCCCCCGATGGCCGCGGCATGATCAACATTCTCGCCGCCGATCAGCTCATGACCAATCCGAGGCTCTACGCCACGTTCCTCCTGTGGCTCCTCGCCGAGCTGTTCGAAGACCTCCCCGAGGTCGGCGATCTCGATAAGCCGAAGCTCGTCTTCTTCTTCGACGAAGCCCACCTCCTCTTCACCGATGCCCCGAAGGCCCTCGTGGACAAGGTCGAGCAGGTGGTCCGCCTCATCCGATCCAAGGGCGTCGGCGTCTACTTCGTGACCCAGAACCCCCTCGACGTCCCCGATCCGGTGCTCGGACAGCTCGGCAACCGCTTCCAGCACGCGCTCCGTGCCTTCACCCCACGCGACCAGAAGGCGGTCAAAACAGCGGCCGAGACCTTCCGGGTCAATCCCAACCTGGACACCGAACAGGCGATCATGGAGCTCGGCGTCGGGGAGGCCTTGGTGTCGTGCCTCGACCCGAAGGGAATCCCGGAGATCGTCCAGCGCGTCCTCATCCGCCCGCCCGCCTCGCGCCTCGGACCGTGCACCCCCGAGGAGCGTGCCGCGGTCGTCGCGGCCGGCCCGCTGCGCGGCAAGTACGAACAGGAGATCGACCGCGTCTCCGCCTACGAAACCCTGCGAGGCCGTGCCGAGGCCAAGTTGGCGCCGCCCCCCATCGTCGCCTCGCCGCCGTCCGAAGCCGGAGCCGGCGGAATCGTGACGACCCGGCCTCGACCGCAAACTCCTCGGCGCGAGCGCATCGAGTACGAGGAGCCCGAGCCCAAGCCGCGCAAAGCTCCGGCCCGTCGGAGCGACTCGGTCATGGAGTCGCTCGCCAAAGGCGTGGCCCGCAGCGCCGGCAGCCAATTGGGGCGCTCGCTCGTTCGCGGCATCCTCGGCTCGATCTTCAAGGGCCGCTAGCCTAGCGTCCGACGATTCGGCCCTTCCAGGTTGCCGCGCCAGCGCGCCGCAGCATCCACGAGCGGACCACGGTGAACGCGGCCAGCGTACAGGTGATCGGCATCAGCGGCCAAGTCCAAATCGGCTGGCCGACGAGGCGGTCGGTCACGAACTTCGACGCGAGGAGCAGCCCCAGCGCCCAGGGCCAGAGCGGCCCCGCGGCGGTCCAGGCCCATCCCGCGACCAGGAACCCGAACGCGAGCAGCCAAGAGCCCACGCCCGGACCCGCGATTTCGACGCTGTTCTTGCTCATGCCGTCGATCGCTTCGCGCAGCGTCCGGTACATCCGCACCGAACCGACCGCGGCGAGGTCGACCACGTCGATCCGAATCCCGTGCTTTGCGAGCAGCCGGCCGGTCGCGACATCCTCGAGCACCCGGCTTCTCAAGCTTTCGTGCGGCCGCACCTCCCAGTAGGTCGCGGCACGCCACAGCACGAACTGCCCGTTCGTGAACCCGTTGTGTCCGCGCCCGGTCCGAGCCACCAATCCGAACGGGTTCGACGCCAGCAATACCCACGGCACCCACGAAAGGTAGACCGGCTCGAAGCCCGCACCCGGGAGCATCCTCAGAAAGCCGCTGAACACCGGGACTCGGGACCCGCGCGCCGCAATCAGGCCGGCCACGCCATCGACGAAACCCGCCTTGACCTGGACGTCGGCATCGAGAAAGAGCAGCCAGTCGCCCGCGAAGTCCTCGGCCGTGACTTTCGCAAGCTCGTGGCAGGCCCGGTTCTTGCCCGTCCAGCCCTCGGGCAGGGGCTCCGAGGCCCGGATCACGGTTGCCCCCGCCTCAGCGGCCAGCAGCCCCGTGCCGTCGTCGGACTCGTCGTCGAAGACGTAGACCCTCGCACCTTGAGCGACGAGACTCCCGACCAGCGACCCGATGTGGGGCGCCTCGTTCCGAGCCGGAATCAGCACCGCCGGTCGCAGGCCCGGGCCCGTGCCTCCCGGCCGGACGCGGCGCATCAGCAGTGCATTGCCCGCGGCGACGATGACCAGCCAGCCGTACAGCGCGACCACGATCGCCCCGATCAGCACCGGCCCACCCCCTCGACACGAGGGTCGGGAGTTTCGGGACTTCGGTTTCCGCGAACGGGCACTGCCTCTGTCATCGTAGATACGAATGATGGACCCCCACGCCGAGTCCCGACCACTGAAGACCCTCGAGAAGCTTGCAGAGGTCGCCCCGAAGGACGACCCGCGCGTCCAAAACGTCATCGCGCACCTCCGCAGCGAGCTCGAGGACGAGGAAAAGCGTCGCGACGACGAGCGTCAGCTCCTCGCCGAATACGAGGAGGCCTACCAAAAGCTCACGGCGCCCGCCAACCGGCTTGGCGTCTTTCTCCAGCACCTCGATGACGAGAAGGTCCTGGTCGCGATGGGCGAAACCGAGTACGTCGTCCTCGTCGATCCCAAGATCGAGCGAGAGCGGCTCAAGACCGGAGTCCGCGTCGCCGTGAACGAGGCCTTCGCGGTCGTCGACGTCCTCCCGCCCCACGCCGGCGGAGCGGTCCTCAAGGTCGCCGAATCGCTCGAAGACGGACGCCTCCGGGTCGGAAGCGATCCTCAGAATCTCCAGGGCCGCCTCGTCGAGCGCGCCGACACCCTCCGCGAGACGCGGATCGATGTCGGCGACGAAGTCCGAATCGAACCCCTGGGACGGGTCGCCGTCGAGCACTTCGCCCACCAGGACACCCGCGACTACTTCGTCGAACAGGTACCGGAGATTCCCTGGGACAAGATCGGTGGGCAACAGGAGGCGATCTCCCTCATCCGCGACACGATCGAGCACCCGCTCCTCTACCCGGAGCTGTATGCCCAGTTCGACAAGAAGCCGGTGAAGGGCATTCTCCTCTACGGACCTCCTGGCTGCGGCAAGACCCTGATCGGCAAAGCGACGGCCTACAATCTCGCCCGCGATTACTCCGAACGGGTCGGCCATGAAGTCAAGGAGTACTTCATGCACATCTCGGGGCCGAAGATCCTCAACATGTGGCTCGGCGAGACCGAGCGGATGGTCCGCGAGATCTTCGAAACTGCCCGGAACAAGGCTCGCGAAGGCAAGCTCGTCGTCATATTCATGGACGAAGCCGAGTCCATCCTCCGCACGCGCTCGAGCGGCCGATGGCTGAACATCAGCAACACCGTCGTGCCCCAGTTTTGCGCCGAAATGGACGGCCTCGTCTCGCTCGAGAACGTCGTCCTGATCCTCACCTCGAATCGACCCGACTACATCGACCCCGCCGTCCTCCGCCCCGAGCGGATCGACCGCAAGGTGAAAGTCCGGCGTCCGGATCGGGAATCGAGCCGCGACATCCTGACGATCTACCTCCACGACCGGCTCCCCCTCGACGCCGCCCTCCTTCAGGAATTCGACGGCGAGGCGGCGTGCGCTCGCAAGGAGCTGATCGAATCGACGATCGCGTTCCTGTGGCGTCAAGCTCCCGAAACCGAGTTCCTGAAGGTCCATCTACGAAGCGGCGCGAGCGACACCCTCTATTGGAGGGACCTCGTGAGTGGGGCGCTGATCAAGTCCGTCGTCGATCGAGCCAAGGACTTCGCGATCCGGCGCGCGATCGACGAGCCCCAGCGCGCCCACGGCCTCTCGCGGCAAGACCTCGAGGAGGCGATTCAGGCGGAGTACCGCGAGAACGAGATCTTCCCCAAGTCCGACGTGCTTGACGATTGGCTCAAGCTGATCGACCTCGAACCGGACAGCGTCGCGACCGTGAAACCGATCCGCCCGAACAAGGGCGAGCAGTTCTTGCGAAAGAACGTCATCTGAGTCGCCGCCGGTTCCGACTCGCCCGACGCGGTAGCATCTTCCTCGTGCTCCGAAGACCTGGTGCCTGCGGACTGGCCTTCTTCGCCGTGACGTTCCTGGCGGCGACCGTCTTCGTCGGCTGCAGTCGGCCGGCCACCGACGTCCCACCCTCCACACCCAAGCCCTCGAGCGGTAAGAGCGGAAAGAGCGGAAAGAGCGGTGAGGCCGCCCTCGACGTCTACGCCCTCGTTCGAGCCGGTGCCGCCCAGATGTCCGGGGCGATCGATTCGATCGCCGAGGCGCTCGAACAGGCCAAGAAATGCCAGGGTGCGGCGACCGGAGATCTCATTCAGGCCTTCGACGAGGTCGTCGACCGGATCGACGGCGTCGGGGGCGCGCTCGCCGATTTCGCAGTCGACCCAGCCCCCCGCGCCGACTTCGAAAAGAACGTCGCCGCGGAGGACGAGCGAAGACTTGCCGCGATCCAAGCCGGCAACGACGGAATCCACGAGTTGAAGGAGGCGGCCGGGATCGCCGAAAGTGTGATCGAGACGGTACCCAGCGCTCAAGCGGAGGACGTCAAAAAGCTGGTCGCGTTGGTCGACCTCGCCGTCCAGGACGTCTCCGACGCTATCACCGCCTTCGGCGGAGCCGTCGAGCCCGAAGGTCAGTAGCTACCCGATCGCGATCCGGAGCCCGTCGTAGGCCAACGCGATCCCCTCGGGGAGCTCCGCGTTCGTGACATCGTGATCGTAGTCGTGGCTGAGGTGGGTCAGGTAGGTTTGCTGCGCCCCGAGAGCCTGAGCGACCGCGATCGCCTGGTCGAGGTGATAGTGGTTGGGGTGGGGCTTACGCCGCACGCCGTCCAGCACCAGCGTCTCCAGCCCGTGCAGGCGCGCCCACGAGTCGGCGGGGATGTGGTTCACGTCGGTGACGTAGGCGAAGTCGCCGACCCGTAGCGCCATCACCGGCCAGGGTCCATGCTCGACCCAGAAGGTCCCGATCGTCATGCCGCCCAGCTCGAGCGGATCGCTCACGTCGCGCAGATCGAAGCGGGGCACCTCGATACCAGGCCCAAATTCGGCGAACGCGTACGCGAAAACACGGCGAATGTCGTCCTGGTACGCCGGGCTCGTGTAGATCGGCATGTCCCGCTTGGACTTCAGGCAGAACGACCGCAGATCGTCCATCCCCATGATGTGGTCCGCATGGGTGTGGGTGATGAGGACCGAATCGATGTCCATGACCCCCTCGCGCAGGAGCTGGAGACGCATCTCGGGCGCGCAGTCGACCAGCACGTTGCCGGTCGGCCCTCGGAGCAGCAGCGAAGGTCGGGTCCGGTGGTTCTTGGGGTTGGCCAGAAACTCGGGCGGATACTCGACGCCCAGCGTCGGAACACCGTTGCTCGTCCCCGATCCAAGGACCACCGCCTCGATCATCGGTCGGATTCGCCCATCGCCTCAAGGACCTTGAGGGCGACGAGCACGCTGGGAAGCTCGGTGTACTGACTGACCCGCTCAAGGCACCGCGCGTAATTCCGCTCCGACAGATCGTCGTCGGTCGTGATCCGACTGCGCGCGTCGGCGATGTACTCCACCGCTTCGATGAAGAACTTCGCTCGGTTCTGCGGCATCGACTTGTTCTGGATCGCGGCGTACTTCCGGCTCAGTTGCTCGTAGATCGTGTCCCAGCTTGTTCGCGCCTCCGACTCTTGACGGAGGCGATCCATCGCCTGCTCCTGCAGGCGTCGTCGTTCCGCGTCGCGACGCTGGACGGTGTGCCAGTCGGCCTCCGTAACGCCCTCGATCACCCGAAGCTGGATCTTGGCCCCCGCCACTTCGCTCATGAGCCGCTCGATGATCGAGCGAGTGGCCGGCAATCGAAGGTGGCCGCCCAGTTCGGCGCTTTCGTGGGGCACGCCCAGGATCAGAACGTCGCCGTCCGAAGCCACCGGCCGGGCGGCGTTCAGGGCGGCCCAAACGCCCACGCCGGTGACCCCGTTTTTGACTTCAGGCAGTATCTCGTTCCAGATCGCGGCGAGATCGGACATCGCCCCCGATTATAGTTCCGCATCGGGGGCGCGTGCCCGGATCAAGGGCTGATCTGAAGGAGCTTCGGGATGGGCCGACGCCACACCCCGCGTCCGTACGTCGAGACATACAAGAGCCCTGTCGCGGCTTGGACCTTGATGTCCGTGACCCGTACGTTCGGGAACTGCCCGACCGGTGTCAAGTCCAACCAGGTCTTTCCCGCATTCCGCGTCTGGTAGACCCCGTTGTCGGTCGCGACAAACCACGTGTTGACCGGATCGCTGGGATGCCGCCCGATCGCGTTCGCTGCAGCGTTGGGGAGCTGCTGTCCGAGGACGGCTCCGTTCTTGGGCGACCACACCCGCGTATTCGCGATCGTGTCGAGGCATTCGTAGAGCTTCGGGGCATTGCCCGAACTCTCGATCGCGACGAGGGCCCGGTTCGGGTTCGTCGGGTCGATCGAAACGAAGCCGAACGAGGCGTTGGGCAGACCCGGATTGCCCGTGAAGATCGGCAGGAAGCTGCTCCCGCCGTCGCTCGTCCTCCAGAGCTCCCCCTTGTTCGTCGCGATGTAGATCACGTCGGCGTCCGACGGGGCGACCGCAAGGTGGCGAATGTGCCCGCTCGGAGAAAGCAGCTGTCCACCGAGACGGCTGGTCCAAGTCTTGGTCGTGGTGTCGAACCGATAGAGATAGTCCGTTCCGATGTACGCGCTGTCCCCCTGGGGCGACATCGCGATGGGTGGGCTCGAACGCCGCTTGTCGCCGAACGAACTAACGCTCGACTTGAAGCTCGTCGTCCAGCCGTCGTCGGTCCCGATCAGGTAACCAGACTTCATCGGGTCGTCCGGCTGGGCGAAGTTCGACGGCATGATGTACTGCTTGCCCGGGACGGTCGGCGAAATCGCCGAGTGGCCGAGGTCGCCGGAGGCCAGATTCAGCCAGTTTCCGGTGTCCTGAGCACACCAACCCATTCCGTTGTCCTGCATCCCGGCGAGGACTCCGTCCTGCGCGAGCGGATCGACCGAGATTCGGGTGACCAGCGCCGCGTTCAGGAGCCGGCTGAGCGGGGTGAAGGTGAACTCGTTGTTCAGCCCATCGTACTGAACTCGGGCGATGCCGCCGTCCGATGCGAACAGAAACACGCTCGGATTGGATGGGTGCTGGATCATCGAGTGGTGATCCACGTGGATCTTGGCGTTGTTCTCGTACGAGTTGGCGACCGGAATCCACTGGTCCCCCGCAAATCCCTGGGCGTCGGCGGTGTCGGTCGCATAAGAATCGGTGTTCAGATTCACGAGGCAGTCGTTCGTCCCCGCCGGACCCGTTCGGATGAAGCACAGGAGCCCGTTGTTGTACGACCCTTGCGCCCAATCCGGACTCACGGTCGCGAGGTTGCCGGTGATCTCGACCCAAGCCCCGCCGGCCGTCCGTTTCAGCACGCGCCGCGATTGGGCGTACGCGACGTACACGACGTTGGCATTGCGCTTGCTGCACGCGACCATCAGCCGATCGCCGTCCACGCCGTTCATCGGCAAGGCGATCGGGTTCCATGTCGCCCCGTCGTCCGTCGAGCGATAGAGGAGCATCGTGGTCCCGGTGTTGCCGGCCGCATAGAAGTGCCGAACCCCGCCGGTGACGACCGTCGAATCGAGGTCGGTCCAGTTCGCATTGACGTTCAGGGGCGTCGACCAGGTCACTCCCTCGTCGGTCGTTCGGTGGAGCTTGCTTGAGCCGCCGGGCGCGACGATCAGGGTCGAGGCGTTGTTCGTGGAAACCAGGATGTCGGCGATGTACTTCTGGTCGAACTGGGCCACGCCCCGGGCCGTCCACGTCGTACCGTTGTCGGTCGAGACCATGAGCCCGATCGAACTCACGATCCCTTGTGGCTGGTCACCCGTCCCCACGTACACCCGACTCGGCAGCCCCGGATTCGTCTTCACCACCGAGGTCTCCATCCGTTCCCACGAGTCGCTGAGCGGAGACCAGTTCGTGCCGCCGTCGGTCGATCGCCACAACCCGCCGCGAGCACTCGCCGCGAAAATCCGATTCGGGTTCGAAGGGTCGTACGCGATGTCATTGATCCGCCCGTTCACCGGTGGTGCCCCGAACCCTTCTTGCTCGGCGACGGCCAGGTTGTAGGGGCCGATGTTCACCCAAGGCCCGCCGACGTTCCCGCCCGAAGTCATCCGTCGCTTCGCTCCGTACGCCGACGCGACCGCATCCCAATCGAAGCGCCCGGACGGATAGGTGCGGGACTCGACCCACTCGAGGTGGGTTTGCTGGCTGGTGAGGCCGCGCGGCCGAAACCGGTTCGGGTCGTTCGACCCGAGACGGATCGCGATCGGTAGGAGGCGGTAGTCGTCGAGAGCGGCCGAGAGTCGGCCCCGCATCGTCGACGCCTCCGTCGCGGTGCGAGCCTGACCAATCACCCGGGGAGGAAGCACGGTGAAGCTCAGTCCCATGCTGCTCAGGCGGTCGACGACCTCGGCGGTCCCGACCCCCTCTCGGAGCACGAAGAGCGTCGATCCATCCCCGTTCGGGATCGCGGTACCCAAGGCGCAGAGCGGAAGGGCGTCGAATTGCGCCCCGGATGGAAGGACAAGTTCTTGGCGAAGAATCAAACCTGGGGACTGGCACAATGCCCAGGCCAGGGCCGTGAAAGTCAAATGCATCGGTTAGATCGCAGCTCTTTCGGCTACGCCTCCTGAGCCTGAGACGATCACCAGGGAAGACCGGTTCTCAAGTCCCGGGCCGCCCGGTGTCATAATCCATCGGTACCCGATCGACGCCACTGCGTCTCGGATGCCCCAGCCTCACAAAACAGGAGAATTCGGCACGCATGAAAGTCAGCATCATCGGAGGAGGGGGACGCGTCGGATCGGACGCCGCCTTCGCACTCCAACTCGGCGGAATCGTCAATGAGATCGCGCTCGTCGATGCCAACGCGGATATGGCCGCCGGAGAGGCCCTCGATCTGCTCCACGGCTCGGCCCTCACGTGCAGCCAGAAGATCGTCAGCGGCGATTACGACGTCGTCGCGGGCAGCGATTGCGTCGTGATCACGGCCGGGCTTCGGCGCAAGCCCGATGAGAGCCGGCTCGAGCTCATCAACCGCAACGTCGTGTTGTTCCGACAAATCCTCGACAGCATGCGCGGGGTCAAGCTTGCCGACGGCGCGACGATCCTCGTCGTGTCGAATCCCGTCGACATCCTTACCCACCTTGCCGCCAAGAGCGGTCTCCTCCCCGAGTCGCAGGTCATCGGCCTCGGCACCGTCCTCGACACCTGCCGCTTCCGCTCGCTCCTCGCCGACCGCTTCAACGTGGGCGCGAAAGACGTCAATGCCCTCATCCTCGGCGAGCACGGCGACTCGATGGTTCCGATCTGGTCGGCTGCCACCGTCAACGGCATGCCCCTCACGAGCCTCCCCGGCTACACCCAGGAGCTCGGCAACGAGGTCTTCGACTTCACCAAGAAGTCGGGAGCCGAAGTCATTCGGCTCAAGGGCGGGGCCGGTCGTGCGGTCGGCGTCTCGATCGCCGTCGTCGTCGAGGCGATGGCACTCGACAACGGCCAGATCCTCCCCGTCAGCGCCGTCCAAAACGGCAAGCTCGGCATCTCCGACATCTCGCTCTCGCTCCCGACCCGAGTCGGGCGCCACGGCGTCGTCGAAATCTATGAGCCCGCCGTCAGCGCGGCCGAGAAGGAAGGACTCGCCAAGTCCGCCCAGTCCCTCAAGGACGTCTTCGCCCAGATTCAGTAAGCGAACCAAGAAGAAGGGCCGCCCCGAATAGGGCGGCCCTTCTTTGTGCGTCAGGGTCGGGGGCTCAGTTGCCGCCGCCGCCACGAGGCTGGTCCTCAGCCTTGAACGGCTTGCCGGACATCTCCTTGAGCTTGTCCTTCTGGGCTTGGGTCAAGATCTTGTCGACCTCGGCGTCCATGGCCTTGTTGTTCTTCTCGCGGATGGCCGGCACTTCCTCGCGATCGAGCTCGCCGTTCTGCACCTTCTCCAGGACCGACTGCATCGCGTTGCGCTGGTCGGTCTGAAGACGCTCGTACTTGGACTTCTGATCCGCCGTGATACCGAGCTCCTTGGCGATGTCGTCACGGAACGCGATGCGGGAACCGCCCAGCTGAATCGCGATCTCCTTGAGCCGCTTCTGCTGCTCCTTGGTGAGGATTTCGTTGGCTTTCTTACCCATATCCTCGTTCATCTTGCGCATGGCGTCCATCATCGCCTGGCGATCACCACCGCCGCCTTGCATCTGCTCGCGAGCCTCCTGCATCTTGGCCTGAGCCTCTTCCTGCAGCTTCGTGAGCTTGCCCTTCTGCTCTTCGGTGAGCGCGATGTCCTTCTGGACGTCGTTGCGGCGAAGCAGGGCCAACGGGCTATCCATCCCGCCGCGCATGCCCATTATGCCGCGGCCGCCCTGGCCTCGACCACCGCCGCCACCCTGGGCGAACGAGGTCACGGCAAGAGCGAAGATCGCGATCAGTGCAACAAGCAATCTACTTGTCATTGGGTTTTCCTCCTGGAGGCGCCCCCGTTCCCTTTTCAGGAGGAGTTGCCTTCTCGATTTGCTTTTGCGTGCCAGGAGTCAGCCGCTTCGTCTGCTCCTCACGCAGTTTCTTGGCATCCTCGGGGTTCCGCACGACGCGCGGAGTGAGGAATACCAACAACTCGGTTTTCACGTTTGACTTATCCGTGGTCTTGAACAGCTCGCCCAGCAGCGGAATGTCGCCCAGCAGCGGCACCTTGCGGACGGTCGTGCTGACGGTGCTGCGGATGATGCCGCCGAGGATGATCGTCTCACCGTCCCGGACCGATACCGTCGTATCCGCCTGACGCTGGTTGACGATCGGCGCGTTGAACGTCGTGAAGCCTTGGAGGTCGTTCGCCGTCTGGCTCACGTCCATCGTCACGTAGCCGTTCGCCGTCACCCGGGGCGTGACCGTCAACACGATCCCGACATCCTGGAACGCATAGTTGAACGTCAGGTTGCCGTTCGGGTCTTCCCGCGTGCTCAGCACGTACGGAACGCTTTGGCTGATGTTGATCTGCGCCTGCACGTTATTCGACGTGAAGATGCGCGGCGTCGAAAGCACCTGGAACTTCTTGTCCGTCGCGAGCGCACTCAAGAAGCCCTCGAGGGAGCCGCCGGTCAACGTGTACCGAAGCCCCTCCAGCGGCGGATTCGCGCGGCGAAGACCGAAATCGGGTCCGATCGTGCCGGTCTGGTTCGTCTGGTTGTTCGCCCGGTTGTACTGCCACTCCACTCCGAGCTTGCTGTTCGCGTCCAGCGTCGCTTCCACGATGATCGTTTCGATCAGCACCTGCTCGGGGATCTTGTCGAGCTGGGACAGGATGTTCTTGATGAGCTCCGCATTCTCGGGCGTCGTCACGACGATGATCGAGTTCGTGTTCTGATCCGGAATCGTCGTCACCTGTCCGGTTAGATCGCGGACGTTGACCACGCGGCCATCGGCATCGCGCCCGGCCTGCCCGGTGCGGGTCGGTTGCTGAGGTCGGAAGAACCCGCCTCCGCCGCCACCGCCCTGGAACTGAGCCAGCATCTGCGACTGGTCGACCGTGACCTGGGTCGCGAGTTCGCCGAACTCGGCCTCCGGATCGGCGAGGTTGAGCTGGAGATCGCTCGCCGGATCGTCGATCCCGCGGCCGCCTCCGCCTCCGCCTCCCCCGAGGCCACCCGCGCCGCCTCCGCCCCCGAGGCCGCCTCGGTTCTGATTGCGGTTCTGGTTCAGATTCCGGTTCTGGCCCAGCCCGCCACCCCCGCCGGCGCCCTGCCGGGTGCCGAACGCTTGGTTGAGCAGGTTCGCCATCTGGTCCGCGCGAGCGTTCGCCAGCGGGAACACGAACGTCGATGTCTGAACCTGAACTTCGGTGTCGAGCTCCTTGATGACCTGGTCGACGAGAACCTGGTTCTCATCCGTCGCGGTCACGACGAGCGAGTTCGTGCGGACGTCGGCCACGACCGTGCCGAACGCGGCCTGGGCGCCACCGAGCCGAAACGCCTGCTGGAAGCGTTGCTCGATCGGAATGTTCGATGAACCGACCCCGCCCCGCCCGCGCGGCGCATTCGAAACCAGAACGTTCTGGACGACCGGCGCCATTTCTTCGGCGACCGCGAACTGCAGCTTGTAGACCTTGGCCTTCTGGGGCTGCTCCGTCTCCTTGTCGAGCTTGTCGATCAGATCCTTGACCTGGCCCTGCTCTCGGTCCGGAGCATTCACGATGACGGAGTTGCTGAAATCGTCGGCGCTCGCGCGGACGGTGCTCTGGCTTCGGCCGCTGAACCCGGTCCGTCCGCCGGTGAAGCCGCCCTGATTGCCCCGGCCACCTTGGGCGCCACCGCCGAATCGATTGCCACCGCCGAACTGGGCCATCAGCTGCTCGAGCCCGCTGCCGCCCTGTTGTTGCGAGAAAACTTCGTTGAGGACTCGCGCGACCTGCGTCGCATTCGCGAACTTCAGCGGGTACACCCGGAGCACACCCTGGCTCTGGGCCCCGAACGCAGACAGCATCGCGGGGTCGAAGCCCGTCATCTCACCGCCGCGCCCGCCCGCGCCGCCCCGCGTTTGGCGCTGGCGGATGACGAGCAGGTTGCCGTCCTTGCGCATCTCGAAGTTGCGCAAGCCAAGTGCCGCATTCAAGATCTGAAGCGCTTCGCTCAGGGAGACTTGACCGGCGCTCGTGAGCGTCAGAGGCTCCTTGAGGTTCGGATCTTTCACGATCGTGATGCCCGTCGCCTTCTGGATGAACGCCAGCACGCTGTCGACGTTGGCGTTGCGGAAGTCCAGCTTCACCCGGGATTTCGGGTTCAGCTTGAACTGTTCCCAGACCGGCTTCGACTCGCCCCCGCCAAAGTCGAATTGGGCCATCGCGGCACAAGCCGCCATGGCCAGAGCGATCGCCAACAAGAGTAATTTGCGCATTGCCTCACTCCCCACCCGGCACAACGTCCGGGATCGGGTCTTCGTTCACTACGTTCGGATTGCTTTCTTGTGCACTTGCGGATAACCCTGTGTCCTGCCCGATGCGTCCCGTCAGGTTCGGGCTGACCCGCATCGGCTGCAGACCCGCCGTCGAGGGGATGATGCCGGGCAGACTCTGGGTCGGCGCTTCCTGATCAAGACTGCCGAGCCGGATGCGCCGCACCGAGCCATTGGGCCCGACCATCACCACCGCGTCGTCTTCGATCGAGGTCAGCACGGCCTGCTTCCACGTCTCTCCCACCCGAAGGAACACGCCCTCGCCGGTCGAGGAGTTCTCGAGGAGTGCGACGCGATCACCGTCCTGCTCGGCGTTGCCGGTGTAGCGCCAGTTCGGATCGCCCCCGGTGAATGCCGTGGGGATCGAATCCAGCCGTAGCGCATCGAGCGAATTCGGGCCGCCCTTGCGGGCGATGACCGGCTGAAAGGCGTTCTTGGGGGCGCTATCGATGCGTCCGAACTTCGCCCGGTAATCGGCCTCGGTGTAAACCATCCCCTTCGGCGTGCTCGCGGACGCGCGCGGTTTCGGCTTCGAAGTCGACTTCGGCGGGTCCGGCTCGGTGAGGACGACGCCCGCGTAGGCGACCACGGCCAGAAGCACCGTGTAGATGACGGGGCGGGAGATCTTAGCCACGTGCGACGGGTTCCTCCTTTCGAATCGGAGCGTAGGTGGTCAAACCGAGCGTGAGGGTGACGGCGTCGCTCGATCCGTCGGTGGCGTTGATCTGGATCAGTGTCACCGCCATCCGATGCTCGGGAGCCTCCAGCGACTTCACGAACGACATCGCCTTCGGGAACGTGCCTTCGACCGTGACCGTGAACGGCATCATCGTCATCCCTTGGACCGTCTCGGCCCGCTGAGGCCGGAGTGCGACGAGCTTGAGATTCTCTCGGCGGGCGAGTCGGGACACGCGGTCGAGCGCCGACGGCGCCACGTTGTCCGGATCGCCGGGCCAAACCCGTCGATCGATCGCGTTCTGAACGTCGATGAGCCGCTCGCGGGCCTCGGTCGTCGCGAGCCGGACCTTGAATTCACGGTCCCGCCGCTCCTTAGCCAGACCCGATGTCGTCGGTTTCGGCACGAGGAGCATCCATGCAAGCGTGCCCGCCATCGCGATGAGCGATGCGAGAACGACGAGAGAAACACCCCATTCCGAACGATCTCGGAAGTTGATCACGAGCGCCTCTTACTACTCGGGTCGACGAGAGGGAGGTTCCCCACCGGGAAAGCCGTCACACTGAACTGAATCACTTGAACCTGATCGATCGCCGCATTGTTCGAGAAGATGAGCTTTACGTCGCGGAACCGTGGGTTCTTGGTGAGACGGTCGACGAACTTCGCCACGGCTTGGCTCGACGTGCCGGTCCCCCGGATGATCACCGGCTTGCCCCGCTCCGTCGAAAGACCGGTGAGCCAGATGCCGTCGCCGACCGCGTTCGAAACCGCGGTGACCACATCGGGCAGGGACTGTGCTGGAGCGAAAGCCCGATCGAGCGATTGCTGTGTACCCACCGTCCGCAAAACGTCCGATTCGACGGCCTTCTGCACACCCTTCAGTCGGTTCACCGCCGAGTTGATCCGGCCGCGTTCGCGGTCGACGGTGGCTTGCGCGTCGCTCCGATCCATCGCGACCAGCGTGAAGAGGGCCAGCGCGCTCACCGCGAGAAGGAAAGCCAGTCGGCGTCGACGGCCGCGCTCCGAATTCTCGCGGTCCAGGACCACGTCGCGCGGTTCGAGGTCCATCTGAATCCGGGCCGCGGCCGGACCGACAAGGGCCCCGAGAGGCGTCTCCTTGGCGTGCCGAAAACCTCCCCCGACACCGTCGGCACCCGGCATGCCCGAGGCCACGAGAACCACTGGATCGACCAATCCCGCCATCGACGCCGTCCGGCGGACCTCTTCTTCGAGCGGTGCCTCGTCCGGCACGACGCGCGAGGCCCGGAGATGCCCGCCGACGACCGCATCGAGCGCCATGCCCTCTGGGGTTGCCTCGACCACGATGGCGGCCTCAAGGCCCGCACCCTGCGCGACGAGGGCCGAGCCGAGTGCCGCCGGAACCACCCGAACGACCTGGAAACCGGCGGCCTTCGCCTCCTCATACACCTTCTTCAACTCCTGCGAGCCGATCGCGGCCACGAGCGAAAGGCGGCCCTCCGGACCGATCTCGTCCGAAGGCTGAACGTCGAAGGCCGCCTCGCCCGCGGGAAGCGGGAACAGGGTCCCCGCCTGCATGTCGAGCAATCGCCGGAGGTCGGCCTTCGGCGCGGTCGGCAAAGGCACGACTCGGAAGAAAACGCTCCTCCGACCAAGGGCCAACACGACCGGACCGCCACCCATCGCCCGAGACGCGGCTTCCAAGTTCGGAAACACCTGTACAGGTCCACCGGTCGAAACGGTGCGCACGGCAGTGGGCGACCACTCGACGACCCGGTTCGGAACGACTGCTTTGCTCATCGGGAATCTCCACTCAAATCGGTCTCGGTCGTAGCCTCCTCCGGCCAGCCCCAGCGGACGCTCATGTCACCGAAGGGGGGGTGCTCGATCCGGATCAGGCGCGGACCGTTCGCGTCGAGCGTGACGAGCGCTTCGATCGACTCCCTAAGGCTCCCGGTTCGACCCTCGACCCGAACCCAGAACGCACCCGACTGAACCGTGAACGCGTCGACGGTCTGAGTCAGGGTCGCGCCGGTCATCCCGGGGACGTCGAGGATGTCGCTCAACTGCTGAAACCCCTGCAACTGCCGACTCAAAATCGCTTGGACCACGTCCGGCGGTAAGTTCGGGATCGAGTTCAGCACCGCTTCGTCGGCGGTGTTGAGGTTGATCTTGCCCTCGCTCCGCGTCTGGCCCGTCACCGTCAATTCGTCGAGGATCGCACGCTGGGCCTGCCGGTTGGCACCTGCGACCGCGACGACATCCCCGAGCCGCGTGAACGGGCGTCGCTGGAAGATCTGGGCCGCGATCTGGGTCGGAATCCCGCGCTGGGTTAGCGAGCCCGGATTCGTGCCCCCGCCATTGACGTTGAGACGGGTTTGGCCCGTCGGGGTCGTCTGGGGCGAGAAACTGTCGATACCCGCAAGCTGATACAGCGTCGGCTGCTGGTCGGATGAACCCTGGACGATCGTCGCCGTCGAAACCACGTCCTCCTGGGGCTCGAACAGCGCACGAGCCGTGAAGCCCCGAACGCTCAGGAGTTCGTCGAAGCTCGAGAGTCGCCGGAGTCCGGCCTGGTACGGATTCGCGAGGTTGTTGTAGTACTCGTCCTTCGCGCCTTCCGTGCGCGGCGTCGTGCCCGGCTCCCGCCAGTCGAGCAGCGAGTCGATCTGCTCCTGCGTGAACGGCAGCCGCTGAAGCTGGTCGAGCGATGCCGTATTCAAGTTGATCCGCGACCCGGCATCCACGATCCCGACTCGGAACGACTCGTCCCCGAGCACAAACAGCTCCTCTCCTCTCTGCCCGAGTTGAGCCCATTCGTCCTCCAACGAAGCCGGTTGCCCGGCCTGAATCAGGCTCAGTTCGGCGAGGGCCCGTTGAAGTCCGGCCTCGGCCGCCCAGCGGGCCTTGTCCTTCTCGACCCGCGTGAGCAGGGCTTGGAAGCGGGCCCGCTGGCTGACCGCCGCCGCCGCGACCACCGCGACCAGAGCGACCATGATCCCGAGCGTGACCACGAACGTCATCCCCTGTTGCGTGCGTCGGGTCCGCCTCATCCCGCCCCTCCCTGGGTCACCGGGTTGAGCGGTGTGACGTCGCTGTGCGGCAACCGAATCGTCAGGGTGCGCTCCTCCTCTTCGTCGCGGAGCTTGTAACGCATCCGCACCGCGGCCGGGAGCCGATTGGCCTCCGTCGAGCGGCTGTCCCACTCCATCCGCCACTCACCCCCATCGAAAAACTCGAACTGAATCGTCTCGACATCCGGGTTGAGCACGCGCTGAAACCCGCCCTGGCTCGGATCGCCGTCCGCCGGCCTCTGCTCCCGAACGAACAGCCCTTGCGCCTCGGCCGGGGCGTCGAAGCCGACCGTCGACAGTTCGATCTCGGTCATGCCCCCTTGGGGTCCGAATCGTTCGTTCGCCCCTTCGAAGTCGCCCGTCTCCTCGGTCACATCCGAACGCAGTCGGCCGCCGACCGCGGTGAAAACCAGATCGTCTGCCCCAGGACCCTGAGCGTTTCCTCCTGGCTGCAGCCCTTGCTGCCCTTCCGAGAACGTCGCGATGAAGTAGGTGTTGGGGTCGTTCGCCGTGCTCGAAAGGAACGCCTGCTGGACGAGGTCGCTCACCTGGCGTTCGAACGACGCGATCCGGTCTTCGCGCCGGGTGTCGTCGCGAAGCCGCCGTTCGGTGTCAAGACCGAACATCAGTGCCCGCGAGGCTCCCGCCGTGATCAAGCCGATGATCGCGACCACGATGAGCAGTTCCAGGAGGGTGACGCCCGCCTGGCGTTTCACGGCTGCACCCCGTTTTCGGGCGGTCGATAGACAAGAGTTTCGAGCGTCGTCGCCTGTTCGTCGCTGCGTGCTTGGGCGTCGGTCACGCGGACGAGAACTCGATCGAGGTTCTCGGTCCCGCTTGCCGTGATCTCGACCTCCCAGCGGTACCGCTCCAGGCCGCGATTCGCGAAGTCGCCGCTCAGATTGCCCGTCTCGAGTTCGCCCGTCGCCAAGACCTCGCGCATCTGGTCGCTCGCGAGCCGCAGGCGCAGTTCCTTCTCCTGAAGTCGGGCTTCGGAACCCTGGATCGAGCCGAGCGCGCTGACCGCGGCCGTGATGCCCACGCCCAAGAGCACGATCGAGGCGAGGACCTCGACGAGGGTAAACGCGCCCCGGAGCCGCTTACTGGCGCTTCTCATACTCTCCCGCCGGCCAGCTCGTAGCGACTTCGGCTTCCGCATTTCCCTCGATCAGCTCTGCTTCACCGTCGGCGCGAACTCGGATCGTGAACGTCGCCCCCGCCTCTTCGATCTCGATCGTTCCCGCATCGGCTCGGCCATCGGAGTAGAACTTGAGGCCTGTCCCCGCCGCGCTGACATCATCGCCTCCGACCCGGATCGCGCCCAGCTCCGCGCCGGGGGGCAGCGTGAAGGATCGGAGTGTGTTCTCCTCCTGGCGCCCGGTGTCGGTCGCATTCGGATCGGCCGGGCGCACGACTTGGAGCGTGCGGCTCCCGCTGTCGTAGCGGAGCTCGAGCGTGGTGCGCTCGCGCGCCGCGAACGTCGCCCCGTCCCGAGCCAGATCGCGGACGCGCAGCAAGGCGAGGCGCGCGTCCTGGCCGCGCCGCATCGCGATCACGTTCGGTGCGATGATCGCGGCCAGCAAACCGATGACGACGATCGCCACGCTCAGCTCGATCAGAGTGAAGGCGCGTTTTCGCAACTAGTCGCCTTCCGAGATGTCCTCGGCCTCGGTACCCGGGTCCCCGCCCTCTTGGCCGTCGGAACCATAGGTCATCACGATGTAGCTCTCCGAGCCGGCCGTTCCCGGGTACTCGTAGATGTACGGATTGTTCCAGGGATCGTCCGGGAGCTCTTTGGTCGAGTACGGTCCCTTCCACCCCTGGACGTCCGCCGGCGGCACGCGCAAGGCCTGCAGCCCTTCCTCGGTCGTCGGATAGCGTCCGCAGTCGAGGCGGAACTGCTGGATCATCCCGCTCAGCGACGAGATGTCGGCCTTTGCCTTCGAAATCTTGGCGTCGCTCGTGCGCCCGACGACGCGGGGCACGATCAGGGCCGCGAGAATCGCCAGGATCAAAATGACCACAAGCAACTCGATGAGGGTAAAGCCGATCCTTCGGCGACGATCCGCTCGCCGGCGCGTCGGCGCGCGGCGCGGAGAGCACTGGCTTCTCATAGTCATCCTTCCTTCCATATCCTGCGTTCCTGCGCCGTCTGACGCCTGCTTGGTTCCCAAATTCATCTCATTTCACCAACTGCTGCGCCTGGAAGATCGGCAGGAGCACCGACAGCACGACGAAACCGACGAAAACACCCATGCTGAGCACGATCACCGGCTCGACCAGCGCCGTCAAGCGCCGCATGCCGTTGTCGACTTCGAAGTCGAGGCTATCGGAAACCCGACCGAGCATCTTGGGGAGGTCGCCGGTTTGCTCGCCGATCGCCACCATATGCGTCAGTACGGGCGGAAACGAGCCCGCATCGCGCATCGCCTCGGCGATCGGCCGGCCCTCGCGGACCTCGGACTCGACCTGTTCCGCGCTCACCTGGAAGACTCGATTGCCGCTCGCGAGGCCGGCGAGGCGGAGGGCGTCCAGGATTGGAACTCCTCCATAGACGAGCGTCCCCAGCACGCGCGCGAACCGCGAGACGGTCGCCTTCATGACGACGGGACCGACGATCGGGAGCTTGAGGATCGCGCGGTCCTTGGCGATCGCTCCCGCCGGGGCCGCCGACCAAGCCCGGAATCCGATCACCGCACCCGCCAGCACGATCAGGATCAGAATCCCGTTCTGGGTGAGAAACGCGGTGCCGTCGAGGAGCATCCGCGTCGTCAGCGGCAGATCGTCGCCAAGGTCCTTGAACACGCCCGAAAGCCGAGGCACGACGAACGTCAAGAGAAAGACGACGACGAAGACCGCGGTGAGGGTCAATACGCCGGGGTAGATCATCGCCGAGATCACCTGGCTGCGACGCGCGACCTCCTTCTCCTGAAAGTCCGCGAGGCGACCCGCAACGTCCGCGAATTGCCCCGAAGCCTCGCCTGCCTTCAGTGTTTGCGTGTACACCGGCGCGAACAACTTTGGGTGCTTGGCGAGCGCGTCGCTTACGGGCAGGCCGCTCCGCACGTCGTCCAGCGCCTGTTCGGAGACTTCGGCCAACGTGCCGCTTTCACTTTGCTCCGCCACGACCTGCAGGACTCGATCCAAGGGAAGCCCTGCCGCCGCAAGGTCGGCCATGCGCCGCGTGAACAGCGCGACGTCGCTCTTGCTGACTTTGCCCCGCTTGCGGGTGTCGCCTTCGGCCCGGGTGCGTCGCGCCTCCTCTTTGATCTCGAGGACGTGGCGCCCCTCCTTCGCGATCAGCGCGATCGCCGCTTCCCGGGTCGCCGCGTCGACATACCCGGTCTTCCGTCGCCCCGAAGGCTCGAGAGCAGTGTAGAAGTAGGTCGTCATGGAAGACTCCCGGCGTCGGGATCTCCGCGCTCGTCCGAGGCCGTGACACGACCGCAAAGGGCAAGTCGGGTCAAATCTCCTCCCGCTGGCACACGCGAAGCACTTCTTCGGCGGTGGAGCGGCCGTTCAAGACGGCCAGCTTGCCGTCACCGAGAAGCGTCCGCATACCCTGATGGTCGACGGCATACTGCTTCATCACGCTCGAACTGGCATGGGCGACCGTCATCCGGCGCAGCTCCTCGTCGATGATCAGCAGCTCGTACAAGCCCTGTCGGCCTTTGAAGCCGCTGTTCTGACACTTGTCGCACCCGCGACCCCGCCGAAACGTCGCCGATCGAGCCTCCTCCGGCGTGATTCCCACGGCGCGAAGCGCCTCCTCGGTCGGTCGATCTTCTTCGGCGCAGTTCGGGCAAACGCGCCGCACAAGGCGCTGGGCCACGACCCCGATGAGCGACGACGCCGCCAAGTACGGCTCGACCCCCATGTCGAGAAGCCGCGTCACCGCACCCGGCGCGTCGTTCGTATGGAGCGTGCTGAACACAAGGTGTCCCGTCAGCGAGGCATGAATCGCGATCTCCGCCGTCTCGACGTCGCGGATTTCTCCCACCATGATCACGTCCGGGTCCTGCCGCACGATCGAGCGCAGCCCCGAAGCGAACGTCAAGCCGATCGCCGGGCGGACCTGGATCTGGCCGATCCCGCCGACCTGGTATTCGACCGGGTCCTCGATCGTGAGGATGTTGGTGTTCGGCGACCAGATCTCCTGGAGCGAGGCGTAAAGCGTCGTCGACTTTCCGGAGCCGGTCGGGCCGGTGGCGAGAATGATGCCGTAGGGGAGGCCGATCACGCGCCGAAAACGATCGAGCGTATCGGGCTGCATGCCGAGTTCGGGGAGGCCGATCATCGCCGTACCCTTATCGAGGATGCGCATGACCGCGCGCTCGCCGAACACGGTCGGGACAATCGAAACGCGCACGTCGATCGCTCGTCCCGCGATCGTCACCTTGATGCGCCCGTCTTGAGGCAATCGCCGCTCGGCGATGTTCATTTCGCCGAGGATCTTGAGGCGGGAGATGATCGCCGCGTGCATCCGCTTCGGCGGGCGCATCATCTCACCGAGCATGCCGTCGATGCGGTAGCGCACCTTGACGTCGCGCTCGTAAGGCTCCACGTGGATGTCGCTGGCCCCGTCGCGAACGGCTTGGGCGAAGATCAGATTCACCATCTGAACGACCGCCGTCTCCCCCGCCATCTTGGTGAGGTCGGCCAGGTCGGTGTTCTCGTCGATTTCGGTGATCGGACCCTCGTCAGCCCCGGGTAGCCCGCTCAGGATCTTCTCGAGGAAATGCTCCTCGATCGTCTCCCGGATCAAACCTGCGTCGGCGAGCACGGCGAGGGTCGGGCGCTTGACCAGAATGCCGAGATCGTCGACCGCACCGAGCGACTCGGGCGACCCCATCGCGACGACGAGTGCGTCACCCTGCATCCGAAGCGGGAGCACCTGGTGCTTGAGGGCGTAGTCGCCGGGCGCGCATTCGAGCGCTGCCGGGTCGGGCTTGGTCTCGGCAAGATCGACGAACGGGAACCCGAACCGCGTCGCGGTCGGCGTACCCTCGTCGGGAGAATTGGGGGGATCCATCGAAATTGCCATCGGTGCCTCCGGTACTACGTCCTGCCGTCTCGACAAAGTGCCCCCGAACAGAGCCTTGCTCTCATCGACGCTCGAACCACAATGCCCGGCAACAATGCTAGGATTTCGAGCCCGAGACACAACCGGCCCGAACCGTGCTGCGTCAGGACGATCGAGGAGACATGACGATGCTTCACACGATTTGTTTGGTTGCCACCGCAGTAACTTTTCCGGCCCCGGACCTGGGCGTGTTCGAGATCGAGTCCGTCACCCGTCGGGAAGCGTTCGCCGGACGCCTCGGCAAGCGGGTCAAAACCTCGATGGAGGTCACCCGTGAAGGAAAGACCTACACCGTCCACGTGGATGGCGCGACCCACACCTGGGTCGGTGGCCGGAGACTGCCCCGTCTCGATATCGGCACTTCGGTGGCCTTGACCGGTCGCCAGAACGGGCAGACGATTCGCGTCACCTGGGACGGCATCGCGAACCGCTAAGGGGCCAGGTTCGCTGAACCGGTCGCTCCTCTAGGGCTTCGTCGACGTGAAGATGATCGTGGCGAGCAGTGCCGGGCGTCCGCCCGAAGCGGGACGAAGGCAGCGGGTCAATCCGATGCCGACGGATGCCGTGCCTTGACTTGAATACAGAAACGAGCGAGCTTCTGCCTCCGAACCGAACCTCAGCCCTTGGTAGCTCGCGAGGAACTGCGACTCCAAGTTCTTCCGTAGCTTCTCGGGCAATTGGTCGAACCGCGCTTCGCCAGAGAGAAGCGATCCGCCGTCCACGCCCAACTTGGACAGAAGGTTCCGGTTCACCTCGACCTCCCGGACCCTAAGTTCGGCCAAGGTGCGTTCGAGGACGGTCGTCGCCTCCTTCATCCCCTCCTCGACGAACTGCATCGCGGTACCCCGGAAGTGGAAGCCGAAGCTCAAACCGATCTGGTCTTGTTCGCGCTGGCGGCTGAGCCAGTCCTGCATCTGACGAGGACTCGCCGATTCCTGGGGAATCGGGTTCTGCTGGAGGCGACTCCGTGTTTTGCGCCATTCATCGCCACGGACCGTGACCGAGAAGTCGCGCCACTGGTCGCCCGACTGCAGTCTCATCGAAATCGAAACGTCCAAGCCGACGGCGCCGGTCGGTTCCTTCTGGTCGGCCAACGCTGGATCGCGCTTCCCCAACTCGCTCCAGATGCGATCCCGCGTCCCTCGCGAGGTCTCGCGCAACAAAAACACGCCGTCCTTGGGCGTTTCGGCGAGAAGCGCCTCCCCGAGACGCACCCGCTCAGCGAGCATTCCAAGCGGTCCCGACTGCATATCGACGATGATCAGGCTCTGACGGCCCCACTCCACGATCTTGAAGCGATCGCCGGGAAAGGCCTTCGTGACTGCGCCTTGACCCTTGCCTAGCGACAACCTGTCATCCAGCTTCTCGGCAATCTTTGGGTCACTCGTGACTATAAGGCAACCGTGAATCGTTCGATCCGATAGAGGATGACCTGCATTCGAGAAGTGGAACGTCGCGAAAGCAAGGACAAAGAGCACCCAGCGCACTACGGCCCCCCAGGTGGCGGTGCGGCTCCGCCCGCTCGTATCGTGTAGTAGATTTCTTCGGTAATCCTCTCACTAAGTGATCGACTCGCGAAGTCTGGGGGGTCAGTCTTACTGAAGGAGTTTGTTCCGCTCAACTCGTAATACGCCTCCCAGTTCTCAACACGGTCCATTCTGAGCAGAGGTACATTGCTGAATGTTGCAGACTCCCACCATGCGTTGTCAGCTAAGTTTGCAAACCGGGTTCGCCAGGCGGGTGCCTGGGTCGTTGAGCCTGCAACAACGAAGTGGTTCTGGATTGAGACTGACCAGGTGTAGGTGCCTGTCACATACACATCGAAGTGATACAGCATCTGAAGGTGATCGACGGCCGGCCCAAGTTGATACTGGACTTCCGTCCACCCACTCCCGAACGCAGCACTTGCGTGCAACACCGTCAACGAAGCAACGAGTCCCTTGACTGTCATCTTCAGCCTCCCTATGGCCCTCATGGGCTCTTGCACCACTCTACCCCCCCCCATAGTACATTTAGCCAGTATTTATACTAGTAAATTGCAGCTTGGATTCTTCGTTTGTTTGGTCAATGGCGCAAACTCTGATGCTCCTGAGGTCTCACGAGAAAGCGCACATATGGTCTTCGACAACCCCAAAATCTTGGAGTCGATCCGCTCCGAGCTTTGTCGCGCTCTCTGATCTATGGCAAGATTGGTAGAGTAGTTTCACCGTGATAGATTGCTCCGGTGAGCTTACCTTTCTGCGTCTCTAGTCCCGTTTAATACAGGAACATCGGCTTGCCGAGCATGGTCTGCACCTTCGGACGATAGCGCTCCATGTCGTACAACTCGTCCACGTCGACCCGCTTCGTACCCTGAGTGATCATGTCGATCGGCACGGTCGCATAGCGCCCGCTGTGGAGGGCCGTCATCTGCCCGGTTTGGCCGCTCAGCAGAAGGTCCGTTGCCAGATTGCCATAACTGAGGGCGACCATCCGGTCCAGCGCGTCGGGCTCGCCGCTCCGCATGAGATAAGCCACCTGCTGGTAGATGATGTTCTGCTGCGTGATGCGTTTGATCGCGTCGCCGGTGATGGCGCCGATCCCTCCCAGCTTACGGTGTCCGTAGGCATCCGCTTGACCGTATTCGACGATCTTGCCCCCGATCATTTGCGCACCCTCCGAGATCGTCATGATCGCGTAGTTGCTCGGGTTGGCCCGCTTGTCTTCCATCAGCATGGCGGCAAGACGCTCGGGGTCGAAATGGACCTCCGAAATGATCGCCCGATCGACCCCGCCGAGATAGGCGCTGATCAGGGAGGTCTCGCCCGAATTGCGGCCGAACAGCTCCACGATGCAGATCCGCTCGTGAGACCCCGCCGACGTCCGGAGGTTCGTGATGAACTCCACGCTGCGGCTGACCGCGGTCGAGAATCCGATGCAGTAGTCCGTCCCAAAGACGTCGTTGTCCATCGTCTTGGGAATCGCGACCACCGGAAAGCCCTCCTGGTGAAGGCGATGGGCGAAACTGAGCGTGTCGTCGCCCCCGATCGCGATCAGAGCATGGATCCCGAGCTTGTCCAGCACTTTCAGCACATGGGGTGTGAAGTCGAGCGGCTCGTCGTCCTCCGGCTCGGGACGATCGGGATCGCGGAGAAAAGCCGGAACCTTGTCCGGCGCGACCCGACCGGGGTTGGTCCGAGACGTGTGGAGAAACGTGCCTCCGGACCGGTCGATCGTGCGCGTGTTGACCCGATCGAGCGGCACGATCCATTCACTGAACGTCTCCGGATCGTCGGGATTCAGGTTGAGCAACCCGCCCCATCCCCGGCGAATCCCGATCATCTCACAACCGGCTTCGGTCGCGTGAAAGGCGGCAGCCTTGATGCACGCGTTGAGGCCGGGAACGTCACCACCTCCGGTCAGAATGCCGATGCGTTGTGTGGCGCGGCTCATGCCCGAGGTTTACCCCCCGAGGAAAGAGCCCGGCACGGGCAACAAAACGTCCGTTTGGCCGGTTTTGGGGACAAAATCGTATCAAAATGGGATTTTCGACACATTGTTTGCGGATTTCGTGATCGAACGGCGCAAACTAAGTGGGCATGGCGGTTTCGGAGTACTTCAAGGCAGGAGGAACGCTTCAGCTTGACTCAAGCTCGTACGTGAAGCGTCAAGCGGACGACGAGTTGTATGAGTGCCTCGTCGCCGGCAAACTTGCCTACGTCCTCGACTCACGCCAAAAGGGGAAGTCCTCACTCGTTACGCGCACGATCGACCGGCTCCGGCGCAATGGTATCGCGACCGCCCATCTGGATCTTCAGCGTCTTGGATCGAATCTTGAGCCCGAACAGTGGTACCTCGGGATGCTGCGCGTCCTCGGAGAGAGCGTCGGCATGTGGCCGGCGCTAAGGGCCTACTGGGACGAGCATCCGGACCTCAGTCCGTTCACCCGTTGGTCCGGAGCGATCGAATCCGTCATCCTTCCGATGCTTGAACCCGGCGCGCGCGCAAGTCAGGCCGTGGCAGGCAAGGGAATCCAGATCGGAATTTACGCGGATCGACTCGTCGTGTTCGTCGACGAGATCGACTTCGTTCGGGCCCTTGATTTCTCGACCGATGAGTTCTTTGCCGGAATTCGCGATCTCGCGAATCGAAGCGCAGCGGACCCTCGGTTCTCCCGGTTGACGTTTTGTCTGATCGGTGTCGCGCAGCCGAGCGAACTGATCCGTCGGCCAGACATCACCCCGTTCAATCTCGGGCGGCGCATCGAATTGGAAGACATGACGCTGGCCGAATCAGGAGCGCTCGCACAAGGGCTGCTGACTCAAGGCGTGGCGAAGACGGGCAAGGAAGCTCAGGCACTGTTGGAACGGATCTTCTACTGGACCAACGGACACCCCTACCTGACACAAAGAGTTTGCAGCGGCCTGGTTGACGCCGGGCAGCGACTCAAGCCCGAAGACGTCGATCGGGTCGTCGACACGCTCTTTTTGCAAGCGACGAACTTCGAGTCCGAAGACGGATTCGACAACCTCTCGCGGCGCATCTTTGAGGTCGTGCCGGATGGAGTGGACCGCGATGCGTACCTGTTTGCGTTGAGCGAGGTGCTGGAGCGCCTGGTGCGTCGAGATGCGGTCAAATACGATGACGCCGATCCCGTGATCCGCAGCCTGCGGTTATCTGGACTGGTTCGCCGCCAAGGGGGTCAAGCCCGAATCCGAAACCGCATCTACGAGCGCGTGTTCAACCAGCAGTGGCTCGACCGTGCCATGCCCGAACTCGAGGTGCGTCGTCGTGAACGGCGGCAGCGACTTCGATGGCTCGCCCGGATGCTCGCGACGGGAGGATTCTGCGTTATCGCAGTGGTGGCGGCGACATGGTTCTGGTTCCGGGTTCAGGAGGAGAGTGCGCTCGCGCGAAAAAACAAACAGGCTGCCGACCTCTATCTTGCCCAGGCGAATGCGAAGATCAATGAAGCGCAACAGCTCTACGTCGAGACGAAGAAGCTGGAATTTTACAACAATTGGTACAAGACGAACTACGGGGAGTATAGCGGCCCTCCCACGCCCCCTGGTTTAGGCGATCGCCATGGCGGAACCGTCGAACCTGCCCCAACTCCGCCGCCAGATTCGCTACCGGACATCGTGACCGAAGGCGAGCGCTGGCGGATGACTCGCGAGCGTCGGATCACGACGGCTGACCTCGCCCGAGTCCCTCGGGACCAATGGAGTCTGATGCGGAACGAAATCTATGCGAGGAGGCTCTACAAGTTCGAGCGGAGGCCTGATCTCCGCAAGGCGTTCAGATACCTCTCAGGTTACCAACCGATCCGCACGCAGACGGAATGCAGCCGACTGATGACCAAGCTGGAAAAGCGCAACGGTGACTTCATTCGGGATCAAGAGAACAAACCCGTTTGGAAGGCACTCGGCTTGCCCGGCAGGGGTCGGCTCCAAATCCGCAACCCAAATCCGAGGGCGATCCAAGGCAAGATTGTCTTCGCCAATGGTCTGGAACGCACATTCAACGCGCCAGGAAGAAGCTCTACAACCCCGTCAAACGTGCCTCAAGGCGAATTCACGGTATTCGTCGATGGGGCTGAGATCGGAAGAGGCTCCGTAGGCGTCAACGGTGGCCGCTTCGAGCTCCCCAGAGTGGTTCTTGAGCCTTAACGCAAATGTCGATCGAGGAAGGTCTGATACAACCGACATCGGAACTGGGCTTCCGACGTGGAGTCCCCTCGCAGCACACCGGCACTCCGGAGGCGTAAGAAAGCATCGATGTCGGTGCATGGAGTGCGCCGCAGCACCTGGCGGCACGTGTCGGCGAGCGCGGGCGAGCGGGCAAGGCCCATCAAGATCCGCCGCAAATGATCGCCGAAGGGCCCCTCGTCCCGATCCGCATGGGCGACGAACTCGGTAAGGCTCACCTCTCGCTCGGCCAATTCATGAAGCGCACGCCGTATCAGGAACGGTTGCCCCGCGACGAGGTCGAAGAGGAGCATCACTTTTGATGGCGACTCGAGCACGCGACCATAGCGCTCATTGAGTTCGGAAACCTGTTCGGGGGTGAAGTCCTCGAGCTTGAGCCGTGTCCCGACGTTGAACGGTGATTGGTTAAGGTCCGTGATGAACAAGTGCGCCTCGGTCGCGTAGGCGATCGGCATCACGATGCGAGCATAGGGCTGGGAGGGATCCGTCGCACGGACGTTGTACCAAGCCCTGAAGAGCGCGAACACCTGGCTCGCGTAGGGTTGACCGAAGAGCCGATCGACTTCGTCGAGCCCCCATATGAGATAGCCGCGTTCGGGGACGGCGTAGGCCGCGACAAAGTCCTCGAAGTCCGCGTTGGGATTGCCGGAACCCGCCCAAAACTCGCTGCTCGGGACCCGTTGGCCCATCCGACGTAACATGAGAGCACAAAGCCCTTTGTAGAACGAGGTAATGTCGGCGAAGTCGCCCTCATTGAGAGCCTGGAAATCCGTGAGAACAACGCGCTCACCGTCGTCACGAGCCCGTTGAAGAGCCCGTGAAAGGAGGGATGTCTTGCCCACCTGCCGAGGTCCTTTGATCAACACAAGGGCCTCGCGTCGCTCAACAGCACGAATGAAGCTCGCGTCCGTCTCCCGCTCGATGTAGAACTTCGAATCGAGCGGCATGGCACCCCCCACGGGCTCGAGTTCCAAATCAACAAGCTTAGGTCCGGGAGCGGCGATCGCGTGAAGCACTTCTTCTACCAAGGGCTGGTCGTCATGAGGACCGGTCCAGTTCGCCTGCTGCAGCCCTTCGAGGATCGTAGCGAACGGAGCCGGCAGCGGCTCACGGAAGTCGATCCGAACGGGAATACAGCGCGGGTGGGTCTTTTGTTGCTCCTGAGCTCGGCTTGCTTCAAGGACCTCTTCCTCCACCATTTCGCTTCCTACCGAGCGCGCGCTGAGGAGGACGATCAAGATATCCGCCTCCCAGATCTTCCTGCGGATCTCGTTCGCCCACGGCATCCCCGCAAGGACGTTGAGGTCGATGAAGACCTGGTGTCCGGCCGCCTCAAGACCCTCTCGGAGTACGGCCATCACGTGCTCATCGTTTTCGGAGTTTCGTTTGTAAGCAATGGCGACTTTCATGGGTGTTGCGATGTGGGTTTGGCGAGTCGTAGGGCGACCGCCCAGCTTTCTCGGACGCGAGAGATTGCCGATGGAGCCGTCGAAGTAGTTGTACACTTGGATGGGAAATCCGTGCTTATCCTGGGCCACACCTAAGGGCAGAATGTAGTCGTCAAGTTGCGCGAGGTCCGCCCGGAGTCCATCGACGAAAGGTTCGCTCATCAGGATGTGCCCATCGTCCCCAAAGTCCATAACTCGCGTGGCCACGATGATCGCGTCGCCGTTCCCCTTCACCAAATCGTGGTGATCGCGAATGGACGGGTCGAGGTCCCCCGTGTGAAGGCCATACCGCAGCCTGATCCCACGGCTCATCGAACGATGGGCAAGGTCTCGGGTGGCCCGAAACGCTGGACCGGGACCCGTTCGAAAGATGAGGGCGAATCCGTCACCGGAGTCTCGAAGGAATGCAAGCTCTCGGCTCTCCAGGTCTCGGAAAATCTGGATCTCCTTGGTCAGCGCGTTCAAGAGGCCAAGGACGCGAGCCTGATCGTCTGGGTCCAGCTTGCTGAATCCGACAACGTCCGTATAAAGAACCGAAGCTTGGATCACGCAACCAGCATTGTCGCACGACGTGAGCGCAAAAAAGAAGCCCGACGGCTCAACGAGAAGCGTTGCGGTCTACGTCACGTCGAGGTCGTCGGGGAGTTGTCGGCGCTTTCGGGGCGCCTGAGCCGGGCTTGCGGTGGCACCGGACTTCGGTGCGGACTTCGAAGCCTTCGGTTGGCTTGCCTTCTTCTTTTTCGCATCCGCCTTCTTGCCCGCAGGGGCCGGCGATCTCCGTTCGGCCTTCTTCCTCGGCGACGCCGGCCCTAGCACCACCGTCTTCTCGACGGGAGCCTCGGGAGTCGGCTCCGCCGCCTCGACGCGGTTCGCATCGACCGCCGTCTCGGCCTCAGGGTTCGTGGTCGCCTCGACGTGAGTCTCGCTCGCCTCGGTGGAAGCCTCCGGAGCGGTCTCGGTGGGTTCGCCCTTGCGAGCAACCCCGTCCGCCGCCTCGCGAAGATACTGGCCCGCGCGGATCAGGCCGCGTCCCACGGCTTTGGCGATCGGTCGCGCGGCTTGAACCACCACGGGGATTGCGGCGGCGGCAAGCATGATCAAGCCGGTTCGATTGGGCGGTACGGGTCCTCGTTTCATCGTCTTCATGGGAATACTCGGGCGCTCCCTCGTCCGTTGCGAGGGTCTCGGGACGTTCGCTCCCTTCCGATACTTGATTGGCCCGGAACTTGAAGAGTTCAGGGCGTGTCCATGATCCAAAGCCCGGCCACGGGGCCGCTGGTAGACTCTCGATCTGCAATGACGCCACCTGACTTGGCAGTCATCGTGCCTGCCTACAATGAGGAGACGCGGATGCTGCCCACCCTACAGCGGTTGGCGGAGTATCTTGCGTCGCGTCCCTACACCTGGTCCGTCACCGTCGTCTCGGACGGAAGCTCGGACGGTACGGCGAACATTGTCGAGGCGTTCGCCCAGGAGCATCCCGAATTCCATCTCCTTGCCTACAACCCGAATCGAGGCAAAGGATATGCCGTCCGTCAGGGCATGCTTCACGTCGAGGGGAAGATGCTCCTGCTCTCCGATGCCGACCTCGCCGCCCCGATCGAGGAGGTCGAGAAGCTCTTCCCGGCGATCGAAGCCGGGGCCGGGGTCGCGATCGGCAGCCGCCCGATGAAGGAGAGCCGGCTTGAGAAGCGCCAACCCAAGTACCGCGAGATGCTCGGTCGGATGTTCAACAAAGCGGTCCAGCTCCTCGCGATTCGCGGGATTCAGGACACCCAGTGCGGCTTCAAGCTCTTCCGCGTGGACGTCGCCCGCGACGTATTCCGGCGCTGCAAACTGAACGGCTTCAGCTTCGACTTCGAGGCGCTCATGATCGCCCGGGACCTTGGGTACCCGATCGCGGAAATCCCGATCCGATGGTCGCATCAAGAAGGATCGAAGGTGAACCCGTTCCGCGACGGCATGCGCATGCTCCGCGACCTTCTCAAACTACGAATGACCGGTAAGCGACGCCGATTGGAGGAGCATGCAGACTGAAGAGTACACCCGCATGTTCGAGCACGAAGACACCTACTGGTGGTTCGTGGGCCGGCGTCGACTGGCGCTTCGGCTACTGGCCCAAGCGAAGCAGCTCCTCCTCGGACAAACCAAGAAGGACCTTAAGGTGCTCGATATCGGTTGTGGAACCGGCGCGGTTCTCACCCAACTCAGCAGCCAGCATGAGGCGATCGGTCTCGACTTCTCGCAGTTAGCCCTCGAGTTCTGTGGGAAGCGGGGCCTGGAGAATCTCGTCCTCGCGAACGCCGAGCAGATCCCGATGGAGGACAACACCGTCGACGCGGTCGTCGCCCTCGACATTTATGAGCACATTCCGAACGACGTGCGCGCGTTCGAGGAGACTTTCCGAGTCCTTCGCCCGGGCGGCCATCTCGTGCTGAGCGTGCCCGCATTTCGATTCCTCTGGGGACCTCATGACGTCGCCTTGATGCACTTCCGCCGGTATACCAAGCGCGAAATGCGCAGGCGCCTCGAGGACGCCGGTTTCAAGGTCGAGCGCATCAGCTACAGCGTGTTCTTCCTGTTCCCCGCTCTCGTCATGACCCGACTCGCCGCGAAGCTCCGTCGCGGCGACGCCAAAGTCCAGATCGCGCCGGTACCGAATTGGACGAATCGCCTGTTCATCAAGCTCCAAGAGGCGGAAGCCAAGTGGATCCAGCGCACCGGCGGGTTTCCTTGGGGAAGCAGCGTCGTCGCGGTCGCCAAGAAGCCGACCTGACCTACTGGCGCTGCATCGTGACCTGCATCGGACCGTCCGCGAGGGTGACCTCGCGGAATCCGGCGGCGACCGACAGCACTTTCGGCTGCTTGTTGGCGGCCATTGCCCGCATCGTCTTTCCACCCCCCATCTTCGCGGTGTCGTCCGCGGACGGGGTGAGCGTCAACTCAGTGCCGGCCAGCGACCACTGACCCACCTCATTCCCGAGGCCGCCGAGCTCTTTCAGCCGCAGCACGTATTGTCCGCCCGGCTTGATATCCAGGGTTGCGTTGATCTCCATCGAGCCGGCCGCGGCCGTGAACTTGCCCTGGCCCGCATATTGACCTTCGACGGAGCGGTGCTCGGCCGAACTCTTGCCCTTGCAGGCAGTCATCAGGAGTAGCCCGAGCAGAGCGACGACGATCCAAGGTCGATTCATGGTCCGAAGATTAGACCCGATCGCGACATCGCGTACAATGGGACCATGGCGGTAGACGCAACTCTACCGAAGATCGCAGGCGACGCCAGGCCGTTGCGGGTCATGTTTCTGGACCTCAACGCCTACTTCGCGTCCGTCGAACAGGAAGAGCGTCCCGAGCTTCGTGGCCGCCCGATTGCGGTCGTCCCGCTGATGGCTGATTCGACCTTCGTCATCGCGGCCAGCTACGAGGCCAAGCGTTTTGGCGTCAAAACCGGGACCCGGGTCGGCGACGCCCGCAATCTATGCCCGGGGATCGAGCTCGTACAGGCTCGGCCACCGCTCTACGTCCACTACCACCGGCGGGTGCTCGATGTGGTGGAAACCGTCCTCCCGATCGACAAAGTGTGCAGCATCGACGAGATGCGCTTCCGTCTGCTCGGCAAGGAGCGCGACCCCGAGCAGGCCCTCGAGTTGGCCCGTCGGATGAAAGCCGCGCTCGCCGAGCATGTCGGTCCGTGCATGACCGCAAGCATCGGGCTCGCCCCCAACGCCTTCCTCGCCAAGGTCGCGACCGACCTTCAGAAGCCCGATGGCCTCGTCATGATCCAGGCCCATGAACTGCCCGATCGGCTTCGCGGCCTCAAGCTGACCGAGTTTGCCGGCATCAACCGCCGGATGGAGGTGCGGCTCCAAGCGTCTGGAATCTTCACGTCGGACGAGATGCTTGCCGCGAGTGCCGCGGACCTCGCGCGAGCGTTCGGATCGATCACCGGCGAGCGCTGGTGGTTCCTGCTTCGGGGCTACGAGGTCGATTTCGAGGCCCGCGACAACCAGTCCCTGGGCCACTCGCACGTCCTCGCTCCAGAACTCCGAACCGAGCAAGGGGCTCGCGATGTGCTCTTGCGCCTGGCCCAGAAGGCGACGGCTCGCCTGCGGGCGAACGGCTTCTGGGCGTCGGGGATGGCGATCACCGTTCGGGGCAAGAAGCGCCATTGGCACACCCACACCCGGCTTCCACCGACGCAGGACAGCATCACGGTCACCGAGCGGCTCCTCGAGCTCTGGCGCGATCACGACTTCGATGTTCCCCAGATGGTCGGCATCACGTTCACCGAGATCGCCACCGCCGAGGCGATCACGCCAAGCCTCTTCGAGCCCACCGTCGACCGGAGCAAGCTGTCTCACGCCGTCGACCGCGTCAACCAGAAGTTTGGGAAGAACAGCGTGTTTCTGGCCGGCATCGAGCAGACACGCGCGACCGCCGACGAGAAGATCGCCTTCAACAAGACCTGGCTGTTCAGCGAGGGCAAGGACGACAACGTCTGGCCCGATACGTTCCGAGGGAATCCGCGAGGGCCGAGCGAAGAAGGTGCGGATCTCGTCGACGAATGGGACGAACCGGCTACGTGACCTGTTGAGTGGTCTTGAAGTGGAGCTTCGCGACCTCGCCCAAACGCGCGGCCCCGAAGCGGGCGACGAACCGCTTCGCCGCGGCCACGACCGGGGGCCCCGCTCCCTTGGGCAGCTCCGTTTCGAAGTCCAGCCCGATCCGACGGAGCCGCTCCACGAACTCAGCCCGGGCCAGGATCGACGCCGCGGCGACCGCGATGTCGGCTTCGGCCCGCACCCGAGACTCCAATGTCACCGCCCGACCCTTCTCGAAGAGCTGCCGCTTGAGACCCGCCGGGTCCGCGAATTGATCCGAGATCACAAGCTCGCACGGGCGAAGCTCGAGCACATTCTCGATCGCCCGGGCGTGGCCCCAGGCCAGGAGTCGGTTGAGATTGCCGATCTTGGCGTACAGCTCGTTGTACTTGGTCGGACCGATGGAGATGATCGCATGCGGGCACGTCCGCTTGATCGTCGCCGCGAACCGCTTCGCCTGCAGATCGGTAACCTTCTTCGAGTCCTTCACCCCTTCGAGCTCGGCGAGATGCTCGGGCCCGACGAAGCAAGCCGCGATCACCAGCGGACCGAAGTAGTCGCCTTTTCCGCTTTCGTCCACGCCGATATGGCCCTCGTCCGTCACCCGGCGGTTTTACCTTCAAGACCGCGACGACGGACCGTCACCTGCCGTACAATGAAGGCATATCAGGAGGTCTTCCGTGGCTCAGATTCAGGATACGGGTGTGGACGTACCGATCGGCATGACGACAACCGAGGCGCCGTTCATTGAGATGTCGAGATCGAAGGGCGAGATGTACGTCGAGCAGCCCTATGGGCTGTACTCGGAAGACAACCACGAGGCGTGGCGCCGCCTCTACGCCCGGATGCTCCCCCGATGGGAGAAGTACGCCAACGAGCACTTCATGAAGGGCATCGAGAACCTCTGCCTGAACCCCGAAGCGGTGCCGAAGCTCGAAGACGTCAACCAGTTTCTCTGCCCGTTGACAGGCTTCAGCGCGAAAGCGGTCAGCGGATATGTCCCCGCGTACCTCTTCTTCGATGCGCTGCGCAATCGGGAGTTTCCGACTACGATCACGATTCGCCGCAAAGACAAGCTCGAGTACCTCCCCGAGCCGGACATCTTTCACGACATCGCCGGGCACGTCCCGATGCACACCGACAAGGCGTTCGCCGACACCCTCGTTCGGTTCGGCGAGTGCGCCAAGACCGCAGCCGAGATCGCCCAGGAGATCCCGAACCCCGAGGAGCGCGCGCACCAAGTCGCCAGCATCATCCGGGCGATGGCCCGATTCTTCTGGTTTACGATCGAGTTCGGCCTGATGCGGGACTCCCGGGGCCAGGGACTGAAAGTGTACGGCAGCGGTCTTCTGAGTTCGTTCGGGGAGATCGAGTACTGCATTGAGTCGCCCGAGGTTCAGCGCTACCCGATCCAGATGGAGTGGGTCGTCAATCAGGCGTTCGAAATCGACAAGTACCAGCCCCTCCTGTTCATCGTCGACTCGTTCGATCACCTCTACAGCCTGGTCGATGCCCTCGAACTCTGGATGAAAGAGGGCAAGCTGAGCAACGTCGCCCCCTGCGAACCGGAAGTGAACGAGGAGGACCTCAAGAGTTTCCTCCACTGGGATCAAGCCTAAGTCCGGGTCGAACCCGCCACGAACCGACTATTTCGCCCCGAGTTGTGGCGATCAGTGTCACACGAGTACGGCGACACATCGAACTTCTCCTCCACTGGAGGAGAAGTCGGCCCGAACCGGTTGAGGAGGCCGAAAAGGGGGAGGAGGGTCGATGGAGGCGAGAAGAGAGTTCACGCATCGTGAACGCTGGGTCCCCTTTGAGCTAGTAAAAATACTAGCTTTCGCCCCCCCCTCGGACTTTTGCGGATCTTGCGATAAGATGATTCCATGGCTAGCGAGGATGGGAGACTCGATCAATGGCTGGGCTCGATTCTTGTTTGCGGATTCGTAATGCCCGTGGTCGCTTTTGCGCCCTATCTGCCGACGGGCCTGCCTGTGCAACGGCAAGCGGCTTCAGAAGAGACGAGCGGCTGCACGATAACCGGTTCGACTCCGACGTTGGGAGAGCTGAAAACGCAGCTGGAAGCAGCGGTGACAGGGGGCGAACATGGAGCAGGTCGCAGACCATAGGGACTCCGGGTCCCTGACCCTAACGGACGCCGCTTATCTGGCAGGCGCGCCGATGCTCTGTGTTTCGATCACCGAAAGCGCTACGACGTGGATCGCTCGTGAGTTCATTTTCGACCGCATGATTCTCGGCATGATCTGGTTAGGCGTTCTGCCGTGGCTTGGGATGATCCTCTTGACTTCGGTCTCGGTCGGCCCGGTCGCGCTGCACCTGCGAAAACTCGCACTTCCAGGCTTGGCTATTGGCCTCCTCCTGACACACTTTGTGCTGACCTATGTTTCAGGGGCTCTGAGCTGGTCCGGATACCCCGGCAACCTCTTCGACCGAAGCATCGTCTCGACCTGGTTTGTGCTGATCGGATCGATCACGATCGGAACCGGCGTTGCTCTTGTATTCCGTAACGGATTGATCAAGCGTCGCCAGGTGCTCTTATGGGGGCTGTGGTTGATTGCGGCGATCGCAACCTTCAACGATGCCCGGACTGGGGTCTGGGGCGGAGAATTTGAGCCGAACAAGCGAATCTGGGCGGTCTTGACGTTAGGGGCCGGCTGGGCCGTCGCTTTCTGGGTGGATCGATATCATGAACGTCATGCGTAGAGCTTTTTCACTGGTCGAGGTTCTGGTGGTCATTGCGATCATCATGTTGCTGATCGCGCTCCTGTTGCCCGCTCTTACCAAGGCAAGGTCGAGTGCGCGAGGCACCGTGTGCACGAGCAATTTGCGCCAAATCTATACAAGCCTGCAGCTGTACCGCGAGGATCAAGGGGAGTATCCACCGAGGATCTGGACTTGGCCGGGTTGGGACCCGCGTCTGGCGACGACATTGCTCTGTCCCCAGCGCGAGAATCGCAGCGTGTGCGGCACCAACTATTGCCTGTTTGCAGGGCCACTTCGGGAGCATTCGGAACGAGATCGCGAGTTGAACGAAGATCTTTACACATGCCGCCGAAATCGAGGCGTCGCGCTCCCGATCGTGTGGGACGACCATCACGAAAGCACGCAGGGATTCCGCAACCAGATGGATGGATTCGTCTTGATCCTGAGAGAGGGAGGCTCGATCAGTCGCCTCCCCGCGTGGCCAATAGGACCGCTATCGACCGAAACGTGCCCCCTGCCCAATCCCTACCTTCAGAGGTAAACAGACATGACAAAACTCGCAATCGCTGGTCCTTTGCATCCCGCCCTTGGCGAGTGACGGCCGCAGAAATCAGCTGTGCGGCGGAGGTGCCGGTCTTCCCACTTGCTCTTATGCCGATCCCATCCTCGATGGGAAATGGACTTGTCGTAACGCACTCAACGGAGCCGGTGAGGAACCCTATGCATTCTGTGAGTATCTTATTTGTGAGAACGAAGAATGTAGCACGAACCCACAGAAGCGTCAGGAGAAGCTACGTACTCGCTGGATTTCAAGAACCCAGTATCAAAGCAATCCCCCAAAGTATCTGTATTACTCCAATAGTCACGTTGACCAAAACACTGTGTGCTGCCTCTGCGTGATGCCTGCACCTCCGTCACCCCCTGAGTAGTACTGCGCCGTGTGTGCACAGGGGCTGAGACAGTGCCAGAAGCACGCTGAACGGTCACATGACGACCCCGCGGTGCGGCGCGCTCGCACTTCCCGAAGGCACCGGGTGAAGTGGTTCCCCGTCGCCCGTGAACGACGGGGAGAGGGGGCAGGGGGTGAGGGGCATCCCTCTCT
>ERZ761602.1073-NODE-1073-length-52425-cov-11.221864_pt1 | contig 52425 bp, 46 predicted proteins | sample MGYA00512165_ERZ761602 | MGnify/ENA primary metagenome ERZ761602 (study PRJEB28899, sample SAMN02445085) | bioreactor sludge metagenome | biome: EBPR sludge; isolation source: Thorneside wastewater treatment plant | place: Australia: Brisbane, Thorneside...
TGGTGGGTTGTGCAGGATTCGAACCTGCGACCAACGGATTAAAAGTCCGCTGCTCTACCGACTGAGCTAACAACCCTGTCCGCAGAGCCGCGCATGATACCAGCTTTGCCGGCCGATCTAGCGCGCCGCGGCCGCCAGGCCGAGTTCGACGGCCTCGCCGGCGGCGGCCAGGCCGAAGGCCGCGGTGACCGTGACCACCGAGCCGTAGCCGGCGCAGTTCAGCGTGCCGTCGGGTGCGCAGGCGCCGGCGTTCGCCGGCGCGGCCACGGGCTCGCGCGAGAACACGCAGCGCAGCCCGATGCGGCCCTGTCGCGGCGCGCCGTGCCGGCGGCGCAGCTCGGCACGAAGCGATGCGAGCAGCGGGTCGTGCGTGACCTCGGCGAGGTCGCCGACCTCGACGCGGTGGCCGTGGCGCTTGCCGCCGGCCGCGCCGGCCGTGACCAGCGGCCGTCGCTGCTGAAGTGACCAGTTGGCCATCGCGAGCTTCGCCGCGCGCTGGTCGCAGGCATCGATCACCACGTCCACCGGCGCGGGCAGCAGCGCCGGCCAGTTGCCGGGCTCGACGAAGTCGTCCACCGCGTGCACGCGGCAGCCGGGGTGGATGTCGGCGATGCGCTGCTGCAGCGCGAGCACCTTGGCCTGGCCGAGGGTCGCGCCCAGCGCCTGGACCTGGCGGTTGACGTTCGACTCGGCGACGTGGTCCAGGTCGACCAGCACCAGCGTGCCGACGCCGCTGCGCGCCAGGGCCTCGGCCGCCCAGGAACCGACGCCGCCGACGCCGATCACCGCGACGGCGAGCCGCCGCAGCCGCGCGTACGCGTCGTCGCCGTAGAGACGCCTCAAGCCTCCGAAGCGGCGCTCGAGGTCGGCGTCCTCCGCGACGGTCACGCCATCCGCTCCACGCGCCACTCCTGGTAGCGCAGCCCGAGCCTCGCGCCCGCGAGGATGCCCGCCAGCGCGAGCAGGCTGCCGATCGACAGCGTCGAGATGCCCGACAGGCCCTGGCCCACCGTGCAGCCCATCGCGGTGACGCCGCCGATGCCCATCAGCACGCCGCCGACGAGGTGCTTGGCGGTGTCCTCGGTACCGGCGAAGCCTTCCCAGCGGAAGCTGCGCGTGGCGATGGCCATCGCGGCCGAACCGGCCACCACACCGAGCACCGAGACGGCCGCCAGGCTCAGCCGCCGGTTGGCGTCGCTGAACAGGATCAACCAATCGATCAGGTGGGCCATCGGCGCGACGAAGCTCAGCGACTCGATGCCCCGCGTGCTGCTCGCCAGGTAGGTGCGCTCGAGCGTCAGCGGGTGTTCGTCGACGCGGCCCAGCACGCCGGAGACCCACCACGCCAGCACCACCGTCAGGCCGATCAACGCACCGCCGAGCGCGACCTCCGCGCGCCGCCCCTCGGGGCGCGCCAGCGCCCAGGCGACCAGCGCGCCGCCGGCCCCCAGCCCGGCGGTCCAGGCAGCGGTGGACGGCAACCAGCCGCTCGCGTGCGCCAGCAGCGACGGCAGGTCCTGTCCGGCCGCCAGCCGCAGATCGACCGCGTCGACCACGTCGACGCGCGCCACCGCGACGACGCCGCGCATGGTCGCGTAGGCCGCCAGGCCCAGCACCGCGAAGACGGTCAGCGCCTTCAGGCTGCCGCCGCCGATGCGCACCAGCGTCTTGCTGCCGCACCCCGAGGCCAGCACCATGCCGAAACCGAAGAGCAGCCCGCCGAGCAGGTTCGACAGCCAGATCACGCGGTCGCCGCCGTAGATGCTGTCGGCCGGGAGCAGCCAGCCCAGCGCGGCCATGGTGTTGAAGCCGATCACCGCGACGCCGACGGCCAGGGCCCACATGCGCATGCGGCTCCAGTCGCCGTAGGCCACGATGTCGGCGACCGCGCCCATCGTGCAGAAGTGCGTCCGCTGCGCGATGGCGCCGAACAGCGCGCCGACCCCGAAGCCGGCCCACAGCACCGCCGTCGTCAGCGACTCGACCTGGTCCTCGGACATCGGCAGCTCCGGACGTCGGGCGCGCCGGCGCCGTCAGCGAAGCGTCTTCAGGCGCTGCCGGGCCGCGTTGGCGGCATCGCTGTTCCGGTGTGCCTTGATCAGGTCCTCGAGGGTCTTGCGGGCGCCCCGCACGTCCTTCATCTCGGCCTGGCTGTTGGCCAGCCCGAGCATGGCCTCCGGCGCGCGCGGATTCTCCGGAGCCGAGGCGAGGAAGGCGCGGAAGCTGGCCACGGCCTCCTTGAAGTCCTTGCGGCCGTAGTGGGCGTTGCCGGCCCAGAACTGCGCGGCCGGCAGGTAGCCGCTGCCCGGCCAGCGGCGCTGCAGCAGCTGGAAGCCGGCGATCGACTTCTCGAACTCCCCCGTGCGCATGAAGCCGAGCGATTCCTCGAAGACGCGCTTCTCCTCCGGGTCGACGAGGAACTCGCGGCCGTCGACGCTGACCTTCTGCGGCTCGACGCGGCGCAGGCGATCGTCGATGCCCGCGGCGATGTCGCGCTGGCGCCGCTGCAGCTCGGTGACCTCGCGGGTCAGCTGCTCGTCGTTGCCGCGCAGCTTGGCGACCTCGGCACGCAAGGCCTCGATCTGGCCGTTGAGCTCGAGCAGGCTGCGGCGCAGCGCCTGCAGCTGCTCGGCGTTCTGCGCCTCGGCCTTGGCTTGCGCCGCGGCCAGCTCGGCCAGCCGTGCCTTGTGCGCCTCGTCGGTGGCCGCCAGCCGCTGGCGCAGCTCGAGGATCGCCTGGCGTGCCTCCCCGTCGGAGAACAAGGCGTGCGCAGCCGGCGGCACGCCGAGCAAGGCCGCGCCCAGGACCAGCGCGCCCAGCGTGCCGCTGCAGCGGGGGGCTCGCGCGGTCACTTCGCGTCCTTCAGCTCGGCGCGGCGGTTCTTGGCCCAGGCCTCCTCGGTGCTGCCCTGCGCGGCGGGACGCTCCTCGCCGAAGCTCACCGCCTCGAGCTGCCCAGGGCTGACACCGAGCAGCGTCAGGGCATTGAGCACCGCCATCGCACGTTTCTGGCCGAGCGCGAGGTTGTACTCGCGCCCGCCGCGCTCGTCGGTGTGGCCCTCGATGACCATGCGGCGCGAGCGGTTCGCGCCGAGCACCTTGGCGTGCGACTCGACGACCGGCTTGCCGTCGTCGCGCACGACGAAGCTGTCGAAGTCGAAGTAGACAACCCGCCCGGTCCTGGCCAGTGCGGCCTCGGCGGCGGCCGCCGACGTGTCGGCCGTGCCGGCGCGCACCGTCGCGACCTCCGACTGGGCAGCCGGCGGCGGCGCGGCCGGGGTCTGCACGCTGGCCCCGGTGTCGGGCGAACGGGTCTCGACCGGCACCTCCTTCAGGTTGACGCCCGAGGCACAGGCCGACAGCAGGGCGGCCGCGGACAGCACGATCGCGAGGGACGGAAAGGTTCGGGTCATCGGGTCCTCCAGCTGGGATCGAAGGGTGCGGGGGGCGCCGCGCCGGCCTAGCGGCCGAACGGTCCCCACGCGGGCTCGCGCATGTCCAGCCCGCTGCTGAGCAGGCGGGTCTTGATGCGCCCGTCGAGGGTCGAGGTCATCAGCACGTCGACGCCCCGGTCGCGTGTCGCGTAGACCAGCAGACGGCCGTTCGGCGCGAAACTCGGGCTCTCGTCATGCTGGGTGTCGCTGACCGTGCGCACAGTTCCGTTGGCGAGGTCCAGCGTCGCGACGCGGAACGCCGAGCCCTGCCGCGTCACGTAGGCCAGCGTCTTGCCGTCCGGGCTGATGGCCGGGCTGATGTTGTAGGCGCCCTGGAAGGTCACGCGCTCGGGCGCGCTGCCGTCCATGCCCATGCGGTAGACCTGGGGGCCGCCGCCGCGATCGCTGACGAAGAAGATCTGCTTGCCGTCGGGGGAGAACACGGGCTCGGTGTCGATCGCACTGCTGACGGTCAATCGACGCGGGTTGCCGCCACCGTCGCGGGCCACGAGGTACAGCTGAGCCGGTCCGTCGCGCGACAGGGTGACGGCCAGGTGCGTCGCGTTCGGTGACCACGCGGGCGCGCTGTTCGTGCCGGAGAAGTTCGCCACCGGGCTGCGCCGGCCGGATTGCAGATCCTGCACCCAGACGACGGCCCGCTGCGTCTCGAAGCTGACGTAGGCCAGCTCGCGCCCGTTCGGCGACCAGGCCGGAGAGATGATCGGCTCGGTGCTGGTCAGCGCGATCCGCCCACCCTCCCCGTCGGCGTCGGCGACGTGCAGCACGAACTGGCGCGCCGACTTGGTCACGTAGGCGATGCGCGTGGCGAAGACGCCGCGCTCGCCGGTCAGCTTTTCGTGGATCTCGTCGGCGATGCGGTGCGCGGCCAGCCGCAGGTCCTCGGGGCGCACGGTCACCGCACGCGCGAGGTGCTCGGCGTTGCGCAGCACGTCCCACAGCCGGTAGCGGATGTCGTAGGTGCCGTCGGCCAGCCGCACGATCGAGCCGGCGAGCAACGCGTCGGCACCGGCGGCCCTGGCTTCGGCCTGGGGCAGCGGGCTGCGCTCGTCCAGCCCCTGCACCGGCGCGCTGACCCTGAAGAGGCCGCTGCGTTCGAGGTCTGCGCGCACGATCGCCGCGGTGGCCGCAGGGCCCGGGCCCTCGCCGCGGAACGGCACCACGGCCACCGGGATCTGCGTCGCGCCGACGCCGGAGATCTCCACCCGGAACTGCGCCAGCGCGGCCGGCACGGCTGCGATGCCGCCGCACGCGGCGGCAAAGTGTCGCCTGGTCCACATGGCGCGCATTCTAGGCAGCCCGGGCGGCCTGCCCGGGCACGGCGGGAGTCGCCGGGCGCCGCACCGATAATTCCGCCCATGGTTTCGCTGCTGCAGCGCTTTGCCCGCGTGGCACCGTTCTTCCGGCGCTCGCGGCTGGCGATCGGTGTGGCCGTGCTCGCCTCGATGGCCGGAGCGGCCACCGAGCCGATGCTCGCGGCGCTGATGAAGCCGCTGCTGGACCAGGGCTTTTCCGGCCAGGGCATGCCGCTGTGGTGGATCCCGGCCGCCTTCGTCGGCCTGTTCCTCGTGCGCGGCTTGGCCGGCTTCCTGGCGCAGTACGCGCTGTCGGCGGCCGCCACGCGCGGCATCCTGGAGCTGCGCCGCGCGATGTTCGCGCACCTGATGCGCGCCGAACCGGGGCTCTTCGGCCGGCAGAGCGCGAGCCAGCTGACCAACACCGTCGTCTACGAGGTCCAGCAGGGCACCAACCTGCTGATCTGGGCCCTGCTGACCGCAGCCAAGGACTCGTTGACGCTGGTCGCGCTGCTGGCCTACCTGCTGTGGCTGAACTGGAAGCTCACCTTGATGGTCGCCGTGCTCTTCCCGGCGATCGCCTTCGTGATGCGGCACCTCGGGCGGCGGCTGCACCGCCTGACCGTGGCGGGCCAGGACGCGACCGACGAGCTGGCCTATGTGGTCGAGGAGAACGCGCTGGCCTGGCGCATCGTGCGCCTGCACGGCGCGCAGGGCGCGCAGGAGGAACGCCTGTTCGGCTCGGCCGACCGGCTGCGCCGCCTGTGGCTGAAGTCCACCGTGGCCAGCGCGACGATGACCCCGCTGACGCAACTGCTCGCCGCGGTGGTGCTGTCCAGCGTGATCGCCGTCGCGCTGTGGCAGAGCAGCGGTGGCGGCAACACGGTGGGCGGCTTCGTCTCGTTCGTCACCGCGATGCTGATGCTCGTCGCGCCGATCAAGCACCTGTCGGACGTGACGACACCGATCACGCGCGGGCTCGCCGCGCTGGAGCGCGGCGTCGCGCTGATCGACGAGGTCCCGGCCGAGGCCGGGGGCGGCCACCAGGCCGCGCGGGCGGCCGGCACGATCGACTTCGACGGCGTGGGCCTGCGCTACGCCGAGGCGCCGGCACCCGCGCTGGACGGCGTGTCGCTGCACGTGCCGGCGGGCCAGATCGTCGCGCTGGTCGGGCCGTCCGGCGCCGGCAAGTCGTCGCTCGTGCACCTGCTGCCGCGTTTCCTCGACCCGAGCCAGGGCACGATCCGCCTCGACGGCGTGCCGCTGCGCGAGTGGGACCTGCACAGCCTGCGCCGGCAGTTCGCGCTGGTCAGCCAGGATGTCGTGCTGTTCAACGACAGCATCGCGGCCAACGTGGCGCTCGGCGAGGCGACACTGGACGACGCGGCGCGCCAGCGTGTGCGCGACGCGCTGCGCGGCGCGCACCTGCTGGACTTCGTCGACGCGCAACCGCAAGGCCTCGACGCGCCGGTCGGCCACAACGGCAGCCAGCTCTCGGGCGGGCAACGCCAGCGGCTCGCGATCGCGCGCGCGATCTACAAGGACGCGCCGATCCTGCTGCTGGACGAGGCCACCTCGGCGCTGGACAGCGAGAGCGAGCGCGCCGTGCAGGACGCCCTCGAGCAGCTGATGCGTGGCCGCACGACGCTGGTCGTCGCGCACCGCCTGTCGACGATCGAGCACGCCGACCGCGTCGTCGTGCTCGAGTCCGGCCAGGTGGCCGAGGACGGCACGCACGACGATCTGCTGCAGCGCGGCGGGCTCTATGCGCGGCTCCACGCGCTGCAGTTCGGGGCCGAGCTCCGCCCGGCCGATCCGATGGCCCCGTGAACCGCGCCGCCGCGACGGTCGCGTGGCGCGATCGGGCGGCTGCGTCTGTCCCTCCGAAGGAGAACCCGATGAGCCCCGTCTCCCGCTACCCCGTCCCGGACCTGAAGGACCTGCCCGAGGACCTGCGCGAACGCATCCTCGAGGTGCAGCAGAAGGCGGGCTTCGTGCCCAATGTGTTCCTCGCGCTGGCCCACCGGCCCGCCGAGTGGCGCGCCTTCATGGCCTACCACGACGCGCTCCTGCTGAAGGAGGGCGGCCTGAGCAAGGGCGAGCGCGAGATGATCATCGTGACCACCTCGGCGGCGAACCAGTGCCTGTACTGCGTCGTCGCCCACGGCGCGATCCTGCGCGTCTACGAGAAGAAGCCGTTGATCGCCGACCAGCTCGCGGTGAACTACCGCAAGGCCGACATCACCCCGCGCCAGCGCGCGATGCTCGACTTCGCGATGAAGGTCTGCGAGAACTCGCGGGCCATCGACGATGCCGACTTCCGTGCGCTGCACGCGCACGGCTTCAGCGACGAGGACATCTGGGACATCGGCGCGATCACCGCGTTCTTCGGGCTCAGCAACCGGATGGCCAACCTGAGCGCGATGCGGCCGAACGACGAGTTCTACCTGCTCGGCCGCGTGCCGCGCAGCAAGCCGGCCGCCTGAGGCGCGGCACGGGCGGCATGCCGCCGGCGATCCCGCGGCTATCGCCGCGGGTGGCGCCCCGCCGCCGGGCGAGATGCCGCCGGGACGCGGGCCTTATCGGCGCATCGGCGCGGGACGCGCTGACCAGAATGCCGTGCGACAGCGGCCTGTGGGGCCGGCGGCCAAGGGGCCGCGCCCGGCGCTGTCCACGGCATGCGCATCCCTTTTCCGTCCATCGCCTGCTTCGCGGCCGCGGCCGTCGCGGTCGTCCTCTCGGGATGCCATCTGGCGCCACCCGAAGCCGCGGTGGAAGACCTGCGCATCCTCGTCAGTCCGATGGACGCGAGTGCACACTGCGCTTCCAAGGCTTATCGCGTCGACGCGGGTCTGGACCTGAACGGGAATGGCTGGCTCGACCTCGACGAGGCGACGCATACGCTGAGCCTCTGCGACCCGTCCGCCACGGCCTCCTCCGCCCCGCTGCTGGCGCGGATCGACGGGGATTCGGCGTCCCCCGACTGCGCCTCCGGCGGATTCCGCGTGCTGGCCGGCCGTGACTACGACGGGGACGGCCGGCTCGCCGACGCCGAGCTCGGCTCGGTCGCCCACCTGTGCCAGCGCGGCGTCACGCTCGCGCCGGCTGCACGCCGCGCCGAAGGCCCGCAGGCCGTGACCGCCATGCCGCTGGTCGGCGTGCGCGGCGGCGCCGCCGCGGCCCGCGGCCGGGCGACCCGCGAGACGCTGGTGCGCGTCGACGAGGACGACACCCCCTTGCCCTGCCCGGGCCGGGCAAGCCGCACGGCGAGCGGCATCGACCTCAACCGCAACGGCCGGCTCGAGCCCGCCGAGGTCGAAGTCCTTCACGTCGCCTGCGGCAGCGGCAGCGGCCCGCGAGCAGCAGGCCTGGCCAGGGTCGTGTTGCCCGCCGAAGCCCGCGTGGGCGCGACCCTGCTGGCCAGCGGGGGCGCCGCCGGCTGGCGCATCGGACAGGCCGGTGGCCAGCGCATCAACACCGAGCGCCTTCAGGGCCCCTGGGGCGGCGGCTGGGCCGTCGGCGGTCCCGCGGGACGCTGGTCGGCGATCGCAGTGTCGACCGATGGTCGCCGGATCATCGTCGCCGGCGACCGCGGCTTGCTGGTGTCGACCGACGGCGGCGCGAGCTGGCAGCCGCTCGCAGCGGCCCCGGTGGTCCGGCTCTGGCACAGCGTTGCCCTGTCGCGTGACGGGAGGACGATCGTGGCGAGCTCTCCCGAGACCGGCCTGCACGCGAGCTCGGACGGCGGGCAGACCTGGTCGCAGCGGGCCGTCGGGCCTGGATGGGGGCGCCTGGTCGCGTCGGCCGATCTTCAGCGCCTGGTGGCCGTGCGCGATGCGCGCGAGCTGTGGATCTCCGCAGACGCGGGACGCAGCTGGCGGCGCGCGACGCCGAAGGCCGACTGGACGTCGCTGGCGGCTTCGGACGACGGGCGCGTGATCGCGGCCACGGCGACAGGCTCGGCGCTGCAGTTGTCCGAAGACGGCGGACACACGTGGCGTGCGTCACCCGAGGCCGTCGATGCCACGGCGGTGACCGTCAGCGGCAACGGCCGGCGCATCGTCGTCGCGGCTCGCCGGGCGCCGGGTGCGCTGCTGGCGTCGGACGATGGCGGCCGGACCTGGTCGACCTTGCATCTTCCCCGCCCCGCCGGCGGTGGGTGGAGCGCACTCGCCTCGGCTGCGTCCGGACGCACGCTCGTCGCGGCGAGCACCGACGGGGGCCTGTGGACATCGACCGACGGCGCGACAACCTGGCAGTTCGAGCGCACACCGCACCGCGTGACGGCCCTCGCGATCAACCCCGAGGGCCTGGCCCGACTGGCGCTGACCGACGGCGGGCCCATCCTGCGCGCCGCCTCGGCGACCACGCCAGGGCCGGCAGGCGGCCTCAGCGTCGCAGCCGGCCAGGCGGTCGGCCTGCGGCACGTCGGCATGGGGATCTGGTCGCTGCAGACGGCCGGCGGCAGCTTCCACGTGCAGTAAGCGCCTCGTGCCCGGACCGGGGCTGGAACACCCGCCGCCTCCGGGCAGATCAGCCCGAGACGACGCGCACCGTGGCGGGCTTGACCTCGGGCTCCGAGTCGAAACGCTCCGCTCCGGTGTAGCAGAGGAAGTGGCGGTTGGCCGCGCGCCCGAACAGCGCCATGCCCAGGCGTGAGGCAAGGTCGTAGCCCATCGCGGTGACGCCATTGCGCGAGACGACGATCGGCACACCGATGGTCGCGGCCTTCATGACCATCTCGCTGGTCAGCCGTCCCGTCGTGTACAGCGCCTTGTCGGCACCCTCGACCCCGTGCAGGGCCATCCAGCCGGTGATCGTGTCGATCGCGTTGTGGCGGCCGACGTCCTCGACGAACATCAGCAGCTCGGACCCCTGGAACAGCGCGCAGCCGTGCACCGAGCCGGCCCGGCGGTGGATGCTGTCGTGCTGGCGGATCGTCTCGAGCATGCGCTGCAGCGTGCCTTGTCGGATGCGCGCGGCCTGGGCATCGGGCAGGCGCAGCGAGCCGACTTGCTCCATCGCGTCGCCGAAGACCGTTCCCTGGCCGCAGCCGGTGGTCACGACACGGCGCGAGGTGCGCGTCTCGAGATCCGGGACGCCGCCGCGCGTGCGCACGGCGGCCGCGGCGACATCCCAGTCGACCGTGATCGACTCCACTTCGTCGGCACGCGCGATCAGGTGCTGGTTGCGCAGGTAGCCCAGCACCAGCAGCTCGGGTCGGGCCCCCAGCGTCATCAGCGTGACCAGTTCACGCTTGTCGACGAAGATCGTCAGCGGCCGCTCGCACGGGATGTGCAGCTGGCGATGCTCGCCATACTCGTCGACGATGGTGATCTCACGCGTCCAGTCGCAACGCGAGTGCGTGAGCGAGGGCGCCCCCGGCACGACCGGCCGGGGCGCTGGCTCGGGCCACGCGAACGCAGCGGCGGATTCCTGGCGCAGCGACACGTCCGGGCCGGTTCAGGGCTTCTTCGCGGGCGCCGGGGCCGCAGCCGTGGCCGGAGCCGCCGGCGGCGGATAGACGAAGGGCCCCGGATCCGCACACGCCGGGGTCGGCGTCGGCGGCTTGACCTCCTTGCCCGACTTCTTCGCGGACGCCTGGTAGTCCGCGGCGATGCGGTTCATCGACTGGCACAGCTGGAAGTCGGCGACCTTGTTGGCGTGTGCCGTCTTCGCTGCGGCCTCGGCGGCTTTCGCCTTGGCCTCGTCGGACAGCGGGGGCAACTTGGCCCATGCGGCCAGCGACATCGCGAGGGTCGCGGCCGCGACGGCCGCTGGACGGAGCAATGACGTGTTCATCGGATGGCAGTCCTCGTGCGTTGGGTTGCGCTCGGGCGTGGCACGGCGTCGGCGCGGGCTCAGACCTGCGCGGGCGTGGCAGCCGCGGGCGGCGCCTCAGCCGATCGCCGGGCCGGCAGGCGCCCGGCCTTGATGTCGTCGTACCACAGCCGGTGGTGCTCGCGGGCCCACTGTTCGTCGACCCAGCCGGTCTGCATCGCGCGCAAGGCGCCGCGCGTGCCGACCGAGCCCATGTACATGTGGCCGAAGAGCATCGCCATCATGAAGACCGAGGCGACGGCATGGATCATGTGCGCCACCTGCATCTCGCCGCGCGTGAGGCCGATACCCGGGACCAGCCGGTTCAGCACGAGACCAGACACGACGACGACGAGGCCGAAGAAACACACCCCGACCCAGAAGAGGATCTTCTCGCCGCCGTTGAAGCGGTGCGAGGGCAATTCCTCGCCGCCGAACATCCCGCCGGCGCCCTTGAGCCAGGTGATATCGGCCGCTCGGGGCAGGTTGTCCTTCAGGAGCATCGCGATGAGGAACAGCAGCGAGACGCCGAAGACCGGCCCGGCGAAGTTGTGCAGGTTCTTCAGGGCATAGGTCAGCCAGCCGAACAGCGTGCTGCCGATGATCGGCAGCAACATGTACTTGCCGAAGGCCATCACGATGCCGGAGACGGTGAGAATCACGAAGGTGATGCCCACGGTCCAGTGCACGACACGTTCGAAGGGCGTGAAGCGCTCGATCGCCGCGGGGCCGGTGTTCGGTGCGTGACCGATCGGCCCGCGGCGCCAGTAGAAGAGCCCGAGGACCACAGCCGCGAACGCCAGCAGGGCTCCGCCGTAGGGGATGATCCACTGGTTGCGCACCTGCCGCCAGGCCTCGCCGGCCGTCGTGAAGCGCGAGCCGGGGTACTGCAGGAACTCCTGGATCAGCACACCGGTCTCGGCACCGGGCAGCGAGGTCACGCCAGGCTGCGTGCCCGAGGATCGCACGGCCGACCACATCGGCGCGTTGTTGCCGGGTTGCGACTTCGCACGTTCGGCGTTGGTCTCGCCGGGCTTCGGATCGGCCGGCGCGACGAAGCCGGCCGGCGGGCCCTTGACCGCGCCGTCGACTGCGGCAGCGGGCGCCACGGCCGGCGCTGCAGGCTGCGCGTGAACGCCGGCCACGCAGACGGCGGCCAGCGCGAGGGCAACGAGCGTCCGGCCGACGGCCGTTCGCATCAGCTGCGGCCCTTCTGGACGAGCTTGCATGAGGTCTCCTCGGCGCGCGCCATCACTGGCGCGCCGCTTCCATCCGGTTGTACTCGTTCTGCTGCTGCGTGCGAGCGCGCATGTGCTGGTCCCAGCTCGTCGCATCGCCGGCCTTCCAGCCGGGCGAGGTGTAGGCCGGCTGGGCTCCGGCCACCGGGCTCTCGTCGGCCTTGCGCGCGGAGGACGGCGCATCGGCCTTCTGCCCGCACGCGGCCATGCCGATGCCGGCGGCCAGCACGAGCGCAATGGCGATCGGTCTGGTCGTCATGACTTCTGCCCCTGCGGTTTCGGTTGCGCCTCGCCGCCGGACGGGCGGCCGTAGGCCGTTCCCCAGCCCCAGACCTCGCTGCCCTTGCCGCGTTGCAGCACCCGGGTGCGGAAGATGTCGGAGATGATGTCGCCATCGCCACCGAGCAGGGCCTTGGTCGAGCACATCTCGGCGCAGATCGGCAGCTTGCCCTCCGCCAGGCGGTTGCGCCCGTACTTCGTCCACTCGGCTTCCGAGCCGTTGGCCTCCGGGCCACCGGCACAGAACGTGCACTTGTCCATCTTGCCGCGCAGGCCGAAGGTTCCGTTGGTCGGGAACTGCGGCGCGCCGAACGGGCAGGCATAACTGCAGTAGCCGCAGCCGATGCACACGTCCTTGTCGTGCAGGACGATCCCTTCCTCGGTCCGGTAGAAGCAGTCCACCGGGCAGACGGCCATGCATGGCGCGTCCGAGCAGTGCATGCACGCGACCGAGATGCTGCGCTCACCGGGCAGGCCGTCGTTGAGGGTGACCACACGGCGGCGGTTCACGCCCCACGGGACGTCGTGCTCGGCCTTGCAGGCCGTGACGCAGCCGTTGCACTCGATGCAGCGCTCCGCGTCGCAGATGAATTTCATTCGAGCCATGTCTATCGGGCCTCCTGCCGGCTCGCGCCGAGCCGGACCCCCTGCAGGGGCCCGTGGCGCGAGGCGGCTTGGGTTCTACGCGTCAGGGTTGGAGATGCGCCGTCAAGCGGCCCTCTCGATCTGGCAGACCGTGGTCTTGGTCTCCTGCATCATCGTGACGATGTCGTAGCCATACGTCTGTGCGGTGTTGCAGGCCTCGCCACGCACCAGCGGCGTCGTTCCGGCCGGGTAGAAGGCCGCCATGTCCGCGCCCTGCCAGTGGCCCGCGAAGTGGAACGGCATGAACGCCGTCTCGCGGTCCACCCGCTCGGTGACCAGCGCCTTGACCTTGATCCGCGCGCCGTTCGGCGTGGTCACCCACACCTGCTCGCCGTTGCGGATGCCGCGGTCGTTGGCGGCCACCGGATTGAGCTCGATGAACATGTCCTGCTGCAACTCGGCCAGATAACGGTTCGACCGCGTCTCGTCGCCGCCGCCCTCGTACTCGACCAGGCGCCCGCTCGTGAGGATCAGCGGGAACTGCTTCCCGACGTCCTTGTTGCGCTCCTGGACGGACTTGAACAGCGTGGGCAGCCGCCACAGCGTCTTGCGGTCGTCGTGCGACGGGTACTTGGCGACCAGGTCCGGACGCGTCGAGTACAGCGGCTCGCGATGCTGCGGGATCGGATCGGGGAAGTTCCAGACGACCGCGCGCGCCTTGGCGTTGCCGAACGGATGGCAGCCATGGTTCTTCATCGCCACGCGGATGATGGCGCCGGTTGGATCGGTCTTCCAGTTCTTGCCCTCGGCCTTCTTCTTCTCCTCGTCGGTCAGCTCGTCCCACCAGCCGAGCTTCTTCAGCAGCAGGTGGTCGAACTCCGGGTAGCCGGTCGTGATGTCGGCACCCTTGGAGTGCGAGCCATCCGCGGCCAGCAGGGACTGGCCATCGCGCTCGACGCCGAAGTTGGCGCGGAAGTTGCCCCCGCCCTCCATCACGTGGCGCGATGGATCGTAGAGCACTGGCGTTCCCGGATGGCGCATCTCCGGCGTGCCGAAGCAGGGCCACGGCAGGCCGAAGTACTCGCCGTCGAGCTTGTAGCCGGTCTCCTTGTCGATACCGCCCTTGGCGCGCAAGGTGTTGGCGTCGAAGACGTGCATGTTGCGCATGTGCGCCTTGAGCCGCTCGGGGCTCTGGCCCGTGTAGCCGATGGTCCACACCGCGCGATTGATCTCGCGCAGGATGTCCTCTGGCACCGGTTCGTCCAGACCCTTGACCTTCTGCAGCTTGTAGTTCTTCACGAGCTGCTCGCCGAAGCCCAGCTTCTGGGCGAGCTGGTAGAGGATCATGTGGTCGCTGCGCGACTCGTACAGCGGCTCCATGACCTTCTCGCGCCACTGGATCGAGCGGTTGGACGCCGTCACCGAGCCGCTGGTCTCGAACTGCGTGCAGGCCGGCAGCAGGTAGACGGCGCGCTTCGGGTTCGCATCCTCGGCCTTGCCCGGCATCGCCGCCATCGCCGCCGTGGCCGACGGGAACGGATCGACCACGACCAGCAGGTCCAGCTTGTCCAGCGCCTGCTTCAGCTCCAGGCCGCGCGTCTGCGAGTTCGGCGCGTGGCCCCAGTAGAACATGCCGCGCAGGTTGCTCGGCTGGTCGATGACCTCGTTCTTCTCGAGCACCGCGTCGAACCACCGCGAGATGGTCAGCCCGGGCTTGTTCATCATGCCCGCCGCGTACTGGCTCTTGATCCAGTCGAACTCGACGCCCCAGACCGCGGCGTAGTGCCTGAACGCACCGTCGGCGATGCCGTAGTAGCCGGGCAGCGAGTCGGGGTTCATGCCGACGTCGGTGATGCCCTGGACGTTGTCGTGCCCGCGGAAGATGTTGGCCCCGCCACCGGACACGCCGATGTTGCCCAGCGCCAGCTGCAGCAGGCAGGACACGCGCACCTTCGCGTTGCCGATGGTCGACTGCGTGTGGCCCACGCACCAGACCAGCGTGCTGGGCCGGTTCTCGGCCATCGTCTTGGCGACGCGGTAGCACTCGTCCTCGGAGACGCCGGATGCCTCGAGGACCTTGTCCGGCGTCCACTTGGCCATCACCTCCTCGCGGATCTTGTCCATGCCCCAGACGCGATCGGCGATGTACTTCTTGTCCTCCCAGCCGTTCTTGAAGATGTGATACAGCACCCCGTAGAGGAACGGGATGTCGCCACCGGAGCGCATGCGCACGTAGTGGTCGGCCTTGGCTGCCGTCCGGGTGAACCGAGGGTCCACCACGATCATCTTGCAGCCCTTCTCCTTGGCATGCAGCATGTGCATCAGCGACACCGGATGCGCCTCGGCAGCATTGCTGCCGATGTACATCGCCGCCTTGGCGTTCTGCATGTCGTTGTACGAATTGGTCATCGCACCGTAGCCCCACGTATTCGCCACACCGGCGACAGTAGTGGAGTGGCATATTCGAGCCTGGTGGTCGCAGTTGTTGCTGCCCCACATGCTCATCCACTTGCGCAGCAGATAACCCTGTTCGTTGTTGCTCTTGCACGAGCCGACGATGAAGATGCTGTCGGGCCCGCTCTCCTTGCGCAACTCGAGCATCCTGGCGCTGATCTCGTCGAGGGCCTGGTCCCAGCTGATGCGCTGGTAGCGGCCGTTGACGAGCTTCATCGGGTACTTCAGGCGGTACTCGCCGCGCGAGTTGTCGCGCACCGCCGCACCCTTGGCACAGTGAGCGCCGAGGTTGATCGGGGAATCGAAGACCGGCTCCTGGCGCACCCACACGCCGTTCTCGACGACCGCGTCGATCGCGCAGCCCACCGAGCAGTGCGTGCACACGGTGCGCTTGACTTCGACCTTCGCTGCGCCGTCCTTGCCGGCAGCCGGGCTCGACGCCTCGGCCTTGCGCACCAGCGTCAGCTGCGAGGCGGCGATGCCCGCCCCGACACCGAGGCCGGACCGGCGCAGGAACGCACGCCGGTCCATCGTCGGTATCGCGCGCGAGATGCCTCGCGCCAGACTGTCGACGAGCGGACGGGACGCTGACGCCCCTCCCCCCGCCGACCTGCGTGTCAACAACATCAAAGCCTCCTGTTCGTGATCAAGGGCTTCCGGCGATGGCCGGGGACGAACTCAGACCCGGGCCGTCGCGTAGTAGCGACGGATGTGGTCGGTGACGCGATAACCCTGCGCGCCCGTCGCCGTGTCGGCGGTGGTCTTCGGGGCCTCGGGGGCCGGCGGTGCGGGGCCGCGGACGAGCGACGCCGCGCCCAGCGCTGCTCCCGCCGTCAGCGCGCCACCCAGCAGCGTGCGGCGGGCGACGGTCTCCTTGCGTTCGGACATGTCATCTCCTCGGGCAATGGACACGCTGTTCTCGGTACTCCGGAACGATCGTGCATAAGCTGATTGAAGCAGGACCCACGGACGTCTCGACACCGGGTAATCCCTTGCAATGCGGCGCATATGTTCTCCCCGGCCCCCGCGGGCAACAAAATGCTCGGGTATGCATCCCTACACGCTGAATGGACGTGTCCCCACGACCCCCGGGATCGAGAGACCCCGGCTGACATCGGGCTGACAACGTGATCATCGGAACCGCAGGTCACATCGACCACGGCAAGACCTCGCTGGTCAAGGCCCTGACGGGGGTCGACACCGACCGACTCAAGGAGGAGAAGGAGCGCGGCATCACCGTCGACCTCGGCTTCGCCTACCAGGCCATGCCCGATGGCGACGTGCTGGGATTCGTCGACGTCCCGGGCCACGAGCGGCTCGTGCGCAACATGCTCGCCGGGGCCACGGGCATCGACCACGTGCTGCTCGTGGTCGCCGCCGACGACGGGCCGATGCCGCAGACGCACGAGCACCTGGCGATCCTGCAGCTGCTCGGCCTGAGCCGGGGCGTGGTCGCGCTGACCAAGTGCGACCTGGTCCCGTCCGCCCGGCTCGAGCAGGCCAAGGCCGAGGTGCGCCGGATGCTGGCCGGCACGGGGCTCGCGGACGCGCCGATCCTGCCGGTGTCGTCGTTCACGGGAGAGGGCCTGGGCGAGTTGAGGGCACACCTCGACGCCGCGCGCCAGGCCTTGTCGGCGCGCGCGACGAGCGGCCATTTCCGCCTCGCGGTGGATCGCGCCTTCACGCTGTCGGGCATCGGCACCGTGCTCACCGGCACCGCGGTGTCGGGCCGCGTCGTGCCGGGCGACCGGCTGGTGCTCTCCCCCCGGGGCACCGAAGTGCGCGTACGCGGCGTCCACGCGCAGAACCGCGCGGCCGGCGAGGGGCATGCCGGGCAGCGGCTCGCGGTGAACGTGACCGGCGTGGAGAAGGCCCAGGTGCAACGCGGGGACTGGCTGGTCGCCGAGCGGCTGCACGCGCCGACCGCGCGGCTGGATGTCCGCCTGCAGCTGCTCGGCGGCGAGCCCCGGCCGCTCGCGCACTGGACGCCGGTGCACGTCCACCTGGGCGCCGAGGACGTCACGGCGCGGGTCGTCCTGCTCGAGGGCGAGGCGATCGCCCCGGGACGCAGCGCGCTGGCCCAGCTCGAGCTCGACCGGCCGATCGGCGCGCTGCACGGCGACCGGTTCATCGTGCGCGACCAGTCGGCCCTGCGCACGATGGGCGGTGGCGCCGTGGTCGACGCGTTCCCGCCTCCGACCCGCCGCCACCGCGCAGCGCGGCTGGCCGCGCTGCGCGCGCTCGAGCAGCCCGCGCCGGCGGCCGCGCTGGCTGCGACGCTCGCGCTCGAGCCGCCGTACGGCGTCGAGCAACGGCAGTTCGCGGTGCTCTGGAACCTGCTGCCCGCGGACGAGGCCGCGTTGCTGGCCGCCGTGCCGCACCGGGCCCTGGCCGATCCCGCGGCCACGCTGCTGTTCGCCCCCGGCCAGCTGGAGCGCTACGCCACGCGCGTCAGCGAGCACCTGGCCGCGTTCCACCGCAAGGCCCCGGACAGTCCGGGCCTGACACAGGAGCAGCTGCAGCGGCAGGTCCGCGACAAGCCCGGCGTCGCCGTCTTCGCCCGTCTGCTGCAGGCGATGGTGCGCGACGGCACGCTGCGCCGCAGCGGCGCTCATCTGGCCCTGGCGGGCCACGAGGTGACGCTGCAGGGCGCCGAGAAGCAGATCTGGGAACGGCTGAAGCCCTGGCTGGACGAGGGCGGCATTCACCCGCCGAAGCTCAGCGACCTCCTGCTGCGTGACCGCAGCCTGCGCAAGGACCAGGTCATGCGCACGCTGCAGCGTCTGCAGCGCATGGGCAAGGTGCACGCCATCGGAGCGGAGTACTTCGTCCAGACCGAGCATCTGCTCACGCTCGCGCTGCGGGCCCAGTCGCTCGCCGACGAGGATCCGAACCGCCGCTTGAACGTCCGCGAATTGCGGGAACGGGTCGGGGTCAGCCGCCACCTGAGCGTGCCGCTGGTAGAGTACTTCGACCAGATCGGCCTGACGGCCCGCGATGCGGTCGGGCGCCACTTCAAGCGCGACCCGCGCAAGATGTTCGAGGGCTGATCGGGTCCAGTCCTGGAGGAGGATCGTCCCCCGGTGGGGCGTCCGGTCTGCAAAACCGGGTGGGGTTGCTCAGCAGTCCCAGGTGGGTTCGACTCCCACCCCCCTCCGCCATGCTCAACGGGACCGGCGCTGCCGAGACGCGACGATGACCACCGCCCTGACCCGCCCGCCGTCGTTGGACCGGCTGCTCGATTCGCCGGCGATGCGCGATCTGATCGCTCTCCACGGGCGCTCGCCAGCCCTGGCGGCGGCTCGTGCGGCACTGGACGCGTGGCGAGGCGGCGGCGGCGGCCGCCCCTTCGACGCGGCCGCCTTCGAGTGCGAGTGCCGCCAGCGCCTGGAGCACGCAGCCGAGCCCGCCCTGCGCCCGGTCTTCAACCTCACCGGCACGGTGCTGCACACCAACCTCGGCCGGGCCGTGATGGCGCCCGAGGCGATCGAGGCCGTCGTCGCCGTGATGCGCGGCGCATCCAACCTCGAGTACGACCTGGCGCGCGGCAGCCGCGGCGACCGCGACGACCACGTCGAGGGCCTGCTGCGCGAGCTGACCGGGGCCGAGGCGGCCACGGTCGTCAACAACAATGCCGCCGCGGTGCTGCTGGTGCTCGCGGCGCTGGCCGAACGCCGGGAGGTGCTCGTGTCGCGCGGCGAACTCATCGAGATCGGCGGCGCCTTTCGCATCCCCGACATCATGCGCCGGGCGAACGCGAAGCTGGTCGAGGTGGGCACCACCAACCGGACGCACCTGCGCGACTTCGAGCAGGCCATCGGCCCGAAGACGGCGCTGGTGATGAAGGTCCACACCAGCAACTACGTCGTCGAGGGCTTCACGCACGCCGTGCCGCCCGCCGAACTGGCTGCGCTGTGTCGCTCGCGCGGCCTTCCCTTCGTCGAGGACCTGGGCAGCGGCACGCTCGTCGACCTCACCCGCTGGGGTCTTCCGGCCGAACCGACGCCGGCGCAGTCGATCGCCGCGGGCGTCGACGTGGTCACCTTCAGCGGCGACAAGCTGCTCGGCGGCCCGCAAGCCGGGCTGATCGTCGGCCGCCGCGACCTCGTCGCGAAGATCCGCAAGTGCCCGCTGAAGCGTTCCCTGCGCCTGGACAAGATGACCATCGCCGCGCTGGAGGCGACACTGAAGCTGTACCGCGATCCGGACCGCCTCGCGCAGCGGCTTCCGACACTGAGGCTGCTGACCCGTCCTCGAGCCGAACTGCAGGCGCTGGCCGCGCGGCTGCTGCCGTTGGTGCGCGAAGCGCTGGGCGAGCGTGCGTGCGTCGAGGTGCTGCCGTGCCGCAGCCAGATCGGCAGCGGCTCGTTGCCCGTGGACCGGCTCGACAGCGTCTGCCTGGCGATCGGCACACCACCGGGGGCTCGCCGGGCCGGCAGCTTCCCGCAGCGGCTGGCCGACGCGCTTCGCCGACTGCCGACGCCGGTGATCGGCCGCATCGAGGACGGCCAGGTCCGGCTCGACCTGCGCTGCCTGGACGGCGACGAGGCGGAGCGGTCCTTCATCGCGCAGCTCTCGCGACTGAACCTCGCCTGAAGCCTGCCCGGTCTTGGCCGGCCCGCCGGCGGCGGGCTGCGACCAGGCCCCGGCACACCCCGTCCGATCCGGGGGAACCGCATTGCGGGGGTGGCGCCCCAGCAACGCCGGAACGCTTCGCAGAATGCCCTCGCCGCGGCCGCAGACGCCGGCACGCAGCAGGCAACGTCCGCCATTCCACGGACGAGGGCCGGCGCCTGAGCGCCGGACACCAGGCACGCAGGGCGCACACGTCCCGACGAAGCGAGACGAGGGCACACGGCATGAACACGGATCTGGTCAGGTCACGGCTCGGGGGGCTCGCCTTCGCGTCGGGCATCGCATTGCTGCTGTTCACGCTGGTCGTCAAGCAGAGCCTGCCGGGCATCATCAGGCCGGGATTCGGTCCGAACCAGGTCGTCGTCGTCGCCACCGGCGCGTTCCTGATCGTGCTGGGCCTGCTGTTGCGGCGCACCATCAGGAGCCGGATCCTCGAGCACGCGACGATCGCCTTCTTCTCGTACCTGCTGGTCGAGATCGTCGTCAGCCTGTGCTACGTGGCCGACCTCATCGAGCCCCAGCAGTCGATCTGGGCCTTCGAGGAGTCGGGCAAGACGATCCACTTCGACCCGGTCCGCGGGTACTTCCTCGAGCCCGTCGCGTCGCGCTTCACGCGCATCACCCACGGCACGACCGAATACGTCGGGGCGTACAAGGGGAACAATGCCGGCTTCCCCGACCGGGACGACTTCTCCGCGCAGCGCGACCCGCGCCACGCGAAGCGTTTCGTCGTCTTCGGCGACTCGTTCTCGGCGGCGCAGTACATCGCGCGGAACTGGCCGGACGCCGTCGAGGACGAGACGCGCGAGGGCCCCGCGCCCTTGCAGCTGTTGAACTTCTCGGTCGACGGCGGAGGCCTGGCCAACTGGTGGAGCATCCTGCGCCGGATCGTCGAGGCCGAGCGCTACGAGATCGACGGCGTGATCTTCGCCGTGCTGCCCGGCGACCTCGACCGCAGCTTCGCGATCGCCGACCACGTGGGGCAGACGCGCCACATGTTCGCGCGCGTGCCCTCGTGGAATCCGGCGGCCTTCCCGACGACCGCGGCGGCCGCCCGGCCGCTGCTGCAGCCGCTGCCGGGCAACATCGTCACGCACGAGCAGTTCGAGCGACTGCTCGAAGGCCGCTGGACCCCGCCGTCGAACAAGTCCTTCCGCTTCTACGTGGCCTGGGAGATCGCCAGCCTGATCGACGGCATCCGGTCGCGACGGTCCGCGCCCGGCGACGGCACGGTCTTCGACCAGGAGCAGGAAGCGCTGATCCGCGACATGCGCCAGTCGCTGGACGCGATGCGTGTGCCGGTGATGGTCGTGCACATCCCGAGCCGGCCCGAGCTGCTCGAGGGGACGACCGACCGCCGCCTGCAGGCCGAGGAGGAGGCCTTCGTCAAGCTGCTCGGCGCCCGCTTCGTCGACGGCCGGCAGGCGTTCGCGGGCAGCAGCGCCGACCAGGTCAGGGCAATGTGGCTGCCATACGACGGGCACTGGGGACAGGGCGGTTCCGACCGCTTCGCGCGCTTCATGGCGGGCGTCCTGGCGCAGTGGCCGTGACGACCGTCTCGCGCGCTCGACCCCCGCACCGCCTGCGGACGGGGTGCACCGGGCATCAGCCCGGCGGACTCAGCGGCAGCGGGCGCGCCGGCAGCGGCCGGCCCTCGGCGATCGCGGCGAAGACGAGCTCGAAGGCGGCCCCGAGACTCCACTGCGGGTCGAGGAACTTCGCGCCCTCCTGCGCGCAGCGGGTGCGCAGCGCCTCGTAGGCGTCGCGGTCGGTCGCCAGCCGCACGATGGCGTCACGATAGGCGCCCACGTCGCCGGGCGGCACGACGAGCACCGCGCCCCGAACGTAGTCCACCGCCGGACACGCATCGGAGGCGATCACCGGCCGCCCCGCGAGGATGCCCTCGACGACGACCATGTTGAAACCTTCCACCAGGTCGGCGGCCGTGGGCACGATCACCACGTGGGCCCCCGAGAAGATGCGCCGGATGCGCGCCTGGTCGCACCAGCCGTGGAGCACGAAGCGCTCCTGCAGGCCTTCGGCCTCGACACGAGCGCGCAGTTCGTCGAGCGCCGAGCCGCTGCCGCAGATGTCGAAGGCGACCTCGTGGCCCGCCGCGCGCAGCTGCAACTCCGTCTCGAGCAGGTCGAACACGCCCTTGTTGCGCTCGATCCGCCCGGCGAACATGATGCGCAGCGGACCCTCGCGCCGCGGCGGGACGATGGCGCCGAAGACATCGCGCCGGAACAGCGGCCAGAACTCGACGATCGGCCCGCAGGGACCGCCGGCGATGTGCCGGACCTGGTTCGACAGGTCTCGCGACACGGTGAGGAAGGCCGCGCAGCGCCGGCGCACGAAACGCCGGTTCAGCGTGTTGATCAGCCGCGCCGTGCGCGCCGGCGCGAGCAGCCGCGGCCAGAACAGCGAGTGCAGCACCGGGATGACCGACGCACCCAGCCAGGCCACCGGCGTGAAGAGGAACGGGTGGAACCCGGTGCCCGTGAAGACCACGTGCGGCCGGAAGCGCAGGATGTCCCAGGTCAGTCGCGCGACGGCGCGCAGCTGCGCCCAGTGGAACGCGAGGCCGGACTTGCCCTCCAGCGGATTGCCCCGCTGCTCGATGACGAAGCCGCCGTCCTCGAGGCGCTCGATGCGCGCGTGCGAGCCGACCACCCAGGCCTGCGCGCCGAAGCGGCGGCAGGCCTCGAAGAGCTGCGCGGAGAACGCGACGTGGGTGATCGACGGGTCGTCGCGGCCGGCCTGCCAGTGGCGGTAGGTGCCGATGATGTTGCCCGGCCCCTCGACGGCAAAGACGCGCAGCGCACCCTGGCGGCGCGTGTCCGGACGGTCCTTCACGAGCGGCTGGCCTCCTGGAGGAAGCGGCCGATGCGCGCGGCCATGTCGGCGGTGCGCACCTCGCGCTTGCGCGCCGTGAAGGTTCGCAGCTCCTGCAGTTTGCGGGGGATGTCGGCCACGTCGTAGGCCACGAGCACGTGGCCGAGCGCCTCGAACTTGCGGGCCGTGGCGAACTGGTGGTCGTTGACGTGTTCGCCATGTCGCGCGAGGCGGGGCACGACCAGCGCCGGGATGCGCCGCGACAGCGCGAGCGTGATCGTGCCGATGCCGGCGTGCCCCAGCAGGACGCTGGCGGTGGAGACCTTGCGCTCGAACTCGATGTTGTCCAGGAAGCGGCAGTACGGCATGTGCCGCGGCTCGAAGCGACCCTCGCCGATCTGCGCATAGACCTCGTCGCCGATCTGGCCGCTGGCGACCATCTCGTCGACCGCCGAGATCAGGCGATCGAACGGGAACATGCTGCCCACGGTGAGCAGGATCACAGCACCTCCCCGACGTACTCCACCCCGGGATAGCGGGCGACGAGCTCCGGCCACTGCACGAGGCACAGATCCGCGATGCGGCGCATGACGCGGCCGCTGACCGACATGGTCTCGACCTGTGCGACGCTGTCGATCCAGACGATCTTCGCGCCGAGCAGCTTGGCCCAGATGCAGAAGACCGCCAGGGGCATCGAGCCCGTGGTCACGACCACGTCCGGGCGCTCCCGCCAGGCCACCCGCAGGGCCCGCCAGAGCACGAGCAGCGCCTGCAGCGGCTTGCGCCGATCGGCCTCGCCGATGACATGCACCGGCTCCATCCCGCGCTTGGCGAAGCCCTGGGCGGTGATGTCCATCGTCGTGACGAACACGCTGGGCTGCACGGGCCAGACCTGCCTTGCCGCGTCCAGCAGGATCAGCAGTTCGTTCGCATGGCCGCCGGCGGATGCGCCGACGGCGAGCTTCAGGGGCCGCGCACGGGCCGACGCGCCCGTCATCTCGTCACGGCCGGCGCGACGGCCACGCCGAACGCTGCCGCGGCAGGGCAGGCGTGATCCCGCACCTTTGCGGCGCCGCCTCGAGCGGCTCGACCCGCGGATCGTCGGCAGTCCATGTGTCCAGGCACTCGTTCCGGTTGCGCCCAACGGCTTCAGGGGCAAACCCGGATTGGCGCATCCTTGGGCGCCGCCCTCAATCCCCTACACAAGGACGGGATCGGCAGCCGTGTGGCACGCTCCACGCGGCAGCGCTTGCCGAGCGCCGCCGGGCCTCTCACGGCTCCAGCGGCAGCGCACCCGTGCACTTGATCTCGTCCAGGCAGACGCTCGAGCGCACCCCGTTGACGCCGGGCAGCTGCATCAGGGTCGCGAGCAGGAAGTCCGACAGCGACTTCAGGTCGCGGGCCACCACCTTCAGCACGTAGTCGAAGTCGCCGGTCACGGCCCAGCACTCGAGCACCTGCGGCAGCGCCTGGACGAAGCTGCGGAACTTGGCGATCTCGCGCATGTGCCCGCGCTCCATCGTCACGTGGACGAAGGCGGTGACGCCCAGCCCCAGCACCTGCGCGTCGAGCCGCGCCTCGTAGCGCCGCACGATGCCCTGCTCCTCGAGCCGGCGGTGGCGGCGGTTGCACTGCGCCGGCGACAGGTGCGCGGCCTGCGCCAATTCCAGGTTCGTCGCGCGGCCATGCTCCTGCAGATGGACCAGGATGCGACGGTCTGTCGCATCGATCGCCTTGTCGGCCATGACGAACACCTGTTGCGAGACTCTCATGCAATCTTATCTCGCACACTGGGGTGATCGAGCAATCAACGCGCAACCCGATTGCGTGCAACGACCGCGACAATCGCGTTCCTTCCGCCAGAGGAGACGACGCATGCCCGACCTGTTCGACAACCCGATGGGGCTGATGGGATTCGAGTTCGTGGAGTTCGCGTCGCCGACGCCGGGCGTGCTCGAGCCGCTGTTCGAGAGACTCGGCTTCACGATGGTCGCCCGCCACCGCAGCAAGGACGTCCTGCTGTACCGGCAAGGCGACATCAACTTCATCGTCAACCGCGAGCCGCGCAGCCAGGCTGCGTACTTCGCCGCCGAGCACGGACCGAGCGCCTGCGGCCTGGCGTTCCGCGTGCGCGACGCGCACAAGGCCTACGCCCGCGCGCTGGAGCTCGGCGCGCAGCCGATCGAGATCCCGACCGGCCCGATGGAACTGCGCCTGCCGGCGATCAAGGGCATCGGTGGCGCGCCGCTGTACCTGATCGACCGCTTCGAGGACGGCCGCAGCATCTACGACATCGACTTCGAGTTCCTCGAGGGCGTCGACCGCCGCCCGAGGGGCCACGGCTTGCGCCTGATCGACCACCTGACGCACAACGTGTACCGCGGCCGCATGGCGTTCTGGAGCGGCTTCTACGAACGCCTGTTCGGCTTCCGCGAGATCCGCTACTTCGACATCAAGGGCGAGTACACCGGCCTGACCAGCCGCGCGATGACCGCGCCCGATGGCCTGATCCGCATCCCGCTGAACGAGGAGTCCGGCAAGGGCGGCACCGGGCAGATCGAGGAATTCCTGATGCAGTTCAACGGCGAGGGCATCCAGCACGTCGCGCTGTTGTGCGACGACCTGGTCGACACCGTCGACCGCCTGCAGATGGCCGGCATCCCGCTGATGAGCGCGCCCAACGACATCTACTACGAGATGCTCGAGGAGCGCCTGCCCGGCCACGGCGAGCCGGTGCCGGCGCTGAAGGCGCGCGGCATCCTCGTGGACGGCAGCACGGCCGGCGGCGACAAGCGCATCCTGCTGCAGATCTTCAGCCAGACCCTGCTCGGCCCGGTCTTCTTCGAGTTCATCCAGCGCAAGAACGACGAAGGCTTCGGGGAGGGCAACTTCAAGGCCCTTTTCGAATCGCTCGAGCGCGACCAGATCCGCCGGGGTACGCTGACGACGTGACCCTGTCTCGAGGAAGCCCGTCATGACCCTGCCCGCGGACCTGAGCGACTGGACCCTGGAAGACGGCGGCAAGGCCATCCGCCGCCGCTTCGTCTTTGCCGACTTCAACGCCGCCTTCGGCTTCATGAGCCGGGTCGCGCTGCACGCCGACAAGCACGACCACCACCCCGAGTGGAGCAACGTCTACAACCGCGTCGACATGCGCCTGACCACGCACGAGACCGGCGGCCTGACCGAGCGCGACATCCGCCTCGCGCGCTTCTGCAACGAGGCCTTCGCGGCGCAGGCGCGCGAGCCCGCCGCCTCGGCGGCCTGAGGGCCGGACCCGACGTGAACCCGACGCCCCGCCCCGACTGGACCATCCCCCAGGGCTGGGCGTCCTACTCCGCCGCCGAGCACGCCGTCTGGCGCACGCTCTTCGAGCGCCAGACCGCCCTGCTGCCGGGCCTGGCCTGCGACGCCTTCGTCGCGGGCATGCACGCGCTGCCGATCGCCGCCGACCGCATCCCCGACTTCGAGGCGCTCAACGAGGTGCTGGCGCCGCGCACCGGCTGGCGCGTGGTGGCCGTGCCGGGCCTGGTGCCCGACGAGGTGTTCTTCACCCACCTGGCGAACCGGCGATTCCCGGCCGGGAACTTCATCCGCCGCGCCGACCAGCTGGACTACCTGCAGGAGCCCGACGTCTTCCACGACGTCTTCGGCCACGTGCCCATGTTGATGAACCCGGCGCTGGCCGACTACCTGCAGGCCTACGGCGAGGGTGGCCTGCGCGCGCAGCGCCTGGGCGTGCTGCCGCTGCTGGCGCGGGTCTACTGGTACACGGTGGAATTCGGCCTGCTGCAGCAGCCCGACGGGCTGCGCCTGTTCGGCGCCGGCATCGCGTCCTCGGCCACCGAGAGCCGCTTCTGCCTGCAGGACCCGTCGCCGAACCGCATTCGCTTCGACCTTGCCCGCGTGATGCGCACGCGCTACCGCATCGACGACGTCCAGCAGACCTACTTCGTGCTGCACGACCTGGCCGAACTGCTGGAGCTGGCGCGCATCGACTTCGCGCCGGTGTACGAGCGGGTGCGGCCCCTGCCCGAGATCGAAGCCGGCGCGCTGCTGCCCACCGACGCCGTGATCACCCGCGGGACGGGGGCGTATCACGCGGCGCGTCCGCCGCGGGCCTGAGGGCTTGGGGGGCATTCCGCCCCGCCGGCTTGCGCGTCGGCCAGTGGCGAAAGCCCTTGGGCGCGTGCGAGACGACCGACGAGGCGACGAGCAGCGTCCAGAAGACCCAGCGCGCCTGGGAGGGATCGAATGCCACCCAGCCGACGAGGCCGAGCTTGACGAGCTGGAATCCGCCGGCGATCTCGCCCAGGGCGATGCGGCCGGCACGCAGGTCCATGCCCAGCATCACCAGCCCGCTGGCCAGCATCAGCATCGAGGGGGCGTGCGCCCCGGGCCGGTCGAACACGACGTAGGCCCCGAGCCAGACCACGCCGGCCAGGTGCAGCGAGCGCACGAGCACGGCGGCCCAGCGCTCGAGCTCCGAGCCCCTGTCCTTCGGCGTTCGCGCGGCCTCGCCCATGCAAACAGGATAACGCCGAGGCGCAACCCGCGGCCACGGCGCAGGGCAGCCGACGCCGTACGCAGCGGCCTGCCGCGCCGGCCGCCGCCGACAGGACAGGCCGGGAGCTCAGCGGCCGCAGATGGACGCCGACGACGACGGCACCGCCGACCCCGGCTTCTTCTGCGCCAGCGCCACGCCGTTGCGCACCGCGACGATCTCCGCGGCGATCGACACCGCGATCTCCGCCGGCGTGCGCGCGCCCAGGTCCAGCCCGACGGGGCCGTGCAGGCGGTCGATCTGCGCATCGGTGAGCTCGAACAGCTTCAGACGCTCCTTGCGCCGGGCCTGGTTGCCGCGCGAGCCCAGCGCGCCGACGTAGAAGGCCGGCGACTTCAGCGCCTCCAGCAGCGCCATGTCGTCGAGCTTCGGGTCGTGGGTGACCGCGACGACCGCGCTGTGGGCGTCGAGCGACATCTCGAGCACGAGGTCGTCGGGCATGGTCTTGCTGAAGGTCGTGCCGGGGACGTCCCAGGTCAGGTGGTACTCCTCGCGCGGGTCGCAGCAGGTCACGTCGAAATCCAGCGCCAGCGCCATCGGCGCGAGCGCCCGCGACAGCTGGCCGGCCCCGATGATCAGCAGCCGCCAGCGCGGGCCGAACAGCGCCCGCAGCTGCCGTCCGTCGAACGCGAAGCTCTCGCCGCGCGTCGCGGCCTCGAGCCTCACCTCGCCCGTCTCGAGGTCGAGCCGCCGCGCGACGAGCTCGTGGCGTCCCGTGCGCGCGAGGAGGTCGTCGATCCACTGCGTCTCGCGCAGCGGCTCCTGCACGAGCCGCAGCGTGCCGCCGCAGGGCAGCCCGAAACGCGCGGCCTCCTCCTTGGTGACGCCGTAGAGGACCAGCGAGGGCCGGTCGACCCGTTCGCCGGTGCGCACGCGATCGATCAGGTCGTCCTCGACGCAGCCGCCCGAGACCGAGCCGACGACGAGGCCGTCGTCGCGCAATGCGAGCAAGGCCCCGGGAGGGCGCGGCGCCGAGCCCCAGGTCTCGATCACCGTGACCAGCCAGACGGCGCGCCCCTGCCGCCGCCAGTCGCGTGCCTGTTCGAGCACCTGAAGGTCCAGGCTGTCCATCACCCGGCTCCTCAGCGCCAGACCGCGTAGGCGGCGGCGAGGATCACCAGCGCGCTGAGGGCCCACATCAGCAGGCGGTTCTCGGGCGGCGCGACTTCCTCCACCGGCGCGAGGCCCGCCTCCTCGCGCAGCCGGCTCTCGAAGGCCACGAAGAAGTCCTCGGTGATCTTCGACGCCGCCGCGTCGATCAGGCGCGAGCCGACCTGCGCGAGCTTGCCGCCGACCTGGGCCTTCGCCGCGTATTTCAGCGTCGTCTCGCGGGGGCCGACGGACACCAGCTCGACGGTGGTCGCGCCCTTGCCGAAGCCGGCCACGCCGCCGTTGGCGTCGAACTGCATCGAGTAGCTGACCGGCGCCTTGACGTCGACGAGCCGCAGGTTGCCCTTGAAGCGCGCGCTCACCGGGCCGATCCTGACCGCGAGCTGCGCCTGCAGGGTGTCCGGCCCGGTGAACTGCAGCGATTCGCAGCCGGCGATGCAGCCCTTGAGGATCTCGGGGTCGTTCAGCGCGGCCCAGGTGCGCTCGCGCGAAGCGGGAATGGTTCGGTGGCCTTGGAGTTCCATGGGCGGGATCAGTGAAGGAGCGTGGAAGGCCGCGGCGCCGGCATGCGCAGCGCACGCCCGAGGTCGGCCAGGCTGGCCAGGTTGTGCACGGGCAGGAAGCGGTCGACGTGCGGCAGCAGCGCCCGCACACCCGCGGCACGCGGCTGGAAGCCGTCGTAGCGCAGCAGCGGGTTGAGCCAGATCAGCTGGTGCGCCGAGCGCTTCAGGCGGGCCGCCGCCGCCGACAGCGAGCCGTGTTCGTCGCGGTCGAGCCCATCGGTCACCAGCAACACCGCGGCGTTGGCCCCGAGGACCCGGCGCGACCAGCGCCGGTTGAACTCGTCGAGCGTGCCGGCGATGCGCGTGCCGCCTTTCCAGTCCTGCACGGCCGCGTCGGCCTTGCGCAGCGCGATGTCCGGGTCGCGGTCGCGCAGGCAGCGCGTGACGTTGGTCAGCCGCGTGCCGAAGGTGAAGGCGTGCACGCGGCGGTGCCGGCGCATCAGCCCGTGCACGTAGTGCAGCACGATGCGCGCGTAGCGCTCCATCGAGCCGGAGATGTCCAGCAGCACGACCAGCGGCGGGACCTCGCGCTGCGGCCGGGTGAACTCCGGCGCGAGCGTGTGCGGCTGGCGCGCCATGCGCTGCAGCGTGCGGCGAAGGTCGATGCGTCCCCGCGGCGCCGCCTCGTGACGGCGCACGCGCACCGGATCCACCGGCAGCGGTGCGCGTTCGGCCAGCGCCCTGGCCAGCGCGTACTCGGCCGTCGTCATCGACTCGAAGTCCGCGCGTTGCAGGCGCTCGCGGTCCGAGAAGCTCATCAGCGCCTCGAAGCGCACCTCGTCGGCCGGCGGCGGCGCTTCGGCAGGCGGGCGCGAGCCCGGTGACGGTGCGGCGAGTGCCTCGGCCAGGCGGTGGCTGCGCCGGGGTCGCGGCGGCTCGCTGCGGCCCTGCACCTTCGGCAGCAGCGCGTACATCAGCTGCTCGAGAAGCTTCGGATCGCGCCAGAAGGCCTCGAAGGCCTCGTCGAAGACCGCCTGCTGGTCGTGGCGGTCGAGCATGACCGCCGCCAGCGCGGCATGGACATCGCCCCGCCGCTCCAGCCCGACCGCCTCGACCGCCGCGATCGCCGCGAGCACCCGGTCCGGCCCGACCTGCAGGCCCGCGCCGCGCAGGATCCGCGAGAAGTGCAGGATGTTGTCGGCCAGCTTCATCGGCGTCAGGCCGGGCTCAGGTCGCGTCCAGGATCGCCAGGGCGCGCAGTTCGTCCAGCAGCCGGCCGGCCTCGGCACCCTGGACGCGTGCGATGTCGTCCTGGTACTTGAGCAGCACCCCCAGCGTGTCGTGCACGCTGGCCGGGTCGAGGCGGATCGTGTGCAGCGCGACGAGCGCGTTGGCCCAGTCGATCGTCTCGGCCACGCCCGGTGCCTTGAACAGGTCCAGTGCGCGCAGGCGCTGGACGAACTCGACCACCTGGCGGCCCAGGCGTTCGCCGGCGCCCGGCGCCTTCAGCCGCACGATCGCCAGCTCCCGTTCGACGTCCGGGAACTCCACCCAGTGGTACAGGCAGCGGCGCTTCAGCGCGTCGTGGATCTCGCGCGTGCGGTTGCTGGTGATCAGCGTGACCGGCGGCGCGCTCGCCCGCACCGTGCCGAGCTCGGGGATCGTGATCTGGTTCTCGGCGAGCACCTCGAGCAGGAAGGCATCGAAGGGCTCGTCGGCCCGGTCGAGTTCGTCGATCAGCAGCACCGGCGGGACCGGCTGCGTCAGCGCGCGCAGCAGCGGACGCTCGATCAGCATCTCGCGGGAGTACAGGCTGTGGACCAGGCGATCGTGGTCGATCGCGTGCGCCGCCTCGGCCAGGCGGATCTCGATCATCTGGCGGGCGACGTTCCACTCGTAGGCGGTCTGCGCGATGTCCAGGCCCTCGTAACACTGCACGCGCAGCAGCGGCACCCCGAGCGTCGCGGCGAGCGCCTTGGCCAGCTCGGTCTTGCCGACCCCGGGCTCGCCCTCGAGGAACAGCGGCCGGCCGAGCCGCAGGCCGAGGAACAGCGCCGTCGCGAGGCGCCGGTCGCACAGGTACTGCTGCCGCGCCAGCACATCGACCACCTCGTCGACGCTGGCGGGAGGCGCGGGCAAGGGGCTGGCGGTCGTCACGGCGGGCATCGTCGCCGCAGTGTGCCCCGGTTCACGCCGGTGCGGGCATCCGCAGCGTGCCCGGCGCCGCGGACCGCAGCCGCCGCAGGCCACCGCCCGGCAGCGGCACGTCCGCGCGCCATGCGCCGTCAGCCCGCGGCCGCGACGGCACGCGCGGCCATCACGCTGACCATCGCCGCGCGGTACTCGGCCGACCCGTGCAGGTCGCTGTTGACCTCGTCGTGCGGCAGCCGGACCGCCTTCGCCGCCTCGGGGGTGAAGGACGCCGCCAAGGCCTGCTCGAGCGCCGTGGCACGGAAGACGTGGCTCTTGCAGCCGGTCACCGCGACCCGCACACCGGCGTCGCCCTGGCTCACGAAGACACCCACGAGCGCGAAGCGGGAGGCCGGCTGCTTGAACTTCACGTACCCGGCGCGCCGCGGCACCGGGAAGCTGACTGCGGTGATCAGCTCGCCCGGCTCGAGTGCGGTCTCGTACAGGCCGGTGAAGAAGTCGTCCGCGGCGATCGTGCGCCGGTGCGTGTGCACCGTCGCACCGAGGCCGAGCACTGCCGCCGGGTAGCACGCCGCCGGGTCCGCATTGGCGATCGAGCCGCCGATCGTGCCCATGTTGCGCACCATCGGGTCGCCGATGCCCCCGGCCAGGACGGCCAGTGCCGGGATGGTCTTGCGCACCTCGGCCGAGGCTGCGACCTGGGCATGCCGCGTCATCGCGCCGACGACGATGCGGCCGCCCTCGAGCCGTGCGCCGGCGAGTTCGCCCACGCCGCCGAGGTCGATCAGCCGCTCGGCCTGCGACAGCCTCAGCTTCATCGCCTGCACGAGGCTCTGGCCGCCGGCCAGGAACCGGGAGTCTCCGCTGAACGCCGCAACCGCCGCATCGGGGCTCGCCGGGCGCTGGTAATCGAAGCCGTACATCGCTCGTTCTCCTCGTCGTGCTGCCGGTGTCAGGCCTTGCCGTTGGCGGCGCGCCAGACGCGCTCGGCCGTTGCCGGCATCGGGATGTCGCGCACGCCCAGCGCGTCGGTCAGGGCGTTGACGTACGCGGCCGGGGAACCGATCGCGCCGGCCTCTCCGCAACCCTTGACCCCCAGCGGGTTGTGCGTGCAGGCGGTGACCGTGTGGTCGACCTTGAACGACGGCAGGTCGTCGGCGCGCGGCATCGCGTAGTCCTGGTAGCTGCCGGTCAGCAGCTGGCCGGACTCGGGGTCGTAGACGCAGCCTTCGAGCATCGCCTGCCCGAGGCCCTGCGCCAGGCCGCCGTGGACCTGGCCCTCGACGATCAACGGGTTGACGATGTTGCCGAAGTCGTCGACGGCCACGAAGCTCTCGATCGTCACCCGGCCGGTCTCCGGATCGACCTCGAGCTCGCAGACATAGCTGCCCGAGGGGTACGTGAAGTTCGTCGGGTCGTAGAACGCGTTCTCGTTCAGGCCGGGCTCGAGCTTGTCCAGCGGGTAGTTGTGCGGCACGTAGGCCGTCAGCGCGACCTGCCCGAACGGCACCTTGCGGTCGGTGCCGGCGACCTTGAACTCGCCGCTGTCGAACTCGATGTCGGCGTCCGCCGCCTCGAGCAGGTGGGCGGCGATCCGCTTGCCCTTGGCGATGACCTTGTCCACCGCCTTGACGATCGCCGTCCCCCCCACGGCGAGCGAGCGGCTGCCGTAGGTGCCCATGCCGAACGGCACGCGGCCCGTGTCGCCGTGGACGATCTCGACGTTCTCCACGGGGATGCCGAGCCGCCCGGCCACGACCTGCGCGAAGGTGGTCTCGTGGCCCTGGCCGTGGCTGTGGGAGCCCGTGAACACGGTTACCGTGCCGGTCGGGTGCACGCGGACCTCGCCGGCCTCGAACAGGCCCGCGCGCGCGCCCAGCGCGCCGGCGATGTTGCTCGGCGCCAGGCCGCAGGCCTCGATGTAGCAGCTGTAGCCCAGGCCGCGCTTGCGGCCGCGCGCCGCCGAGGCCGCCTTGCGTGCCGGGAATCCGGCGACATCGGCCAGCGCCATGGCCTTGGCCAGGTGGGCTTCGTAGTTGCCGACGTCGTAGGTCAGGCCGACGGGGGTCGCATAGGGGAAGCTCGTGATGAAGTTGCGGCGGCGGATCTCGGCCGGATCCAGGCCCATGTCGCGCGCGGCGGTCTCGACGATGCGCTCGACCACGTAGGTGGCCTCGGGCCGCCCGGCCCCGCGATAGGCATCCACGGGCGCGGTGTTCGTGAACACCGACTTGACCTCGCAGTAGATCGCCGGCGTCTTGTACTGGCCGGCCAGCAGCGTGGCGTACAGGATCGTCGGCACGCTCGACGCGAACGTGGAGAGGTAGGCACCGAGGTTGGCGATCGTGTGCACGCGCAGCGCGAGGAAGTTGCCCTCGGCGTCCATGGCCAGCTCGGCGGTGCTGACGTGGTCGCGGCCGTGGGCATCGGTCAGGAACGACTCGCTGCGTTCGGCCGTCCACTTGATCGGCCGGCCGACGCGCTTGCTCGCCCAGACCAGCGCGGTCTCCTCGGCATAGAGGAAGATCTTCGAGCCGAAGCCGCCGCCGACGTCGGGCGCGACGACACGCATCTTCGACTCCGGGATGCCGAGGACGAAGGCGCACATCAGCAGCCGCTCGACGTGCGGGTTCTGGTTGGCGACGTACAGCGTGTAGCTGTCGTCGTGACGGCTGTACGACGCGTTGGCCGCGCGCGGCTCCATCGCGTTGGGGATCAGGCGGTTGTTCGCGAAGCTCAGCCGGCTGACCTTGTGCGCCCGGCCGAAGGCGGCGTCGACGGCGTCCTTGTTGCCGTGGCCCCAGTCGTAGCAGACGTTGTCCGGCACCTCGTCGTGCACCGCGGCCGGCGCGCCGTCGGCGCGTGCCGGGTCGACGACGGCCGGCAGCACGTCGTAGTCGACGTCGATCAGCTCGGCGGCATCCTTGGCCTGCCACGCGGTCTCGGCGACGATCAGCGCGACCTGGTCGCCGACGTGGCGCACCTTGTCGTGGGCGATGATCGGGTGCGGCGGCTCCTTCATCGGGCTGCCGTCCTTGCTGTGGATCAGCCAGCCGCACGGCAGCCCGCCGATCTTCGACGCGGCGATGTCGGCACCGGTGAAGACGGCGACGACACCCGGCGCGGCCTGCGCGCGCGACACATCCATCGAGCGGATGCGGGCGTGCGCGTGCGGGCTGCGCAGGAAGCAGCCGTAGGTCTGGCCCGGCAGCACGATGTCGTCGGTGTACTGGCCGGCGCCGGTGAGGAAACGCGCGTCCTCGCGACGGCGCAGCGGCTTGCCGATGGGGGAGTTCGACAGGTCGGTCATGGCAGGTCCTTCCGGGTTCAGGCGCGCGGGGTGGCCGCCTGGCAGTGCTGGATCGACTTGACGATGTTGTGATAGCCGGTGCAGCGGCACAGGTTGCCCTCGAGGCCCTCGCGGATCTGGGCTTCGCTGGCCTGCGGGTTGTCGGCCAGCAGCTGCACCGCGGACATCACCATGCCCGGCGTGCAGAAGCCGCACTGCAGTCCGTGGCACTCGCGGAACGCGGCCTGCATCGGGTGCAGCTCGCCGTCCTTCGAGAGCCCCTCGATCGTCGTGACCGAGGCACCCTGCGCCTGCACGGCGAGCATCGAGCAGGCCTTCACGGCACGCCCGTCCAGGTGCACGGTGCAGGCACCGCACTGGGCCGTGTCGCAGCCCACGTGCGTGCCGGTCAGCTGCAGGTGCTCGCGCAGCAGCTGCACCAGGGTGGTCCGCGGGTCGACAAGGACCGACACCGCGCGTCCGTTGACCATGAGGGAGAGGGGAACGCTCACCTTGATGTCTCCTTGGGTGCGCGACGGCCGGTCACCGCCGCTGGATCCGCGGATTCTTCGAGGGCCGCACCGACGCGCAAAGGGCAGACAATCACCTATGAACGCACGCCCATAGGCTGGCGGGCCGACAGCCTGGCACCGTCGATGCTCGGCCCGCTGGCCGCAAGCCGCCGTCAGGCCGAGCAGGAGCGGAAGCCGCAGAACAGCTCGTCGCGCTCGCCCACGACGAAGCGCCGCTGGCGAACGTGAACCACGCGGGGTGCCGTCCAGGACGACGCGCCGCGCAGCACGCGCCGGGGCGGATGGGTGGGCACCACGGCCGGACCACCGGGCCACGCGCGCGCATGGCCGGCCACCCACTCCCAGACGTCGCCCCAGACGAAACCCCGCGAGCGCGCCGTGGCCGCCGCGAGCTCCCACTCGGGCTCGGTGGGCAAGCGCCGGCCGGCCCAGCGGCACCAGGCATCGGCCTCGTGCCAGCTGAGGTGCACGGCAGCCTGGGCGGCTGCGGCCCGGCACACCCTGCCGAAGCGCGTCAGCAGCACCCCGTGGCGCAGCTGCTCGACATGCCGCGGCGCGCGCCGACCCTGCGCCTGCAGCCAGCGCCAGGACGCCGGGCGCCACAGGTCCTCGCGGTCGTAGCCCCCGTCCTCGGCGAACTCGACGAACCGCTCCCAGCTGACCGCCTGTGCGTCGATCTCGAACTCCGGGATGGCCTCCTCGTGTGCCCATCGCTCGGCAGCCGGCACCCAGCCGCCCGGCGGCGTCCCCACCACGAAGCGCTGCGCGGGCATCCACAGCGGCTCGCGCGCGACCCGCGCGGGCGGCGGGCCGTTCGGCGCGGCAGCTTCGCCGGGCTCGATGCCCAAGGCCTGTGCGACGACCGCGAAGGCTTCGGCCAGCCGGTCCTCTTGCTGCAACGCGCAGCGGTAGACGTGGAGGGCCTCGTCGTCCTCGGGGCTTCCGGCGAGCAGGTCCAGGGCCTGCTCGAGCGTCGTCTGCAGGTAGGCGCGCACCTCATCGGCGCCGGGCAGGACGTCGACCGCCGGCGGCACAGGCCCGCCGTCACCGAAGCACCGGTCGAATCGCAGGTCGACGCCCGGCAGGCGCAGGCCGCCGGACGGGGCCGCCTCGGCGCGCCCGCGGCGCACATTGCGCACGATCCACCACTCCTGCAGCCATCCGGCCCGGCCGGCCATATGCAGCGGAACCGGGCCGCCGTCGCCGTTCCCGAGCAGCCGCCCGGCCTCCTCGAAGCGTGCGAGCCAGCGCAACGTGCGGTTGCGGGCGTCGATCAGCGCCAGCGAAAGGCCGTCGCGGCCCGTCGTGCGCGCGTTCACGGCGGGATCAGTCGATCCCGGGGCGCTCGATGCGCGCATAGGCGCTGTGGTTGTGGATCGACTCGAAGTTCTCGACATCGACGGCGAAGCCCCCGACCCGCGGCTCGGCCTGCAGGCGCAGCGCCACGTCGCGGACCAGGTCCTCGACGAACTTCGGGTTCTCGTAGGCGCGTTCGGTGACCCACTTCTCGTCGGTGCGCTTGAGCATCGGCCAGACCTCGCTGGACGCACTGTCCTCGGCGAAGCGCACGAGTTCGTGCCATTCGATCGACTGCAGCACCTGCACGCGGATGGTGACCAGCGAACGCTGGTTGTGCGCGCCGTAATCGGCGATCTCCTTGCTGCACGGGCACAGGCTCTTGACCGGGACGCCGACCTCCATCCACAACGCGGTGCGCCCGCCGCGGGTCTGCACGATCCACCGCCCCCGGTAGTCGAGCAGGCTGGACAGGCCCGACACCGGGGCCCGCTTGCGGATGAAGAACTCGAACGCCGCCTCGATGCGTCCTTCGGCGGCGTGCAGCCTGCCCAGCATGTCGGCATGGCGGGCGAGCAGCACCCCGGCATCGAGCGGCTCGTCGAGCGCGTCGAGCCAGGCCAGGAAGCGCGACATGTGCGTGCCCTTCTGCTCCGCCGGCAGCGCGACGTCCAGGCTCCACAGCGCCGCCGTCGACTGCACCGCGCCGCCGATGCGCAGCTGCAGCGGATAGCGCACGTCCTTCACCCCGACGCGCTGGATCGCGATGCGGCGGTCGTCGCGCGCACTCTGCGTGTCCGGGATGTGGAGGGCGTCGGTCAGCTTGTTCATGAAGACGCGGAGCATCGCACCGATTGCGCTCCCGTGCTGTCGCACGGGTGATCGCGCAACGGGGCGTGCCGGGGCCAGGTCGGCCGCAGGGACGGCTCAGGCGTTCGCCGCGGCCGGCACGCTGACCAGTTGCAGCGGCGGACCGAAGCGCTTGACGATGGCCTGCTCGATGCCCTTGGCGTCCAGCCCGCACAGCGCGAGCAGCTTGGCCGGATCACCGTGCTCGACGAAGACATCCGGCAGCCCGAGCTGCAGCACCGGGCGGCCCACGCCGCCGGCGGACAGGGCCTCGAGCACCGCCGAGCCGGCACCACCCATGATGCTGCCCTCCTCGATCGTCACCAGCGCATCGTGCGTGCGCGCCATCTCGAGCACCAGCTCGGTGTCCAGCGGCTTGACGAACTTCATGTCGCAGACCGTCGCGCCGAGCACCTCGGCAGCGGCCAGTGCGGGGTGCAGCAGCGTGCCGAACGCGAGGATCGCGACACGCTGCCCCTTGCGGCGGACCTCTCCCCGGCCCCACGGCAGTTCGGCGAGGCCCGGCTCGACCGTCGCGCCGACACCGGCACCCCGCGGGTAGCGCACGGCCACCGGGTGGTTCTGGCGGAACGCGGTCGTCAGCGCCTTGCGGCACTGGTCCTCGTCGGACGGCGCGATCAGGCTCATGTTCGGCACGCAGCGGATGAACGGGATGTCGTAGGCGCCCGCGTGCGTCGGACCGTCGGCGCCGACGATGCCCGCGCGATCCAGCGCGAAGACCACCGGCAGGTTCTGCAGGGCCACGTCGTGGATCATCTGGTCGTAGCCGCGCTGCAGGAAGGTCGAGTAGATCGCGACGACCGGCTTCAGGCCCTCGCAGGCCATGCCGGCGCCCAGCGTGACCGCGTGCTGCTCGGCGATGCCGACATCGTGGTACCGGTCGGGGAAACGCTTGTGGAACTCGACCATGCCGGAGCCCTCGCGCATGGCGGGCGTGATGCCCACCAGCCGCGGATCGGCCTCGGCCATGTCGCACAGCCAGTTGCCGAAGACCTGCGTGAAGGTCGGCTTGCCCGGCGAGGCGGCCTTCGGGAAGCCCTCCGCGGGGTTGAAGCGCCCCGACGCAGCGTGGTACTTCACCGGGTCGGCCTCGGCGAGCTTGTAGCCGTAGCCCTTCTTCGTGACGACGTGCAGGAACTGCGCGCCCTTCTTGTCCCGCAGGTTCTCGAGTGTCGGGATCAGCGAGTCCAGGTCGTGGCCGTCGATCGGGCCGACGTAGTTGAAGCCGAACTCCTCGAAGATCGTGCCCGGCACGACCATGCCCTTGGCGTGCTCCTCGAAACGCCGCGCGAGCTCGAACAGTGGCGGCGCACCGCGCAGCACGTTCTTCGCGCTCTCGCGGGCGGCGGCGTAGAACTTGCCGCTCATCAGCCGGGCCAGGTACTTGTTCAGCGCCCCGACCGGCGGGCTGATCGACATGTCGTTGTCGTTGAGGATCACCAGCAGGTCGGCCACCGATCCGCCGTGCGGCATGCCGGCGTTGTTCAGCGCCTCGTAGGCCATGCCGGCGGTCATCGCGCCGTCCCCGATGATGGCCACGACCTTGCGCTCGTCGCCCCGCAGCTTGGACGCCAGCGCCATGCCCAGCGCGGCGGAGATCGACGTCGAGCTGTGCGCGGTCCCGAAGGTGTCGTACTCGCTCTCGTCGCGGCGCGGGAAGCCGGCGATGCCGCCGAGCTGGCGCAGCGTGTGCATGCGGTCGCGCCGCCCGGTGAGGATCTTGTGCGGATAGGTCTGGTGGCCGACGTCCCACACCAGCCGGTCGTGCGGTGTCTGGAACACGTAGTGCAGCGCCACCGTGAGCTCGACGGTCCCGAGGTTGCTGCCGAGGTGGCCCCCGGTCTGGCTGACCGTGTCGAGCACCTTCTGCCGCACCTGGTCGGCCAGGGGCCCCAGCTGCGAGCGAGCCAGCCGCCGCAGATCGGCGGGCGAGTCGATCATGTCCAGCAGCGACTCGGTCATGTCAGCTTTCACGTTCAACCACCTTGTCAGCGAGTACCTCGAGCCGCACGGCGCCGTCCAGGCCACCGCGGCGCAGCGCCTGGCGCGCCTCGTCGCGCAGCGTCAGCGCGTAGTCGCGGGCCCGCTCCAGGCCGAGCACCGAGACGTACGTCGGCTTGTTGCCCTGCACATCCTTGCCCGCGGTCTTGCCGAGGGTTTCCGACGGCTGGGTCACGTCCAGTATGTCGTCGACGACCTGGAACGCCAAGCCGACGGCGGCACCGTAGTCGGACAGCGCCTGCCAGGACGCCGTCGTCGTGCGCCCGCAGGCCGCGCCCATCAGCACGCTGGCCTGCAGCAGGGCGCCGGTCTTGCGGCGGTGCATGTCGCGCAGCGCGTCTTCGCTGAGCGGGCGGCCGATGCTCGCCAGGTCGATCGCCTGCCCGCCGGCCATGCCGGCATGACCGGCGGCCCGGGCGAGCAGCCCGCACAGCCGGGCCTGCAGCGCGGGCTCGACACCGTCCGCGGGCGTCAGCACCTCGAAGGCCAGCGCCTGCATCGCGTCGCCGGCGAGCATCGCCTGCGCCTGACCGAACTCGACGTGGACGGTCGGCTTGCCCCGCCGCAGCACGTCGTTGTCCATGCACGGCATGTCGTCGTGGACCAGCGAGTAGGCGTGGATCAGCTCGACCGCGACAGCCGCACGCAGCGCCGCGCCGGCCCGGCCGTCGACCGCCTCGCAGGCCGCCAGAACCAGCAGCGGCCTCAGCCGCTTGCCGCCGTCGAGCACGCCGTAGCGCATGGCCAGGCCCAGCCCCGCCGGAGCGTCCGCGGGCACCCACTCGTCGAGCGCCGCCTCGACTTCGGCCAACCGCCGGCGCGACCAGTCACCGAAACCGCTGGCCGTCATTCGACCGGCCCGTCCTTGATCCGACTGTCGTCGAGCACCTTGACCTGATCCTCCACCGCCTTCAGGCGCGCGCGGCAATAGTCGAGCAGCTCGGCACCGCGCCGGTAGCTGACCAGCAGACGATCCAGCGGCATCTGACCTCCCTCCATGGCACTGACCAGCGCCTCCAGTTCCGCGACGGCGGCCTCGTAGCTGGCGGGTTCGTCACCGGCGGAATTCTTCGATGTGCGAGCCATCGCCCGTCTTGTCCGGGAAAAGACGGGAATTCTAGTGCTCCGCGCATGGGGTACCGCATCCCAAAGGTACACTGCCGGCTTTGCGTCGGGGACCGCGCGCTTGCTGGGCGGCCCACGATCGCGAACTCGCCCGCGGGGCCTCCGGGCGGGGGTTTGGCATACCCATTCATGGAGATCCTTTGGATCATGTCCGACCTGAGCGTCAGTCTCCAAGCTCTCGAGCGTAGCCGCTCGCAACTTTCGGTCAGCACGTATTTCGACGAAGCGCTCTACCGCCGCGAGCAGGAGCGCATCTTCTCGACGTGCCCGGCCTACGTGGGCCACGCCGCGGCAGTGCCCGAAGTCGGCGACTACCTGGCGCTGCAGCGGGAGGGCGAGGGGCGTGCCCTCGTGCACACCCCCGCCGGCATCGAACTGGTCTCGAACGTCTGCCGCCATCGCCAGGCCGTCATGCTGAAGGGGCGCGGCAAGACCGGCACGTCGGTCGTCTGCCCGGTGCACCGCTGGACCTACGACCTGCACGGCCGGCTGCTCGGCGCGCCGCACTTCGTCGAGGACCCCTGCCTGTCGCTGCGCAACTACCCGGTCCAGCAGTGGAACGGCCTGGTCTTCGAAGGCGGGCCCGGCCGGCGCCACGTCGCATCCGACCTGGCCGGCCTCGGCGTCGCGTCCGACCTCGACTTCTCCGGCTACGTCTTCCACTCGGCGCAGCACCACGTGTGCGAGTACAACTGGAAGACCTTCATCGAGGTCTACCTCGAGGACTACCACGTCGCGCCGTTCCACCCGGGCCTGTCGGGCTTCGTCGAGTGCGGCGACCTGCGCTGGGAGTTCGGGCCGATGCACTCGGTGCAGACGGTCGGCGTGCACAGCGCACTGGCCCGGCCGGGCACCGACGTCTACCGTCACTGGCACGACGCGGTCAAGGCACGCTACGGAGACGCCGGGCCGGCCCACGGCGCGATCTGGCTGACCCTGTACCCGACGGTCATGGTCGAGTGGTATCCCTCCGTCCTCGTCGTCTCGACGCTGCATCCGCAGGGCCCCCGGCGCACGCTGAACACCGTGGAGTTCTTCTACCCCGAGGAGATCGCCGCCTTCGAGCCGGAGTACATCGCCGCGCAACAGGCCGCCTACATGGAGACGGTCGTCGAGGACGACGAGATCGCCGAGCGGATGGACGCCGGGCGACGGGCACTGATGGAGCGCGGCGACGACGAGGTCGGCCCGTACCAGAGCCCGATGGAAGACGGCATGCAGCACTTCCACGAGTGGTATCGCCGGATCATGGGCGACGCGCTCGTCGACGGCCCGGGCGGCAGCGGCGCGTCCGGCTGAGGCGCCGGCGGCAGCGTGGCATCACGCCCGCTTGATGCCGGTCAATCGATAGGGGGCCGGCTGGCCGAACACTGATGCCGCGGGTGCAGCCCGCGTCCACCGAGCCGCCAGGAGGTTTCATGTACACGCGCATCCTCGTCCCGACCGATGGCTCCGACATCTCCCGGCGGGCCGTTCAGACGGCCTGCTCGCTCGCCAAGCTGTGTGGCGCACGGATCGTCGTGCTGAGCGTGAAGAGCCCCTTCCCGTACAGCGCGATCTCCGAGATGCAACCGGTGCCGCCGCAGGAGTTCTACGACGCCCAGGAGCGCATGACCAGCGGCTGGGTCCAGGAGGCGCAGGCCATCGCGCAGGAAGCTGGCGTCCCCTGCGAAGGTTTCGCCCTCGAGTCGCTGCACCCCTGGGAAGGCATCATCGAGCAGGCCAAGGCACAGGCGTGCGACCTGATCGTGATGGCGTCGCACGGCCGTCGCGGGCTGTCCGCCCTTCTGCTGGGCAGCGAGACGACTCGCGTGCTGACGCACTGCCCGCTGCCGGTGCTCGTGGTCCGCTGACGTCCCGCCCGCGGGCGGTCCCGTGGACGACGTGCGGCGCCGAAGGGGCCGAACGGGAGGCAAGCCGGTGCCGGCCCTCGTCCGCGAGCCACCCGGGGGACGGGCTCAGTGCGCCGGATGGGCCAGCGTCGAAGCGAGGAACACGATCCCCAGACCGGCGGCCAGCAGCCCGATCTGTGCCAGCGTCTCCCGCCCCGACAGGCGTTGCTGCATCTGCGGCAGGAGGTCGGCCACGGCCACGTAGATGAAGCTGCTCGCGGCCACGACCAGCAGGTACGGGAACAGGCTCTCGAAGGGGCCCATCGCGAAGTAGCCGACGACGCCGCCGAGCACGGCCGCGAGTCCCGACAGGGCGTTGTACAGCAGCGCGCGCCGGCGCGTGAAGCCGGCGTTCAGCAGCACGATGAAGTCGCCCGCCTCCTGCGGGATCTCGTGCGCGACGATGGCGATCGTCGTCACGATGCCCAGCGTGGGATCGGTCAGGAACGCCGCCGCGATGATGACGCCGTCACAGAAGTTGTGGATGCCGTCCCCGACGAGGATGCTGAAGCCGCCCCGCCCCGCCTGCTGGCTGTCGAAGTGGTGGTGGTGCACGTGGCCGTCGCCTTCGTGGTGGTGGCCGTGCCGGTACAGCTCCGCCTTCTCGAGCAGCCAGAAGAAGAGCAGGCCGCCCAGCAAGGCGACGAACAGCTCGTGGGCGCCGGCCTGGCTCTCGAAGGCCTCGGGCAGCACGTGCAGCAAGGCGGTTCCGAGCAGCACGCCGGCGGACACGCTGACCAGCCCCTTCACCACGCGCCCGAGCACGGCAACCGTCAGGCTGGCGGCGATCACGACCGACGCCACGCCTCCCGCCGCCGTCGCCACGAGAATGTACAGAAGCGTCATCGGGCGCCGATGTTACCCGCCGCACGCCGGCGCCACGTCCCGGCCGGGGCGTGCTGTGCTCAGTGGGCTTCTTCCCAGTTGACCCCGAGCCCCACGTCGACGACCAGCGGGACGGCCAGCGTCGCGACACCCGCCATCAACCGGGGCAAGGCCTCGCGAGCCCAGTCGACCTCGTCGTGCGGCACCTCGAAGACCAGTTCGTCGTGGACCTGCATGATCATCCGCGTCGCGCGCCCCTCGTCGTCGATCGCCTTCTGCACGGCGATCATCGCGAGCTTGATCAGGTCGGCCGCCGTGCCCTGCATCGGCGCGTTGATGGCCTGGCGCTCGGCGGCGCTGCGGCGCGGGCCGTTGCCGCCGCGGATCTCGGGCAGCACGATGCGCCGGCCGAACAGGGTCTCGACGTAGCCGAGTTGCGCGGCGCTCGCCTTGGTCTCGTCCATGTAGCGCCGCACCCCGGAGAATCGCTGGAAGTAGCGGTCGATGTAGTCGCGGGCGGCCTTCTGCTCGATGCCCAGCGCCTGCGACAGGCCGAACGCCCCCATGCCGTAGATCAGCCCGAAGTTGATCGCCTTCGCGTAGCGGCGCTGCTCGCTGCTGACCTCGGCGGCGGGCACGCCGAAGACCTCGCCGGCCGTCGCCCGGTGGATGTCCTGGCCCTCGGCGAAGGCGCGCCGCATGCCCGGGTCGCCGCTGACGTGCGCCATGATGCGCAACTCGATCTGCGAGTAATCCGCGCTGGCGAGCAGGCAGCCCGGCGGCGCGACGAAGGCCTCGCGGACGCGGCGGCCTTCGGGCGTGCGGATCGGGATGTTCTGCAGGTTCGGCTCGTTGCTCGACAGGCGCCCGGTGACCGCGACGGCCTGCGCGTAGGTCGTGTGCACACGGCCGGTCGCCGGGTTGACCATCAGCGGCAGCTTGTCGGTGTACGTGCCCTTCAGCTTGGACAGGCTGCGGTGCTCGAGCAGCCGTGCCGGCAGCGGGTAGTCCGCGGCGAGTTCCTGCAGCACGTCCTCGTCGGTGCTCGGGGCGCCGCTGGCGGTCTTCTTCTTCACGGGCAAACCCAGGCGGCCGAACAGCACCTCGCCGATCTGCTTGGGCGAACCGAGGTTGAACGGCGCCCCGGCCAGCGCGTAGGCCTCCCGCTCCAGCGCGACGATGCGCTCGCCGAGCTCCCGGCTCTGGCGCGCGAGCACCGCGGTGTCGACCAGCACGCCGTGGCGCTCGATGCGCCCGAGCAGCGCGCTGCACGGCATCTCGATGTGCTCGTAGACGTAGCGCAGGCCCTGCTCGGCCTCGAGCAGCGGCCACAGCGTCCGGTGCAGTTGCAGCGTCATCTCGCTGTCTTCGCCGGAGTAGCGAGTGGCGGTGCCGACTTCCACCTGCGCAAACGGGATCTGCGAGGCGCCCTTGCCGCACAGCTCCTCGTAGCTCAGCCCCTTGCGGTGCAGGTGGCGCTCGGCCAGGCTCTCCAGGCTGTGCGGCCGGTGCGCCTCGAGGACGTAGCTCTGCAGCAAGGTGTCGTGGCGGTAGCCGCGCACGGCGATCCCGTGATTGGCAAGCACGTGGGTGTCGTACTTGACATGCTGGCCGACCTTGGCCTTCGAGGCGTCCTCGAGCCAGGGCTTCAGGCGCGCCAGCACGGTGTCCAGGGGCAGCTGATCGGGCGCGTCGGGCCCGCGGTGCGCGAGCGGCAGGTAGGCCGCCCGCCCGGGCTCGACGGCGAAGCTGATGCCGACCAGCCGCGCGCGCATCGCATCCAGCGAGTCGGTCTCGGTATCGAGCGCGACGAGCTCGGCCGCGTCGATGCGCTGCATCCAGCGCTCGAGCACGTCCATCTCGAGGATCGTCTCGTACTCGAGCGCGAGCGCCGCCGCTGCCGGCACCGGAGGCGCACGTTCGCCGGCGCCCTCGGCGACGACGCCCTCCGACTCGAGCTCCTGCCGCCACGTGCGAAAGCCGTGGCGAACGTAGAAGTCGAGCAGGCCCTCGCGTCGCACCGGCCGCAGCGCCAGGGCTTCCAGCGACGGCCAGCCCGCGACGTGGCCGCTCAGGTCGGCGTCGCAGACCACGGTGATCAGCCGTTTGCCGGTCGGCAGCCACTCCAGCGCGCGGCGCAGGTTCTCGCCGGCCGCCCCCTTGATGGTCGCCGCGGCCGCGATGACCCCGTCGAGCGAACCATGCTCCGCGATCCACTTCGCGGCGGTCTTCGGGCCTACCTTGTCGACACCGGGCACGTTGTCGACCGCGTCGCCGACCAGCGTCAGGTAGTCGACGATCCGGCTCGGCGGCACGCCGAACTTGGCCTGGACCGCCGCCTCGTCGAGCACCTCGTTGCTCATCGTGTTGACCAGCGTGACCTCGGGCGTGACCAGTTGGGCGAGGTCCTTGTCGCCGGTCGAGATCACGACCCGGTGCCCGCTGGCGGCGGCTATGCGAGCCAGCGTGCCGATGACATCGTCGGCCTCGATGCCCGGCACCTCGAGCACCGGCCAGCCGAGCAGGCCGACGACCTCGTGGATCGGCTCGATCTGGCGCACGAGGTCCTCGGGCATCGGCGGGCGATGCGCCTTGTAGTCGGGGTACCAGTCGTTGCGGAAGGTCGGGCCCTTGGCGTCGAAGACGCAGGCCGCGTGCTCGGCCGGGATCTGCTCGCGCAGCCGCCTCATCATCGCGACCATGCCGTGGATCGCGCCGGTGGGCACGCCCTCGGGACCGCGCAGGTCGGGCATGGCGTGGTAGGCGCGGTAGAGGTAGCTCGATCCGTCGACGAGCAGCAGCGTGGGTGGACTCATGCGGGGCCTTCGCACAGCGGCCGGAACGCGCCCGCACCCGGCGAGGCGCGGCCGGCAGAAGGCGCGATTGTGCGCGCTGCCGCATCCCGCATCGGGCGGCCTCGCGGCCGATGCGCGGTGGCGCCCGCCCGATGCACGTCCGTCGACGAGGGGGACCACCCCGGCCGGCCCGGGCCGCATAAACTGCGCGCATGGTGATCGGGTTCGTCGAGGCGGCCGGCGCGCAGGGCGTGCGGCTGGCGTGCAGCGCGGTTGCGCTGCTGCCCACGCGCGCGCGGACCCGCCGTGCCTGATGGCGGTCTACACCCCCGTCGGCTTCGACGAGGCGGCGAGCCTGCTCGCCGGCCTCGGGCTCGGCGTGCTGCAGCACCTGCAGGGTGTCCGCTCGGGGATCGAGAACACCAACTACTTCGCCACGACCGACCGCGGCGAGTGGGTCATCACGCTCTTCGAGCGCCTGCCGCGCACGAAGCTGCCGTACTACCTGCAACTGATGCGCCACCTGGCAGCCGCCGGATTGCCGGTGCCCCGGCCCCAGGGGCCCTCTGCCGACGCGCTCGTCCACACGCTGGCCGGCAAGCCGACGGCCGTGGTCACCCGGCTGGGCGGCGAGCCGGTCGACGCGCCCGGCACGCTGCACTGCTCGCAACTCGGCTCGATGCTGGGCCGCCTGCACCGCGCGGGCGCGGACTTCGGGCTCGACCAGGCGCACGAGCGGTCGCTGCCGTGGTGGGAGCAGACCCTGCCCTCGGTCCTGCCGCACGTGACGCCCGAGGTGGGCGCGTTGCTGCGCGGCGAGCTCGCGTACCAGCATGCGGTGGCGACGTCGGCGGCCGGACGCGCGCTGCCGCGCGGCCCGATCCACGCCGACCTGTTCCGCGACAACGCGATGTTCGAGCCCTCGCCCGAGGGCCCTCGACTCAGCGGCATCCTCGACTTCTACTTCGCCGGCACCGACGCCCTGCTGTTCGACCTGGCCGTCTGCCTCAACGACTGGTGCATCGACGACGGCAGCGGCCGCCTGGACGAGTCGCGGGCACAGGCCCTGCTCGACGCCTACCGTGGCCAGCGAGAGCTCGCCCACGGCGAGTGGCGGCTGCTGCCGGCCATGCTGCGCGCCGCAGCCCTGCGCTTCTGGATCAGCCGCCTCTGGGACTGGCACCTGCCACGCGAGGCGACCCTGCTGGTCCCGAAGGACCCCGCCCACTTCGAGCGCGTGCTGCGCCAGCGCATCGAAAATCCCTGGCTACCCGACGCCTGAGCCCGCCATGTCCTTGTCGTTGCGAACCGTTCCGGCCCGCCAGGGAGCGCTGTGGATGCGCGACGGATTCCGGCTGTTCTCGAAGCATCCGCTTGCGTTCAGCCTGATGTTCGTCGTCTTCATGTCCGCCGCGGTGATCGGCTCGGCGGTCCCGCTGCTGGGCGGTGCCGTCGTGCTGGGCGCGGTGCCGTTGCTGGGCCTGGGGTTCATGATCGCGTCGGAGTCCGCACTGAACAACGGGCCGATCCATCCGGGCCACTTCATCGCGCCGTTCCGTGGCGACGCCCGCCGGCGCCGTGCGCAGCTCGTGCTGTGCGCGGCCTTCGGCGTGAGCACGGTCGGCGTGATGCTGCTGGCCCACTGGGTGGACGACGGCGCCTTCGGGGAACTGCAGAAGCTGATGGCCGAACAGGCGCCGGCTGCCGAGATCGACGCGCTGCTCGCCGATCCGCGGTTCTTCAACGGGCTGCTCGTACGGTTCGGCCTGGCGGGACTGCTGTCGATCCCGTTCTGGCACGCCCCGGCGCTCGTCCACTGGGGAGGCCAGGGGCCGGCCCAGGCCCTGTTCTCGAGCACGCTCGCCGTCTGGCGCAACAAGGGGGCGTTCGTGGTCTACCTGTTGTCGTGGCTCGGCATCATCCTGCTGTTCGGCACCTTCGCGGCGCTGGCCTTCGGGCTGCTGGGCATGCGCCAGATGGCCGGCCTGGTCGCCCTGCCTGCCGGACTGATCTTCAGCACGGTGTTCTACGTCTCGCTGCTGTTCACGTTCACCGACAGCTTCGGCGGCACCGGGATGCGCCCGCCACCGCCCTGAGCGGGGATCGGCGCAGCCGCGGCCGAACGGGCAGCAGGCCGCCGACGGGCGCGTGCGGAGCCCGGGCGCGGAAAGGCCGCCCCGGGTCGGTCGACGATCGGCAGGGCCCGCGGCCCGGCTCAATCCACCGGCGTCAGCTTGGCCACCGCCAGCGCCAGCCACTTCGTGCCGTGCCGGCCGAAGTTGACCTGCGCGCGCGCGTCGTCGCCCTGCCCTTCGAGCGTGAGGATCACGCCCTCGCCGAACTTGTTGTGGAACACGCACTGGCCCGTGCGCAGGCGATGCCCGCCGGCCGCTGGCATCGGCTCGGTCCGCGGGATGAAGGGAACCGCGGCGTCCGTGCGCCCCATGCCGACCACCGAGTGCAATCCGCTGCCGCGCTGCCAGGACTGCTGGTACTCGCGCGCATAGCCCGAGCCGAAACCGGCGTGGCGCGGCGTGAGCCACTTCAGCGCGCCGTCGGGCAGTTCGTCGAAGAACCGGCTCTTGACGTTGTAGCGCGTCTGCCCGTGGAGCATGCGCGTCTGGCTGAAGCTCAGGTACAGCCGCCGGCGCGCGCGCGTGATCGCGACGTACATCAGCCGCCGCTCCTCCTCGAGGCCGTCGCCGTCGGACAGGGCGTTCTCGTGCGGGAACAGCCCCTCCTCGAGACCCGTGATGAAGACGACGTCGAACTCCAGGCCCTTGGCCGAATGCACCGTCATCAGCTGGATCGCATCCTGCCCGGCCTGGGCCTGGTTGTCGCCGGCCTCGAGTGCCGCATGGGTCAGGAAGGCGGCCAGCGGCGACATCACCTCGCCGCTGTCGGCATCGGGCGTGCTCAGCGGCGGCATCGTCTCGTCGACGGGCAGGCTCACCGCGTCCTTGCCGAAGCCCTCCTGGGTCACGAAGGCCTCGGCGGCGTTGACCAGCTCCTCGAGGTTCTCGATCCGGTCCTGGCCTTCCTTCTCGGTGCGGTAGTGGTCGACCAGGCCGCTCTCGGAGACCACGTGCTCGATGATCCGGCGCAGCGTCAGTCCGCGCGTCGCCGCCGTCATGCGTTCGATCAGCGCATTGAAGGCCGCCAGGTTCGCGCCGCCCTTGCCCGGCACGGCCGCCACGCTCTGGTACAGGCTGCGCCCGCTGCCGCGTGCCGCATCCTGCAGCTGCTCGAGCGTCCGGGCACCGATGCCGCGTGCCGGGAAGTTGACCACGCGCAGGTAGCTCGTGTCGTCGCTCGGATTGTCGACGAGGCGCAGGTAGGCCAGTGCGTGCTTGACCTCCGCGCGCTCGAAGAAGCGCAGCCCGCCGTACACGCGGTAGGCCACCCCCGCGTTGAACAGCGCGCTCTCGAGCACGCGGCTCTGGGCGTTGCTGCGGTACAGCAGCGCGATCTCCGACAGCGGCGTCCCGGCGCGATGGAGCATCTGCGCCTCCTCGAGGAACCAGCGGGCCTCCTCGTAGTCGCTCGGGCTCTCCTGGACACGCACCGGTTCGCCGGCGCCGGCCTCGGTGCGCAGGTTCTTGCCCAGGCGCCGGCGGTTGTGCGCGATCAGCTCGTTGGCCGCGTCGAGGATGTTGCCGGCCGAGCGGTAGTTGCGCTCGAGCTTGATCACGCGCTGCACGCGGTACTCGCGCTCGAAGTCGGCCATGTTGCCGACCTGCGCGCCGCGGAAGGCATAGATGCTCTGGTCGTCGTCGCCGACCGCGAAGACGCCCTGGGGCGGCTGCCCGCCCGGCGGCGCGAACATCTGAAGCCAGCGGTACTGCAGCCGGTTGGTGTCCTGGAACTCGTCGACCAGCACGTGGCTGAAGCGGCGCCGGTAGTGCTCGCGCAACGCGTCGTTGTCGCGCATCAGCTCGTAGGTGCGCAGCAGCAGCTCGGCGAAGTCGACCACCCCTTCGCGCTGGCACTGGTCCTCGTAGGCCTGGAAGATCTCGACGAGCTTGCGCGTGTGCTCGTCGCGCAGCTCGACATCTCGAGGTCGCAGCCCGTCCTCCTTGCTGCCGGCGATGAACCAGGCAACCTGCTTGGGCACGTAGCGCGCCTCGTCGAGGTTCATCGCCTTGATCACGCGCTTGACCGCCGAGAGCGTGTCCTGCGCATCGAGGATCTGGAAGCCCTGCGGCAGGGCCGCGAGGCGCCAGTGCGCGCGCAGGAAGCGATTGCACAGGCCGTGGAAGGTGCCGATCCACATGCCGCGCACGGGAATCGGCAACATCGCCGACAGCCGCGTGAGCATCTCGCGGGCGGCCTTGTTCGTGAAGGTCACCGCCATCACGCCGCCCGGAGACGCCTGACCGGTCTGCAGCAGCCAGGCGATGCGGGTGGTCAGCACGCGGGTCTTTCCCGAGCCCGCCCCGGCCAGGATCAGCGCCGGCTGGGCCGGCAGCGTGACCGCCTCGAGCTGTTCCGGGTTCAACCCGCGCAGCAGCCCTGCGGACGGATGAGTGCTCTCGGGCGTGTCGGGCGCATGCAGCAGGGGCATGCGGCCATTCTAGGCAGCCGGGCCCTTACGCGGCCGCAGGCTCCGCAACGGCTGCACCCGCGCCGCCGGCGCGCGGCACGTCGGGGATGTGAATGCTCGGAAGGTCGACCGCGTCCGGCGACTGGAAGCGCTTGGGCTGTGTCCGGGCGAGGTACTCGCGGTGGCGGTCGTGCAGCCAGCCCGCGAAGGTCTCCGCCGGCAGCGCGCGGCTGAGCAGCCAACCCTGCATGTCGTTGCAGCCCTGGTCGCGCAGGAACTCGGCCTGTGCCTCGGTCTCGACGCCCTCGGCGACGATCTTCATGTTCAGGCTCTTGCCCATCGCGATGATGGCCGCGGCGATCGCCGCGTCCTCGCCGTCGTCGGGCACCTGGATCACGAACGAGCGGTCGATCTTCAGCGTGTCGACCTCCAGCCGCCGCAGGTAGCTCAGCGACGAGTGGCCCGTGCCGAAGTCGTCGATCGCCAGCCGCACGCCGATCTTGTGGAACGCCGACAGGATCGCGCGGTTGCCCTCGGTGTCCTCCATCAGCATGCTCTCGGTAAGCTCGAGTTCGAGACGCGCGGGCTCGACCCCGGTCTCGACCAGCGTGTCGCGGACCAGCGCGACCAGGAACGGCTGGCGCAGCTGGCGTGCCGAGAGGTTGACGGCCATGTTGATCGGCGGCAGGCCCTGGGCGTCCCACGCCGCGAGCTGCCGGCAGGCCTCGCGGATCGCCCATGCCCCGGCCTGCACGATGAGCCCGGTCTCCTCGAGCACGGAGATGAAGCGGTCCGGCGAGACCGTGCCGCGCCCCGGGCAGTGCCAGCGCAGCAGGGCCTCCACGCCGGTGATGCGCCGGTCCACGAGGTCGGCCTTCGGCTGGTAGTGCAGCAGGAACTCCTGCCGGTCGAGACCCTGGCGCAGGCTGGCCTCCATCGCGAGGCGGGCGCTGACGGCCGCGTTGAGGTCGTCGCTGAAGAAGCTGAAGGTATTGCGGCCCAGCGACTTCGAACGGTACATCGCCATGTCGGTGCGCCGGATGATGCCGTCCAGGTCGACCGCCTCGGCCGGGTACATCGAGATGCCGATGCTGGCGGAGATCTGGATCTCCTGTCCGTTGAACTGGAACGGCAGGGCCAGCATGTCGAGAAGGCGCTGCGCGACGACCGCGGCCTCCTCGGGGCCCCCCACGCCCTCGAGAATGACGGTGAACTCGTCGCCCCCCAGGCGGGACAGCGTCGCGCCGTCCTTGCGCGGCCCGAGCAGCACCGAGTCGCCGCCGCGCAGGCATCCCGACAGCACGTCCGCGACATGCTTGAGCAGCCGGTCGCCGGCCTCGTGGCCGAGGCTGTCGTTGATGATCTTGAACCGGTCGAGGTCGAGGAAGAACAGGGCCATCGGGCGGCCGCCTCGGCGCGACCGCTCCATGGCCTGCTCGAGCCGCTCCCGGAACTGCTGCCGGTTCGGCAGGCCGGTCAGCGAGTCGAAGCGGGCGAGCTTCTTCAGCGCGCGCCGCGTCCGGTGCTGCTCGGTCAGGTCCCGGATGCGCACGATGACCCGGCGCTCCTTGCCGGCCGGCGCCTTGTGCACGCTGATCCGCACCCGCGTGGCGGTGGCCGTGCCGCGCCCGCGGAGGTCGGCCTCGCCGGCGGCAACCGGGAAGCGGCCCTTGCCGTCCGGCGCGACGTCCGCGTCGAGCGGCTTGACCCAGGTCTGGACCGAGCCGCCGATCACGTCCTTGGCCGCGAGGTCCAGCAGGCTCAGCGCGCTCGGGTTCGCCTCGACGACCCGGCCTGCCGTGTCGCAGACCAGCAGCGCCTCGTCGCTGCGCTCGAACACGACGTTCAGCAGCTGCGCCTGGGCCGCCGACTTGCGCAGCTTGCGCGCCTCGCGCTGCAGGCGTTTCAGCCGTGCGACGAGCCACCACAGCGTGCCGCCGAGTCCGGCGCACACGACGGCGGCGATGCCCGCGGCGGCGAACGTCGAAAGGGCCATCGTTCAGTCCCGGCGTGCGGGCACGAGCGGCCACCGAAGCCTGCAGACTTGCGCCGTCTTGGGTTGCGGAGTTGCCATCGTGTCGCGCCCGAGTCGGGCCGCCACCTCGGCAAGCCCTCACGCAGATGTCGGCGGAGGACGGGCCCGCCTTAGCGTGCCGCGTGCAGGCGAGACGGGTCAGGGACCTAGAATCTCCACGCCCTTCGACAAAACGGGACTTTGTTCACGCAGGCGCCGGCGCTTCGGCGGTCTGCGTGTGTGTTGCAGCGAACGCGTCGCCACGCCATGGAAATCTTCGACTACGACAACATCCTGCTGCTGCCGCGCAAGTGCCGCGTCG